>ENA-OQBT01000256-OQBT01000256.1-human-gut-metagenome-genome-assembly--contig:-NODE-256-length-36655-cov-9.836235_pt1 | contig 36655 bp, 41 predicted proteins | sample MGYA00242749_ERZ504557 | MGnify/ENA primary metagenome ERZ504557 (study PRJEB26092, sample SAMD00036243) | human gut metagenome | host: Homo sapiens | study: EMG produced TPA metagenomics assembly of... | reverse complement strand
AAAAAAAGAAAAAGAGTAATGTTGTCCTGAACATTTTTATCGCCCTGGTGTTTCTGGCGGGGGCGGGGGTGTTCCTTTATCCTACGATCAGTGATATGTGGAACCAGTACCGTAACGCCCAGCTGGTCAGTAAGTACGAGGAAGCGGTAACGGAGCTTTCGGACAACGACTATGACAGGCTGTGGAAAGAGGCGAAGGAGTATAATGCCGAGCATCCGGTGAATGCCATTGTAGATGCTTTTGAGGAAGAGGATACTTATGAGCTGAGTCATCCTTATGACAGAGTCCTGGATCCTAACGGTGACGGTCTGATGGGGAGTATCGAGATCCCGAAGATCAAAGCCAGACTGGCGATCTATCATGGACTGAGCAAAACGGTCCTGGAAAAGGGTGTCGGTCATGTGGAGGGTACCAGCCTTCCCATTGGAGGCAAGAGCACCCATGCGGTTCTGGCGGCGCATCGAGGTCTTCCTAACGCAAAGCTTTTTACAGATCTGGATCAGATGGAAAAGGGAGATATTTTTATCCTGCACATTCTTGGCAAGCATCTGGCCTACAAGGTGGATCAGATCAAGACGGTGCTTCCGGATGAGACCAGTGACCTGGATATTATCGAGGGTGAAGATCATGTGACTCTGATCACGTGTACCCCTTATGGAGTTAACACCCACAGGCTTCTTGTCCGGGGAGTGCGGACGAAATATGTGGTGGAAGATACAAAGAATGACGAAACGATACCGCAGAAGCTTGCTGTTGTGGATCCGAAGAGGGTTCTGGCCGGCGGCGCTGCAGTGCTTGTTGTTCTGATCCTGCTGATTTATCTGATCGTCTGTCATAGGGACAAAAAACGGAAAAAGAAGCAGCTTTCAGAAAGGAAAGAGGAGGCAGAGAGCGATGAAAAATAGAAGAAAGCAAGGGAAAATATTCCGGAGCCTTCTGGCTGTTCTGATGCTGACGGCTATGCTAGTCACGAGTGTTTTGCAGCCGGTTTTCGCCGGGGATTATGAAGCTGGAAAAACAGGTAATCTGACGTTGACGGTTCAGCAGGCGGATGAGGAGGGAAACCAGACTCCGCTGCCGGATGTAGGGCTGACGATCTACAAGGTTGGCAGTGTGAATTTTGATGGCAATGTGCATTTCGTGTTGGATGAGGCACTGGCTGCCGCAGCAATCGATTTTGATTCCATCACGACGGCTGATGGCTGGTATGAAGCGGCAGAGAAGCTGGCGGCTATGATCGTCAGCGGAAGCGTGGATGTGTGGGGTATGTCCAAGTCCTCTGATGCAGAGGGGAATATGACTTTCGCGGATCTGGCTGAGGGTATGTACCTGGTGGTGCAGACAGATGGAACAGCAGTGTTATGGTTTCACCGATGCTGATCTCCGTTCCTTTTGCAGATCAGGAGCAGGGCTGGATGTACGATGTACAGGCTTATCCGAAGTCTGTAAGTAATCCGCAGAAGCATACACAGATCCAGGTTACGAAGAGGATCTATAATGTTGATGATAACGGGAATGTGATTCCTCTGGAAACGAAGGAGGATGTAACTTATAATGTTGGGCTTTACCTTGATCCGGATGGAAATGCCCCTTACGGAGAAATGCAGAAAATCCATATCCAGAATGCTTCCAGTGGTACAGCTACATGGACGGATGTTCCGGATGGCACCTATTATGTATTTGAGCTGGATGAGGATGGAAATCTTCTTCAGCAGAATACGGAGATCAAGGTGGATGATCAGAATTTTTACTACTACGATGTAACGAAGCCGAATGGTGAGAATGAAGAGAAGTCCAATCAGGTTGTGATCGGTGGAGATAGTGGTGCTGCTGAGGCTGCGGCTTATGTAAATAACTATTATACAAAGATTCCGGATATATTCAGCCGTAACGGATATATCAACATTAAGAAGAATGTGATGATCGATGGTGTTGCTTCTACTGTGGATGATACGTTCTATGCTGGTTTGTTCTCCACTGAGAGTAACGGTGAGCTGACGCTTGAGAAGGTAGTGACTCTGAAACAGAATGATAGTGTTCAGGTAACAGTGGATCTTCCAACAGATCAGGAGATCAACAGTGTTACTTATACTGTTCTGGAGACGGATAAGGATGGAAATCCGGTTGATGATGATACCTTTAAGTATACAGTTACCGGTCAGGGTGAGGTTACACTGAATAATGATAACCGATATACTGTAACAAAGGAGATCACCAACAGTCTTTCTTCCGAGCCGACACCGATTCCGACTGTTACACCTGGTGGAAATCATGGTGGAAATGATCGGATCACTCCGATCCCGAATAACGGCACAGCGGGCGGAACTGCTCCGAACGATACCAGCGGTACAGCAAGACGTTCTGTAAAGACCGGTGATGATACACCGATCGGCGTATGGGTTGGAATCCTTGCAGCAGCGATCATTGTTGGTGGTGGTGCAGCTTATGGAGTTAAGAGAAAGAAGAAAAAATAAATAACGGATCATTCTGAAGGATGATCGATGGAAGAACCGGGCGATGTGGATGCCCGGTTCTTTTTTTGGAATATTTACGTATTGGGGATGAAAAAGCAGCGGGTGATATTTTTTATCGAAAATTGCTCTTGACATTTTGGTATGATAAGTATATTGTATGTGTTGCAGTAAATTTCATAAAAGATAGCCTTTTATTCAGAGTGGTGGAGATACAAAGGATCTATGAAGCCACGGCAACCCCGGATAACCCAGGAAGGTGCCAACCTGAGCGAGCAATCGAACAATAAGAGGATTGTTTACAGAATTTAAACAGTCCGGATTGTACGGGCTGTTTTTTATGTATATAACCATTGTTTTATTACAAAAGGAGAAGATCATGGAGAAAATTTTATTTACATCTGAATCTGTAACTGAGGGTCATCCTGACAAGGTCTGCGACTCTATTTCCGATGCGATCCTTGATGCTATGATGGCACAGGATCCGATGAGCCGTGTTGCATGTGAGACTGCTACTACAACAGGTCTTGTACTTGTTATGGGCGAGATCACAACCAAGGCTAATGTTGATATCCAGAAGATCGTTCGCGATACTATCCGTGAGATCGGATATGACAATGCGGATTATGGCTTTGACGCAGATACCTGTGCGGTTATCACATCACTTGACAAGCAGTCCACAGATATCGCTATGGGTGTTGACAAGGCTCTTGAGCAGAAAGAGGACGATATGAATGAGGACGAGCTGGATTCCATCGGTGCCGGTGACCAGGGTCTTCAGTTTGGTTATGCTTCCAATGAGACTGAGGAGTATATGCCATATGCCATCAACATGGCTCACAAGCTTGCTCAGCAGCTGACAAAGGTTCGTAAGGACGGCACTCTGAAATATTTAAGACCGGATGGAAAGACTCAGGTTACTGTTGAGTATGATGAGGCTGGCAAGCCGAAGAGAATCGATGCTGTTGTATGCTCTACACAGCATGATCCGGATGTTACTCAGGAGCAGATCCATGAGGATATTAAGAAGTATGTTTTTGATGCGATTATTCCGGCTGATATGGTTGATGCGGATACGAAGTATTTCATCAATCCGACAGGTCGTTTTGTTATCGGTGGACCTCACGGTGACAGTGGTCTGACAGGTCGTAAGATCATCGTTGATACCTACGGCGGAACAGGACGTCACGGCGGCGGTGCTTTTTCCGGTAAGGACTGCACAAAGGTTGACCGTTCTGCTGCTTATGCTGCACGTTATGTTGCAAAGAACATTGTTGCAGCAGGTCTTGCTGACAAGTGTGAGATCCAGCTTTCCTATGCAATCGGTGTTGCGCATCCGACTTCTGTCAGTGTGAATACCTTCGGAACAGGTAAGCTTTCTGAGACTAAGCTTGTTGAGATCGTTCGTGAGAATTTTGATCTTCGTCCGGCTGGTATCATCAAGATGCTTGACCTTCGCCGTCCGATCTACAAGCAGACTGCTGCTTATGGTCATTTCGGCCGTACAGATGTTGATCTTCCATGGGAGCATCTGGACAAGGTTGAGACTCTGAAGAAGTATCTGTAAGAGAGTCAAAAAAAATATTTATATATCCTTTTGGCAGGAATATTGATTTTAAGAAATGCATATGATATAATGCCATTAGGCAAAAGAGATAGTAATAGTTCCAAAAGAACAAAGAGTGAAGCCCCCGGTAGTGCCAATACCGGGGGCTTCTTCTAATTTTTTATAGTGGACAAGAAACCACTAGGTTAGCGTTGTCCTACTTGTTGCCGTCTAGCCATTTGCAAACGTAATAGGCAGTTATGTTTGCCATGCAGGAAACAAGAAAAGAGATAATAATTTCCAAAAGAACTCACCTCCTCCCGTTGCCGGGTATCGGGTGGACAACAAAAATATGATAGCATAGTTTAGAACAAAATGGAATAATACTGATGCTGGAAGATGGGGTTTTTTATAGAAAATTTAGAGATAGGGAATATAGTTTATGTTATAATACGTGTATGTGAATGTGTGAATTTATAAAGGACGGAGATACAGATGAAGTTAAAAACACGTATTATTGTGGGCTTCGTTGCGATCATCCTGCTGCCGCTGCTTCTTTTTTCCGCAAGTCTGTACGGGTTCAGCCAGACGCAGGCGAAGCATGTGCAGGAGAGCAGCAGCCAGGCTTCGGATTCCAGCCAGATGGTCTATGATATTTCGCTGCCGCAGTCTTCCAGCAGCCAGGTGAAGCTGATGGCTAAGGATATGATCCTGACCGCAACGATCATCCTTGTTTTTACCGCATTGTCCGTAGGGCTGTGGATCTATCGGAGCATTGCGGTTCCGCTGGTGAAGCTTAAGAAGGCTACCAAGAACATCAAGGAGGGGAATCTGGATTTTGTGCTGGAGGTTGAGGGGAATGATGAATTTTCCCAGCTTTGCCAGGATTTTGAGGAGATGCGTAAGCGTCTGAAGGAGTCCACGGAAGAGAAGATCCTGATGGATAAGGAGAATAAGGAGCTGATCAGCAATATTTCCCATGATCTGAAGACGCCGATCACTGCGGTGAAGGGTTATGTGGAGGGAATCATGGATGGTGTGGCGGATACGCCGGAGAAGATGGACCGGTATGTGCGTACCATTTATAATAAGACCAATGAGATGGATCATCTGATCAATGAGCTGACCTTTTATTCCAAGATCGATACCAACCGTATTCCGTATACGTTCAGCAAGCTGAATGTGGAGGATTATTTTTCGGATTGTGCGGAGGAGCTTGGGCTTGAGATGGAGACCAGGGGGATCGAGCTTGTGTATGCCAATTATGTGGAGAAGGGTGTGCAGGTTATTGCGGATGGTGAGCAGATCCGCCGTGTGATCCATAATATCGTGAGTAATGCCATTAAGTATATGGAGAAGCAAGGGGGATCATCCAGCTTCGGGTGAAGGATGTGGGTGATTTTATCCAGGTGGAGATCGAGGATAACGGCAAGGGGATTGCCGCCAAGGATCTGCCGTATATTTTTGACCGTTTTTACCGTACCGATGTTTCCAGAAATTCTTCCAAGGGAGGAAGCGGTATCGGACTTTCCATCGTAAAGAAGATCATGGAGGATCATGGTGGAAAGGTCTGGGCCACAAGCCGGCTGGGGATCGGAACGATCATGTATTTTGTTCTCAGAAAATATCAGGAGGTACCGCTAAATGAGTAGGATTTTGATCATAGAGGATGAGGAAGCGATCGCGGATCTGGAGAAGGATTATCTGGAGCTTTCGGGTTTTGAGGTGGAGATCGAGAACCGTGGTGATACGGGGCTTGTACGTGCCATGAAGGAGGAGTTTGATCTGATCATCCTGGATCTGATGCTTCCGGAGGTGGATGGCTTTGATATCTGCCGGCAGGTCCGTGAGGAGAAGAATACGCCGATCATTATGGTTTCGGCCAAGAAGGATGATATCGATAAGATCCGCGGACTGGGTCTTGGTGCGGATGATTATATGACCAAGCCGTTCAGCCCAAGTGAGCTGGTTGCACGTGTGAAGGCGCATATGGAGCGTTATAACCGGCTGGTTGGTTCCAATGTGCATAAGAATGATGTGATCGAGATCCGTGGTATTAAGATCGATAAGACGGCCAGACGTGTGTGGGTCAATGGTGAGGAGACGACGTTTACTACCAAGGAGTTTGATCTTCTGACTTTTCTGGCTGAGAATCCGAACAGGGTTTTTACAAAGGAGGAGCTTTTCCGGGAGATCTGGGATATGGAGTCTGTGGGTGATATCGCTACGGTTACGGTGCATATCAAGAAGATCCGTGAAAAGATCGAGTTTAATACGGCCAAGCTCAGTATATTGAGACAATCTGGGGTGTGGGGTACCGGTTTAAGGTGTGAGCCTGCGGGGAAGGCTTCGGATGGAGCTGCTGCAGGTGTATGAGTGCAGATCGGAATGATGGTGTATGATCTGCCGGGTGCTTTTGAGAGGAGTGGAGATATGCCGCTGTTGAGGGAAAGAATTTATACGATAGAGGATATTTATGCTTTGCCGGAGGGTGAAAGAGCGGAACTGATCGATGGACATATTTATTATATGGCGCCGCCGAATACGATGCATCAGAGGATTTCAAGTATTTTGTCCAGAAAGATAGGTAACTATATAGATTCTAACAAGGGCAAATGTGAGGTGTTTGCCGCACCGTTTGCGGTGTATCTGGATGAGAAGACGAATACTTATGTGGAACCGGATGTTTCTGTTATCTGTGATCCGGATAAGCTGGATGACAGGGGATGTAAGGGGGCTCCGGACTGGATCATCGAGATCGTTTCTCCGGCGAGCAGGCGTATGGATTATTATACCAAGCTGTTTAAATACAGGACTGCCGGTGTGAGAGAGTACTGGATCGTGGATCCTGTGAAGAAGCTGGTAATGGTGTATGATTTTGAAAATGAGGATACGGAGCAGTATACATTTCAGGATTCGATCAAAGTGGGGATCTATGAGGATCTGAGGATCGATTTTGCTGAGATGTGATAAAAATGGAGGGGAATATCGTCTGGTGATAGCCCCTCCTTGTTTTTAGGATGAAAAGGACGAACTATGGAAGACAGATTATACAAGAAACTGGAAGCGTACGGTAAGAGTGATTTTTATCCGTTTCATATGCCGGGGCATAAGAGGAATCCGCTGGCTGTGGATGGGGATTTTCCGGTGGAGAGGGATATTACGGAGATTGACGGGTTTGATAACCTGCATCATGCTGAGGATATTTTGAAAAGGGCGCAGGAGGATGTCGCACGGCTTTATGGTGTGCCGGAGAGTTTTTACAGTATTAATGGAAGCTCCGGGGCGATCCTGGCGGCGGTGTCTGCGGCTGTGGATAAGGGGGGACAGATCCTGGTGGCAAGGAACTGCCATAAGGCGGTTTACCATGCGATTTATCTGCGGGAGCTGAGTGCCACGTATATTTATCCACATGAGGATCCGAAATTGGGGATAAACGGAGGGATTTCACCCGGCCGTGTGGAAATGTATCTGGCGGAAAATCCGGAGATCCAGGCGGTGCTGATCACTTCGCGACTTATGACGGGATCGTGTCGGATGTGGCGAGGATCGCGGAGATCGCGCATCACTATGGTGTGCCGCTGATCGTGGATGAAGCTCACGGGGCGCATTTTCGGTTTTCGGATTATTTTCCGGTGTCTGCGGCGCAGCTTGGTGCGGATGTGGTGATCAACAGTGTGCATAAGACGCTGCCCTGTCTGACCCAGACGGGGGTGATCCACCTGTGCAGTGATCGTGTGAGCCGGGAAAAACTGAAGCGTTTTCTGGGAATCTATCAGAGCAGCAGTCCTTCTTATATTCTTATGAGCAGCATTGATGCGTGCATGGATAAGCTGGAGCGTGAGGGGGATGAGATGTTCCGTGTGTTTACGGAGAATCTGGAAAAAGCACGCAGGCGTCTTTCCGAGTGTAAGTATATCCGGCTGGTAACGCCGCAGGCCTGTGAGTGCCAGAGAGTTTTTGATTTTGACAGATCCAAGATATTGCTTTCTACTGTGGACAGTTCGCTGAACGGCCGGGAGCTGCACCAGATCCTCCGGAGGGAGTTTCATCTGGAAATGGAGATGGAGGCGGAGAATTATGTGCTGGCGCTGGCGGCTGTGGGTGATACGGCGGAGGGTTTTGAGCGGCTTTGTGATGCTATTGAAGAGATCGACCGCGTGAATCGTTAAAATACAGAGAAGAGGCTGTGGAGAAGGAGCCTTTGAAAAACGGAAAAATGAAGCAGATCATGCGGATCTCCCAGGCTATGGATGCGGAGAGTGAGCGGTGTCCGCTGGATGAGTGTATCGGACGGACGTCCGGGGAGTTTGCGTATCTTTATCCGCCGGGGATCCCGCTGATCGTTCCGGGGGAACAGATTTCTGGACATTTCGTAAAAAATGTGAGAAGATACCTGGAACAGGGCTTTGAGGTCCAGGGCCTGAGCGACCAGACCAGTGAGACGGTGTGTGTTGTGAGAAATGAGATGTGAGGTGCGTGGCAGCAGACGGATCTGTGTATTACGGATCAGAGCGTGTATAGTAACGCATATGCAGCAGAGGAGACATATGGGAAAGATTTTTTACATTATGGGAAAAAGCTCTTCCGGTAAGGACAGTATTTACAGACAGCTGGAGGGGAATCAGGAGCTGGGGCTTAAGCGGCTTGTGATCTATACTACCCGTCCGATCCGGGATGGAGAGGAGAACGGAAGAGAATATTTTTTTGCAGATGAGAATAAACTGAAGGAGTTCCGAAGAAACGGGAAGCTGATCGAGGCGCGTACTTATCAGACGGTTTACGGGCCGTGGACATATTTTACTGCGGATGACGGGCAGGTGTCTGTGGGTAATGACAGCTATCTGGGAATCGGTACACTGGAGTCTTTTGTGAGGCTCCGGGAGTATTACGGCAATGAAGTGATGTGGCCGGTTTATATAGAGGTGGAAGACGGAGAGCGTCTGGAGCGTGCGCTTGCCAGGGAGAAAACCCAGGAGGTGCCGAAGTACGAGGAGATGTGCAGGCGTTTTCTTGCAGACCAGAATGATTTTTCCGAGGAAAATATTCTTAAAGCAGGTATATGGAAGCGTTTTGAGAATCATAATCTGGATGAATGTGTGAAGGAGATCGTAAATTATATAAAATCTGTACAATAAGGAAAAATAGTTTTTTTTATACAGAAGATTATGTTATAATTAGTTGAAAGATGTCCGCCGGGTATAACGGAGGGCACAAAAGGCAGAAAGAGGTGATTCTTATGGCAGGATTTCATGACATCATCGGCCATGACGATATAATCAGGCATTTGAAGAATGCGATAGAGACAGGGAAGGTCTCCCACTCTTATATTTTTACAGGGGAACCGGGATCCGGCAAGAAGCTTCTTGCGGGGACTTTTGCGGCAGCACTGCAGTGTGAATCGGGAGAGTCTGAACCGTGTATGACTTGTGATTCCTGTAAGAAGGTGATCGGCAAGAATCATCCGGATATCATTACAGTAACTCATGAGAAGCCTGGAAGCATCAGCATTGACGAGGTGCGTGACCAGGTTGTGCGTGATGTGGATATCAAGCCGTACTGCAGTCCGTATAAGATCTATATCATTCCGGATGCGGAGATGATGACGGTGCAGGCGCAGAATGCCATTTTGAAAACTATCGAGGAACCGCCGGAATATGCGGTGATCATGCTGCTGACAAGCAATATCGACAGTCTTCTTCCTACGATCCGTTCCAGATGTGTGCGTCTGGATCTGAAGGTGGTGGATGACAGTCTTGTGAAGGAATATCTGATGGAGCATCTTCAGGTGCCGGATTATCAGGCTGAGATCGATGCGTCTTATGCGCAGGGCAGTATCGGCAAGGCGAAGGAGGCTGCGACTTCTCAGGAGTTTGCGGATATGACTGCCAATGCCCTGAAGATTTTGAAATATGCCAATTCCATGGAGGTTTATGAGCTGACAGAGGCGATCAAGACTTTGACTGCTGATAAGAATAATATCAATGATTATCTGGATATTTTCCAGTTCTGGTTCCGCGATGTTCTGATGTTTAAGGCAACAAGGGAAATTGACAACCTGGTTTTTAAACAGGAGATTAATTTTATCAGAGAGCAGGCCAGCGAGCGTTCTTATGAGAATATCGAAAAAATCCTTGAGGCACTGGAGAAGACGAAGGTGCGTCTCCGTGCCAATGTTAATCTCGAACTTGCCCTGGAGCTCCTGTTCCTGACAATTAGGGAGAAATAGAATGGAAAAGGTAGTTGGAGTCAGATTTCGTAACGTTGGTAAGATTTATTATTTTAATCCTAAGAATTATAAGGTGAAGGTCGGCGATCATGTGATCGTGGAGACTGCCCGTGGTGTGGAGTATGGCCGTGTTGTCCTGGAGCCGCGCAGCGTGAAGGAGGACGAGGTGGTCCATCCGCTGAAGGAGGTTCTCCGTGTTGCAACGAAGGAGGACGAGGATCATGAGCTGAGAATCGCCAGAAGGAGAAAGAGGCTTTTAAGATCTGTAAGAAGAAGATACGTGAGCATGGGCTTGATATGAAGCTGATCGATGCGGAGTATACCTTTGATAATAACAAGGTGCTGTTTTATTTTACAGCGGATGGCCGTATTGATTTCAGACAGCTGGTTAAGGATCTGGCGTCTGTGTTTAAGACCAGAATCGAGCTTCGTCAGATCGGTGTCCGTGATGAGACGAAGATCCTTGGCGGTATTGGTATCTGTGGAAGGACGCTTTGCTGTCATACGTATCTTTCGGAGTTTGCGCCGGTTTCCATCAAGATGGCGAAGGAGCAGAATCTTTCTCTGAACCAGACGAAGATTTCCGGTGTCTGTGGTCGTCTGATGTGCTGTCTGAAGAATGAGCAGGAGACTTATGAGGAGCTGAACCGGAATCTTCCGGGTATCGGTGATATGGTAACGACGCCGCAGGGTGTTTCGGGTACGGTCCAGAGTGTGAATGTTCTCAGGCAGATGGTTAAGATCGTGGTTGAGGTGAATGACGAGAAGGAGATTCAGGAGTTTCCGGTCCGTGATCTGAGGTTCCGCCCTAAGAGAAAAAAGGGTAAGGGTGGTTCTGCTGACCACGAGGAGAAAGAGGTTAAAAAGGGAGATTCGAAGCCGAATGAGAAGTGATCTGGTTTATTGCGGTGAGCGTGTGGATGATCTTCAGAATGGGTTGTTTGTGATCCAGGATCCGAAGAAGTTTTGCTTTGGGATGGATGCGGTCTTGCTGTCTGGCTTTGCCGGGTGAAGAGGGGTGAGGTTGCGCTGGATATGGGGACCGGTACGGGGATCATTCCGATCTTGCTTTCTGATCGTACGGATGGGGAGCATTTTACGGGGCTGGAGATCCAGCATGAGTGTGCGGAGATGGCTGACCGTAGTGTGAGGTATAATGGTCTTGAGGACAGGGTTCGGATCGTTGAGGGTGATATCAGGGAGGCTGCCGGGATTTTTGGGGCGGCTTCTTTTGATGTGGTGACGTGTAATCCGCCGTATATGATCGGGCAGCATGGGTTGACGAATCCGCATCTTCCGAAGGCGATCGCGAGGCATGAGATTTTGTGTTCGTTTGATGATGTGGCTTGTCAGGCTGCCCGGGTCCTGAAGGACCGGGGGCGGTTTTTTCTGGTGCACAGGCCGTTTCGGCTGGTGGAGCTGATGGCGACTTTGACGAAGTATAAGCTGGAGCTAAGAGGATGCAGCTGGTGTATCCTTTTATTGATAAGGAGCCGAATATGGTGTTGATCGAGGCTTGTAAGGGCGGGAATTCCAGGATCCGGGTTGAGCGGCCGCTGGTGGTTTATGAGCGGCCAGGGGTTTATACGGAGGATGTTTTGGAGTTGTATCGGATGGTGTGAATGTTGTGATGTTGTGGCTTAGGGTGGCTGCCCCGGTTGTGAGAGATTGGGGTGGCTGCTCGGGAGGTTTTGGGCCATCGGCGCTGCGCTGGATGGCTGGGAGGTAGTGGTGGCTGTGGTACTTCGGTTGGTGAAGGGACGGCGAGGGGAGCAGGCTGAGATTCAAAGCGAGAGATCGCAACGCATAGTGCGCTGAGTATCGAAGAATACAGACATCTTGCCGAAAGTGAACCACAGAGAAAGTGAAGAAATAAAACAACATCGGCACAGCGTGGCGCGCTGAGTACCGAAGAATACAGCATCTTGCCGGAAGTGAATCACAGAGAAAGTGAAGAAATAAAACAACATCGGCACAGCGTAGTGCGCTGAATACCGAAGCATACAGACACAAGTCAACAAATAAGAACAACGAATCCCTTGCACTACTTAAAAAAAGCCCAAGGGGTGTGCAGAGGGGGCGCGGCTTTGCGGCCCCTTTGCGGTTTTCAAAGTTCCCAAACTTAAACAAACCCCCGCGGTCAAGCGGAATATCCCCCGCGGTTAAGCGGAATATCCCCCCGCGGTTAAGCAAAACAACTCCCCCACGGCCAAGTGGAAAACAACTCCCCGCGGTCAAGCGAGAAAAGAGGCAAATATGAAACAAAACGGAAAACTATACTTATGCGCCACCCCCATAGGAAATCTCGAAGACATCACCCTTCGAGTACTAAGAATCGGTGAAGTGGACTTAATCGCTGCGGAGGATACCCGCAACAGCATAAAACTTCTAAATCATTTTGATATAAAAACCCCCATGACCAGCTACCACGAATACAATAAGATCGATAAGGGCCATGTCCTTGTGGAAAAGCTGCTGGCGGGTACAAACATTGCGTTGATCACAGATGCAGGTACTCCGGGTATCTCAGATCCCGGGGAGGAGCTTGCCGCCATGTGCTATGAAGCCGGAATTGAAGTGACTTCACTTCCGGGTCCTGCTGCCTGTATCACTGCTCTGACTTTGTCAGGCCTGCATACCAGGCGTTTTGCTTTCGAGGCTTTTCTTCCGGCGGATAAGAAAGAACGAAAAACGATCCTGGAGGAGCTTTCCTGTGAAACCAGGACTATTATCCTGTATGAGGCACCTCACAGGCTTGTACGGACTCTTGGTGAGCTCAGAGAGGCGCTTGGCAACCGCCGGATGACTCTTTGCAGAGAGCTGACCAAGAAGCATGAGACGGCATTCCGGACTACGATCGATGATCTGATGGATTTTTATAAAGATGAGAAGCCGCTGGGTGAGTGTGTTCTTGTGATCGAAGGCAGGAGCCGCAGTGAGATGGAGGCGGAGAAGCGTGCTTCCTGGGAGGAGATTTCCATTGCGGAGCATGTGGCGATGTATGAGCAGCAGGGGAATTCCAGGAAGGATGCCATGAAGCTTGCTGCCAAGGATCGTGGTATTTCCAAGCGGGATATTTATAAGGCGCTTCTGGATGGAGAAGGTTCTGCTGAATGATCAGGTGTAATTGTGGTACGGATCGTAGGTAACGTGATCGTGGATGATTGAATAAGCTGCATACTGTGACCAGGGATTTTTGGGAGCGTATGTGGCTTTTTTTATTGTGGTAATAAAAAGTACTGTGCGGATTTTGTCGAAATGATTTGCTTGCAGTATAGACCATATTGTGGTAAGCTGATCTTATCAAAAATAAAAAGCAGTTCCGGGATTCTACGGAAATGCTGTAAAAGCATATTTTTCTAAAATAATCTTATTTTTCTATTACATTTCATATATCAGGCAGATTGCCTGTCATCTCAGAAAATTCATGCTTTTTTCCATTTTTCAGCAGGAGTTTTCAGATGAGGCTCCTTGAGATCAAAACAGAGGAGTCGTGTATGATCGTAAACAAAAACAGAACAAACAGCTCTAATCTTCGACAGTGGCATCCTGCATTTTTTGCTGATATCCAGATAGAACTGGAGGCAGAAAGGGAGAATCTGATTTTTGAGAATGAGCATCAGCTTGGGACGAAACCAATGGAGATCGATGCGCTTGTGATCAAAAAGAAATCAGATATCCCCATTAATAAAAACATAGGAAGGATCTTCCGAAAATATAATATCATTGAATATAAGAGTCCGACGGATTATATAAGCATCAATGATTTTTATAAGGTGTGTGGATATGCATTTTTTTATAAAGCGGATACGGTAACTGAGGATGAAATCCCAATTGAGGAGATTACGATCTCTTTGGTAAGCAGGGCATATCCCCGGAAGATGCTCCGTCATTTGAGGGAGTTTTGGAAATGCCGGGTAAAAAAGATGGAAGAAGGAATTTATTACGTAACAGGATCTAAGATCCCAATCCAGGTTATTGTAACGGAACAGTTGTCGAAGAAGAAAAATCTGTGGCTGAGAAGTCTGACTGATAGAATAAAAGATAAGGAAGATATGAAACGACTTCTCAATGAATACAGAGAAAAGCAGAAAAATCCTTTGTACGAATCAGTCATGCAGATGATCGTAAGGGCTAATGAAGAAAAATTCAGGGAGGCGGATTGTATGTGTGAAGCATTAAATCGGATCATACAGGATCAGATCGAGGAAAAGATAAGAAAAAGTTTACAGGCTGGCTATGATGAAGGTTATGGAATTGGAATGCAGGATGGAATAAAGGATGGGATGCAACAGGGGATGCAACAGGGAATGCAACAGGGGATGCAGCAGGGAATACAGCAGGGAATGCAACAGGGAGAACATAGTATTAACAGTTTGATCCTCTGCCTTGCTGAACTGGGCAGGACGTCTGATATTATAAAATCGGCATCAGATCCGGAATACCAGAAGAAATTGTTAAAAGAATTTGGGCTTTTACTGGAGTAGCTGAATATTCCATATATTTTAAGCGCATATTGTGCTATGTAATTTGAAATTGCATTTAATAAGATACTTTTTTGCCTGTATTTCCTATGATTTTGCGTGGAAATACAGGCTTTTTTGTGCTATAATAAACTCTGTATTCGTATGTAAAAAATATTTATTTTACAGGTATAAATGACACTTCCGGAGCGGGTTTGAGAATTGCTTTCTGCAAAATGAAAATACAGTATTTCCTGAAATTAAAAGATTAGTTTATCTTGTTCAGGATTTGATGTAATGATTTCTGAAGCTGCTATGGTTCTGCAGAAATGAATTTTCAAACACGTCCGGACGACAAGAACAGGAGGAATGACATGGGCGCAGAGAATACAGAATACGGCGCGGATCAGATCCAGATCCTGGAAGGACTGGAAGCCGTACGTAAGAGGCCTGGAATGTATATCGGAAGTACCTCCAGCCGTGGACTTCATCATCTCGTATATGAGATCGTGGATAACGCAGTCGATGAAGCACTGGCTGGTTTTTGTACGGAGATCCATGTAGATATCAATCCGGATAATTCCATTACAGTTACAGATAATGGTCGTGGTATTCCGGTTGGTATCAATCATAAGGCTGGTATTCCGGCAGTTGAGGTTGTATTTACCATTCTTCACGCAGGCGGTAAGTTCGGCGGTGGAGGATATAAGGTCTCCGGTGGTCTTCACGGTGTTGGTGCATCTGTTGTAAATGCACTTTCCGAATGGCTGGAGGTTACCATCTACCGAGAGGGTAAGGAATACAAACAGAGATATGAGCGTGGCAAAACTATGTACCCGCTGAAGGTGGTAGGTGACTGTGATCCGGGGCTTTCAGGAACGAAGGTTTATTTCCTTCCGGACAAGGAGATCTTTGAGGAGACTGTTTATGATTATGATATCCTGAAACAGAGACTTCGTGAGATGGCTTTCCTGACTAAGGGCCTTCGTATCGTTCTGGAGGATAAGAGAGAGGGACAGGAGCGCGAGAAGGTATTCCACTATGAGGGTGGTATCCGTGAGTTTGTAAGCTACCTGAACAGAAGCAAGGAGGCTCTTTACCCGGAGATCATTTACTGTGAGGGTGAGAAGGACGGCGTGTCTGTAGAGGTTGCGCTGCAGCATAATGATTCCTATACAGAGAACACCTATGGCTTTGTAAACAATATCAATACACCGGAGGGCGGTACACACATTACCGGTTTCCGTAATGCGATCACCAATACATTTAATGATTATGCACGTAAGAACAAGCTTCTCAAGGACAGCGAGCCGAACTTAAGCGGTGATGATATCCGTGAGGGTCTGACTGCGATCGTCAGTGTTAAGATCGAGAATCCGCAGTTTGAGGGTCAGACCAAGCAGAAGCTTGGAAACAGTGAGGCAAGAGGTGCGGTAGACAGTGTTGTAAGTAAACAGCTGGAGATTTTCCTGGAGCAGAATCCTGCAGTTGCCAAGCTACCGTTGAGAAATCTGTTCTTGCACAGAGAGCCAGAGAGGCAGCCAGAAAGGCACGTGACCTTACAAGAAGAAAATCCGCACTGGACAGCATGTCGCTTCCGGGAAAGCTTGCAGACTGTTCTGACAAGAATCCGGAGAACTGTGAGATCTATATCGTAGAGGGAGATTCCGCGGGCGGTTCTGCCAAGACAGCGAGAAACCGTGCCACACAGGCGATCCTTCCGCTGCGTGGTAAGATCCTGAATGTTGAGAAGGCACGTCTGGATAAGATTTACGGAAACAAAGAGATCAAGCAATGATCACTGCCTTCGGAACCGGAATCCATGAGGATTTTGATATTTCCAAGCTTCGTTATCACAAGATCATTATTATGACCGATGCCGATGTTGACGGTGCACATATCGCAACACTGCTTCTGACCTTCCTGTATCGTTTCATGCCGGAGCTGATCAAGCAGGGATATGTATACCTGGCGCAGCCTCCTCTCTATAAAGTGGAGAAGAACAAAAAGGTATGGTATGCATATGACGATGATGAGCTGAACAATATCCTTACCGAGATCGGACGTGACGGAAACAATAAGATCCAGCGTTATAAAGGTCTGGGTGAGATGGATGCCGAGCAGCTCTGGGAGACTACTATGGACTGAGAAGAGAATCCTTCTCCGTGTGACCATGGACGAAGCTGCCACATCTGAGATCGATCTGACATTTACCACTCTTATGGGAGACAAGGTAGAGCCAAGACGTGAATTTATCGAAGAAAATGCAAGATTCGTTAAGAATCTTGATATCTAGGAGAATAAAAAAGAATGGAAGATAATATTTTTGACAAAGTCCACGAAGTGGATCTGGAAAAAACGATGAAGGAATCTTACATCGACTATGCCATGAGTGTTATCGCCTCACGAGCTTTGCCTGATGTAAGAGACGGTCTGAAGCCGGTACAGCGCCGAGTTCTGTACTCTATGATCGAGCTGAATAATGGTCCTGACAAGCCACACAGAAAATGTGCGCGTATTGTCGGTGATACCATGGGTAAATATCATCCGCACGGTGACAGCTCCATCTATGGTGCGCTGGTCAATATGGCTCAGGAATGGTCCACAAGATATCCGCTGGTTGACGGACATGGAAACTTTGGTTCCGTGGATGGTGACGGTGCGGCTGCCATGCGATATACAGAGGCACGTCTCAGCAAGATATCCATGGAGATGCTTGCTGACATCAACAAGGATACGGTTGATTTTCAGCCGAACTTTGATGAAACAGAGCGTGAGCCGGTTGTGCTTCCGGCACGTTTTCCGAACCTTTTGGTAAACGGTACTACAGGTATTGCGGTAGGTATGGCAACCAATATTCCGCCGCATAACCTTCGTGAAACTATCAATGCAGTTGTTAAGATCATTGACAACATTGTAGAAGAAGACAGAGAAACAGCTATGGAGGAGCTTCTTGAGATCGTAAAGGGACCGGACTTCCCTACAGGAGCGACCATCCTCGGAACGAGAGGGATCGAGGAAGCTTACCGTACCGGACGTGGCAAGATCCGTGTCCGTGCGGTGACGAATATCGAGACTTTGCCAAACGGTAAATCCCGTATCGTGGTTACCGAGCTCCCGTACCTTGTAAACAAGGCACGTCTGATCGAGAAGATCGCAGAGCTTGTCCGTGACAAAAAGATCGACGGGATCACAGACCTGAACGATCATTCCAGCCGTGAGGGTATGCGAATTTGTATTGATCTTCGTAAGGATGCCAATGCCAACGTGATCCTGAATCTGCTCTACAAGCATACACAGCTGCAGGATACTTTTGGTGTGATCATGCTTTCTCTTGTTCCAAATCATGGAAGTATGGAACCGAAGGTTCTGAACCTGAAAGAGATGCTGGAGTACTATCTGGAGCATCAGGAGAATGTAGTTCGCAGAAGAACACAGTATGATCTTAATAAGGCACAGGAGAGAGCCCATATTTTGGAGGGTCTTCTGAAAGCACTTGATAATATTGACGAAGTGATCCGCATCATCCGTGGTTCCCGCAACGTACAGATCGCCAAGCAGGAGCTGATCGAACGTTTTGAGCTGACAGATGTGCAGGCACAGGCAATCGTGGATATGCGTCTCCGTGCATTGACAGGTCTGGAAAGAGAGAAGCTGGAGGCTGAGTATGCAGAGCTTATGGAGAAGATCCGCAAGTTCCAGGCAATCCTTGCTGACCGCAAGCTCCTTCTCCGGGTGATCCGTGAGGAGATCCTTGCCATTGCAGAGAAATACGGCGATGACAGAAAGACTTCCATCGGATACGATGTATATGATATCTCTACAGAGGATCTGATCCCGAGAGAAAATACAGTGATCGCAATGACAAAGCTTGGTTATATCAAGCGTATGACCGTTGACAACTTCCGCAGCCAGAACCGTGGCGGCAGAGGAATCAAGGGTATGCAGACGATTGAGGATGACTATATCGAAGAGCTTCTGATGACGACAACGCACCATTATCTCATGTTCTTTACCAATACAGGACGTGTATACAGACTGAAGGTATATGAGATCCCGGAGCTGGTCGTACAGCCAGAGGAACTGCGATCATCAATCTTCTGCAGCTTGCACCGGGAGAAAAGATCACAGCTGTGATCCCGCTTCGTAAATATGAAGAGGGTCGTTATCTGATGATGGCCACCAAGAAAGGCCTTGTGAAGAAACTCCGATCAAGGATTACGAGAATGTCCGTAAGACAGGTCTTACAGCAATCGTTCTCCGTGATGATGACGAGCTGATCGAGGTTAAGTCTACTGATAATAACAAAGATATTATTCTTGTGACCAGGGACGGACAGTGTATCCGCTTTAAGGAAACAGATGTCCGCAGCACAGGCCGTGCGTCCATGGGAGTAAGAGGTATGAATCTTACTGACGGTGATGAAGTTGTTGCCATGCAGCTGAACACTCAGGGAGATTATCTGCTTGTAGTTTCCGAGAACGGAATGGGCAAACGTACAGCTATGAGTGAGTTCGTTGTCCAGAACCGTGGCGGTAAGGGTGTGAAGTGCTACAAGATCACCGAGAAGACCGGAAATGTTGTCGGCGCCAAGGCTGTCAACGAAGAGAACGAGATCATGATGATCACTACAGAGGGTATCATTATCCGTCTGCAGTGTGCGGATATCTCTGTTCTTGGAAGGATCACCTCCGGTGTGAAGATGATCAATCTTACAGAGGGTGTAACCGTTGCAAGTATCGCCAAGGTAAGAGATAAAGATCCGGAAGCAGATACAACTACCGAAAAAGCTGACGGAGAAACCGGCGATAACGAAGAAGGCTCTGCAGAGGAAGCTGTCACAGGCAGTGAAGAGGAATAAGGTCGAGGATAAGTCATGACGACGACAAAGAAAAAACGCAGAAAAAAATCAGTAAAGAAGCTGAAATACTCTAATAAAAAACTGAATTTTGTCCACATTGCGACACTGGCGGGGATCATTCTGATCCTGCTGGTGATCGTTCTGGCGGCCAGAGGTTGCGGAAAGATCAGCCACAGAACTCCGGAGGGGGTTGTGGAAGGCTACATCAAAGCGGCAGCAGCAGGCAAGAATAAAAAGATGCAGAGCTGTTACAGTGCGGATAAGTTATCGGATGAGGCGAAAACAGAGATTTCCTCCACGATAAAATATTTTCAGGCCCATGGAGTAAAGGATGTAAATATCGACAGCTGTGGCTCCATTTCTGAAAACAAAAATTATTCTTATGTTTATATCCGCTATAATCTTGTTCTGGAGAACGAGCAGGAATATCCATGTATCAGTACCTATCTTGTAAAGGTCCAGGACAAAAAGTATTATCTGTATGCGCCTTCTGAGATTTCAGATAAGATCAGCCAGCAGGCTGCCAAGGATTATCAGAAATTTATGACTACGAAAACCTATACAGATTATACAAAGGCTTATGAGGTTTTTCTGAAAAAGAATCCGGGATACGAGGATAAGATCGCAGGGAAACTGAACGGATAAAGCAGAGGCGGGAGGATGTAAGAATGAAGCGGATTTTGCTGATGGTGCTCAGAAATATAGTCTTTGTTCCTTACTGGTGGATCAAGCTTTGCTGGTATGCAGCGCATACAGATGATTATCCGGAAGAGAAGAAATACGCATTCCTGAGACTGGTAGATGAGCATGCCATCGAAGGCGGAAATATCCATATTGATGTGCATGGAGCTGAAAATATCCCAAAAGAAAAGGGATTTATGTTTTTTCCGAATCACCAGGGACTGTTTGATGTGCTGGCGATCATCCGGGCATGCCCGGTTCCTTTTTCGGTAGTTGCCAAGAAGGAAGTTGGAGAGATTCCTTTTCTGAAGCAGGTTTTTGCCTGTATGAAGGCCTTTATCATTGACAGGGAAGACCTGAAGCAGTCCATGCAGGTCATTGTCAATGTAATACGGGAAGTGAAGGCTGGTCGTAATTATCTGATCTTTCCGGAGGGAACCAGAAGTAAAAACGGAAATCATCCGGGACCGTTCAAGGGCGGCAGCTTCAAGACTGCCACCAAGACGAAATGCCCGATCGTTCCGGTTGCACTGATCGATTCCTTTAAGGCTTTTGATACCGGTTCTACAGAGAGGATCACCGTACAGGTGCATATCCTTCCTCCGATGTATTATGAGGAATACAAAGATATGCATACCACAGAGCTCGCAGAAGAAGTGAAGAGACGGATCGAAAAGGTGATCGAAGAGAATATTATGTAAAAAAGAAAAGACTTTGATGAAGTTGGAACAAAAACATCATCAAGGTCTTTTTTTTGTTGTATGTTTTGCATAAAAACGAAACGTTTTATTTGTGAATTGTTGGACATATACAACCAAAAGGTTTGATGATAACATAGAGACATCCATACAATATAAATAAAAGATGTAAAGAGGACGAACAGATGAAAAAAGAAGAATACCTTTCTCTGATCGATGAAGTGATCGCTTAGGGACCGTACACGGATACCTATGATAAGCACTTTACTTCTGAGGATATCCGTTTTACAAGTAAGAGCAATCATATTTATGCGACTGTTCTGCACTGGCCGGAGGATGGAGAGATCCATATCAAAGCTCTTGGCAATGATATGAAGCTTTTGAAATCCACGATCCGGGATATTGAGATCCTCGGAACAGATCTGCATCCGGCATTTGCGAGAAATAAAGAACTGGATATTTCCTGCGGAAGAGGGGTTATTGAGGCGGGAGATATGCCGGTGGTATTGAAGATCACAGTAGAATAGCTGTTGGGGGAATCGAGTAAATTATAATGTCTTTTTGAAAGGACAGAAAGGATAAGGTATTTTAATTATGGGAGATGTAAGATTCACAGGAAACTGGAACTCTGTAAATGCACACACAGTTCCAAAATGGTATGAGGATTGTAAATTTGGAATTTTTATCCATTGGGGAATTTATTCCGTGCCGGCATTTGCACCGCATACATGGGAGCTGGGAGAGGTTGATTCCAAGGAATGGTTTGCGGATAATCCGTATGCAGAATGGTATTACAATTCTCTGAACATTGGAAAAGGCCCTACATATAAGCATCATATAGAAAAATACGGAAAAGATTTCAAATACGAAGATTTTATTCCTATGTGGAAAGCTGAAAACTGGGATCCGAAGCAGTGGGCAGAGATCTTCAAAGAAGCAGGTGCGGAGTATGTTGTTCTGACAACCAAGCATCATGACGGATTCTGCCTGTTCCCAAGTAAATATACACATTTCAATTCCGTAGAAATGGGACCGAAGAGAAATATCACCGGTGAGCTGACAGAAGCTGTCCGTGACGCAGGAATCCGCATGGGCCTGTATTATTCCGGACTGATCGACTGGCAGTATGCAAACGATCCTATTTTTGAGGATGATGATCTGTTTGGAACAGCCAGCCCGACATTTGCATATGCAGATTATTCCTATAATCAGATGAAAGAGCTTGTAGATGATTATGCACCGAGTGTGTTCTGGAATGATATCGGATGGCCGACACAGAGTGAAGAGATGATGCCGTATTTCTTAGCACATTATTACAATAAGGTTCCGGAGGGTGTGGTAAATGACCGTTTCAACGGACGTTATCATGATTTCCTTACTAAGGAATATAAATCCGGTTCTGTAAACAGAAATGAGAAATGGGAGATGTGCCGTGGAATGGGCTTATCCTTCGGTTATAATGCCAACGAAGGCGATGACAAGCTGATCTCCGTCCCGGATCTGATCTCACTTCTCGTCGGAACAGTGGCAAATAACGGAAATCTTCTCCTGAATATCGGCCCGAAGGCAGACGGAACTATCCCGGAGGAGCAGGTAAGAAGACTGAAGATCCTGGGTGCATGGCTGAAGGTCAACCATGACGGTATTTATGGAACACGCTGCAGTGACCGTGAATCTGAGCTGCTTGAGAATGGAATCGAGCTTCATTATACACAGAAAGACGGAAATCTGAATGTGTTTGCAGATCATCTGAAGGAAGGCGCAAATGAATTCCTGATCAAAGGATACCATGGACAGCTGAGACCATTTGATCCGGCAGTGAAGGTAGAAACTGAAGATACTGCAGAGGGACTTCTTGTGAAAATCCCGGAATATAAAGAAGATATGTATGTGGTTGGATTAACCAACAGATTCTAAATAATGAACAGGAGGACCGGATGTATGCTGGTCCTTTTGTTGCTACATGGGAGAAGATCGTGGATATCCGATCGATTCTCAGGGAGGGAGCTTTTATGTTTGGGAAAAAAATCGCAATACTGTTATCAACGGCAATGATTCTGACAGGGTCCTGTGTATCTTCTGTGGCTGTACATGCACAGACTGGTTATGCGGCTGAATATGCACAGGAAGCATCGGCAGCAGGTGTGCAGAGCACTGCAAAGCTTGTTGCGAAGGGCTCCTGTGGAAGCAAAGCTGTTTACCGGTTGTACTCCAATGGAAACCTGCAGATACAGGGAAAAGGGGAGGTTAAGGTTACCGATGATTTTTCATACAGATCAGCAATGATAAAACAGTAACCGTTGCATCTGGGATCACGGGAATCGGTGACAGAACCTTTTCAAGCTGCAGAAATATGAAGAGGATTTCGTTGCCGGGAACTCTGCGGAGTATTGGAGTAAGAGCATTTGGAGATACTGCGATCACCAGGATCAAGCTTCCTGATGGACTGAAAAGCATTGGTGCATATGCTTTTTACCAGAGTAAGCTTATGAGCCTGGATGTACCGAAAACTGTGACAAAAATTGATGAATATGCTTTCAGTTACTGTAACAATCTGGAATCTGTCAGCATTCCGGGAAGTGTGAAAATATTACCGGAATCGTTATTTGAGGCGGATATGAAGCTGAAAAAGGTTACGCTTGGACAGGGCGTTTCCAGGATAGAAAGAGCGGCCTTTCGGCATTGCGGTTTGACAGGAGTAAGCTTTCCGGACAGTGTTACGGTTATTGGTGAAGGTGCGTTTTCTTTTTGTCCAGATCTCAGAAAGGTGTCGTTGCCGAAGAAGCTTACAGAGATCGGGAACGGTGTATTCAGTAATTGTCGAAAACTGGGGAATATTACAGTACCTGCCAGTGTGAAAAAGATCAGAAGCCATGCTTTTTATGATTGCCTGGCAATGAAAAAGATTACGATCCTCAACAGTAAAACAGTGATAGAAAAAGAAGCGATCGGCTATAATTTCAATAGTGGAAAAAATAAAACTTTTGTCATTGCCGGAAAAAAGGGTTCTACTGCTCAGACTTACGCAAAGAAAAATGGGTTCCGTTTTTTGAACAATACTGCCGCAGTAAGGACCGCAAAGATGACCGGCGTGCCCAAAACAAAAACCATACTTCGTGGAAAAACATATACGATCCAGGCAGTGACCGTGCCGTATTACAGCGACGAAAAGATTCTTTTCCGTTCCTCGGATTGCAGGATCGCTACGGTAAATTCCAAAGGTGTTGTAAAGGGAATCCGAAAAGGGACGGCCGTGATCACCGTGCAGAGCGGAGCGAAAAAACTGAACTGTAAGATAACGGTGAAGTAACGATGAAGCAGGCGTACGTAAAATCGCCATAACAGTGAAAGAATACAAAAGAAAATAAAAACAGAAGCCCGGCAGATGAAACATGGAGATTTTTCACATGTGCAGCTGCCGGGTTTTTTATAAATATAGAAAACCCTTAAAATAAGGAATAAAATAGCTTGTTATACCCTTAAAATAAGGGTATATTAATAAAAAAGGGGGAATCTAAAATGACAGGATATGCTGTGAAACATTCGATACGGGCAGAAGATATACGAATTTTAAGGAAGAAATTGAAGCTTACACAAAAAGATTTTGCAAAGTTAGTAAATGTATCTCAGAAAACAATAGAAAGATGGGAAAGTGAAAATCGGGATATTACAGGACCGGTTACGACATTAGTTCATATTTTAAACGAGTATCCTCAGATAGAGGAAAACCTCCGCGTGCCGGAAAAAGAATATCCGATACGCTTATGGTACATGTTTAAGAGTGAAATATGTACGATTATTGATGTGGATGAGAGAGGCAGAAAAGTAAAAATATATAATTATACAAACAATTTTATTAAAAAAGCATTTGGCCGAAATGAAAAACCAACCTTTGAAGAATACGAGGAATTTCTGGAATCTCGTTGTTTCCCGAGACAACGAGACAAAATAAAATTGGTATTAGAAGATTTGAATCTGCCATTCTATGATCCGTTTATGATTATAGAAAAGACCGAAGGAAGAATGGCAGAGGATGATTTCTGGATCAGGATTGAGAGGTAAAGATGGTACAGCTTTTTGAACAGGATATCAAAACAAATGACAGACAATCGTCAAAAGGAAACCAATTGAAATGGTGCAGGAATAATGTATGGTATAAAGCTGATTATATGGGATATGAGGGATTGGTGGAATATGTTGTTTCACGTTTGTTGGAAAAATCTTCACTGAAACAGGAAGAGTATGTTTTATATAAAACAGAAGAGATTAGTTATAAGAGAAGAAAATATCTGGGATGTAAAAGTGAAAATTTTTTGCCTGAGGGATGGCAGCTTATTACATTAGAAAGACTTTTTTATGGATTTTATAATGAAAGTCTTTATAAAAAATTATTCACGATTCCAGAACATTCGGAAAGACTGGAATTTATAGTAGATCAGACGGAACGCATTACGGGAATTAGCGATTTTGGAAAGTATATGAGTAAGATCCTGGCAATTGATACATTTTTTATGAATGAAGATCGGCATATGCATAATATTGGAGTTTTAATGGATGCAGAAGAAAAATATCATTTATGTCCAATATTTGATAACGGTGCAGGACTGCTATCAGATATACAGATGGATTATCCGATGGAAGAAAACATAAATAATCTGATGGAGGAGGCACGATCGAAAACTCTGTGTGAAGATTTTGATGAGCAGATCGAGATTGCGGAAGAATTGTATGGTCAGCAGATAAGTCTGGAATTTACTAAAAAAGACGTAAAAGAAATATTGGATATGGAAAGTTATTATCCGCAGGAATATAAAGAAAGAGTATTTGAGATTATTATGAACAGGAGAAGAAAGTACAGATATTTATTTTGAATAACTGTGCGTCGTATTCTTGGCATTTTGGTAATAAAGCAGGTGCAAAAGTTTTCACATGTGCAGCTGCCAGGTTTTTATAGTAGAAAAAATGTTAAAAAATGTCTGTAAACAGACAAAATATGACGAAAATATTCTAAACAAAGTTTGATTAAATGTGATGGGAAATTTATAATTTTAGTATAAATGTGAATTGGAAAATGGGGGAACGGTCACATCCAAAGGTGTTGTAAAAGGCATCAAAAAAGGAACTGCAACCATTACCGTTCAGAGTGGTTCCAAAAAACTGACCTGTAAGGTAACGGTTAAATAATTCAAAGGATATTAGTAATCAGCATTTGTTATTTACTCATAGTTATATCTTATATGTTTGAGTACGCAAAACAGACTGGAGCTTGATAAGAATATATATCAGGTTCTCAGTCTGTTTTTATATATTGCAGGCAAAAAAAGAACACGTTTTCACAAAATAAGATTGACTTTTTTTAAAACTCTTATTATCATATAAAACATATTTAATTACTATGAAATAAGGAACGATAAAAAATTCTGTTACACTGATGATACTGAGTTACACAGATGACGTTGAGCAGCTTACAGGACTGGCAGCGGGCAGACTTTTTTTTCAGAGGGAGGGGACGGGGATATGTCCATCAAGAAGATTGCAGAAAAGGCAGGGGTTTCACCGGCGACGGTTTCCAGAGTTTTGAATAATCCCAATTATAAATGTTCTGTTTCCGGACTCAGGGACAAGATATGGAAAACAGCTATCGAGATGAATTATGTGCCAACGAGGCGGCCCGGAATCTGAAAAAAGGCGTTTCCGCAAAGCAGGAGAAAACCTGGTACATCAATATCCTGATGACAAGAACCGATTCTTCCACAACGGATCCGTTTTTTGCGGAGCTCCTTCGGGTGATCGAAAGTGAGATCCATGATAAAAACTGCATTCTTTCCAAAGTATGGTATATGTCTGTGTTTTCCGATGACCGGAAGTGCCGAAGGGAGAATCTGGACCGGCTGATCGACGGAATGTATGATGAGGTGGAAGGGAAAAGGGACGGACTGATCATCATCGGTAGATGTAATAAAGAGGCTTTGAAGAAGCTGAATAAGAAGTATAAGAGTGTGGTATCGGTGAACCGGAATTCTACCAATTATGAAGTGGATGAGGTCCTTTGTGATGGGAAAAAGATCGCAGCAGCGGCAGTGGAATATCTGATCTCCCTGGGGCACAAAAATATCGGTTATATTGGCCAATGTCACAGCGAGGACCGGTATAACGGGTATCTGGAAACACTGAAGAAGCATGATCTGGATGTGATACCGGAGTATGTTATCGAAACAAAGCAGACTGAGGCCGAGGGCTACGAGGCCATGGAAAAGTTCTTTCAGTCGGACGACATGCCAACCGGAATCTACTGTGCCAATGATATTTCGGCGATCGGAATGCTGAAGTGCCTGAATAAATTTCGGAACCGGGTATTATATGCCTTCGATCATATCCAGCGATGATATACAGGAGGCACAGTTTACCAGACCGATGCTGACAACGGTGAGCCTGCCCAAGGAGGATATGGGAAAATTTGCATTATACCTGCTGCTGGACCGACTGAAGGGCGGACATTCCGGTATTGTGCGAATGGAGCTGGAAGGCAGACTGATGATACGGAACAGCTGCAGCAGTGTGGAGGACAGTATGTGGAGCGATTATTGTATCTGAGGATTGCGGATGCGCAGATATAGTGACAGACAGGATGCAGTTGCGCTATGACCAGAGTATTTTTGTGAAAACGTTTTCAGATATTCCTATTTAATTAATGGGAATAATATGGTTTAATGTATTCAATTCAAATAAAAAAATTACAGAACCACAGTAAACGGAAAGAACAGGTATGATTTGACAGCGAAATGAAGCAGTTACATTGTTGGGAAAAAGATTTCTAAATAAAAATGTGGTTGTAAAGGAGTACACAGATCATGAAAAGAAAACGCATTGCAGGTGTCTGTATCACACTGGCAGCAGTGGTACTGGCAGGAACTTTTGCAGTATCGGGAAACAATACAAAGGATAAAAATCATGTGGAGATCATCAATGTGTCCTATGATCCGACCAGAGAATTTTATGAAGCATATAATAAGATTTTTTCAAAATATTGGAAAGAGGAAACAGGTCAGAGTGTGGATGTGATCCAGTCTCATGGCGGTTCCGGAAAGCAGGCTCTTGAGATTTCCAATGGACTTCCTGCGGATGTGGCGACACTTGCTCTGGAATATGATATTGATGCGATCCGGAATGCCGGTCTGATCGACAAGGGCTGGATTGATGAATATCCGGATGACAGTGCTCCTTATACTTCCACCATTGTATTTCTTGTTCGGAAGGGAAATCCGAAGAATATCCACGACTGGGATGATCTGACAAAGGATGGGGTGGGGGTGATCACTCCCAATCCGAAAACCTCCGGTGGTGCCCGCTGGAATTACATGGCAGCCTGGCTTATGCCAATGAGAAATATAACGGCAACGAGACAGAGATGAAAGCCTTTATCAAGAAGCTTTACAAAAATGTCCTGGTTCTGGATTCCGGTGCAAGAGGTGCCACAACCTCTTTCGTGGAAAACGGGCAGGGTGATGTGCTGATCGCCTGGGAAAATGAAGCGTTTCTTTCTGTAAGGGATAATCCGGATGATTACGAGATCGTAACGCCGGGCATCAGTATCCTGGCACAGCCATCCGTTGCTGTTGTAGATGAAAATGTGAAAAAGCATGATAATGCAGAAGCTGCGAAAGCATATCTGAAATATCTGTATTCCGATGAAGCTCAGGAGCTGATCGCGGAGAATTACTATAGGCCGGTTGATCAGACGATCCTGAAAAAGCATGCAGATACTTTTGATCTGAAGGTGAAGCTGACAACGATCAAAGATTTTGGAGGCTGGGATGCAGTTCAGAAAAAGCATTTCGCAGACGGCGGAGTGTTTGATGAGATCTATGAAGAGTAGAAGAGCCAGAGATTTGCAGCAGATCGGGAATTTGTAACAGATCAGAAACTTAGAATAGAAAAGCGGGGAGACAGAAATGAAGAAACAACAGAGTAAACGTGTGATACCAGGCTTTGGACTGACAATGGGAGTGACTTTGGCGATGCTGAGTATCGTAGTTCTGATCCCTCTTGCGTCTCTGGCAGTATATTCGGCGCGGCTGGGTTTTCGGGAATTTATTGAGGTGATCACACGGCCGAGGGTTTTGTCCGGATTCTATGTAAGCTTTATTACCGCATTTGCGGCCACAGTGCTCAATGCTATTATGGGCCTGGTCCTTGCGTGGGTGCTGGTAAGATATGATTTTCCGGGAAAAAGGATCATGGATGGAATGATCGAGCTGCCTTTCGCACTGCCGACTGCAGTTGCCGGTATCTCACTGACATCCCTGACATCCGATAAAGGTCTGGTGGGAAGCTTTTTTGCAAATTTCGGTATTAAGATCGCATATACCAGAATCGGTATCACGGTGGCATTGATCTTTGTGGGAATCCCTTTTGTAGTCAGGGCCATTCAGCCGGTTCTGGAGAAACTGGACGGTTCTTATGAGGAGGCGGCTCGTGTCATGGGTGCAAAGCCATTCACCGTTTTTCGCAGGGTTATTCTTCCGGAGCTTCTGCCGGCAATGCTTTCCGGGGCGGGACTTGCCTTCGGACGCTGCCTGGGAGAATACGGAAGTGTTGTTTTTATTGCAGGAAACAAGCCTTATTATACAGAGATCACGCCGCTGATCATCATGTCAAAGCTTCAGGAGTTTGACTATGAAAGCGCAACAGCTATCGCACTGGTTACACTGGCAGCATCATTTCTGATCCTGTTTGGTGTGAATCTGGTGCAGGCAAGAAATACGAAACGTATCAGAGGGAGGGATGCATAATGGATGAAAAAAAGAAGCAGGCTTCCGGGCCGGTGAAATGGATCCTTATCGGGATTTCCGTGATCTTTCTTTTTGTGATGCTGGTACTGCCTCTGGTGGTTGTTGTAACCCAGGCGCTGAGCAAGCTGGCAGTGCTATGTGCAGGCGGTGACAGATGAGTACACGCTGAAAGCGCTGGAGCTGACCATTGAGGCGACGGCTGCGGCTGTTGTATGCAACACGATCTTTGGTCTGTGTGCGGCATGGGCAATGACCAGATTTCATTTTCGGGGAAAAAAGCTCCTTACCACTTTGATCGATGTTCCGGTTACAGTATCACCGGTTATCGCAGGTCTTATCTATATCCTGGTTTTTGGAAAGCAGAGTCCTCTTTATTCTGTTCTTGAAAGTGCAGGGATACAGATCGTGTTTGCAGTTCCTGGAATTGTCCTGGCAACGATCTTTGTCACATTTCCATTTGTGTCCAGAGAGATCATACCGGTTCTGGAATCCATAGGGTCCGATGAGGAAGAGGCGGCAGCACTGATGGGAGCAAAAGGCTGGACGATTTTTACCAAGGTGACATTTCCGCATATCAAGTGGGCTTTTCTCTATGGTGTTGTGCTGTGTACAGCCAGAGCCATGGGAGAGTTTGGAGCCGTGTCCGTACTGTCCGGACATCTCCGTGGAAAAACAAATACACTTCCGCTTCATGTGGAAATTCTTTATAACGAATTCCAGTATGTTCCGGCATTTGCGGTTTCTTCGATCCTGGTGATCCTGGCGGTGATCCTTCTGATCGCAAGAAATGTTCTGGAGCATAAAGGAAAGGGGGAAAAAGGCGATGTACGTTGAGTTAAAAAATATCAATAAAACATATGGGGATTACAAGGCATCTGATAACGTAAGCTTTGGTATCGAAAAGGGGAAGCTGATCGGTCTTCTGGGGCCCAGCGGAAGCGGAAAAACTACGATTCTCCGTATGATCGCCGGTCTGGAGCAGCCGGACAGCGGGGAGATCATCATCGACGGAAGAGTGGTCAATGATGTGCCTGCCAGCGAGCGAGGCATTGGATTTGTGTTCCAGAATTATGCTCTTTTCCGGTATATGACGGTGTATGATAATATTGCATTTGGCCTGAAGGTGCAGAAGGCGGATAAGAAGTATATTAAGCAGAGGGTTATGGAACTGGTAGAGCTGATCGGGCTGAAGGGCCTGGAGAAAAGATATCCGAGTCAGCTGTCCGGTGGTCAGAGACAGCGAGTTGCTTTTGCCCGGGCTCTGGCTCCGAATCCGCAGCTTCTCCTTCTGGATGAGCCTTTTGCGGCGATCGATGCAAAGATCCGTACGGAGCTTCGAAGCTGGCTGAAGGATATGATCGAGAAGCTGGGGATTACCAGTATTTTTGTTACCCATGACCAGGATGAGGCTATTGAGGTGGCGGATGAAATTATTATTACCAACCGTGGACGGATCGAGCAGAAGGGAACTCCACTGGAGGTTTATCAGAATCCGGATACTGCGTTTACGGCGGGATTTTTCGGGCAGACTTCTGTGATCGATGATTACCAGGTGTTCAATCACTTCGAGGAAGTTCCGGGAGGCGAAAAAGCCATTGTCCGTCCGGAGTTTGTAAAAGTGACGAAGAAGAACGAGGAACAGAAATATAAAAGCTCCGCAACAGAGGGCATCGTAGAACGAGTCGCATTCCGCGGCAGCAGCCTGGAACTGAAAGTCCGTGTAGGAAACACCACACTCAGCGCCAGAAGAAGCCTTGACGAAGAACCCGTCCGGGAAGGCGAAGTTGTGGATGTGTTTGTGCAGAGGATTTTTGTAACGAAGGGAAATGAGGCAGTACTGCTACATAATACAGCTATGATTGAGGATTGGTTAGTGATATAAAATGCCGCGGAGCGGCATTTTTTTATGAGCAAGTAGCGCTAGCGGATTGCGAATATCATATGATGTGGCCGCGGAGTGGCATTTTTTTATATATGTGAAATTTTCACACCGTAATATTCTGCAAGGGAATCTACCAGATCATCACGGATTTTTTTGTGGTCATTGCCATCTAGGGACATGACACAGGATACCATCTGACGTTTTTTGTCAATGACGCAGTATTGGCCGTAATTGCCGGACAGGATCAGTGTATCTTCCATAGGTCCCATATATATGAAATATCCATAACCATAGCTCTGGTAATCCGGATGTTCCGTCAGTGGATTGTAAGAATCGATATGTTTCTGACAGGCATCAATCACGAATTTTTTTGGGACGATCTGTTTTCCGTTCAGGGAACCCTCATGCAGAAGCAGATGTCCAAAACGAGCCAATTCATCAATCGTCAGATACAGTCCGTTAGCTGCCATACAATGTCCCTGAGGGCAGAGGGTCCAGTCCGGATTCGGAATGCCAACCGGTTCAAAGAAACGATATCGCAGATAATTCAGCAGACCCGTTCCGGATTTCTCTTCCAGAAGAACAGATAAAATATAGGAACAAAAATTGCTGTACACAAAATGAGTACCGGGTGTATATGGAAAAGAATCATTCTGAAAGAAATATCTCACCCAGTCCTTTTCTCTGTATCGCTCTGGTCCATCGCAGAAAAAGAGCGGATCTTTCTGACCGGATGACATGGTAAGAAGATCACGGATCTTTATTTTGTAAAGATTTTCGGAAGGATTTGACGGGAAATATTTTTCAAACCAGGGATAAATATATTCATCAAGAGTGATCAGTCCTTCACGTTCTGCGATACCTGCGGCCATTGCAACAAAAGGCTTGCTGATAGACCATATATTTAAACGGGTTTTGACCGGAAAAAGTCTGAATTCTTCTTTTAGAAGATCATTTTTATATATCTGTGCGTAGATGATATTGGAATGATGTTGCTTTGATTTCTCAAGAAAAATATCTAAAATTTCCTGCATGATAATCCCCCCCCTGAAATTATTATTCGTAAAAAAGATCAAAGTCTGAATAAAGTTCTTCCAGGTCATGAAGTCGTGTACTGATGGATTTGCACCTGGTTTTGCGGATTTTTGCAACAATACTGTCAAACAGACAATAGAGGCATGAGAAGGAGTTAAATCCCATTTCATTGAGATTGATCTCTGTAATGATAGCGTGGTCTGCCAGCGCCCATGCCGGTGATGAAATGCTGTCTGTGATGGCGAGTATCTTTGCACCATGATTTTTGGCAATCTGTGCATATTTCAGAGACCATTTGGTATAGCGGGCAAAAGAGATCAGAAGAACAACTGTATCCTCGGATGCTTCTGTGAGATATTCGAAATTGGAATCGTAAAATTCGTGAACCACCTTGGTATTTCCAAGAAGCTGATTCAACAGAGTTCCCATCCAGAGAGCGGCACTGTAGGAAGAGCGTGCACCAACAATGAGGCGTTTTTTGGCATTGCTCAGATGGGTAACAATCTGATCCATATCTTCCTGATTCAGATGAGATGCCCAGCTTTCCATGGAATGGAGTTCATTGGCAATGATGTTTTGATAAAAATTTCCGCTATCCAGCAGTGAATCGTCTGTTATAACCGTAGGAACGGAAAGAATATCATTCTGTACAGTACGCTGCATTTCAGAAAAACTTTCAAATCCCAGGGAATAGGCAAGGCGTATGATAGTGGTTTCGCTTACGGAAATTTCCTTGCTGAGTTTCGCAAGGGTGGAATAACTGAATGAATCAAGGTGTTGTAATATATATTCGGCGACTTCTTCTGACCGGCAGAAAGGAAAGATACTTTTTCACGGATCAACTGTTCTATTTTCATGAAAACCTCCTGTATTGTACGATTAGTATAATAAATTATAACAGGTGTAAAGTTTGATTACAATATAATGGAGCAAAAAATTCTTCTTGACATAAAAAAGATGTAAATAATGCACAAATTAAAGTGTGTATTTTTAATAATATTGTCAATAGAAATCTTGAAACCTAGATGCTAATATAGCATTAAATAATTCACATGACGTCAGAAAAAGAATTAATTACACTATTAATGTTAAAGTCAATAAAAAAGGGGGGCTTTTATGTCGTCAACAGTAAAGGAAATAAAAGAAAAAACAGGTTACCTGAAACGAAGTGATCTTTATACAATCGGTGTAGGACAGGCGATTGGATCGGGTGTTCTGACACTGATCGGACCGGCAATTCTTTTGACTGGTCAGTCAGCATGGTTGGCATATGTAGCTGCATGTATCTGGGGATTTATGATGATTGCACCAATTCCATGGATCACATCTACACTGAAACTTGGAGGAGGATTTTATTCTCTGGTAGGAGATATGGCCGCAAACGAGTTGCCGGTATGTATGCAGTAGGATTTTTGCCACAGACGATCAATCTGGCGACTTATGGTGTGGCAATTGGTATGTATGCAAATTCCCTGTGGCCGCAGATTAATGCGAAATGGTTTGGAATTGCAGCCCTGAGTGTGTTCTTTGCCATCAATCTGTGTGGTGTGGATGTAATGGCGAAGGTACAGAAAATTCTGGTTATCCTGCTGTTTGTTGCACTTGGTCTGTTTATTGTTCTGGGATGCCTCCAGCTGAAAAATCCGGTGTTTGAGTTTACAGCACCAGACTTTTTCTCCAATGGTCCATCCGGATTCTTTTCCGCAATCATGCTGTATGTATATTCAACAAACGGATATTCCTGCATTATGAATTATGGTAAACAGGCAAAAGAAGCGCATAAAGATATTCCAAAGGCACTTCTGTACTGTATTCCGACACTGATGGTTGTATATGGCGGTGTTGCAATTGTAGCAAGTGGTGTGCTTCCTCTGGATCAGGTAGCCGGACAGCCGCTTACCCTGGTTGCAAAAAATATTTTAAATCCGGCACTTTTCACAGTATTTATGATTGGTGGTCCGGTACTTGCACTGTCTTCATCCATTAATTCAACAATTTCCAATAACTGTATTCCGGTTGCACAGTCCTGTAAAGATGGATGGCTTCCGAAATCATGGGCAGCTCAGAACAGAAGAGGGGCTTACTGGAAACTGATGACATTTACTTATCTTATGGGAATATTACCTGTGTTACTGGACTTTTCTATCAGTGATGTTGTAAATAATATTATGCTTCTGGCATCAGCATTGGCATTTCTGCAGATTTATGCGTATTTCCAGCTTCCGAAAAAACATGCAGAAGCATGGGAAAAATCACCAATGCATATTTCTAACGGAAAATATTATTTCCTCTGCTGTTTGAGCCTGTTTGCATATATCTGCATTTTTATCAATTCTTGCAGAAGCCTGAAACTTCCGGTAGTAATCATCAGTCTGATAGCCATTGTAGTATGCATGGCTTACGGATGGTTTAGAAGTGTAAGTCCTGATGTAAAGATGGAAACAAGTGTGTGGGAGGATTAATGTTTATGAATAAAGACCAGAACCTGATCAATGAATTTGCTATCAAAACTTTAAAAGAAAATCTCAATGTTATGTATGCGCAGATATGGCGTGAAGGACAGTTAACGGCAGAATATAAAAGAATGCCGGTCAAGACACGCCTTAACACCTGGTCTGCCTGCAAGGGTGTTGTGTCCTGTGCGGCAGGAATCGCACTTGATGAAGGGCTGATTCGACTTGATGAGAAGATTGTGGATATTTTTTCCAGAGTATGCACCGGAGAATCCGGAAGGATATCTGGGGGATGTAACGCTGGAAAATATGCTGACAATGACTACAGGTTTGGAAAGCTCTCTGTTTTTCTGTGACTGGCCGGAGCGTTACACAACTCCGGACTGGATCCGATATTTCTTCGAGAATGCGAAAGTGATAAAAAAACCGGGAACAGAATGGCTGTACAGCAATTTTAATACTTATATGATCAGCTGCGCGATTGAAAAACGTGCGGGAGTTAATCTTCTGGAATATTTGAGAAATCGCTTTTTTGAACCGCTGGGAATTGGAAATCCAGACTGGACTTTGTGTCCGAAAGGGCATGTGCATGCGGCTAATGGACTTTATGTGAATATTGATGAGTTTACCCGGTATGGACAGATGATTCTTCACAAGGGAAATTATAATGGAAAACAGCTGGTGCCAGAGTCGTACATGAAGATGGCAACGTCCAATCTGGTGGATAATTCAGTGGCAGGAAGTCCGGGAAATCTTTATTCCGGTTTTGGATATGGATATCAGTTTGTCATGAATCCGGAAGCCGGTTCCTATCGATCCGATGGAAATTATGGTCAGTTCTGCCTGGCGTTTCCTGACAAGGATGCAGTAGTAACTGTAATGTCTCTGGAGGGGGATTTCCAGAAAATAGGAAATCATCTATGGACTACAGTGGTTCCGGAATTATAAGAATTCTGTCTGGCAAATCAGACAGTGTAAGAGGGCTTAAATCTTTCTGGCTTGACATTGGTCAGAAACCGTTTTATACTCCTGTCTTTGACAGTTGCTAAACAAAAAAATCGCTGTACCTTTTGATTTTACTGGGGTTCGGCGATTTTTGTGTCGTTTTGGAATATAGTATTTTATCCAATGCGTCGTAAAACCCCTTGCTTCAGCTATGGGATATAAGACGCGTCCATCGAATTTATGCAAGTAATTGAAGATGGACAAAATAGTAATTGTATTAACTAATAAACCGTAGTATAATACAAATATAAACACAACATATAAATCAAATAACAATGTCGTCTATTCCTGTAAATACCATGTAGTATGGTGTCCAAAGTATAGACGAAAAGTATTAGTTAATGGTGTGGACGTCCGGCTGAAGGAGCTGCTCACAGAGTATGCTGCAAATCTTTCTGTAGACATTCTGGAAATGGAGATCATGCCAGACCATGTTCATATGCTTTTGGAAGTAGATCCTCAGTTTGGCATCCACAAAGCTGTAAAGTCATTTAAAGGCTATACGTCCAGAATTTTAAGACAGGAATTTCCCTATCTTA
>ENA-OQBT01000255-OQBT01000255.1-human-gut-metagenome-genome-assembly--contig:-NODE-255-length-36771-cov-2.461658_pt1 | contig 36771 bp, 49 predicted proteins | sample MGYA00242749_ERZ504557 | MGnify/ENA primary metagenome ERZ504557 (study PRJEB26092, sample SAMD00036243) | human gut metagenome | host: Homo sapiens | study: EMG produced TPA metagenomics assembly of... | reverse complement strand
ATCGGTAAATGTGCTTAATGTAGTTTATTGAGTTTTACCTTGGATTTACGGTCTGGGACCGATTCCGGGCGGCTTGGCATCAAAGGAGCGGGATAGCCACTATGACGAGCTACACCTTAATCTTCTTTCTTTTGTTATATGCAATTCATGCGAAAGACTCCCATTTGTCGTGGCATCGGGGCAGTTGGAAATTCAATCGTGAAATCTTACAGGGTATTTATTATATCGGTGGCAGCTCTTTGGGTGAGCAGGCTTTTGAACGTTTGGTATGTTTGCGTATACCAAAATGGTGGCGTCATTAGGTGTAGTGGCGTTGGCAACACATCATATTTGTATGAATTTGATTGATATTTTTTACTATTTTGCCATGGGTTTAAGTTATTCCGGTGCTTCTTATACGGGGCAATCGTTGGGGAAAAAACGACCTGACTTAGCCGAGGCTTACGGCAAAATCGGTGTTCGCATCGCTCTTATTATTTCGGTAATCGGCTTTGTTTTGTATTTTGGTTTACGCAATGTAGTATTTGATATTTTCACCCAAGATAGGTTGGTTTGGCAGCTGGGGGCGGATATTATGATTTCTCATGGCTTTTGCCAGCTTCCCGCAGGCTTTGCAATTAGTATATTCCGGCGTCCTTAAAGGGGCGGGCGATAATTTCTATGTTATGAAATATTCGCTCTTTGTTATTGCTATTTTCAGACCGATTATTACATATCTCCTTTGTTTTACTTGGGGATTCGGTCTGTATGGTGCATGGATAGCTCTTTTAATTGATCAGAGTATGCGTACGGCATTTTCCGGTTGGCGTTTTAGAAGTGGTGTATGGCAGCATATAAAAATTTAGACATAAGTATAATGCACTTTAAAATAGAGTGTATTAGCATATAAAAAAATGATGAATTATAAAATGAATGGCGTATTTACGGCGCTTATACAAGGACAAAGGCTTTGATTTGTGATATAATAACATCAGTATAAACCGCTAATTATGTATACGATAGAGGAGGACATAGATATGAAAAAGAAATTATTGGCAACGGTTATGGCCGTTTCCATTGCAACACTTTCTACCGGTGCATTAGTAAATACGACGCAAGCATTCAGCTTGAATTTAGGCAGCATTTTAAAAGTCGGCGGCGTGGGCATCTTAGTTGATCGCTTCGGCGGCCAGATTAATGATTTTTTAAATAAAATTTTAGCTCAGAATAACTTGAGCACTACTTATACGACTAAGGTTGTGCCGATTGTCAGTGTAGGTACGAACGGTTACATCGGGGCGGCTCAGGTAACGGTCCTGCTTCCGAAGTAGAGCGCGTTGAAGCGGTAGCTCAGTTGGAAGCCAGCTTTAATAATGTAGCTCGTGTAAAAGGTTTAGTGCCTATCGACAGCAAGAACCCTGTTAATGCATCCCGTATTCAAGGGGTTGGCGTATCCGCTATTATTGACCTCAAAATTTAATCATATTGTTTAATACGCATTGAGGCGAATAGCATTCAATAATAGGTTAAGTCTTGTTTATTTGGAGGATGTATGAAAAAACACATGCTTACGTTGGCGGTAGCAGCGCTTATGAACCGGCAGGTATGGGCGGCTCCGGAAACCGTAATTAGAGGAAAACCGATGCCTTACGAAAATACAGTATATGGTTCCACGCAGGTTGGGGCTTTAGTGGATCGTGTGCAGCAGATTAGTCAGACCGTTTATGGTAGAGATTCTTCCGGTACTTTAAATTCACAAGTTGATTCTTTGTATAATTCCATCGATGGCAATACGCGTGGTAAAGTATCGGTAAGTCAAGAATTATCCATGTTGGAATGGCATTACCAGAATAAAGTGGGCAACGGTTCCTTAGTTTCTCGTGTGGAACAATTGGAACGCAGTGTAACCGGTCGTATCAGTACCGGTGCCTTGGACACACGAATTAATGCCTTAGCCAAAACGATTAACGGAGCACCTTTGAAATTGACGTCTCAAGTAGCTCGGCAACCAAGCATGGAAGTATTTGCCGTAACTTTGAATACGCCGATTAATACGGCTACCAGCAAACTGGGTGATACTTTCAGCTTTACCGTGTCGGAAGACTTGATGGACGGTAATATCTTATTGGTACCGGCAGGTACTGTTGGGGAAGGTCATATTTCCGAAACTTAAAAAAGCCTCCTCTTTTGGTCGTAACGGTAAATTAGATTTGATGTTTGATAAAGTTCCGGCATTGGATGGCACTGAATTTACAGCTATTCAAGGGGAAGAAGCAAAAGCTCGTACGCAGCAGGAATTGAAAGCAGCCGGCGCCTCTGTAGCCGGTGCCGTATTATTGGGTCCTGTCGGTTTAGTAGGCGGTTTCTTTGTAAAGGGTAAGAATATCGACTTGCCTGTAGGGGCTACAATTTATGTGCAGCCACAAGAATTGGTAACCGTACAGGGGATTGTCGTAGGCGGTGATGGCCAGGCTCATAATTCCAGCGATCCAAGTTCCCAAGATTCCTATGATGACTATACATTAGGTGATGCATCGGAACCGGTAACCTTAGTTCCGGCCGACTCTTATGAAGACGAAGATACACCGGTGAAGGTAGTGGAAGAGTCCGATGATTCAGCGGCAACGGTAGAAGATGGCGATTCTGAGGACAATGGTGAAGTGGAAGAAGCAAGTGCTGACACTGCGGATCAAACGAATGTATCACAATCACAACCAATAATTGTTGTAAAACGCAACTAATCCAGTGAAGATGAGGTAGGTAAAAGATGGTAATGAAAAAGGCTAAGTATGCATTGGGTGCCGCTTTAGTCGCTATGCCTTTATTAGCCGTGCAGGCGGCCGATAATAGAGGCCTTGTTTATGAAAATGCTCAAGATGTTGCAACCGATTCCAATCCGGTAACCATCGCTAATATGGGCGAGTCCGATGGCGGTCTTATTCGTGTAGTCCGTCGCGGTAAGCCGGTGACCACGGTAAATGACAGTGAGTTACCTGTTAAAGTTGATGCGGACAGCATGTATTACAGCAGTGCTACCGGCAATGTTGTGGCTGTCGGTAAAGTAGATGCTTATCAGGCAGTCGTGAAATTCATAGTGAAAAGCTGTTAGGTAATACTAAATCCCAAGAGTATACGACGGATGGTGAGTTTCATTACCTGGATAATAAAGGGGCCACTAAGGACTTACGGGGCCAAGATTTAGTATTTAACAGCGGCACTAATGCTATGACGGCACCTGATGTTATCGGCTATGTAGAACCATACTATGTGAAAGCTGAAAAAGCAGAATTCGACGGTAATCAGGGCCTTATTACCAAAGGCTGGGTTACTACCAAACATGCTATGGCCTATAAAGGTGTGCCCGATTATCGTATTGAAGGCAGCACCATTGAAGTGTATCCGGGGGATAAAGCCATTATTCATGATGCCAAGCTGTTTATTAAAAACGGTAAAATCATGAGTACGAAGAAATATGTAGTATCCCTTCGCAATGATCGTCAAGGTCAATTTAGTGTGTTTGACTTGATTCCAAGACCGACGTATTCCAGCGACGATGGTTTCGGCTTGAAGGGCGGTCTTAAATATCCGGTTGGTGATGACGGTGAATTGTTCTTCCGTTATCAGTGGATGACCAAGGAAGCTTTAAGCCAAGTTACGGTTATCGTCATTACTTGCCTTGGGGCGTTGCTACGGTCGGCGTGAGCCGTGAATCGGCCACTTTAAATGCCCGTACCGTTTGGGTAGAAAAGAAACCGGAATTCTCCGTATATACCAATGTGTACCATATTGGCGATACGCCGTTTACTGTTCGTGGCGGTGCTACGGCCGGTTATTGGAAAGAAGATTACATCAAGGCAGTCACTACATGTACTTTGGTGAAGTAAGCCATGATACAATTAAATTGGCTAAAAATGCCAATTTACGTTTCTTTGCCGGCTATCAGCGTGATTACTATGGCTATAACGACCATATTCGCAGCATGCCGTACTGGGGCGGTAATACGAATTGGCGAATAAATTCACGAGTTAACGTATTTGCCGGTTATCGTCAGAATAATATTGATCCGAAAGATAATTCGCCATATCCGTTTGACCGTGAAGACATTCTTCATAACTTTACGGTGGGGGCTTCCTTCCGCCTGACTCGTTTGGATACATTTACGATTACTACGAAACGTGATGTACAGTCCGGTGAGTTGCGTTATGTAGACTATACTTGGCATCGTGATATGCACTCCTTTGAAGGGTGGCTCACATATCAGTCTAAACAGAAAAAATGGTCTTATACGGTAGTTGCTAAAGATTTCTAGTAATTGAACGAAGTATAGATGTTTTAGGTTATGAAGCTGTGCCCTATGGCATGGCTTCATAATTACTCTTAATCATTATTATGACGGAAAAAAGTGAGGTCTTTCAAACATGGGCAAAGTACGCAAAGCTATTATTCCGGCCGCCGGCTTCGGTACACGTTTTTTACCGGCGACCAAAGCACAGCCTAAAGAAATGTTACCGATTGTTGATACACCGGCGATTCAATATATTGTGGAAGAAGCATTGGCTTCCGGTATTGAAGAGATTTTAATTATTACGGGGCGCAATAAACGAGCCATTGAAGATCATTTCGATACCAGTGTTGAATTGGAACAGTTGTTACAGCAGCAGGGCAAGAAAAAACAGTTGGCCATGGTTCGTTCCTTGGCGGATATTCGGGTTCACTTTATTCGTCAAAAAGCACCGCGTGGATTGGGTGATGCCATTCTTTGCGCCAAAGCTTTTGTAGCAATGAACCGTTCGCCGTATTACTGGGTGATGATGTGGTATATAACCCTGAAAAACCTTGTTTAAAGCAATTAATAGATTGTCATGAGCGTATGGGCGGCACGATTCTTGGCACTCAGCGCGTACCGGAAACAAAGGTAAGTTCCTATGGTATCGTAGCAGGGCATGAAATTGAGCTCATATTTATAAAGTGGATGGCTTGGTTGAAAAACCGTCACGCGATTTGGCACCATCTAATTTGGCTGTCTTGGGGCGTTATATTTTGACACCTGAGATTTTTGGGGTGTTGGAAAATACTCCGCTTGGCGCCGGGCGTGAATTGCAGCTTACCGATGGCCTTGCCGCATTGCAGAGTGACGTATATGCCTTAGAATACGAAGGCCGTCGCTATGATATAGGTGACCGCCTTGGCTATTTGGAAGCCACCGTGGAATATGGCTTGCGCAGTGAACATTGCAAAGATTCATTCCGTACCTATTTACAGGAATTGATTAAAACATTGTAACAAAAAGCCTTTTTCAAAGTAAGTACTTCACAGCTTTTGAGTACACTTTGGGAAAGGCTTTATTTGTTAACAATGAGAATGGCGCGTAGTTGACGAATAAGCATGAATTTAATATAATTTTAAGTAGATTTGCGAAAGAGGGGGCTCCAAAATGCGTGAGTTATTTAAGGCTATGATTGAAGCTGATAGAGAATTACCCCGTTCAATGGTGATTGCGCAATTAAAATGGCAACGTTTGGCAGAGCCGGCGGAGCACACCGAAGTTCGTCAGAACGGTGAGTGGTATGAAACTGAGCTGGTAAGAGGCAATGAAGCGCTTACGGTACTATTAAAAGTTTTAACGCCTGATTCAATTCCGGTGAAGCCGAAACTGGCGAAGGCGGATTATCAGATACCGACTGATGTTGTGCCTTGGCGAGCATTCAATCGATCTGAAATTTTAGAATTTGTGACGGATGTAGAAGATCATAACAGCATTCATCAGCAGGAAAATGCCATTGTGTCGGGCTGCCAGATTTTGGAGGCCATGGCGGCGTATTTAGCTGAAACTGTAGGGACGGATGTGACAGCTGTGAAGATTCGATTTCGTAGGCCTACCTTTGTAGATGAGACAATTGTTTTACAAAGATCAGGTCGCACCATCCAAGGTTTTACTGCGCATCGACCGGTGTTTACCTGCAGCTACAAGTAGGTTGCGTTTTCCTTACTTTGTGGTGTGGCTTCATTTTTTTTAAGAGTGTTATTTTTATTTGATGAGTAGCTTAACATTAAACTGTAGTTAAGCCAATACACTCATATTTTTGTGATTATTATTTTAGTTTGTGAGGTTGTTTATTATGTCAGATACTCGTAAATTGACCAAAATGGCGTTACTCGTAGCGTTGACCTGTGTGTCCGCTTATATTTCATTCCCAATTCCGTTTTCACCGGCCATGGTAACGGCTACCACTTTGGTATTATGCTTAATCGGATTTTTATTACCACCAAAGGAAGCTTTATTACTATTTGTGTGTATTTATTATTGGGCATTATCGGGGTGCCGGTATTTTCCGGCGGTACCAGCGGTCTTGGTAAAATCCTAGGCCCTGCCGGCGGTTACTACATCAGTTATCCGATTGCCTATACTATTCTCAGTATGCTTAAAGGTAAAACGCCGTCTTTCTTCAGTTATTTTTGGCGTTCCGCCGTTATTACCATTCCGATTACGTATATTTTCGGTATGATTGGTGGCATGATTGTAACCAATATCGGACTTGAAGCAGCCATAGCGGGGTATGTGTTGCCGTTTATCCCCGGCGACCTTATTAAATGTGGCATTGCTGCTTGGTTAGGTATGAAAGCGGTTAAATTGAATATCTAAGAGACAATTTCTCGTTGGAGGCATTATGAAAACACAACAAACATTGTCTCCGGTGTACATAATGGGCGGCCTTAGGACGCCCATTGGTTCTTATAAGGGGCAATTTAAATCGATAAAACCAGAAATATTGGGGGCTCGTGTCTTAGATGCGTTGTATGAACAGTATCCTGACGTGGCTGAAATCATCTGTGGCAATGCGGTCGGCACCGGCGGTAACATTGGCCGGTTAACGGCCTTAAATTCTCGTTATGGTGAAAAAACACCGGCCTATACGGTAGATATGCAGTGCGCCTCGGCCGGTGCCGCAATTATTCAGGGCTTTCGCGCGATTCGTAGCGGCATGGCGGATTGCGTGCTGGCCGGCGGCACGGAGAGCAGCTCCTTACAACCCCTCAGGACCTATGCAGCGGGGATGACAGAATAGGTGAATATATGGTGGCTCAGTTTTCACCACAGGAGAATGATGCGCAGGCTATGTTAAAAGGGGCACAACGAACCATCGAAAAGTATGATGTGAGCAAAGAAGAGTTGGATTATTGGAGCTTGCGGAGCCAACAAGCGGCCGGGCGAGCTCGTGATGAAGGCTTGTTAGCGCCCTATGTGTTAGACATGGGGCGAGACTATGTGGATGAAAGTGTGCGACCCGGACTGTCACAACGCTTATTGAATCGCATGAAGCCTGTTTTGGGACCGGGAACCTTGGTGACGGCCGGCAATGCTTGTTTTACTCATGACGGAGCGGCTTTTGTAGCCTTAAGTAATGAAGTAGGCCCTTTTAAGTTGGTCGACGCCATTACTTTTGGCGGTGATCCTTTATATAGTCCTGAAGGGGCGTGGCAGGCAACCGAACAGCTTCTAGCCAAAACGGGACTCACCATGGATGATATTGATGCGGTGGAATGGAATGAGGCCTTTGCGGTGATTGATGTGCTCTTTGAGCGCAATTATAAGGCCTATGTGGATCGTTACAACCAATTGGGCGGTGCGTTGGCCTATGGTCATCCATTCGGCTGCTCGGGAGCGATTATTTTGCTCCATTTGATGGCTGCCTTAGAGTACTGTAACGGTAGATATGGGATTTGTGCTATTGCCGGTGCCGGTGGTATGGGGACGGCCATGCTTATTGAACGAATGGAGCTGTTTGTGATGCGTGAAAAAAATTTAACAACCTTCTCTCAGGCCGTTGAGTTGAATGACCCTAAAGTTGCTATGAAGGGTCTTTCCTTTTGGGAACGTCTCGATTATATGGCTCAGAATTATCCGAATAAGTTGGTTCTGGTTGTAGATGACGCAACGTACACCTATGAAATGCTGAATAAGGGGATTCGTGAAGTAGCCCGAGAATTGGCGAATACGGCGCAAATAGATATTTCGCAAGCAGACAGGGGGCAGGCGAATTCCGAGAAGTCTCATTCCAGGCAGGCGAATTCCGCGCAAGCTAACAATCGTATTGAGTATATCCGCTCTGATTCGGTATGGCAGCAATTCGTACAGTGGTTGGGAGCGATGAAAGCGAAACGCTTACCCATTCTATGTCATCCTGATTTAAGCGATGAACGTCTGGCACAGTTGCAAGCTAAATACGGTTTTACTATTGACCGTAGTGTCAATCCAAAAGCTGATTTCGGCGTGCTTACTTCGGGCACCACCGGTTTGCCTAAAATCTTATGGCGGCCGTTGGCCAGTTGGGTGGATTTTTTCGAAGCACAGAATAAAATCTTTAAAATCGACTTTGGTACGATTATTTTCCAACAAGGCAGTTTAAGTTTTACCGGCAATTTCAATACCCTTGTATCGGTTATCTATGAAGGGGGCACGGTGGTTACGTCGGCTCATATGTCGCCCCGTACTTGGCTGACATTGAGTGAGCAATATGAAGTGACTCATTGGTACTTATTGCCCACGAAATTGCGTCTGGTTACAGCGGTTTTACAGGATACGTTACAGTCCCTCAGAATGATTTTTACGGGATCACAAACGCTGGATGCTAAACTACTGCATAAGCTCAAAGCTAAACAACCGCATACGGAATTTATTCTTTATTACGGCGCCAGTGAACTAAATTATATTACCTATTGCTCCGGCGAAGAGTGGTTGGCAGAACCGAACACGGTGGGCTATCCGTTTCCGGGCGTTACCGTTACGGTAGGCGTTGACAGCTTTATCTATGTAGATACACCATATGGTATAGAAGGGTTAACTTTGCCTTTTACGGTGGAAGATACGGGTTACATTAGTGATAGCGGGCGATTGATTTTTACCGGGCGGAAGCAGGCTATGATTAATCGAGGCGGTTATAAGCTGTCTATTCCGTATTTAGAGAGCCGTTTATTAGCCATTGACGGCATAACGGCGGGGGCGGTTATCGGTGTGCCGGACGAACTTCGGGGGGAACAACCGGTGGCTTTTTTAGTTAAAAACAGTAACACCCCTATACAAGATATAGTAGGTGCCATATCAGAGCGTTTACTCACCAAAGAACGGCCGAAGGATATCATTTGGCTTGATGAGCTGCCTTTGACAGCCTGCTCGAAGGTTGATATTGTGCGTTTAAAGCATTATACCTTCAAAGTGTTGTCAAGCATGAAAATAATATATAGTATAATATATTGAAATCAGATACAAGATGTTGTATAATAAGCAAGACGAAAGCAACTGGTGACTGTAAAGTACCGGTTGCTTCCATTTATAGGTAAGTACTGGGGTATTTAACTAGGTGGCCAAATGGTCATTGCTTATTTGTCAATATCTTTTTTATTTACATACTATATTTAGTAGTAAGTGTTAGGGAGGCTTTACCGTGTTGGAGGTAATTAAACGTGATGGCCAGAAAGTGCCATTCGATAAAACAAAAATCGAAATAGCTATCGAAAAAGCCATGAATAGCAGTACCGGTTTATATGAAGAAGGATTGGCGGGGCGTATCGCTGACGAAATCGAAGAATACGCTCATAAGATCGGCAAAACATTGACAATTTATGCTATTGAAGACCAGGTATATTACAAATTGTTGGAATACCATAATCCGGCAACGGCACGTGCTTATGAAACTACAAAGCCGTTCAGGCTTTTAAACGTAAAGAAAATACCACCGATAAAGATGTATTTGGCTTGTTGGATCGCAGCAACACAGCATTGATTGATGAAAACTCCAACAAGGATGCAGCCATTGTTTCCACACAGCGTGACCTTATTGCGTGAGTAAGCAAGGACATTGCCCGTCGTAAATTAATTCCGGCGGATATCGTGCAGGCTCATGACAGCGGCGCTATTCACTTCCATGATATGGATTACATCATTCAGCCGATGTTCAACTGCTGTTTAATTAATTTGGAAGATATGCTCACCAACGGTACTGTTATTAACGGTAAGAAGATTGATACACCGAAGTCATTCCAGGTTGCTTGTACCGTAACGACGCAGATTATTGCGCAAGTTGCTTCCGGTCAGTACGGCGGTCAGAGTATTAACGGTATCGACCGTATTTTGGCGCCGTTTGTACGTAAATCGTATGATAAGATTTTAGCCAATGTTTTGGAAGAACAGGTTGAAATCTATGACATGAAACCGAATATGGAAAAAGCGAAAGAAATTGCTTGGAAACGTACGCGCAAAGAAGTTAAAGACGGTATTCAGACTATTCAATACCAGATTAATACATTGATGACGACGAACGGTCAGGCTCCGTTTGTAACTTTGTTTATGCATTTTGACCCAAACAGCGAATATGCTAAAGAAGCGGCACTCATCGATGAAGAAATTTTGAAACAGCGCATTATGGGCGTTAAAAACGAAGCGAATGTGTATATTACACCGGCGTTCCCTAAATTGATTTATGTGTTGGATGAACACAATATTCACCCCGACGCACCATATTATTATTTAACGGAATTGGCTGCTAAATGTACGGCTAAACGCATGTATCCCGGACTATATTTCCGCCAAGAAAATGAAGGAAAATTACGAAGGTAATGTTTTCAGCCCAATGGGTTGCCGTGCGTTCTTGTCTCCTTGGAAAAACGAAAAGGGCGAGTATGTATTCGACGGTCGTTTCAACATGGGCGTAGTAAGTCTCAACTTGCCACAAATCGGTATTTTGGCACGTCATAGCGAAAAACGTTTCTTTGAAATTTTGGATAAACGTTTGAAATTGGTTGAAAAAGCCTTATTATTGCGTTATGAATTATTGAAGAACGTAACCAGTGATGTATCGCCGATTCATTGGCAGCACGGTGCGATTGCTCGTCTTTAAAAAAGGCGAACCGATTGCTAAATTCCTTAAAGGCGGTTATGCTACGATTTCTATGGGTTACATCGGTATGTACGAAGCAACGAAGCTTATTACGGGCGAGTCCAATACCGGTGAAAAAGGCCGTGTATTTGCCATGAAAGTCATGGATCGTTTGAACGAAGCCATTGACACTTGGAAGAAACGTCATAACATGGGCTTTGCTTTATACGGTACACCGGCTGAAAGCCTTACCAATCGCTTCAGCTCTTTGGACCGCGCCCGTTTTGGTGAAATCGAAGATATTACTGATAAAGGTTATTACACAAATAGCTATCATGTAAACGTACGGGAAGAAATTAATGTATTTGATAAGTTTGCATTCGAATCGGAATTCCAGAAAAAGTCGACCGGCGGTTGCATTTCTTATGCGGAAATTCCGAATATGACCAACAATATTCCGGCCGTATTAACTATGATTAAATACATTTACGATAATATTTCCTATGCGGAATTTAATACAAAATCAGATTATTGTCATGTTTGCGGTTTTGACGGTGAAATTAAAGTCAACGATAACAATGATTGGGAATGCCCACGTTGTCATAACACGGACCGTGATAAATTGACAGTAATCCGCCGTACTTGCGGTTATTTAGGTGAAAACTTCTGGAATGAAGGACGTACTAAAGAAATTAAAGACCGAGTAATGCATATTTAACACTCAAAAACAGGTCATGATTTCATGACCTGTTTTTTGTTTAGATTATTTAATTTAGGTAAGAATTTTTTATTTAGGTATATGAGAATGATTGTGCCGAAGTTAACAATTATTTTTTAAATTTGAGCAGGTAGAGGAGGCGAGCCGTAATGAATTATGGACAAATTCGCAAATTAGATATTGCCAACGGAAACGGTATCCGCACGTCTATTTTTGTTACCGGTTGCACACATAAATGTTTTAATTGTTTTAACGAAGAATACCAAAACCCACAGGCAGGGAAGCTTTGGACCGATAAGGAAACGGCAGAAGTACTTACTTACGTGAGCGATCCGAATGTATCGGGCCTTACCTTGCTCGGTGGCGAACCGTTTCAAAACGTGGACGGTTTGTTGCCGGTTGTGAAAAAGGTGCGTGAAACGGTGCCTGAAAAGGATATTTGGGCGTACTCCGGTTATACCTGGGATGAGCTCATCGCTTGCCCGGCTAAACGACAGTTATTGGAACAATGCGATATCTTAGTGGACGGCAAATTTGTGGATGCTTTACGCGACCCAAGCTTGCAGTTCCGCGGCTCGAAGAATCAACGTATTATTGATGTGAAAAAGAGCTTGGCTCAGGGCGAAGTTGTTATCGCCATGGACTAATGAAAAAGAGCTTGATTCAGGGCAAAGTTATTTGGTTATAGACGGATCAAACAAGCTGAAATATGAAATTGCATAGAACATATAATAAGAGGCTGACAGCAAATTGTTGTCAGCCTCTTTTGTGTGATGGGGAGCTAAACTTAGGGATAGCTCTTTAGTTTTTATTCTTTATTTGCGACAGTCATTTGTTCGTATTAAACGATTTTAGCGCCTTTTTTGTATTCTTCGCCGCCTGCATTAGGTAATAAACCGTAGCGTTCAGTCCAAAGGTTTTTATATTTCAATGCCTGGTTATGGATGCGTTCAACCTGAGATTCATCGGTACGAACTACTTTCGCCGGTACACCTACAACGAGGGAATACGGAGGAATCGTGGTGTTTTCCAACACAACCGCACCGGCAGCGATGATGGAACCGGTACCGATATGGCAACCGCTGAGAACGATGGCACCCATGCCAACGAGGACATTATCTTCCAAGGTGGAAGCGTGAACGATGGCACCGTGACCGATGGTTACGAAATCGCCGAGTACGCAAGCTTTATCGTCATCTACATGGAGTACAGAGTTGTCCTGTACATTGGTGTAGCGACCAACGATAATTTTATTTACGTCGCCGCGAGCAGCTACGTTTTGCCAGAGGGAGGCGTATTCTTTAAGCTCTACATCGCCGGCAATTTCAGCGCCCGGCATGAGGCAAGATTTAGGATCTAATTTTGGGTATTTTCCGTTAAAAGGTAACATAGTTAAAACTCCTTTACTAAATAATACATGGCCTCGGAACAATCAAAGGGGTCGTTGAGGCCATGGTAGGTCAATACTAAAGCTTAAGCAAAACGCTGTGCTTTTTAATCGCTTCTTTTGCTTCGGCGATTACAGAATCAACGATTACTTTAGCCGGTTCAACTTTAGTCAAGCGATTTAAGCTTTGACCGCATTGTACGGCGCCATTTACGATGTCGCCTTCAACAGCCGCTTTGCGGTTAGTGCCGACGGACATAGCCGTTAATTCGTCTTTTGGAGCACAGCTGAATTCAGCTTCCAAGTATTTTTGCGTAAATTCATTTTTTAAAGAACGCACGCCGCCATGACCGCTGGTTAAACCGGTAACAGCAGAGTCCGTATCGGTTGCTTTGATGATGGCATCTTTACAGTTCTGATGCATCTGGCATTCTTCTGCCAAGATGAAGCGGGAGCCATTTGCACGCCTTCGGCGCCCATAGTGAGGCTGCAGCCAAGGCACGACCGTCAGCAATACCGCCGGCAATAACTACAGGGATATCTACTTCAGGCAATACGTTTTCCATGAGAGCCATGGTAGTCTGGGTACCGATATGACCGCCTGCTTCCTGGCCTTCAATGATGAGGCATCAGCGCCGGCAGCAGCCACACGTTTAGCCAATTTAACGTTTGGTACAACCGGGATTACTTTGATACCGGCTTCATGCATCGGTTCGATGTAAGGAACCGGGTTGCCTGCCCCCAAAGTAACGAAAGCCGGTTTTTCTTCTTTAATAACGGCTACGATTTCGTCGATGCTCTTAGCCATTAACATGAGGTTAACACCGAACGGTTTGTCCGTCAAATTCTTAGCCGCACGGATTTCTTCACGTACCCAATCAGCTTCGCGACCGCCGGTAGCGATAACGCCGGTAGCGCCTGCGTTAGCTACGGCCGCTACTAAAATATGTTCAGACGTCCAAGCCATAGCGCCCTGGATAATCGGATATTCGATGCCTAAGAGTTCAGTCAATTTTGTTTTCATGTTCTACCTCCTGTAAAATGTAGATTGTTTATTATTATAAAAAATTGTGAAATTTGTTTAATAAAAGAAGTAAATTGAAAATCACTTTTATTTCCACTACTAATTATAAAGGAATTTAATGAAAAAGTCTATAAATAGAAATATTTCGATTGTTGTGTTGTTGGATTAAAAATAAATACTATAGACCTTTTTAAATGCACTTGATGCGGTATTGTATGCTGGACCAGCAAAAGACGATTTCATTACTCTAGGAGGATCATTGCTAGGTGGCAGTAATAGATTTCCGTTCAAATCATAAAAACCATTATCGGTGACCGTAAGACTAAGGCCATTATCTTTATCTTTTTCTTGAATTAGGATTTCGGTTAATTCATCCCTTATGTTGTATTTAGGCAAAGTGCTAGTATCTACATTATCCAGTATATAATTGACACTACGGTCATAGTTATAATTAGCAACAGTATTGATTTCTACTATTGCTTTGTTACTATAGGAAACGATATATATAGTATATTCTAATGTATAGTAAGGTGGTGAATAACGAAGTATTTTTATTGAGTCTTGGTTTAAATAATAGGTGTCATCGGATGTTTCGTCTGTTTTTAAGAATTGAGGCGAGTTTTGCAGTTCGGATAAGGAGATAGCGAAAGCTGAAGTAGCGAGAGACACCAGTAATAATGTTAAGAATAATATCCGTTTCATAGTTTTACTCCTTAATTGAAAATAAAATTGAGTATCTTTATATTTAATTATAGAATAAATCAAATGCTTTTTGTAGATGAAGTTGAATAAGAAATTAAAATGGATAAAAATATATTTTACTTAAAGAACGATGGCTAGTAAATTTATAGCAAAACGTTAAGATAAAACACCAAAAATAATAATAACAATATGCTACATTTTATTACGAGTTTTTCATGTCAAAAGTCTGACAATATAGATAGAATAAGGCTTAAAAAGGATTTAACAAATTTTGAAAAAAGATATTGAACATAATCGATATTTGTGATAGACTAAAGATGTAGATACAAGTGTCTATTCTAAAATGAAAGGAGGAACAAGTGATGGAAAAATACGTATGCGTAGTATGCGGTTGGGTTTATGACGAAGCCGTTGAAGGTGTAAAATTTGAAGATCAACCTGATGATTATGTTTGCCCAATCTGTGGCGTTGGTAAAGATCAATTCGAAAAAATGTAATTGATTGACATCTTAATCAGAAACTAAAAATATAGAAGCCTCCTTGCAAAAGGGGGCTTTTCTCTTCATTCTAAAATACACTTTTAAAGGCGTTGAGGGTCTCTTACGAGTGTATCTACGGTTATCTGTCTCCTTAAGCATAGATATTAAATCGGACGAGTATATTTTTATTAGAAAAATACGGCAAGAATGTAGATAACAATTTGACAAAGACATGTTAGATAGCTATAATATTATAGTCGAGGTAAAATTATGAAACTGCAAGTAGAGCAAGCAAAAGAACACATAGGAAAATCGTTTCCTTTTCAATTTACTGAACCGGCCACCGTGCTGGGGGATGTAACTGCTTTTCCTTGGAGCCGTCATGATATAACCATTAGTGGTGATTTTCGTTACGATGGACAGGATTTCATCGTAGAAGGAACCGTAACAACCAATGGTGATTACGAATGTACACGTTGCTTGACGGAAGTAGCGTATTCGCAGACTACACCATTCAATGAAACCTATGGCGTCCTTAAAGAATGGGACGATGTTGAGGAAGCCGAGGTTGTTCCTTTTGATGGTGAGACCATTGATTTAACGGATCTCATTCGGGATACATTAATCATCAATGAGCCATCTCAAGTGTTATGTCAGGATGATTGCAAAGGATTGTGCGTTCATTGCGGAGCAAATAAAAATGTTTCACCTTGTTCTTGTGAATCCTTTGTAGTGGATCCTCGATTGGCAGTGTTACGTACACTGCTCGATGAAAAAGATGATGATTAATTAAAAGTCCCAGTGATTATGTTAAGGAGGTGCAGATAATGGCAGTACCAAAGCGTAGATTGTCCAAATGTCGTCGCGACCGTCGTCGTGCGAACTGGAAATTAACTGTTCCAGGTTTTGTAGCTTGTCCGCAATGCCACGAACCTATGATGCCTCATCGGGTTTGCCCTACATGCGGTCATTATAAAGGAACTCAGGTTGTTAATAACATCGCTGAATAAGACCTGCTGAGCTAGTGAATAGCTCTTAATAAAGCGCGGTTATCCATCGGATAGCCGCGCTTTTGCTATGTCCGGATATTTGATTTGTGGACGATATAGTTTAATTGTGCTATAGTAGCAGTGAAATGTCTTATTAAAGGCATAGTATGTTAATTGTATTAGTGTTGATATAGACAGCAATATTTGGATGATAACCGTTAGATAAAACGGACTGAAATTAGTATTTTAATATATATGGCTGTCGGTATGAGCATTAGGCGCTACGAATAGGTTTTTAATAAGAAGAGGCATAAGGAGGTTACTATGCATCCGTTAACAGCGAATCAAAAAGCTTGGCAGGAAAAAGTAAATGAATTTTGTCGTGAATTTGTGGAACCTACCGTGATTGAACGGGATAAAGCGCAGATTTTCGATCGTCAATTGGTAGATAAGGTAATGGCTTTAGGCTTGCCTAAAATTGCTTGGTCTAAAGAGTATGGCGGCTTAGGCGAAGATTATATCAGCTATATGGTGGCTTTAAAAGAGCTCGCTAAATTTGATGATGGTCTTGCCATTACTCTGTCCGTTTGCATGGGGCTTTGTTGTGAGCCATTATTGCGATATGGTACTGATGAACAAAAAGAAAAATTTTTGAAACCCCTTGTTGCAGGCAGTATCTTGGGCGCCTTTGCATTGACTGAAAAAGAAGCAGGCACTGATGCATCGGGCGTACAGACTATGGCTGTAAAAGATGGTGATTTTTACATTTTAAACGGTGAAAAAATGTATATCACCAACTCCGGCGAAGCAGGCATGTATATCGTGTTTGCCAAAACCGATGCGGAAGCCGGTGCCAAAGGTATTTCGGCTTTTATCGTAACGCCTGATATGGAAGGGTTTACGGTAGAAAAACGAGATCCTATGATGGGCCTTCACACATCCACTTGTTCCGGTCTTACTTTTAAAGATGTAAAAGTTCCGGCAGCTAATTTGTTGGGGAATGAAGGGGAAGGCTATAAGATTGCTATGTATGCCCTTGACAGTAGTCGTATCGGCGTAGCTGCTCAGGCTACGGGCCTTGCGGAAGCTGCATTAGCTCATGCTATTGAGTATACGAAAGAACGCGTTCAGTTTGGTAAACCGCTCAGTAAATTCCAGAATACACAGTTTAAATTAGCCGATATGGCAATAAAAGTAGAAGCAGCTAATCTGATGCTTCACAATGCCGGCCAAGATAAAGCGGAAGGTAGACCGTATACAATTTCTGCTTCTATGGCTAAAAAGTTCTGCAGTGATATTGCCATGGAAGTGACTACGGCGCAGTACAGCTTTTTGGCGGCTACGGTTTCTCTGAAGATTATCCGGTAGCCCGTTTAATGCGTAATGCCAAAGTTACCCAGATTTATGAAGGCACCAACGAAGCCCAGCAGATGGTTGTGGGCGGTTCTTTGTTGCGTTAGAAACGGGGCTTTGATTGCAATAATATAATGCTATTAAAAGAGAAACGAGCGGCTTTTTCCGCTCGTTTTTTGTCGTTAACTGTTTATATTTTTTTAGTTATAATTCACACAAGGTGGGCTATTTCAACAATCCCATTTCATGGAAAAAAGCTTCATAGGCTGCCGCTTTTTTAGCAAGGCTTAACGGATAGCGCGGGAGGTGGATGGCAAACGTGTTATGGTAACGGTTCTTGTCCCAAAGGTAACGGTAATGGTTTCACCGGTTTAGGAAGTTTTGTTTTTTCAGGTAATAGGCTGAGTAAGACTTCCGTCGCTTTGCCGCCGGTGGTGCCGATATGTTTGCAATTCGGTAGTTTGCCTAAGACTTCTTCAATCGGCACCGGTTTTACTACTTTTAAGAAAGCATCCGACGCATTGCCGTGCTCGCGAATAGCTTGCCATACAGTAGGGCAGGAAGCGATACCTCTTTCGGCTAAAAATGCTTTGATTTTATCGGCATCGAAGGCTTTTTCTTCACCTTTACGGAAGTGGTCCGGATCATTAAAGAAAATCATGCCGTACACACGCCACATGTCGTTTTGAAAGTTTGGGTAATGGAATTGCATGGCCCGTTTATCGGCGGCCGGTGGAAAGGTACCCATCATCATAACCGTAGCATTGGAGGGTAATAATGGGGGAAAGGGCATGCTTTCCACAACCGGTGTTGCACTTGTTTCTGCAATAGTATTGGCAGTATTTTTATCTATGTTTTGATTGACTCTTTTGGCACACATAATAAAACAACTCCTTTTATGATGACTATCTATAGGCTTAGTATAGCACAGTACATAGAAGGAGTTGTTGCATTTAACACATTATTTAGTGTTTGATTGAGTTATTGGTTGCGCGTTTAATTTATCGACAATCCATTTGACCATAGTTTCGTTTACCAATTGACCTTGGTTACCGTGTGGTGCCTCGGAATTGGAAATGAATAAATTTTCCACACCATTTGAATTTAAAGCATCCCGTAAGCGATAGCTTTGGGCAATCGGTACCAATGTATCACGACCGCCGTGAGCAATGAACATTGGCGGGGTCTGTGGTGTTACCTGATAAACGGGACTACCGTTTAGAGCTAATTCAACATAATGCCAATCCGGAGATTGTGTGTTATGTGTTTCGTAAAGCTGTCGTAATACACCAACACCTTGGCCCGGTTTATTGAAGCCTAAAAGAATAGATTCATTGGCATCCGGAGCATCGTGAGTTTTGGCCGCTTTGGCAGTCGATTGTAGGGCCGGGTTCATTTCGGGCGCCATGGTCAACAAGTCCGTAGGGCCGTAATAATCGATGACAGCCGAAACGGCACTAGAGTATTCGGTGTTGCCGCCCACATTGCCTTCATAGGCAGGATTGTTATTGGTGGTAGCCAAAAGAAGCGCTAAATGAGCGCCCGCCGAGGTGCCGCTGATAGCAATGCGATTAGGATCGATGTTGTATTCTTTAGCGTGAGCGCGAATGAAGCGTACGGCACCTTTTACATCATAAATTTGATCCGGATAGGCGGCTTCGGAATTTAAGCGATAGTCTACTGAAACTAGGGCAATTCCGTGGCGAACTACTTCTTTGAAAACTTCCAAGGATGAACGGTTGTCATTAGCCATAAGTTGACCTGTAGCATCGCCGTAGGTATTCGGTGGCAGATTGCTCATCGAAGTAGGCGTATTGTTTACGGTGCTGTTTGCAGTATCATTAGCTGTCGGTTCCGCATAGGTTCCCGTAGCCCATCCGCCGCCATGTACAAAGACTAAAACAGGAACCGGTTTGGTTGTATTTTGCGGTTTGTATATATTTAATCGCAAGGCTTTGGTTTGATTGTTATATGTCGGTACGTTAGCGACTAAGATGTCCTGATAGGTGGGGGCAATATAGTCGTTTTGAGTACTGTTTGCTGTTGTTGTCATAGTTGGCACCGTATTGGCTGCATTGCTTGTAGCGGCCTTGTCATTAGTTAAAGGGAAGAGGATAAGCCCGGTCGTCAATAGTGAAACGGCCAAATAGGCTTTCAGTTGTAATTTCATAGTATCACCTTTTTTAGTAAATTACATATTATTTTTGAAAAGCTCTAAAATATTTTACTTATATATTATAGGGGGATAGGACTTAATTGCATCATACATGCTTATTTCTTAATGCGTTTATAGTCTTTATCAAAATAACGACCTTCACGAATATCGTCGGTCATGCCTTTATAAGGTGCTTCGGCAATGACTTCTTCATTATTTTGGCCGGCTTTTCTTATGTAAGTAATGGTAGCAAATTCAGGAACTAACAATTTAGGATATGTTTCGTATTTTTCACGGGATTCATGCATTAAGTCAATGTGTTCATTTTGATAGCAAACGGTGATTTCCGGATGATCTTCTACATTAGGGAAGAAAATTGTGCCATGCATGATTTTTTCATTAGGCATAAAGTCGAGGGCTACATCGGTACCGGTAGGTTCGGTCCAGGTTACTTTGAAAACGCCGTCTGTTAATTTAACAATATTGGCTTCTTGATCGGTTACCCAACGGCCGGCTACCATGCCGCCGTGAATACGATAATCTACGGTGTGATCATTTTTGGCATACCATTCATATTCCCAGCCGTTATCATAAGTGTAAATAAAATGAGTGCCTAAAAAGTCGTCTAATTCTTTGAATTCCATAGTGATAACCTCCTACATATTAACATGTGATTAAGTGACTGATTGATGTTTTAATATTAAAATAACAACATGTAAATAAATACATGTTTATTTACACTTAGTATGTTATACTTAGTAATAGGAAAAGTCAAGCGATAAATATGGACTGACAGTTTAATCATTGGAACTGTCATTTTGATACTAAAGAACTGTTGAAAGAGGTGAGTTGTCATGGCTCAAAAAAATACATTGCGCTATGTAATTTTAGGCTTATTGTCAAAAGAGCCTATGGCCGGTTACGATATAAAAAAAGCGTTTGAAGGGGAAATCGGAGATTTTTGGTACTCCAATCATAGTCAGATTTATCCCGAGCTTAATCGGATGGAACAGGAAGGGCTTATAAGCGGTCATGAAGCGATTGTAGGGAGTAAACTGACGAAGAAGAAGTATACCATTACCGATTCGGGTAACACCGTATTCGGTGAATGGCTGAATGAATCATTGAATGCATTGCCACCTACACGCGACGAATTCGCCATGAAAGTATATTTTATGGATTCCGCCGATCAGCCTTTATTGGTGACTTTATTTGAGGAAGAAATTGCGCGGCACGAAGAAAAATTAACCTATTTAGAATCTCGTTGGCAGATGTTGTTCGGGACGACAAATCCTAAAGAGCGATACTTTGGTCATTCATTGATTTTAGAGCGCGCTATTCGTCGTGAAAAAGATCATTTAACTTGGCTACATGAGGCTTATAATCGTTTACCCGGTAAAAAGTAAAATAAGGAGATTGCAATCCGTAACGGTTGCAATCTCCTTTTTTTTTTATTAATAGAATTTTAAGTTAATACTATTTTAAGCCTGTTTTTCAATATATTGAGCAATGGCATTCATCAAATCGGCTTGGATCATGCCGGAACGATCGGCTGCTTTGGCGATGGTAGCTTTTTTAGCCATAATTTTGCCGAAAGCGGTGTTTAGCATAGCAAAATTGCTGTTAATTTCCGGCATATGTTGACGGAGACCAGGTACTTGATCGAAGAGGTCAAAAAGACGAGTGTCCCCAGTGATGGTAATGCCTTTGACAGTAATTTCGTCCCCCATAGTAGCTGAAGTTTCGCTGTTTTGATCCTTGTCAGCAAAATTTGTATCAGTCGTAGCGGTGTTAGCTGCAGCGGCCGTAGCGGTACTGCTTGTAATAGGTGTAGCGCACTATCGGCAGCAGCGGTTTCTGATTCTTCTTTATTACCGTGAACTTCATCGTCCCAAGTTAAGAGGGTACGAGAGCCTTCAAGACTACGGATACGTGTGCAATCTTGCATCATTTCAAGAACCCCTTTGAAGTTACCCTTTTCATCGCGCACAGCGGTGTAAAGAATGTAGATGAACGCTTCCGGCTTATCAATCCAAAATTCAGCTTTATCTTGTTCGCCGGAGCGGAGTTTTTCAATAATTTCTTCTACCAAATGAACGCTCTTTGCAGGATGGCAGTTGCGTACTTCACGGCCGATAACATTGGCACTGCGAGGGAAAATACGATGTTTCGTATCACTGTAGAATTTAACCAGTTCGTTTTCGTCCACATAGGAAAGGTCAACCGGCATGTGTTTAAAGAGTAGGTTGATGCGTTCAAGGGATAATTTTCCGGTAGCTACATCGAGTTCTGTTTCAGGGGATGGGGCTGTAGCTACATTGTATTTACCTAGTAAAGCAGCTAATTCGCTCATGAAGTTTTGTTCGTTGCCGTTTGAGAGTGAGGGCGCATCGTTGACGGTTCCGTTGGCGGTCACATTACCGTAGAATGGTGGCGGCGTAATGAGGGCAAAGCCGATTTCGTGGTCGCCGCGGCTCATGTGGCTGAATTCATCATCCTTCACCAGTTTATACGCCGTCGGTAAGAGGACTTCCTGTTCTTTGTCGGCCAAGTCACGGAAAGCATCGGTCATTTTGGGTTGGAGTTCTAAGAATTTTGTGGTGTCATCGGCTTGTAAGAGGCGACGGCTTTCGCTGATTAAATCACGCACTTTGTCGTCAAAGGTCCACATGATTTTGGTAGGGCGGTCAAAACCGTATTTTTCGAGAGCCGGGTAGAGCTGGTTTTGTTTGCGGGACAGATGGCGGGACCACTGTGCTAATTTATCGTAAATACCGAGCCATGGATTTTTAATAAAATGAGGTGCTTTTAATAAAGCGTCTACTTCATCCATAACCGCGAGGCCTGCTTGGATTTCTTGCATATATACCCAAAGCGGATGGTTTTCCGGGTAGGTATTTTCGGCACGAATAAGGATGCCGTCGAATAATTCGAGAAGTTCATCCATGCGGTGGGTGATTTCTTCGTCTGTGTAAGAACCTTTTAATTGTTGCTCACCGTAAGCAAATTCGTCCGGTGTGCAAGTGCCGATGTGATCTTTTAACAGGGCACGGGCTTCTTTTAAACTTAACTGACCACTTAAATAGCTGTCCTTGATTTCAATCATTTTTTCGAGGCGTTGGTTGTTGTTTAAGCCTAAGGCTGTTTTCATAGATGTCATAGTTCTTCTCCTTTTTTCGGTTGCACATTACTGCAATTAATAGTTAAAATATATATAGGGATACTTTGTTGTAATATATGGTCCCAACGGTTGAGTTATGATCATGTTTTTATTATAATGAAGTTGAAAATAGTTTTCAGTAGCTGAGGCTACATAATCGCCGTATTTTTGTTGAATTTTTGTTGAATTTTTAGGGCTCATAAATTTTACTTGCATAAATGGCCATTGTGACATATAATTGTAACGAAGTATTATTACTTGGTCATAAAAGGTGGTACCATGAGTCGGATAAAAAAACAAGAGCGACAACAGTTATTGCAACAAAAACTGAATACTACGCCCTTCGTTACTGACGAAGAGTTGGCCATCTATTTTAATGTCAGTGTGCCGACGATTCGTTTGGATCGATTGGAGTTAGGCATTCCTGAATTACGGGAGCGCATTAAATCCAGAGTAGACGGACTGACGCCAAGTGGCAATAATCACAGCCATATTGAAGTGGTTGGTGAGCTTATAGATCTCACCGCCGGTGAACAAGGTCTGAGTATATTGCGGACGACGGATGACATGACCGATTCCAGCGGCTATGTGGAGCCTCAGTATTTATATGCGCAGGCTGATTCATTAGCCAAGGCTGTGCTGGGCATCCCCGCTTCATTAGCCGGTGTCGGCAATATAAAGTATAAGAATCCTGTTAAAGCAGATTGTAATTTGGTGGCCAAAGCCTCTGTCATGCGACAACGAGGTGAGAAGTATTTTATTTGGGTCACAATCAAAGATAAAGTTAAGGAAGTCTTTCGGGCGAAATTCATAATGGAGCCCATTCAGAATAGGGTGTAAAATATGAAAATTGCATTAGATGCTATGGGTGGTGATTTTGCACCGTTTGAAATTGTGCGTGGTGCAATTGATGCGGTTAAAGCCTTCCCTAATATTGAAGTAGTTTTGGTGGGTGACGAAGCACGAATTTATGAAGTATTAAAAGAATTCGGGCAGGAAAAAAATCCGCAACTCATTATTCACCATGCCAGTGAAGTAATTGAAATGAATGAACATCCCGGCACAGCTGTGCGCAAGAAGAAAGACGCATCGGTCATTGTCGCTACGCGTTTAGTTAAACAAAAAGTATGCGATGCGGTCATTGCGCCGGGCAGTACCGGGGCAGCCGTAGCGGCAGCTTTGTTCGGCTTAGGACGTATCAAGGGGATTGACAGACCTATGATTGCCACGCCGATTCCTACACCACAGGGTGTTACCGTTATGCTTGATTCGGGTGCTAACGCGAATTGCAAGCCAAAACATATGGTGCAGGGGGCTATTATGGGCTCCGAATATGCACGACTTATGTTTGGCCATGAAAACCCTACCGTCGGTTTGTTGAATATCGGCGAAGAATCTACTAAGGGTAATGAATTGTGTTTAAGCAGCTATCCGTTGTTGGAACAACTTAAAACCATTAACTTTAAAGGTAATGTGGAAGGTCGTGACATTCCTAAAGGTACGGTTGATGTTGTTGTATGTGACGGCTTTACGGGCAATGTAGTTCTTAAGTTGCAGAAGGCCTTGTAGGGGTCATGACGCAACTTGTTAAGGAAGGCATCAAGGATGGCGGTATATTAGCCAAACTGGGGGCATTCCTGATTTATCCGGTGTTCAAGAAGATTCGTAAACGCCTTGACCATACGGAAAACGGCGGCGCACCATTATTGGGCGTAAACGGCGTATTCATGATTTCGCATGGCAGTTCCAAGGCTAAAGAAATTTTGACAGCTATTAAAATTGCCGGCGATATAGTTGATCGTAAGATTATTGAAAACATTCAACACAGTATAGAAGAAGAAGGAGCTATCAAATATGACGATGTGGACTAAACCGGTAGGTATCATGGTACCGGAAGTTTTGTACCGGATAATATCGTAACCAACGCTGATTTGGAAAAAATCGTAGACACGAATGACCAATGGATTCGTGAACGCACCGGCATTGAAGAGCGCCGCGTTGCTCCGGAAGGCATGAATGCTTCCGATATGGCAACGGAAGCGGCTAAACGTGCCTTGGACGCAGCCGGCTTGAAGGCGGAAGATATTGATTGTATCATTTTAGCAACTTTAACCGGTGATATGTCGGTTCCTTCCACAGCTTGTTTAGTACAAGCTAATTTAGGAGCTACTAATGCGGCCGCTTTTGATTTAGGCGCTGCTTGCTCCGGCTTTGTATATGGATTGATTACGGCCGGCAGTTATGTGAATAATAACTTCTTCAAAAATGTGCTTGTAATCGGTGTAGAAGTTATGTCCCGCGTGCTTAACTGGAAGGATCGCAGTACTTGTATCCTGTTCGGCGATGGCGCCGGCGCAGCAGTAGTGTCATCTGTACCTGAAGGCTATGGCATGTTGGGTATGGATATGGGTGCCAACGGTGCCAGCGGTATGGCAATTTGCATTCCATCCAGCGGTACGGCGATGGTGCCTAACGATAAACGTATCGAAGAAAGGCTTGACCTATGTTCACATGGATGGCGCCGAAGTTTATAAATTCGCGGTTAAAATCATGGGACGCACCGTGCTTAACGCGTTAGAAAAAGCCGGTTTACAGTTAGAAGATTTAGATCGTTTCATTCCTCATCAAGCCAATACACGGATTATCGATTCCGCAGCACACCGGTTGAAAATGCCGGCAGAGAAAGTGTTTGTTAATTTGCCGAAATACGGCAATACATCGGCCGCTTCGGTAGCTATTGCTTTAGATGAAGCAGTGAGATCCGGCTTTGTTGAACGAGATCATACAGTCGCCTTTTCCGGCTTCGGAGCCGGATTAACTTGGGCCGGCTTGGTAATGAAATGGTACTAAGGAGGACAACCATCATGATTAAGACTGATATTTGCGATTTGTTAGGGATTGAGTATCCTATATTCCAAGGTGGTATGGCTTGGCTTGGTACCGCTGAACTTGCTGCGGCTGTGTCCGAAGGGGGCGGTCTCGGTATTATCGGTGCCGGACATATGCCACCGGACGTATTCCGTAATGAAATTCATAAATTAAAAGAACGTACCAATAAACCTTTCGGTTGTAACATCATGTTGATGTCGCCGTTTGTTAAAGAAGTTATGCAAGTTGTCTTGGAAGAACGCGTTCCGGTAATTACAACCGGTGCCGGTAATCCGAGTACATACGTGCCTGCATTAAAAGAAATCGGTACTAAAGTTATTCCTGTAGTAGCTTCCGTATTGCTCGCTAAACGTTTGTTGCGCGGCGGTATTGATGCGGTAGTTGCGGAAGTACCGAATCGGGCGGTCACGTAGGGGAAATCACAACTATGTGCTTAATTCCTCAGATTGCTGACGCTGTAAACGTACCGGTTATCGCTGCCGGCGGTATTGCTGACGGTCGCGGTGCGGCTGCAGCCTTCGCTTTGGGCGCCAGTGCGGTACAAATGGGCACACGTTTTGTATTATCCGAAGAATGTATTGCTCATGCTAACTATAAAGAAGCCGTATTAAAGGCAAAAGACCGTTCCACCGTTATGACTGGTCTTACGACAGGTCATCCGGTTCGTATTTTAGAAAACTTATTATCCCATCAGTACCAGGAATTGGAATTCAGCGGTGCTCCTAAAGAAGAATTGGAAGCTTTGGGTGCCGGTGCACTTCGCAAAGCGGCTATTGAAGGGGACGTTAAAAACGGTTCCGTTATGATTGGGCAGATTTCCGGTATGTTACAGGATGTAAAACCTTGTGCTCAAATCATTCGCGATATTATGGCCGAAACCGAAACCGTAATCGGCGGCTTACAAAAGATCATTAAATAATACAGGAGGCGTTACTAGTGAAAACAGCATTTGTATTTCCTGGCCAAGGTTCTCAAAAAGTAGGTATGCTTCAAGATTTATATAATGCCTATGACATTGTAAAACAGCGTTTTGCTGAAGCTGATGAAGCATTGGGCTACTCCATTACGAAGCTTTGCTTTGAAGGTCCTGATACCGAATTGGTTAAAACGGCTAACACACAACCGGCTATTTTAACAGCCAGCGTTGCTTGTTATGAAGTATTGAAAGAAAAGGGCTTTACTCCTGATATCGTGGGCGGTCACAGCTTGGGCGAATACAGCGCTCTAGTGGCAGCCGGCGTACTTGATTTTAAAGATGCTGTTTACCTCGTTCATAAACGCGGTGAATTCATGCAGGATGCTGTTCCATTGGGTGAAGGTGCCATGGCGGCTATCTTGGCTTTACCTCGTGAAGAAGTAGTGGCGATTTGTGAAAAAATCGACAAAGAAGTCGGTTCCGTTCAGGCAGTAAACTTCAACTGCCCGGGTCAAATCGTAATTGCCGGTGCTACGGTTGCCGTAGAAAAAGCTGCTGAAGAAATGAAAGCAGCCGGCGCGAAACGTGCCGTTATGTTACCGGTAAGTGCTCCGTTCCACAGCCGTTTGATGGAACCGGCTGCGGCCCGTTTGAAAGACGAATTGGACAAAGTAACTGTTAACGATGCCAAGATTCCGGTAGTAGTTAACGTAACCGGTGAAATTTTGACCGATGCGAACGCTATTAAAGAATCCCTCGTTATCCAGGCGGCTCATCCTGTTCTTTGGGAAGATTGCGTAGCTACCATGATTAATTATGGCGTAGGCAACTTCGTAGAAGTAGGTCCGGGCAAAGTTTTGACCGGTTTTACCAAAAAAATTAACAAAGAAATGCAATTGGCTAATGTAGAAGATGTAGATTCCTTAGGGAAAACTATTGAATTTTTAGAAGGGGTTCGATAAAATGCAGTTAACAGATAAAGTTGCTTTAGTTACCGGTGCCTCTCGTGGTATTGGCCGTGCCATTGCTTTGTTAATGGCTAAACAGGGTGCCGACGTAGTAGTGAATTACAGCGGCAGCGAAGGGGCTGCGCAAGAAACCGTAGATGCTATTTTGGCTATGGGCCGCAAGGCTATCAAAATTAAAGCTAATGTAGCAATGCCGAAGAAGTAGCGGCTATGGTTGACGAAGCGCACACAACTTCGGTCGCATCGATATTTTAGTAAATAACGCCGGCATTACCCGTGACGGTTTGCTCATGCGTATGAAAGACAGCGATTGGGATGATGTTATCAACATCAACTTGAAAGGTGTTTATCTGATGACCAAAGCGGTTTCCAAAATTATGATGAAACAGCGCAGCGGTAAAATTGTTAATATGACATCGGTTGTAGGTGTGACCGGTAATGCAGGCCAGGCCAACTATAGTGCCTCAAAAGCCGGCGTAATCGGTTTTACTAAAACTTGTGCTAAAGAATTGGCATCCCGCGGTATTACCGTGAATGCGATTGCACCGGGTTTTATTCACACCGACATGACGGATGTTTTACCTGATAAAGTGAAAGACGCCATGGTTCACACGATTCCGTTGGGCCGTATGGCAGAGCCGGATGAAGTAGCTGCTGTAGCTGCTTTCCTAGTCAGCGATATGTCGAGTTATATTACGGGTCAAGTCATTAATGTTGACGGCGGCATGGTAATGTAGCTAATATATATAGAGCAAACAATGAAAGGAGGTGAAATCACAATGACCACGTTTGATAAAGTTAAAGCGATCGTTGTGGAACAGTTAGGCGTTGACGAAGCTGAAGTTAAGATTGATTCTACATTCATTGACGACTTAGGAGCTGACTCCTTAGACATCGTTGAATTGATCATGGCTTTCGAAGAAGAATTCAATGTTGAAATTCCTGATGATGTAGCTGAAAAAATTAAAACAGTGAAAGATACGGTAGAATACATCGATTCTATCAAAGAAGCGTAAGACTTACTTGTGCACCGGTAGGAGGCGGCAACGCCTCCTAGTCGGTATACGTAACAGGAGGAATTTATAGTGAAGCTCCCTGAACTTCGCATCGGAAATCTGGTAGCAAAGGTGCCAATCATTCAAGGCGGCATGGCAATCAGATTGTCTACGGCTCGTCTTGCAGCAGCTGTAGCTAATGAAGGTGGCATCGGTCTAATTGCGGCCTCCGGTATGCCATTTGATGAATTACGTTATGAAATTAAATTAGCTCGAAAATTATCACCTACGGGTATTATTGGTATAAATGCAATGGTAGCAGCTTCCGAGTTTGCTGGCCTAGTGCGAACGGCTATTGAAGAAGGTATTGACCTCGTTGTAGCCGGTGCAGGTTTTTCTCGTGATATGTTTGGTATGGGGAAAGAATCGGGTACTCCCATTGTTCCGATTGTGTCCTCCGGGAAATTGGCTCGTATTTCTGAAGGCTTGGGTGCGGCCGCTGTCATCGTTGAAGCAGTGAAGCCGGTGGTCATTTAGGTACAAATCGCTCATCGCGTGAGATTGTACCGGAGGTGTTGAAGGCCGTTAAAAATATCCCGGTAATAGGAGCGGGTGGCGTTCTCGACGGGAAAGACATTGTCGAAATGATGAAATTAGGAGCAAACGGCGTACAAATGGGTAGTCGTTTTGCAGCTAGTGAAGAATGCAATGCATCGGATGAGCTTAAAAAAATGTACTTACGTGCTAAAGCGCCTGAAGATGTTGTATTGATAGAGAGTCCGGTAGGATTGCCGGGGCAGGCGATTCGTAACAAATTCGCTGCTTCTGTATTGGACGGTACTGTACCGCCACCAACTGAATGTGACCGTTGCTTAAAGCATTGTTCTCACAAATTTTGCTTGATTAAAGCCTTAGAACGGGCACAGCAAGGTGATGTGGAAACCGGTTTGGTATTCTCCGGCAATAATATGCGCAAAGTAGATGAGATTTTGCCGGTTAAGGAGATTTTCCGTCGTTTGTTAGCGGAAGTATCTCAGATTGATTAATGTATTTCAATGCATAGTTTACATGTGAGGTGAAATAATTGGAAAAACGTGTTGTTATTACCGGTTTAGGGGCTGTAACGCCTGTAGGTATCGGTAAAGATGCTTTTTATGAAGCTTTATTGGCGGGTAAATCCGGGATTGGCCCGATTACTCATTTTGATGCTTCTGAATATGCTACCCGCATTGCCGGTGAAGTTAAGGATTTTGATATTACGCAGTATGGTGTAGAGAAGAAAGAGTCTCGTCGTATGGACCGCTCCTCTCAATTTGCAATCGCCGCAGCAGTTCTTGCTTTACGCGATTCCAATCTCGATTTGGATAAAGAAGATCGCGACCGTTGCGGTACTGTAGTTGGTACCGGTATCGGTGGGATTGACTCCATCCACGATGTTTATGTTACATTATTCCAGAAAGGACCTAATCGTGTAAGTCCTTTTGCAGTACCTATGATGATTGCCAACATGGTATCCGGCCGTGTGTCCATCGAACTCGGTCTTCGTGGTCCGGCTATTACGGATATTACGGCTTGTGCATCCGGTACAAATTCCATTGGTGATGCATTCCGCATCGTAGCTCGCGGTGACGCAGACATTATGTTTGCCGGCGGTACTGAAGCAGCTGTATCTCCAGCAGCAGTGGCCGGTTTCGCAGCTATGAAAGCTATGTCTACCCGCAATGATGAACCTGAAAAAGCATCCCGTCCATTTGACGCCGATCGTGACGGTTTCGTTATGGGTGAAGGCGCCGGTATCGTTGTGCTTGAAGAATTAGAACATGCTAAAGCGCGTGGTGCTCATATCTACGCTGAAGTAATCGGTTACGGCAGCAATGGTGATGCTTACCACATTACAGCTCCGGCTCCGGGCGGTTTACAAGCTCGTAAATGTATGGAATTGGCCATTAAAGATGCAGGCATCGATCCTAGTGAAATTAACTACATCAATGCTCATGGTACTTCCACAGGTCTTAACGACAAAAACGAAACTATGGCTATTAAGGAATTATTCGGTGACCATGCTAAATCCTTGGCAGTTAACTCGACTAAATCCATGACAGGCCATTTATTGGGCGCAGCCGGTGCTATTGAAGCCATCGTTATGGCTATGGCGATTGAAACCGGTAAAATTCACCCAACCATCAACTTGACTAATCCGGATCCTGAACTCGATTTGGACTATGTTAAAGAAGGGGCTCGTGAATTGAAAGTGAATTGCGCATTATCCAATTCCTTCGGTTTTGGCGGTCATAATGCAACATTACTCGTTCGTCGTTACGAGGACTAATTGAAGGGCCGTAAGACTCATAAGACAATCTCGCACCAAGCTCGCGAAGCAGCGCTTCGAGAGCTTGTGGCGCGTTTGCGTATCCCTTTGACAGATATAAATTTGCTCGACAGAGCGTTTACGCATACGTCTTATGCAAATGAAAATAGAGCAGCTCGCGTTAAGCACAACGAACGTCTGGAATTTCTGGCGATGCCGTTTTGGACTTAATCATCGGTGAGTATCTGTTTAAAACATATCCTCAAATGACTGAGGGTGAACTGACAAAAATAAAGGCAGCCACTGTTTGCGAAACCTCGTTGGCCACATGTAGTTCCAAATTACATTTTGGTAATTATTTATTGCTTGGGCGAGGCGAAGCGACTTCGGGCGGTCGGGAACGGGCGTCGATTTTAGCGGACACCTTTGAAGCCGTTATCGGTGCTTTATATGTAAATACTTCCTATGAAGTAACGGCACAGTTCGTATTGAGTCATTTGCAAGGATATTTGGAAAAAGCGAAAGACGGTAAGCTCGGCAAGGATTATAAGACTATGTTGCAAGAATATGTGCAGCAGGAAGGCGAGAAACAAATCGTCTATACCTTGCTCAGTGAATCGGGACCCGACCATGATAAGATTTTCTGCATGGAAGTGCGGATTGAAGGCAAGGCCTATGGTTCCGGTACCGGTAAAAGTAAAAAAGAAGCTGAACAAAATGCGGCTCAAGTTACACTTGATTATTTAATCGGCAAAAATGCTTGTCGATTGACGCAGGATTAATTCAGGTATATGGTAAATAGAGGAGCGGCTAATCCGCTCCTTTTTCATATTCTGATATAATGTATAGTGGTAGAAATTTTTAACAAAAATGAGGTAGGTAAAAATGAACCAACACAAAAATAACAGCATAGCTAACGATAAGCCTCACGGTTTGATTCCTTTTTACATACCCCATGCAGCTGTCCGCAGCAATGTGTATTTTGTAATCAGCATCGCATTGCCGCCGGCGGAGCAAGAGCTTCTGAGGTTGATGTGAAAGCTACCATAGACGAATATATCGGCAACGAGCGGCATGAAAAATATTGGGAAGTGGCCTTCTATGGCGGTAGTTTTTCCGCGTTGCCGGAAGACTTACAACGCTCTTTGTTGGAACCGGCCTATGAGGCCTTGCAAAACGGTGAGATTGATGCCATACGTTGTTCCACTCGTCCTGATGCGCTTGGCGAGACGGAGATAGCACTGTTAAAAGCCTATGGTGTGAACACCGTTGAGATTGGTGTGCAGTCCATGGACGACACGATTTTAACGAGAGCTAAACGAGGTCATTCGTCGGCAGAGGTTGTGGGAGCCGTTCAGCGATTGCAAGAACATGGTTTTACCGTTGGTATTCAGCTATTACCGGGGTTACCCGGTGAAAACTGGCATACGTTAGTGAATACGGCGGTAGCCGTGGCTGAGTTGATGCCTGATTTTGTGCGCATTTATCCGGTTCTAGTCATTGAAGATACGGAGCTGGCCGATGATGTGAGAGCCGGTCGCTACACGCCGCTAACGGTGGCGGAAGCGGTAACGTATAGTGCCTTTTTAAAAGAGTATTTTGAAGAGCATCATATCACGGTGATTCGTACGGGACTGCAGAGTACGCCGGAATTGGATGCAGGTATCGGTTTAGTAGGCGGTCCTTACGAACCGGCCATGGGGGAACTGGTGACGAATTATCAGTGGTTACAGCGATTTTTAAAAGTCTTACGGGACCATAGAGCGGCGAGCTTACCAATGCATTCGGTGACCGTCCTGTATCCGCGTCAACTTACATCAAAAGTGCGTGGCGAAAAGCAACGGAATATGAAATATTTGGCAGAATGCTATACAGACTGCACTTGGCAATGGTATGAACAGGGCTCTAAAAAGCGAAAGCTATGTTCGGAATAAAGACAAACAAATTTTCGGATAATGTTCTACTTTTTATCGATAATTTTAGGTATAATGTGATATAATAAAAGGTACGTTATTAGATATATTTAAAGTGACTTAAGACACACGGAAAGGTGGTTTGCATGCAACTCTTACGATTAGAGTTAAAAGGATTAAATCCTTTGCGGACAAAACAATTGTAAAATTTTCAACCCGGCATGACGGCTATCGTAGGTCCTAACGGGAGCGGCAAAAGTAATATTACCGATGCCATGCGTTGGGTGCTGGGCGAATCCAATGTGCGCCATTTACGTGGTCAAAAAGCGGAAGATATAATTTTTGCCGGTACGGAAAAGCGTCGTCCCATGAGCACCGCGGAAGTAACCTTGGTGTTCGATAACAGCGACAAACGTTTACATCCCGATTTAGCGGAAGTTGCCTTGACGCGTCGTATCTACGTAGCGGTGAAAGTGAGTTTTTTATCAATAAAAAAGCTTGTCGCTTGAAGGATATTCAGGCTTTATTGGCTGATACAGGCTTAGGACGCGATTCCATGGCCATTATCGGGCAGAATCGGGTAGATGCTATTTTAAACAGCAAACCGGAAGATCGCCGCCTTTTTTTTGAAGAAGTGGCCGGTATTTCCCGTTTTAAAATGAATAAAGATGAGTCATTGCGCCGCATGGGGCAGACGGACCGCAACATGGAACGGGTGGCCGATTTGATGGCGAATTTGGAAGAGCAAATGGAACCGCTCCGAGAGAAGGCGGCCAAGACACAGGCTCATGCCGAATTAAGTCAAAAAGAAACGCCTCTATGACGGAGCGTTGGCTTTTCACGATTATAAAGTGGCGGATCGTTTATTCACAAAACAGGAAAATGAAAAGATTGCGTTGCAGCAGGAAGAAATAGAAATCAATACGGAACTGGCCGGTTTAGGTGCACGGGAACAGCAGTTAAAGTTAAAATCCGAGGAACAACAGCAAGCTTTGCGGCAACAAGAAGAATTATATGCGAAAGCTCAAAAAAGAAGAAGCCCGGCTCGAAGGGGAAAAAAAATGTGCTGGCCGAGCAATTGCGGAATGCGGACAAAGAACTGCAGGAATTGCGTGATCGTATTCATGAAATAGAAGCGACTATCGCCGGTGACAAGCAAAAGTGTTGGTCCATCAGAAACTGTTGGCCGACGGTGCCGGTGAATTGACGGCCAAAGAAGCGGCTTTGCAGACGGCTGAGCAAGCGTATGAAGCGGCTCGTCAAGAATTGCAGCGCATTCAAGGTGAGTTCCAAACGGCGCAAAAAGCGGTGGCCGCACGCCATGATGAACAATTACAGTTAGTCGGTCAAGTGGAAAAATTCCGCGTAGAATTACAAACTTTAAACGGCGAACTTACCAAAACAGGCGAACTGGTAACCACTTTGACGGAAGAATTGCAAACGGTGGGGGCCGAAGAAGCGGAAGCTTTAACGAAGCAGCAGATTTGCAAGAGCAGCAGGAAGCTAATCGCGCCGAACGGGACCAAGAGCAGCAAACATTAGGGGAATTACGAAAACTTCGTCAACAGTTGGAACGGGACGTTCAAACCGGGCGCCGTGAAGAACAACGCATGGAAGGACGTTTACAACTCTTGGCGCAGTGGGCTGAACAGCATGAAGGTTATGCAGACGGTACGCGTAACGCCCTGGCCGCTAAGGAGCCGTGGCAGCAGGACTTACTGGGGGCTATCGGTGATTTGTTTACGGTAAAGCCGGAATTTGCCACGGCTCTCGATATTGCCTTAGGGGGCAGTATTAACCATGTAGTATCGCGTACCTCGCGAGCTGCCGCTGATTGTATTGCCTATTTAAAACGGACTCAAGGCGGTCGCGTTACTTTTTTACCGTTAGAAACGGTGCACGGTCAGGCCATTAATACACCGGCTCTCAATGAATCGGGCGTATTGGGGCGGGCCGTAGATTGTATTACTTTTGATGAAACGTATCGTGGTGTTTTCACCTACTTGTTGGGGCGTACTCTCGTAGTGGAAACGATGGAGCAGGCTATTGCTCTACAGAAAAAATATAAGCAACAGCTTCGTTTAGTGACACTGGGAGGCGAACAATTCCAACCGGGCGGTTCTTTAGCCGGTGGTGTGACCAAACGGCGTAAAGCCTCCGTTATGGCTCAAAAAGAAGAGATGGGCCTGTTAAATACCAAATTGCAGGTATTACAAGCAGAGTTAGTTAAAAAACAACAAGCTGCCGCTGACTACGAAAAACAGTTTGAAGAATTAAGTGAACAGTTGGCAGCGAAACAAAATAGTTGGGATGAGCAGCATACCTTGCTTTTGACGGCGGAATCCATTTTAAAAACAACGCGGGAACGAAAGTTGCGCAAGGAACAGGTGCTGCAAAACAATTTGGCGGAGCAGGACCGTTTGACCGGTGAACAGGCTCGTGTTACGATGACATTGGCACAAGCGGAAAGTGCTCTTAAGACTTTGAATGAAAATATTCAGGCTGATGGCGGTCATTCGGTGACCCTGGCTGAATTGGAGCGCTGTCAAAAAGCGCAGGACGAAGTCGGTCAGGTGCGTCAAGATGCACGTTTGCACTATGAACAATTAAAGCAGCAACAAAGTTACGGTGAACAGCAAATCAATGATTGGCAAAGCGCTATCGAGCAAAATGTAGCGCGTATGAAGCCGTTACAAATGCAGCTGGATGTTCGTGAACAACAGGTAAATACTGAATTACCACAGAAATTGAGTGATTTGGAGCATGCTTATGAAGCCCAAGCTAAGGCGACGGCGGAATTAGCCAAGCAGCGCGACGCGCTGTATGAATCACATAGTGAACAGCAGCGAACGTTAGCTGATTATTCCACGGAGCGCGAAACTTTGGATACTCGTCAAAAAAGGGTTCAACAGCGTTTGGTGCAGATGGAAGGTCAGCTGGCAAAATATGAAATGAATAGCGAACAGGCTTTACAAAAAATCGCCGAACTCGGTTTTTCACGAGAAGAAGCACAGGCTTTACAGCCGGAAGGGGCTGTAGCGGATTGGCGTCTCGAAGAAGGTAAGTTGAGTGCTGAACTGGAAGCCTTAGGGGCGGTTAACCCGGAAGCGGTAGCTGAATATGAAGCGGCGCAGACGAAACAGGCTTTTTATGAAACGCAGCAATCCGATTTGGAACAGGCTAAGGCTCAGTTGGAAGCGGTTATTGCAGAGATTGATAAAGCGATGGCCTTACAGCTCGGCGAAGTCCTTGAAGTGGTGGCGATCGTTTTCAGGCCGTGTTCAGCAAGTTGTTCGGCGGCGGCACAGCTCAGATAGTGCTCACCGATCCGGATAATATTTTGACCAGCGGCATTGATTTTTATATTCAACCACCCGGTAAAAAACGCCAACAGTTAACGCTGTTGTCCGGTGGTGAGCGGGCCCTTACAGTTATAGCCTTGCTGTTCTCCTTCTTGGATTACAGACCGGCACCGTTCTGTGTGCTCGATGAAGTGGACGCGGCGTTGGACGAAGCCAATGTAGAACGTTTTGGCAGCTATTTACAACGACTGGGTGACGATACGCAGTTTATTGTTGTATCGCATCGTAAACGAACTATGGAGGCGGCCTTGGTATTACAAGGTGTTACCATGGTGGAACGAGGTGTTTCCCGATTGTTAACAGTAGCCTTTGATGAAATAGAGGAGGATATGTAATGAGTTTTTGGAATAAAACCAAGAAATTTCTTGGTTTCGGCGATGCCTTAGAAAATACGAAAAAGAAGTTTACCGAAGCCATTGAAACGGTCATTATCGGCTATGCAAGATTGACGACGACTTCTTGGATGATTTGGAGGTCGCATGATTACCGCCGACCTGGGCAGTAAGACGACGGAACTTTTGATGAAAGAAATTCGTCGCGGTGTTACGGAAGGCAAAATCAATCATACCAATGAAGTGATGAACTACATTGAAGAATACA
>ENA-OQBT01000254-OQBT01000254.1-human-gut-metagenome-genome-assembly--contig:-NODE-254-length-36794-cov-8.776693_pt1 | contig 36794 bp, 40 predicted proteins | sample MGYA00242749_ERZ504557 | MGnify/ENA primary metagenome ERZ504557 (study PRJEB26092, sample SAMD00036243) | human gut metagenome | host: Homo sapiens | study: EMG produced TPA metagenomics assembly of... | reverse complement strand
AGCCCCCCTCAAGATGAGATATCCCATAACGTCAAGTTAGTAAGACCCCTTGAAGACGACGAGGTAGATAGGGCAGAGGTGGAAGTGCGGTAACGCATGGAGCTGACTGTTACTAATAGGTCGAGGGCATAACCAAGCAAGGTGATAGGAAATGGATGATTCTTTGTATGCAGTTTTGAAGGTATAGGAAATACAGATGGAATGAGAGGCAGCACCGGTTGGTGTTGTTTTTTTTGTTTCTTATTATATAAAGAAATTATATTATTGAAAATAAGTTTAGTGAATTTGTAATGGATGTAGTAAAAGAGTAGCAGGAAATCCCTTGACTATTCTCTGGTTTCTCCTTATAATGATTTTGTATTTTAATATCAAAAAGCGATGACAAAGAGAGTAGGATCTTTCTGAACGTTTCAGCGAGCCGGTGGTGGTGGAAGGCCGGTATCAGTAGGATTTTTCCGAAGATCACTTTCGAGCTGCAGTCCTTGAACCGCGAGAAGTAAAGGCTGACGGGGTTCCGCCGTTAAAGGAACGCATATAACGGATATCAGAATATGATATCTAAGTATGTTGTAACAGGTGGTTAACGTAAGATTTTTAAACTTTCGTCCTATTACAGGACGAAAGTTTTTTTACTATAGAAACGAAGGCAGCATCAGTTCCTGTACAGCATAAACAGTAACTCAGAAAAATAAAAGAAAAGTAGAAAGGAAAAGCGCTATGTACAAGAAAGTTTCCACGGATATGAATTTCGTAGGACGTGAAAAAGAAGTTGAAGCATTCTGGAAAGAGCATGATATCTTCCAGAAGTATGGAGGAAAAAGAAGGATGTCCGGAGTACACCTTTTACGACGGACCTCCGACAGCAAACGGAAAACCGCATATCGGTCACGTTCTGACACGTGTTATCAAAGATATGATCCCGAGATACCGCACAATGAAGGGATACAAGGTTCCTCGTAAAGCAGGATGGGATACCCATGGTCTGCCGGTAGAGCTGGAAGTAGAAAAGCTGCTTGGTCTGGACGGAAAAGATCAGATTGAAGGATACGGACTGGAGCCGTTTATCGACAAATGTAAAGAGAGCGTATGGAAATACAAAGGAATGTGGGAGGATTTCTCCAGCACGGTTGGATTCTGGGCAGATATGGAGCATCCTTATGTAACATACGACAACAATTTCATCGAATCCGAGTGGTGGGCATTGAAACAGATCTGGGACAAAAAGCTCCTCTACAAAGGATTTAAGATTGTACCTTACTGCCCTCGCTGCGGAACTCCGTTGTCTGCGCAGGAAGTGGCACAGGGATACAAGGATGTGAAAGAGCGTTCTGCAATCGTAAGATTTAAGGTAAAAAACGAAGACGCATACATTCTGGCATGGACAACAACACCTTGGACACTGCCGTCAAACCTTGCACTTTGTGTAAATCCAAGTGAGACTTATGTAAAAGTAAAAGCAGCAGACGGTTATGTATATTACATGGCAGAGGCACTTCTTAATACGGTTCTTGGAAAGCTTGCAGAAGAAGGAACACCGGCTTATGAGGTTCTGGAGACATATGTAGGAAAAGATCTGGAATACAAAGAGTATGAGCATTGTACCAGTGTGCAGCTGACAGTGCAGAGAAACAGCATAAAAAAGCATTTTATGTGACATGTGATAACTACGTTACATTGACAGACGGTACCGGAGTCGTTCATATTGCACCTGCATTTGGTGAGGACGATGCAAATGTCGGAAGAAATTATGAACTCCCGTTTGTACAGCTTGTAGATGAAAAAGGGGATATGGCAGCAGAGACTCCGTTTGCAGGAGTATTTGTGAAAAAGGCAGATCCGATGGTACTCAAAGATCTGGATGAGAGAGGACTTCTCTTTGACGCTCCGAAATTTGAGCACAGCTATCCGCACTGCTGGAGATGTGATACTCCGCTGATCTACTACGCACGTGAGTCCTGGTTCATCAAGATGACGGCTGTAAAAGAAGATCTGATTGCAAACAACAACACAATCAACTGGATTCCGGAAAACATCGGAAAAGGACGTTTCGGAGACTGGCTTGAAAACGTTCAGGACTGGGGAATCAGCCGTAACCGTTACTGGGGAACACCGCTGAATATCTGGGAGTGTGAATGCGGACATATGCACTCTATTGGAAGCATTGCAGAATTAAAAGAGATGTCTGATAACTGTCCGGATGATATCGAACTGCACCGTCCATATATCGACGATGTGACGATTACTTGTCCAGAGTGTGGAAAACAGATGCACCGTGTACCGGAAGTGATTGACTGCTGGTTTGACAGTGGTTCCATGCCGTTTGCACAGCACCACTATCCGTTTGAGAACGAAGATTTGTTCAAACAGCAGTTCCCGGCAGACTTTATTTCCGAGGCGGTAGACCAGACAAGAGGATGGTTCTACTCTCTGCTTGCGATTTCTACATTGCTGTTTAACAAAGCGCCATACAAGAATGTTATCGTTCTTGGACATGTGCAGGATGAGAACGGACAGAAGATGAGTAAGTCCAAAGGAAACGCGGTCGATCCATTTGACGCACTGGAGACATACGGAGCAGATGCGATCCGCTGGTACTTCTACAGCAACAGTGCACCATGGCTTCCAAACCGTTTCCACGGAAAAGCAGTTGTAGAAGGACAGCGTAAATTCATGGGAACTCTGTGGAACACATACGCATTCTTCGTACTGTATGCAAATATTGATGGATTTGACGCAACAAAATATACACTGGAATATGATAAATTAGGAGTCATGGATAAATGGCTTCTGTCCAAACTGAATACACTGACAAAAACAGTGGATGAGCATCTGGCAAACTACAGAATTCCGGAAAGTGCAAGAGCACTGCAGGATTTCGTGGATGACATGAGTAACTGGTATGTCAGAAGAAGCCGTGAGCGTTTCTGGGCAAAAGGAATGGAACAGGATAAGATCAATGCGTACATGACATTGTACACTGCGCTTGTGACAGTATCGAAAGTTGCTGCGCCGATGATCCCGTTCATGACAGAAGAAATCTACCAGAACCTGGTGAAGAGTGTTGATGCATCCGCTCCGGAAAGTATCCACCTTTGTGATTATCCGGAGGTTCAGAACGAACTGATCGATGAAAAACTGGAAGCAGATATGGACAATGTATTAAAACTGGTTGTCATGGGCCGTGCATGCCGTAACGCATCCAACATCAAAAACCGTCAGCCGATCGGACAGATGTTCGTGAAAGCAGGATTCGATCTGCCGGAATTTTATCAGGAGATCGTGGCAGATGAGCTGAATGTAAAAAATGTAAAATTTACAGATGATGTAAGAGACTTTACTTCTTATAGTTTTAAACCACAGTTAAAGACAGTCGGACCAAAATATGGTAAAATGTTGGGTGGAATCAAAGCTGCGTTAGACCAGCTCGATGGCAATGCAGCAATGGATGAGATTAACGAAACAGGTTCTCTGAAACTGGATATTAACGGACAGGAAGTAACACTGTTCAAAGAAGATTTGTTGATCGATACTGCACAGATTGAAGGATATGTTTCTGAAAATGACAATGGAATCACAGTTGTTCTGGATACAAATCTGACAGAAGAGCTTCTGGAGGAAGGATTTGTAAGAGAGATCATCAGTAAGATCCAGACAATGAGAAAAGAAGCCGGATTTGAAGTGATGGATAAGATCAAAGTGACCTACAAAGGAAGCGAAAAGGCAGAGGCAGTCTTCGCAGCGAACGGTACACAGATCTGTTCTGAGGTTCTGGCAGTTTCTGCAGAAAAAGCAGAGCCGGCCGGATTCGTAAAAGAATGGAAGATTAATGGAGAAGCTGTTTTCATGGGAGTCGAAAAAGAAGGGAGATAATCGACATGTACAGCAAACGTTTTGAAAAGGAAACATTTAAAGAGGCAGTCAGGGAAAATGTAAGGACTCTGTATCGGAAAAATATTGCTGAAGCATCTCCACAGCAGATATTTCAGGCAGTTTCCTATGCCGTAAAAGATATTATTATGGATGACTGGATCGCTACGCAGAAGGCTTATGATGAAGCAGATGCAAAGGCCGTCTACTATATGTCCATGGAGTTTCTGATGGGACGTGCGCTTGGCAATAACCTGATCAATATGACAGCATACAAAGAGGTCAAAGAAGCACTGGAAGAGATGGACATCGATCTGAACGTTGTTGAGGATGAAGAGCCGGACGCAGCACTTGGAAACGGAGGACTCGGAAGACTTGCAGCATGTTTTCTGGATTCATTGTCCACTTTGAATTATCCGGCATACGGATGTGGAATCCGTTACCGCTATGGAATGTTTAAGCAGAAAATAGAAAATGGTTATCAGGTGGAGACACCTGATAACTGGCTCAAAGAAGGAAATCCGTTTGAGCTGCGCCGCGAGGAATATGCAAAAGAAGTGCGCTTCGGGGGAAATGTACATTTTGACAAAGATCCGGAGACAGGAAAAGATATCTTTGTACAGGAAAATTATGAATCCGTACTTGCAATCCCATATGATATGCCGATCGTGGGATACGGTAATCACGTAGTCAATACACTGCGTGTGTGGGATGCAAAGGCGATCACAGATTTCCAGCTGGACGCATTTGACAGAGGAGATTATCACAAATCCGTAGAGCAGGAGAATCTTGCAAAACTGATCGTAGATGTATTGTATCCGAATGACAATCACTATGCAGGAAAAGAGCTTCGTCTGAAACAGCAGTATTTCTTTATTTCCGCAAGCTTGCAGACAATGCTTGAAAAGTATAAAAAGAAACACAGTGATGTGCGTAAACTCTACGAAAAGGTAGCGATTCAGATGAATGATACCCACCCGACCGTGGCAGTGCCGGAGCTGATGCGTCTTCTCATCGATCAGGAAGGGCTCACATGGGAGGAAGCATGGGATGTGACAACAAAGACCTGTGCATATACGAACCATACGATTATGTCAGAAGCTTTGGAAAAATGGCCGATTGATCTGTTCTCCAGACTGCTTCCGCGTATTTATCAGATCGTACAGGAGATTGACAGAAGATTCCTGATTGAGGTGCGTGCAAAATATCCTGGAAATGAAGAGAAGGTACGCAAGATGGCAATTCTCTATGATGGTCAGGTAAGAATGGCACATATGGCGATCATTGCAGGATATTCTGTCAATGGTGTTGCAAAGCTCCATACGGAGATCCTCAAACACCAAGAGTTAAAAGACTTCTATGAGATGATGCCGGAGAAATTTAATAACAAGACGAATGGAATCACGCAGAGAAGATTTTTGCTTCACGGAAATCAGCTGCTTGCAGACTGGATCACGAATAAGATCGGAGACGGCTGGATCACTGATCTTGCCCAGATCGGAAAGCTGAAAGCCTATGTAGATGATGAGCAGGCGAGAAAAGAGTTCATGGAGATCAAATACCGCAACAAAGTCCGTTTGGCAGCGTATATCAAAAAACACAACGGAATTGAAGTAGATCCGAATTCAATTTTTGATGTACAGGTAAAACGTCTTCATGAGTACAAACGTCAGTTGTTAAATATCATGCATGTAATGTATCTGTACAATCAGATCAAAGAACATCCGGAGGTGAGCTTCTATCCGAGAACCTTTATTTTCGGAGCAAAAGCAGCGGCCGGATATAAACGTGCAAAAGAGACGATCAAACTGATCAACTCCGTAGCAGATGTAGTCAATAATGACAGAAGCATCAATGGCAAATTAAAAGTTGTATTTATCGAAGATACCGTGTATCCAACGCAGAGCTTTTATTTGCGGCAGCAGATGTCAGTGAGCAGATTTCTACAGCTTCCAAAGAAGCTTCCGGTACCGGAAATATGAAATTCATGCTCAACGGTGCGCCGACATTGGGTACGATGGACGGAGCCAACGTAGAGATTGTGGATGAAGTCGGCATTGAAAATGCATTTATCTTCGGACTCAGTTCAGAAGAAGTTATCAACTATGAAAATCATGGCGGATACAATCCGACAGAGATTTACTTCAATGACTGGGAGATCAAGCGTGTGGTAGATCAGCTGATGGATGGAACCTATGCAAACGGAAACCACGAGATGTACAAAGATCTGTATAACTCACTTCTGAACACACAGTGTACAGACAGACCTGACACATACTTTATTCTGAAGGATTTCCGTTCCTATGCAGATGCACAGAAGAAAGTAGAAGAAGCATATAAAGATAAGGACAGATGGTCCAAAATGGCGATGATGAACACTGCCAGCAGTGGAAAATTCACCTCTGACAGAACGATTGAAGAGTATGTGGATGATATCTGGAAACTGAAGAAGGTGTTTGTAAAGCCGGTCGAAGAATAGGAGGAAGCCTATGGAATTTTACAGTGAATTGCCATATGAGGACTTTAGTTACTATAATACTCCGTCCACTCATGAGGTGGGAGGAAGTATTCTGACAGGAATTTTGATGTTTTACCTGATCATATTACTGGTTGGACTGACCGTTGCGGTCGTAAACTATATTTTCCGCGGAATCGGAATGTACAACATGGCAAAAAGAGAAGGAATGGATTATCCATGGCTGGCGTTTGTACCATTTGCCAGAACGTACCTTCAGGGAGAGCTTGGCGGAACGGTACATCTGAAAAATAAACAGATCAAGAATCCGGGAATCTGGCTGATCGTACTGCCATTTATTTCTTCCATCGTTACCGGTATCCTGTATGTGGTCATATGGGTAGTGCTTGGATTTGGTGTGGTTTTCTCATCTTACGGCGGCTTTAGCTTTGGCGCAGTGACAGGAATCATTATCGTGACAGTTATCGTCATTGTATTTTTTACAGTGTACAATGCAGTCTACAGTGTGCTTCGAATTCTTGTAAACCGTCAGATTTATGAGAAATTTACAACACCGGGAATGGCAGTTGCACATGCGGTTCTGGGAGTATTACTTCCGCTGTATGAATCCATTTGTCTGTTTGTGATGCGGAATCGTCCGTATAATCCGGGAAAAGAACCGGATCTGGGAACACCGTTTATGACAACACCTCCGCCGATCGCGCCGGCACCTGAGATGCCCCGGCAGACATCGGAAGAGGCACCGGCTGCTCCTGCGCCGAAGCAGGAGGAAACGCCTGCAGAAGATCAGAATACAGCGGATCCGGTAGACGGAGAGTTTAAGAAAGTAGACGAAGAGATCATCCGGGAGAATACCGCAGGGTGGAAGAACTGTCAAGACCGGAGCACGAGCAGATGACTTCCAGCTATACGTATGGCGGGACAAAAGAAGAACCGAAAACAGATGACAAACCATCTGCAGAAGAATAAAAGGATATCAGACCTCCATGGTGCATATACTGCATCATGGAGGTTTTTTATGAAGATAAAACATCAAAAACTAAAATCAGCGGGAGCGTTTTTGACAATCCTGTTATTGCTTCCCTATGTAGTCACAGTTTTTGTAAACGGAATCGATGTACTGGGAATGTCGCAGGAACTTGTGTTCAGGCAGAAACAGAAGATCAGGACGGTGAGAAGACTGTTAGGACGGTTCCGTGGACAGAATACATGATGGGAATTTTAGGGAAAACAATGCCAGCATCCTATGAAAAAGAGGCACTGAAGGCACAGGCAGTAGTACTTCGTACCATGCTGTATCAGCAGGCTGCACAGGATGTTGTGTTCAAAGAGGCATATCTGACACCGGAAGAATTGAAGAAAAAATGGGGAGCTGAAAATTTTGAGAATTATTATAAGAAATTAAGAGAGGTGCTGGATGAAACAGAGACACAAGTGCTTTTTTATCAGGATTCTTATGCCTGGGTTCCGTATCATCAATCCAGTAACGGAAAGACAAGAAGCGGAAAAGAAGTGATCGGCGGGGATACATATCCGTATCTTGCGACAAGAGAATGTCTGGAGGATGTGAAGGCGGAAGACGAGATGCATGTGTATCAGTTTTCGTATGATGAGATCAAGAAAAAGTGCCGGTCGTTCCTGGAAGCGGCAGAGGGAGAAGCAGAAGCCAAAAAAGCGCTGAAATTCGAAGATTTTGAAATCCAGGAAAAAGATTCTGCAGGATATGTTTCCAAATTTCGGATTGGAAACACGGTCTGCAGCGGAGATGAATTTCGAGATGCGTTATCTCTTGCATCCAGTGCATTTTCCATACAGGAAGAATCAGGAGGACTCAAAATCACTACAATGGGAAAAGGGCACGGACTTGGGATGAGCCAGTGGACGGCAAATGAACTGGCGAAAAACGGTCAAAATTATAAAGAGATTCTGGAATTCTTCTTTGAGGGAACAACGATCACAAACTCCGAAGAAATTTTGGAAAAACCAGAATAAACAGCAGTGCTTCTGGCAAAAATATAGCCAGAGGTGATGAATATGAATAACAATGAAAAGCCTTCCTTAAAAAGTAAAGGAATGTCAGTTGCGATTGTGATCTGTTTCGTCGTTGTAGTATCTGTCGTGGGAGCCGTTGTATACAACAGCTATCACCGAAGAGCAACGGGAAGCCAGCTTGCAAAAAACAACACCGTTACAGAAGAGACCAGAACAACCAATACCAATGATATTGTTCTGCCGCAGGCCGAAGAAGATACATCCGCAGAAAATGGATCAGAGACAGGTACGAATGAAAGCGCAGAGACACAGACAGAGACAGCAGCACCGGCAAAACAAGTTTATTTTGATGAAAACAGTACACTTGCATGGCCGGCAAGTGGAAGTGTGATTCTTGGATACAGCATGGATAAGACGGTATTTTTTCAGACACTGGAACAGTACAAGTATAATCCTGCAATGATTATCGCAGGAGAAGCCGGAGAAATGATAGGAGCTTCTGCAGACGGAATCGTAACCAACATTGAAGAAACTGCACAGACAGGAGTGACAGTCACACTGGATATGGGAAACGGTTACAGTGCAGTTTACGGGCAGCTCAAAGATGTGCCGCTTGCAATTGGGGATTTTGTGGCACAGGGACAGACTGTAGGATATTTAAGTGAACCGACAAAATACTATAGCGTAGAAGGTCCAAATCTTTATTTCGAGGTGACAAAAGACGGAGAAGCGAAAGATCCGGCAGTATATATGGAATAACAGTCAGGGGGTGCGAAAAATAAAATGTTTCGTATCCCTTTTTATTTTCCATAACGATGCTTGATTTGGAGCACAAAAGAGGAGTAAAATAGAGGACATTGATAAGAGGTGACAAAATGAACTATACATATATCTTAAAATGCAAAGATGATTCTCTGTATACCGGATGGACCAATGATCTGAAAAAGCGGATTACAAGCCACAATGCCGGGAAGGGAGCCAAGTATACAAAAGCCAGAAGACCGGTGGAACTGGTCTACTATGAAGAATTTCAGACAAGAGAAGAGGCAATGAAAAGAGAATATGCCATCAAACAGCTGTCCAGAAAAGAAAAAGAGGCACTGATCAAGACCAGGCCTCTTTAAAGGTTCTATATTAAGATAGGAAAATCTTAGCCAAAGTATCTCTTTAACAGACCTTCGAAAGCTTTTCCGTGACGAGCTTCGTCTCTTGCCATCTCGTGTACTGTATCGTGGATTGCATCCAGGTTAGCAGCTTTTGCACGTTTTGCAAGATCGAATTTACCAGCTGTAGCTCCGTTCTCAGCATCAACTCTCATCTCCAGGTTTTTCTTTGTGCTGTCTGTAACAACTTCACCTAACAATTCAGCGAATTTAGAAGCGTGCTCTGCTTCTTCCCAGGCAGCTTTTTCCCAGTATAATCCGATTTCCGGATATCCTTCTCTGTGAGCAACTCTTGCCATAGCAAGGTACATACCAACTTCTGTACATTCTCCTTCAAAGTTTGCTCTTAAGTCAGCAAGGATGTCTTCGCTTACGCCCTGAGCAACACCTACAACGTGCTCTGCAGCCCAAGATCTTTCTCCTGTCTGCTCTTTGAATTTATCAGCTGGTGCATGACAGACTGGACATTCAGCCGGTGCAGCGTCTCCCTCGTGAACATAACCACATACTGTACAAACAAATTTTTTCATAGTTCAAATCTCCTTTTCTTAATTGAATTTGACCGGAATGAGTCGGCCTTTGGTTAATATTATAATACGGAATCAGAAAACTTTCCATATTATGGACAGATTTAAGATTTTTTGATGCAGTTTCCGCATTTTCCATAAAAAGTCATCGTGCAGAAATCAATGATTCCATCAAAATCTTTAGCAGCAATTTCATTTAGCTCTGTGACATTTTGCATATCCATGTTGATATCCAGAACCCTTTTGCAGCAAGTGCAGAAAAAGTGGTTGTGAGGTCTCACATCACCGTCAAATCTGTCCCCGCCGTCAGGAGTTGTAATCTTGACTGCCTCACCGAGATCAGTCAGCAGATTTAAATTCCGGTAAACAGTTCCAAGGCTGATATTCGGAAACTCCTCTTTGACATGCATATAGACCGTATCAGCAGTTGGATGCTCAGTGGTCGATGCCAGATAGTTCTTGATGGACTCTCGCTGTCTGCTATATTTCAAAGTAGCCAAGTGAGTTCTCCTTTCAAAACAATAATAGTAATCGTTGCTATGTTTAGACTATAATACAGTTTTGAAAGTTTGTCAATAGGATTTTTGAAAAAAGAATATTTTATTTGATAAAATGTTACAAAAAAGTTAATAAATAAAAAAATAAACAGACATAATATATCGTGATATGTCGAAAATACAGGAGAAAAAAACCCTTTTAAAACTGTTGACACATCGTATAACCACTGATATAATCACACTGTAACAAATTTAATAATTATGTAACATTTTAAAACTTCCTACAAAAGATAAAGACAGAAAACAGAGGAGGTTTTATATGAAAGCAGCACACATGAAACAAAAAATAGTCATTCCTGCTCTGGTAGGAATGATGATGATTCCGGGGAGTGCAGTTTATGCGGCAGATCAGAAAGCGGAAGTATATCCGGTTTTGCCGGCTGCAGGAATCGAAACAGTAGTAACAGATTGTTATGAAACGAAAGTAAAGGAGAATCTGCAGTTATATCTGGTACCGACAGGTGAGGGTGAGTATTTGAATATGGCGTTTTCGAATACAGGTGAAGAATTTACTTATATAAGAAGTGCGCCGGATGAGAACAGTGACTGGATCGGAAAATTGTATCCGGATTCGGCAGTCAGAGTTCTCGAATATAAAGAAGACTGGGTGAAGATCCAGTCAGGAGATGCGCAGGGATTCGTTCCGGCAGATACATTGTACCTGGGAGAAGATGCAAAGTCACATGCAGGGGAATACGAAAAAGAGGTTGCAACGGTAACAGCTGATGTTCTGAATGTGAGGGCTGGTCAGGGAGTAGAGACACAGGTTCTGACACAGATTATGCAGAATCAGGAGTATGAAATTACTGGGGAACCAAAAGATGGATGGTATCCGGTGCAGGCAGGGGAGATCGCCGGCTGGGTATCCGGGGAGTATATCAGTATAGGGACAACGTATTCTTACGCAGAGACGAGGGAAGCAGAAGAGGCGAAGAAGCCAGAGCAGACTATAGTGCAGGAAACACAGAAGGTTCAGGAAGCTTCCGCCCAGAGTATTGTGCAAAATCAGGCTGCTTCGGGACAGGCTGTCATAGATTACGCCTGTCAGTTTATTGGAAATCCGTACGTATGGGGCGGTACCAGTCTGACAGAAGGAGCGGATTGCTCTGGATTTGTACAGTCTGTGTATGCACATTTCGGGATTAGCCTGCCAAGGACGACATGGGATATGGAAAATGTGGGAGTTGCTGTCAGCTATGAACAGGCACTTCCCGGAGATATTGTTTTGTATGACGGGCATGTCGGACTGTACATGGGAGACGGGACGATTGTAAATGCAATGAACGAAGCTGACGGGATTGGAATCTGCAGCGCAACTTATACAAATATCATAACGATCAGAAGAGTTCTGTAAATTCAGACCGCATTTTAAAGTTGACTGACTTTGAAATGCGGTATTTTTCGGGGGAAAATGAGATAGAAAGAAACAAAAAAAGTCAACAGGAAAATAAATAAATGGCAAGATGCACAAAAATGTAAAAAAATGTCGAAATTTGAAAAATAGGAGTTTTCAACTTATCCACACTCAAAATATGAAAAAACGTGGAAAACACGACATTTCCGAAAAGTTATTCACATTATCCACACTCAAACAGGTGTTTTTTGTGAATTACTTTTGTGAAAAAAAGAACGGATGTTTTGTAAGGTTATTATGAAATTGCTTGTTTGTCGAAAAAGAAAGAAAAATATATTGACTTTTGAGTATTCGAAAAGCAGTAAAAACAGAAGAAACAATTCAGAAAATTCAAGCAAAATAAGGTTGATTTTAAAACGTATTTTCCGGTTTTGGTGGTTGATAATTTAAAAAATAGAGATTATAATAAAGAACATTGAATAATAGAAGGAGGAATCATAATGGAAACATTTACAAAGAATACAACAATCGGCGAATTATTATCCGTATATCCTGAATGCGCGCCGATCTTAATGGAAATCGGAATGCACTGCCTTGGATGCCCGTCTGCACAGATGGAGACACTGGGTGAGGCAGCGATGGTTCACGGAATCGATGCAGATCTCCTGGTAGAGAAGATCAATGCGGCAAGAGCAGCAAAATAAGACTTATAACATAAAAGAGTGCGGACTGGGCAGTAAAGCTTAAGTCCGCACTCTTTTTATATGCGTTTATACCTGTGACAGCTTTTGAATCGCATCGGAAGAAATCACGACCTCGCAGTGTTCTTCCAGAAATGCAAGAACAGAAGCAGAGGCTTTCTCCAGACTGCCGTATTCAGAAAGCATATTGCAGATCTTGTTAAATTCATTGGCAGAATGATCCGATGGTGTCAGTGCCAGAATATACATATCTGCTTCATCGTCTCGATACAGTGTATTGGAACCGTGGTACGCAGGAGCCAGAAGATGGGCTGCCTGAATGACCAGGTCAATATGGTTGAACGAGAACAGACGTACATTGAGCGGTGCTGGTTCCTCCTGTGGTTTGGAGGCAGGCTTGATGTCGGCTGCCGCTTCTTTTACTTTATTGAGCAGGTTCAGGAAGTCTTCTGCGCCCTCCAGCTTTTCCAGCTGTTCTGTCGGGCTTGCTTCAGAATCCATGCTTTGTGTAAATTTCGAGAATCTTGTATCCAGTTCCTCGGGATCTTCTACTTTTGTGATGATCAAAACGATGGAATCACCAGATGAAGGAATCGCTTCGATCATCAGAGGTAAATCTTCCGCTTCAAATCCAAAATCAAAGGATGCCTGCTGCATCATATCCCGAAACAGAGATTTTGCTTTTTCCGTACCGTAAGCCAGTTCACTCAGTTTTAAGTGACGAGCTGCTAAATCAGCATGTGTCAATGTACAACGAATTTGATTTTCATTCAGTTTTTCGATTTTCATGTGCTCACATCCTTACGAATTGAAATGTTGAAAAATATAGTCATTAAGTAGGAAAATAATAACTTATATTTCTTCACTATTAGTATAAACAAAAAGAAAAAAGATGTAAAGGAAAATAGTGAGACTTCTGCATTCTTTCATGTTATCAACAAAAGGGAAGTAGTTATAAACAAAAAACACATTGAAATGACGGAACCCAATCCCTATAATTGGCAGTACAGAAGATAGTGTTCCGGATAAATATCACTTATTTAAGAAGGAGGGATACAAAAGAGACGATCAGATCATCTGAAACGAGTTGCTGAATTTTTCATTTATCAAGACATCAAAGAGCATATCTATCATTAAAATATTCGAAATTCAATGTTCTCGAATCGGGGACGAAATCAATATCAGACAGAAAAGTAAATTCAATGTGAGTTCATGCTATCTTTTGTACCGTGATAATTCAAAGGTACGTCACATACCTTCTGCGGTCAGTTATTACCGGGGATATTTATCAGAGCTCACGGAGGGAAGGAGAAGAACATGAAATCTGATGAGACAGCTTATCAGGAATTATTTGAGGAACTGGAAAAATATGAAAATAAAGGAGTATACATCAGTATGGATGGATTCCCGGCCAGTCCGATGCAGATTGTAGCGGCACATATGACAAGGGAAGAAGGAAGTTATATGCGGGACTATATTCTGGATACAGAAGGATATATTGAATCACTTTCATTTGTAAATATCAAGACAAAAGAACAGGCGTAGATCCCCTTTTACGTCGGACAAAAAGATTTAAAATATTTCTGAAGAATGTTTAAAATACTTCTTAAAATGGCAAATTAGTAATGACTGGTAAAAAAAGTATGTTATAATGGTTCTGTATAGGAGGTACGCATGGACGAAAGAGAAGAGAGGGTTGTGAAAACCCGCAGCACGGCGGGAACACAGCAAAACAAAACAAGAAGGCGCCCACGCAGGATTGCCGGAGAACCAGAGGATACAAGGATGGATTCGAATCGCATACCGCCGTCTAAGAGACGGAAAAAGAGCCGCAGGGCAAGGCGAAGACGAAGAAATATGCTGATCAGGATGCTGCTGGTGATCATATTGATCATAGTGGCTGTTGGGGGCCTGATTTTCTGGAAGCGATATGGCTCATCGAATGAGAAGGCGAATCTGGAACAATATTATGGAATGACAGGTACGGACGATATCGCAGTGATCGTGAATAATCAGGTGATCGCAAAAGCGGACAACGGAGAATATGGGGCAGGAGGCCGTCTGATAGACGGACAGGCTTACATTGAATATTCTGTTCTGCATGATTTTGTGAATAAGCGCTTTTACTGGGATGCGAATGAGAATTTACTGTTGTATACATTGCCGCAGGGAAGTGTTGTTGCAAACATAGGAAGTAAGGAATATACAGAAGTCAGCGAACAAAAAAGTGAAGAGTATGTCATCTGGCAGACAGTCGATAATAAGGCATATGTTGCTTTGGACTTTGTGAAAAAGTACACGAATATGGAATGCAAAGAACATCAAGATCCGAATCGTGTGATGATCGTGAATGAGTTCGGAAAGACGACTGTGGCAGAGATGAAGCGGGATACACAAGTGCGGTTTCAGGTGGAGTAAAGAGTCCGATCCTGACAGAGGTAAAAAAATCAGAAAAAGTGACTGTGATCGAGGATGAGGATGGCTGGAAGAAAGTTCGCACCAGCGATGGATTTATCGGATATGTACAGACGAATTCGCTGAAACATATCAAAGAGGAGACGATTTCCAGCAGCTTTGAAGAACCACAGTACACAGGTATATCGAAAGATACAAGATTAATATGGCCTGGCACAATGTAGAGAATACGACTGCCAACGGGTATATTCAGGATATGCTTGCATCCACGAAAGGTCTGACGACGATCGCACCGACCTGGTTTCATATTGCAGATACGCAGGGGAATCTGAATTCAATCGCGGACGCAGATTATGTGAATTATGCGCATCAGTCCAATTTGGAAGTGTGGGCTGTTCTCAGGGATTTTCATGGGGGAATCAATTCGGCGGATGAGACTTATGAGGTGTTAAGTCATACTTCCAGGAGAACGAACCTGATCGATCAGGTTATAGCAGCAGCTCTGCAGGCTGGGATTGGTGGAATCAATCTGGATTTTGAACTGATTTCTGCAGAGTGCGGAGAAGATTATGTACAGTTTGTGAGAGAACTTTCCATCAAGTGCCATCAGAATGGACTGGCATTTTCCGTAGACAATTATGTTCCGATGCCTTACAACACATTTTATGATCTGGAAGAACAGTCAGTATTTGCTGATTATGTGGTGATCATGGGGTATGATGAGCATGTGGAGGGTTCTTATGAAGCAGGTTCTGTGGCGTCTTACGGATATGTAAAAGACGGCATAGAGAATGCGTTAAAGTCTGTTCCTAAGGAAAAACTGATCAATGCGATCCCGCTGTATACAAGACTGTGGTTTGAGACACCGAAGACGCAGGAAGAGCTGGCAGCAGAAGCCGGTACAGAAGCGCAGATTATCCAAATAAAGTGACCAGTACGGCACTGGGAATGGAGGATGCCGAAAAACGGGTGCAGGAAGCCGGTGTACAGGCGTCATGGATGAAGATACAAGGCAGAATTATGCACAGTGGGATACAGACGGAGGAACATACAAGATCTGGCTGGAAGACAGTCAGTCGCTGGAAGAGAAGTTAAAGCTGATCAAAAAGAATGATCTTGCTGGTGTTGCCGAATGGCGCCTTGGCTGGGAGAATTCGGGAGTATGGGATCTGATCTCGCAGTACATCAATTAAAAAGTGAATAGAAGAATATAAAAAGGACGCTGGAATTCCGCTTTGGAATTTCAGCGTCGTTGTTTTCTGTAAAGTTGAATTAGAGAATCGATTTGACAAAATTCAGGATTTCGCTTTCACAGGCCTCTCTGGCAGGGATACTTGCAAAGTTGTGATTTCCTTTCGGGATTTTTACAAAAGTTCCGTTTCCGTTGTATCCTTCAAGATATGTTTCACAGGTTTTATCATCTACCAGATTATCTTCTGTTCCGCGAAGAATCAGGACTTTGCCGTCATATCCTTTTGCATCCTCAAAAGGAGAGTAGGTTGCCAGGTCATAGTTGAAATCAAGACCGAATTTCAGTCCTTCCATATCAGCAAATGTCATTCCCTGATTTTTGAAGAAATCTGCTTTTTCTTTACATCCATTCCACATTCCGGCACCCGGGCACATCAAAATCAGTCCGTAAGGATTCAACTTTGGAGCAGCGGTAGCAGCGACAAATCCGCCCATGCTCTGTCCGGATAAGATGATCTTATCTGTATCTACAAAATCTTGTCCTTTCAGCCATTCATAGACATCCTGAGTATCTTCCAGAAGTCCGGTGAAGGTCATTTCTTCGAATTCTCCGTCACTTTCTCCGCAGCCGTAGAAGTCAAAGCGAAGACAGGCGATTCCGTTTGCTTCCAGAACGCGGGCAAGATGTGTATGTGCGTATTTATAACCGGATAAGCTGCCGCCGAATCCGTGAAGGTTGAGTACGACCGGAGGATGGCTGACTCCATCCGGAAGATTTAACATTGCCCGTAGAGTATGATTTTTTCTGTTTTTAATTTCTGTGTAACGAATCATGGTATTATTCTCCTTGTTTTGCTCTTTTTTTCGCGAGTGTTTCTAACATTTCTTCTGTCTTTTTCTTGGAAAGCGGATATACAAAATACAGGATCAGTACAGCAATCAAATATCCGATCGCATAGATCGCAGTATAAGATTTCCAGATATGTGCTTTTACAGCAGCTGTCTGTACAGCTTCATTTACGTTATATCCGATCAGAGCCAGGGTAAAGCTGCTTAAGCTGGAGCTTACTGCAGAAGCAAGCTTGCGGAAGAAGGAATAGGTTGCATAGACCATACCTTCTTTTCTGTCGCCGGTGGTCAGTTCCTGGTAATCGATCGCATCGTTTACCATAGCCCAGATGAGTACCTGGAAACCACTTGCACCGAGGTAGCAGATTCCGTTGATAACAATGAACAAGATCGGATTCTTGATCGGGAAGAAGAATAAAATTCCGAATACGATAGCGGCAAAACCGGCTCCGTACATACACCATTCTTTTTTTCCGAATTTTTTAGATACAAATTTTGTTCCGACAAAAGTGATAATGGAATATACGGTACTGAGCATACCGGATACTGCCATGATCTGAACATTACCAAAGTAATCTTTAAATAAATAAGTATTCAGTCCGTTTACCACACTGGCTGCAATCATACCTGCAAGGCTGGAGAAAATGAGTCCCAGAAGCGCTCTGTTTTTAATGATATGTTTGAGTGCTTCAAAATAGTTGAATTTCTCTCTTTTTTCCACAGTGATGGAAACTCTCTCTTTACACCAGCTGCTTGTGATCATCAGGCAGAATACACCGATTGTTGCACAGATCAGTGCCATCAGGGTAAATCTGGAAGGAATCGGGTTGTTGTCTTTATATAAAACCAAAGGACCTGCAATCACGACGACTGTCATAAAGATTGTACCGCCAAGGCTTCTGTATCTGGACAAGTCTGTTCTGTGATTGACATCATCTGTCATAACGCTGGACAGAGAACCAAACGGTACATTGACACATGTATACAGGGCTTCATATAATACGTAGGTTACTAAAATGTAGATCAGTTTTAATTTATAATCAAAGCTGCTCACATCCAGGAATCCAATCACACACATAATGGCCATAGGAATGGAAAATGCCTTGATCCATGGAATAAAACGTCCGCCTTTCGTAGATTTTCTGGCATCGATCAAAGCGCCGATGATCGGATCGTTGATGGCATCCCAGATTTTAGTGATCAACAGAATCGTTCCGACATGTAAAGGATTTACTTTCAGTACGAGCGTGTAGAATACGGTCAAAAACATTGCCCGAAACTGTTCTGTACAGCAGCACCCCAGATCTCCGAGCGTGTAGCCGATTTTGTCTTTCATTGAAAACTCTCTCACAATTCTTCCTCCTTATCGTGTGGCTTTTTGTTTTCGTTTGTTTACGATGTTCATTATATCTTTATCTGAATAGGAAACATATCCAATTCTTGCTTGAAAACTATCAAAAATTGATATACTATTTATTTTGAATAGTTTTAATAGGGATTTACAGTGATTTTCATATATTTTAACGAGGTGATCATGAAAGAATATATTGCAAAGGAATACAAATATACACAATCAAAATGTAAGAAATTTCCGGCGACTACATATTATACAGTGTTTTTTATTACTGCCGGAAAATGTACATGCAGAAGCAGGGAGAAAACATATTTTTGTGCAACGGAAGAAATCATACTGGTCAATCCGGGTACATCGGTAGAAATTGAATATCCGGCGTCGAAAACTCCGCTGCATTTTCTTCAGATTTCGTTTTCTGCAGAACTGCTGAAACGTTTGTCTGATGAACAAACGGATCTGGAGTCCTGCTTTCATGTGGTTCCATATCAGGTTGTAGTCATTCAGGCAGAATCAGAAATCAGTATGCTGATAAAAAATCTTTCGAAAAGGCTTCTGACTCTTCCAAAAGAAACGACAGATTTCGGGCATGCACTGTTTCAGGACAGTATTCTGTCAATGCTGATCGTGCTGCTTTTACGTGCCTGTATTCATGTGGAATTTCACACAAAAAGTAAAACACGATCCCGACTTGCACTGGATGACATTTTTATTTTTATCAAACATCATCTGTACGAAGAAATTTCACTGGAACGTCTGGAAAAGGAATTTTTTATCAGTAAATATCATATTTCCAGAGAATTTAAACGGCAGACAGGAATCACCGTTCATCAGTATATTGTCAAAGCGAAGCTGGATCTGTGCAAACGGCTTCTGGAAAAGGGATATCCTATGACGGAAATCTATAAAATATGTGGACTTGGAAACTATAATAACCTGTTTCGGGCATTTAAAAGGGAGTTTGGAATCACACCAGGGGAATATGTGCGTCAATTCCAGGAGAGACAAAAAACTAAATCTGATGTTCATTAAAATGATTGTTCTCCATAAAACGGGTGACGGTGTCAAGCATTTCCTGTGGTGTGTAGGACTTCACGGTTCCTTTTTTATTATGAGGGAGGGAGTCGCTGTTCATGTTCTTTTTGAACTCATTCGGAGTCTGCCCGGTATATTTTTTAAATGCATTATTCATATAGCGGTAATCCGAAAATCCGCAGCCGTAGCAGATATCAATCAGAGAAAGTTCACCTTTCATCAGCAGTGCTTTTGCATTGAGATACCGGGTGTAGGTCAGAAATTCACTGAAAGAACGGTGCAGATTTTTCTGAATAAAATGTGATAAATAAGAGGCGGAGAGCTGCATGTGTTTTGCCAGGTCAGACAGAGTCACTCTTTCGGCAGAATGTTCCTCAATGTAACCAATGATTTCAGAGAGCTGGCTGTTTCTCTTGGTAGTGAGCGCAAGTTTGTCTCCATACATTTCATAGTAAGCGCAGCTCTGCAGGATGTCATGCACCATAATGTTGATCAGACCGGCACACTCCAGCTGGTAATAAGGCGCCTGCAGGAGATAAATCTTTAAAAGTTTGCAAAACGAGTAGGTGAACAGTCGCTCATTTTTACTCAAAAGTGTATTTTCCAGAAAGCTGATATGACTCATCTGCGGAAAATATCCTTCAAAATACTGTGGAAGAATATGAAGGGAGAGCAGGGTGGACGGCGCTTTCTCCGAAATAATCTCGTGGAGCTCGTTGGCGTTGATCAGGATGATATCTTTTTCAGAAAAAGACGTAGTATTGCCGTTGATGTTGAATGCCGGATCTCCTTTTAAGACCAGGATCAGCTCAATTTCCGGGTGCAGGTGGCAGCACGGTATCCTACATCATAGACGGACAGATTCATATTTTTAATTTGGGGATGGTGGATATTTTCAATTTCCAGATGCATAAGAGAACTCCTTTTTTATTGTTGCTTCTATCATAATATAGTGCGCTTTATTATTCAATCAAATTCATAAAACAGCAGGAAAGTGATAGGAAGAAAGCTTAATTGACATATAAAAGAAAACAGGGGATGTGTATAGTAGAACATGTATTGAGCAGAAAGAAAATGTTAAGGAGGGGCTGATTATGAGATTATTAGAACCAATTAAAGTGGGAAAGATCGAGCTGAAAAACAGAGTGATGTTTCCGCCGATGACAACAGGATATGAAGGCAGAGACGGCACAATTGTAGAACAGAGCTTTAACTTCTATAAGAGACTGGCAGAAGGTGGCGTGTCCTATATTGTATTGGGAGATGTTGCTCCTGTAAATACAATCTCACCGACACCGAAGCTGTTCCATGACGGACAGATCGAAGCATTTAGAAAACTGGCAGATGCAGTTCATGAATTTGACTGTAAACTGGGAATTCAGATTTTCCATCCGGAGTATGATGTAGAGGCACTGGCTGAATTATTCCGCAAAGGGGATATGGAAGGCGGACGTGCAAAAATGCGTCATGATATGGTACATTTCATTCAGGAAGTGACGGAAGAGCAGTTGAACAGTATTTTGGATAAGATCGGGGAATGTGTAAAACGTGCACAGTCAGCCGGAGTTGATATTATAGAAGTACACGGGGACCGTCTGATCGGATCATTCTGTTCGACTTTGATTAACCGCAGAACAGATTCCTACGGTGGAAGCTTTGAAAACAGAATTCGTTTTGCACTTCGCGTGGTGGATAAGATCAGAGAAGTGGCACCGGATATCTGTATTGATTATAAATTACCTGTAGTCACAGAAAACCCACTGCGCGGAAAAGGCGGTCTGATGATCGATGAGGCAGTAGAGTTTGCAAAAATTCTGGAGAGATCCGGAGTGGATATGATTCATGTAGGACAGGCAAACCATACAGGAAATATGAACGATACGATTCCGGCGATGGGAACACAGCCATATTGTTTCATGTCAAAATATACCAAACAGATCAAAGAAGCAGTCTCTATTCCGGTATCCTCAGTGGGACGTATCGTCACACCGGAGAACGCAGAAGCACTGATCGAAAATGGTGTCTGCGACATCGTGGGTCTGGGACGTTCTCTTCTGGCAGATCCAGATTATGTAAAGAAACTCGAAGCAGGAGAAGGAAGACGCATCCGTCACTGTATGATGTGCAATAAGGGATGTACAGATGCGATCCAGAACCGAAAATTCTTAAGCTGCGTACTCAATGCGGAAAACGGATATGAGTATGAGAGAACGATCACTCCTTCCGATGAGAAGAAAAAAGTAGTTGTGATCGGCGGTGGAGTTGCAGGTATGGAAGCAGCGAGAGTTGCAAGTGTAAAAGGTCATGAGGTTGTTCTGTTTGAAAAAGAAACGACACTTGGCGGTCAGCTCAACATTGCATCGATTCCTCCGAGAAAATCTGAGATGAACCGTGCACTCCGCTATCTGACAAATGAGATGAAAGAGCTGCATGTAGATTTACGTCTTGGAAGAACAGCAGATGCAGAGATGATCCTGGCAGAGAATCCGGACAATGTGATCGTGGCAGCAGGTGCGCACAATGTGATTCCGCCGATCGAGGGAAGTAAAATGCCACATGTATTTGATGCATGGAAAGTATTGAATCATGAGGAACTTCCGAGCGGACGTGTGGTTGTGATCGGAGGCGGTCTGGTCGGAGCAGAGACAGCAGAGCTTCTTGCAGAGATGGGATGTCAGGTTTCTGTAGTAGAGATGATGGAAGAAATCGCAAAAGAAGAATCCAAGACAGTAAGACCGGTATTGTTTGAGAGCTTTGAAAAATATCAGGTTCAGCTGCTGACAGGAACAAAAGTAACAGCCATTACAGCAAACAGTGTGGAAGCAGAAAATGCAGAGGGCAAAGTGTCTCTTCCTTGTGACTACGTAGTACTCGCAGTGGGAGCAAGACCGAATCTGTTTGACGCACAGGCACTGGAAGATAAAGGCGTACAGGTGAGCTTTGTCGGAGACTGCAATGAGAGAGCAGCAGATATCAATCGTGCAGTAGAAGAAGGGTATCTGGCAGCAAACGTTTTATAAAAAACGTACAGGTGGATGAAACATCCTTCTTTCGCATATACATGAAACAGAGTATATGCGAAAGGGGATGTTTTTTTGCGGTTCAAAAAGGTATTGGGGATACTGCGGACAAAGATCCGTCTGCTGCTGATGATCGGGGTACTTCTGGCGGCGGCAGCAGGATGTCAGTTTGCCGGAGAGTATCTGCACAGTCATTATATTCGGGAGGAAGCATCTGAGACCTCCGGAAATATATCAGAGAAAAAGACGGTTGTGATTGATTCCGGACACGGGGGAAAAGATCCCGGAAAAGTCGGGATCAACGGGGCGCAGGAAAAGGAACTCAATCTGCAGATCGCAGAAAAATTGAAGAAATATCTGGAGGAACATCAGATCACGGTGGTGATGACACGTACAAAGGATGAGGACTTGCAGATTCTCAGGTGGAAGATCTTAAAGCCAGAGTAGAGTTGATCGACAAAGAATCTCCTGCACTTGCAGTCTGCATTCATCAGAACAGTTATCCACAGGAAAGCGTAAGAGGACCACAGATTTTTTATTTTGCGCACTCGAAGGAGGCAAAGAAAGCAGCAGAGGTAATGCAGACAGAGCTGAAAAATTTCGATCAGGAGCATGCCAGAGAGATTAAGGGAAATACTACATACTATATGCTGAAAAATACAAAGTCACCAATTGTGATCGTAGAATGTGGATTTTTAAGCAGCCCGGTGGAGGCAGGGATGTTGATCGATGAGGCGTATCAGCAGAAGCTTGCCCAGGCAATCGGCAATGGAATCCTGAAATATGTTGAGCGCTGATAAGAAAAATGGTATAATGAAAGCTATGGAAACGATAATTAAGAAAATAGACAAAAACCAAATAGACGAAGATGCAATACGAGAAGCGGGAGAGATTCTCAGAGAAGGAGGACTTGTTGCATTCCCAACAGAGACAGTTTACGGATTGGGGGCGAATGCACTGGACGAGGAGGCAGCGAAAAAAACATATGAAGCAAAGGGCCGTCCTTCTGATAATCCACTGATCGTTCATATTGCAGATCTGGAAGATTTAAGTGAGATTACGGAGAATGTACCTCCGGAGACAGAGCTTCTTGCGAAGCATTTCTGGCCGGGACCTTTGACGATGATCTTTGAAAAAAGTTCTCTGGTTCCATATGGCACGACAGGCGGTCTGGATACCGTTGCTGTGAGGATGCCAAGTGATCTGATCGCGAGAAAGCTGATCCTTGCGGCAGGCGGATATGTATCGGCGCCGAGTGCCAACACATCCGGACGTCCGAGTCCTACTACGGCAGAGCATGTGTGGGAAGATCTGAACGGGAAGATCGAGATGATCATAGACGGAGGAAGTGTAGATATCGGACTGGAGTCTACGATCCTGGATATGACAGTTTCTCCGCCGATGATCTTAAGACCGGGTGCAATCACTGCCGATATGCTGGAAGAAGTGATCGGCGTGGTGAGCGTGGATGAGACGATTCTGGGCAGTGAGAGCAGTCAGGCGCCGAAAGCACCGGGTATGAAATATCGCCATTATGCGCCGAAAGCAAAGCTGACGATCGTAGAAGGAAGTCTCAAGGAGGAAGTGTTTGCCATCCGGCAGCTTGCTTATGAAAAGAGCCGTCAGGGTGTTCAGGTGGGCATTATCGGGACGAATGAAACGGTTGAGTTTTATACCCATGGTCTGGTAAAAAATATCGGTTCCCGTGAAAATGAGAAGACTATTGCAAGGAATCTGTACCGAATTTTGAGAGAGTTTGACGAGGAGGATGTGTCAGAGATCTACAGTGAGTCATTTGCGATCCAGGGAATCGGCAATGCCATTATGAACCGTCTGGAAAAGGCGGCAGGACACTGCAGGATCCCCGCATCAGTTCTTACGAAAGAGCAAAAATACAGAAAAATCGTATTTGTCAGCAATACAGATACCTGTCGCGGACCGGTTGCGGCAGAGATTTTCAGGCATCAGTCATTAGATCAGGAATATTGGATCGAATCCAAGGGAATGGTCGTTTTGTTTCCAGAGCCGGTAAATCAGAAAGCAGAAGCTATTTTAAAGAGCAATCAGATGACGCTGGAGGGATATACTTCCAGACCGTTTACGGAGAAGAACCTGAATCCGGAGACACTGATCCTGACGATGGCACAGGCTCAGAAGGAGAAGATACTTTCTGAATATCCGAGCGAATATACAGACAATGTATATACACTTACTGAGTTTACGGGAGAAACAGAAGAGATCCCGGATCCATATGGGCAGCCTTTGACTGCATATGGAGAGTGTTATGAGAAGATTACGTTGTTGATAGAAAAATTAGCAGAAATTTTAAATTCATTTACTAAAGGAGGACAATAATGTCAGAAGTACATGTTATGGATCATCCACTGATCCAGCACAAAATCAGCTATATCCGCAGAGAGGATGTCGGAACAAAAGAATTCAGAGAGGTGATCAGTGAGATCGCGAGTCTGATGTGCTATGAAGCAACAAGAGATCTGAAGCTTCAGGATGTTACAATCAAAACACCGATCTGTGAGATGGTGGGAAAAGAGCTGACAGGAAAAAAACTGGCAGTTGTACCGATCTTAAGAGCGGGACTTGGTATGGTAGATGGAATGTTATCATTGATTCCGGCCGCAAAAGTAGGTCACATCGGTCTGTACCGTGATCCGGAAACATTAGAGCCGGTAGAATATTACTGCAAGCTTCCGGCAGACTGCAGTGAGAGAGAAGTATTTGTAGTAGATCCGATGCTGGCAACAGGCGGATCCAGTGCTGCTGCGATCCAGATGCTCAAGGACAAAGGAGTAAAGCATATCCGCTTCATGTGTATCCTTGCTGCACCGGAAGGGGTCAAGAAGATGCAGGAGGCACATCCGGATGTCGATATGTACATCGGAGCGCTGGATGATCATTTAAATGATCATGGCTACATTGTGCCTGGACTGGGAGATGCGGGAGATCGTATTTTCGGCACAAAATAAAGGAGTTGAAAATCATGTCAGATAAAAGAGAAGATTATCTGACTGGGATGAGTATTTTATGGGAGTTGCCATGCTGTCCGGGATGCGTTCCAAGGATCCGAATACTCAGGTCGGATGCTGTATTGTGAGTCAGGACAACAAGATTTTGTCCATGGGATACAATGGGTTTCCGAAAGGATGCTCAGATGATGAATTTCCGTGGGCGAGGGAAGGCGAAAATCCGCTGGAGACAAAGTATGTGTATTCCACACACAGTGAATTGAATGCCATATTGAATTACAGCGGCGGAAGCCTGGTCGGAGCCAAGCTGTATGTGTCACTGTTTCCGTGTAATGAGTGTGCAAAAGCGATCATTCAGTCGGGAATTAAAGAGGTCATTTATGATTGTGACAAGTATGCGGACACCCCGAGTGTCATGGCATCCAAACGGATGATGGATGCAGCCGGAGTCCGGTATCATCAGTATCATCGATCAAACCGGGAGATTAAAATAAAATTATAGACTGCGCATAAACTACCTTCTGTGGGAATAAGATATATCAGATGTTTCCACAGGAGGTAGTTTTGTTATGAAAAATAAAGCGGGAGCTGTGATTTTAAACTTTTTTCTGCGGGCAGTGATGGGAATCTGCCTGATATATTTTATCAATCAATACGTCCTGCCGGATCAGGATTCCTGGAAGGTAGGAATCAACGGGCTGTCCTTTTTGACATCCGGAAGCCTTGGTATTCCTGGGGTCTGCATGCTTTATGGAATTCTGGTGTATCAAAGTTTGTAAGGTTTTCACAAAAAACTGCAATTTAGGAAAAGCGTATGGACAAGGCGGGAAACTGCGTTTATAATACATTTCACACAGCAGATCATTCGAGTGCTGTTTTTATCGGACCTGCTTCACAGGTCTTTTGTATCAGGAGATCAGAGGATTCTGATCGTCAGTTATTTTTATTCAGGCTGCGGTTCGCAGCGGTATTTTCATCCAAAAGATTGAATGAATCATACAGAACAGGAGGGATAGGTTGCATCAGAAAAATTTTGTAATCTGTGATCAGGAGGCAGATTATGCGAGAAACCTTATGCAGATGATCGGAGGCAGAAAAGAGCTTGGATTTCAGATGCATATGTTTCAGAAATTGGAACCACTGAAAAAATTCGCAGAACAAAAGCCAATCCAGATCTTGCTGATCGGAGAGGAATATTCGCAGGAAGAAAGACTGGAAATTCCGGCAGCAGAGCGATTTGTACTGGTAAAAGCAGAAGGGAGGTATCTGGCAGACGAAGAAAAGGAGCTTTATAAGTATCAGTCAGTTGATCAGATTCTGACAAAGGTTCTGGAGCTTTCTGTGGACAAGGAACGGGCTGTGGCAAAGACGCTCCGAAAGACAAGGGGAAGTCTGATCGGTGTTTATTCACCCATACACAGGATCGGGAAGACGAAGTATGCGTTGGAACTGGGAAAAGAGCTGGCAGAAAAAGGACCTGTTCTGTATCTGAATCTGGAAGAGTATGCAGGAGGTGAGCATTATTTTTCAAAAGAACAGGAACAGAATCTGGGAGATCTCTTGTATTATTCAAAACAGGAGACCGGAAATCTGGACTTCGTATCAGCATGATGACAGGCCAGATTGGAAACATGGATTATATACGTCCGATTCCGGTGGTACAGGATCTGCAGGCGGTCACAGCAGAAGAGTGGCTGCAGCTGTTTGAGCAGATTGTGGAAAAAAGTATTTATGAAGTGTTGATCCTGGATTTGGGAGACAGTGTGAACGGACTGTTTTCGATTCTGGAAAAATGTGATTCTGTTCATACGCTTTCGATCGAAGAGCCGGCAGCAAAGGCAAAGCTGCAGCAGTATACGGAGAATCTTTTGCGGACCGGACATGAGAAAATCCTGGAGCATACGGTACAGAAGGTGGTAAGGTCGAGAAACGGCGGTACTGTCATATGAGAAACACAGAGCGATTATATGACCGGGTGATTGAAAAGATGGATATGACCTGCGATATGGAAGACGAGGAACTGCAGGAGCTGATTCATGAAGTGTTGGAGGAGGCTTCAAAAGAAGAGTTTATTCCGCTTCAGGAAAAGATACGGATCAGCAAAGAGTTGTTTAATGCGTTCCGGAAACTGGATATTCTGCAGGAGTTGATCGAAGATGATGAGATCACGGAAATCATGATCAATGGGACGGATCATATTTTTCTGGAAAAAGCGGGGCGTATTTTTGAGTCAGATCGCAGATTTGTGTCAGTTGCAAAGCTGGAAGATGTGATCCAGCAGATTGCGGCAGGTGCGAATCGCTATGTCAATGAAGCATCTCCCATCGTAGATGCGAGACTGGAGGACGGTTCCCGTGTAAATGTTGTACTGCGTCCGGTGGCATTAAACGGTCCGATCATGACGATTCGAAAATTTCCAAAAGAGGCCGTTACAATGAAACAGCTGATCGACTGGGGAAGTATCAGTCAGGAAGCGGTAAATTTCTTAAAAATTCTTGTGGAATCAAAATATAACATTTTTGTCAGCGGAGGGACAGGCTCCGGTAAGACAACATTTCTCAATGCGTTATCAGACTATATTCCAAAAGATGAACGAATTATTACAATTGAAGACAATGCGGAGCTCCAGATCAAGGGTGTTTCGAATCTGGTCAGACTGGAAGCGAGAAACGCAAACCTGGAAGGAGAAGGGGCGGTGACGATCCGTGACCTGATCAAGTCAGCACTTCGTATGAGACCGGATCGGATCATTGTGGGGGAAGTCAGAGGTGATGAAACAGTGGACATGATATCTTCAGCAATGCTTAACGGCCATAGTGGTTCAATGTCTACCGGTCATGCCAACAATCCGATGGATATGCTTCACAGATTGGAGACGATGATGCTGATGGGGATTGAATTGCCTCTGATCGCGATTCAGCAGCAGATCGCTTCTGCTCTGGACGTTATCATTCATCTCGGAAGACTCCGGGATAAGAGCAGAAAAGTACTGGAGATTACAGAAGTACTTGGGTATGAGAATGGAAGGATTCAGTTACAGACATTATATAAATTTCAGGAGGAGGGAATGGAAGATGGAAAAATTAAAGGAACTCTTATGAAGGAAAATGAAATCACTCAGAGAGAAAAACTGCTGGCAGCAGGATATTCAGAAACGGGAATACATGGCGGCAGCGGGTAGAGGAATTCTGATCACGGGGATGACGGCCTATCTGTTTTATGATCATTGGACAGCGTGGATCTTGATGGTTCCGATCGCATTGCTCTATGTGAAGAACTGGGAAGAAGAGTGCTGTAAACAGAAGAAAGAGGAATTCAGAGAACAGTTTCGCGAGAGCATACAGACATTGTCCGCAATTTTAAAAGTCGGGTATTCTGTGGAAAATGCAATCCGGGAAACGTGGAAAGAAATCTGCCCCATTTATAAGAAAAAAACACGAATTATAAAGGAATATGAAACAATGGTCCATCAGCTGGATCTGAATATGACAGCAGAAGAAGTATGAAGCAGTTTGCCGATCGTGTGAAAGAGGAAGATGTGGAAAATTTTGTAACGGTATTTGGCGCTGCAAAACGTCTGGGAGGAGACAGTATTGCCATTATTCGGCATGCGGCAGACGCAATCGGAGAAAAAATGGAAGTTGAAAGAGAAATACAGGTGATGCTCACTTCAAAAAAGCTGGAATTTAAGATCATGTGTGTGATTCCGTTTGTAATTATTCTGTATATGAGAAGCGCATTTCCTGAGTTTATGGCAGTGCTTTACGGAAATCTTGCAGGCACTTTGTTTATGACAATCTGCCTGATGGTATATCTGACAGCTTATCAGCTGGGCAAAAAAATGACACAGATCGAGGTGTAAGGGGATGGTATGAAAACAGAAAGAAAAGGATATCAAAAGGCAGTACTGGTGATCGCAGTGTTTACGATTCTGGCGGGAGCCTTATATGCGACTGATAATTTTCGGAAAATTCCACAAAACAAATCCGGAAGCAGTATATTAAAACGGAATGAACACGGACAGGGGGAGAAAAATCAAAAGCTGGTCGCAAAAACAAAAGATCAGAAAGCGAAAATCACTGTGGAAATACAGGAACAGTCGTATACACAGGAAGAATTGCAAAGAGTATTTGACACAGCAGGGAAAAGCTGGAAACGCTGATACTTGGGGAAAATAAGAGTCTGGATGAAGTGAGGTATGATCTGAATCTTGTAAAAACAGTACCGGATACGGGAATCGAGGTATCCTGGGAGTTAAGTGATTACCAGACAGTAAACATTCTTGGCGAACTGCAGGATAAAAATCTGTCGGAAGAGGGAAGGATCATTGAGTTAAAAGCATTACTCACATACGGAGATGCAAAGGCAGAGCATCAGTTTTCGGCAAGAGTGTTTCCGCCAAAGCTGGATGATTCCGGGCAGTTTCAAAGACAGCTGGAAAAGAAAATGAAGGAAGCAGATGAGACAGACCGTGAATCCGGGTATGTGGTGCTTCCGGATGAAATTGAAGGAAAAACAATATCCTGGCATTATGCAAAAGATATGAGAAGTGTGGGAATCTTTGTACTGGGGATTGTGGCAGCGGCCCTGATGCTGGTGCTGGAAAAACAGAATGAAATCCAGAAAAAGAAGGCACGCCGACATCAGCTGGCAATGGATTATCCGGAATTTATCAGTACATTTACATTGTATCTGGGAGCCGGAATGCCTGCACGAAGAGCGTGGTTTCAGATTGCATCGGTTTATCGGCAGCAGGAAAATACGAGATATGTGTATGAGGAGATGGTCTATACCATGCGGGAAATGCAGAGAGGAACTCCGGAGAGTGAATGCTATGAGCATTTTGGAATGCGGTGCGGGCTTCCGGTCTATCGTAAATTTGCGGTGATGCTGTCTCAGAATTTAAGAAAAGGAACAAAGGGACTGGCAGAATTACTTCAGAGAGAAGCAGCAGGAGCGTTTGAAGAGCGAAAAGCAGCAGCCAGAAAACTGGGAGAAGAGACCAGTACAAGACTGCTGGGGCCGATGTTTCTGATGCTGGGAGTGGTGCTGATGATCATTGTTGTACCGGCATTTTTGACGATTCAGATTTAAGAAGAAAGGAAGAGGACGATATGTTGAAAAAATTTACAGAGAGCATGAGAGAACGGGTGCAGATGTTTGTGGCAGAAATGCAGGCAGAAACCGGGCTGTCAGTCGTGGAGATGATATTGATATTGGTCGTAATTTGCACCTGTATATAGAGTATATAGAGGGCGAAAAATTCCCCAAAAATAAACTATATACACGCTATACACAAGAACATGGACAACTTAAACTTTCTAAGAAAGGTAAATGATATGAGAGAAATAGTTTTAATAAAATACTATAATGTATGTTTTTATTTGGCTTTTCAGAGAGGGAAGGACGAGATAAATAAACAATGTTTGGTAAAAAGGATAGAGTCGGGGGCAGCTACGAATATGAAAGAAATAGCTGGATGGTGTGATGCTCATAAGATTCCGTTTGCTACAAAATTCAAATATAGAAAAGATTTCCCTTTAAAAGCAAATATTTGGAATCTATATTCTTATTTTAGATTTTTGTATACAAGAAAAATAGTATTAGAGAAATAATATATCTGCCAGTTTTGAAGGCGGGTAATTGGTAAGTTTGATGAATAGATATTCTCCGTGTAATACGGTATTGTGTGTTATGAAACACAGATTATCCAATATGCGGAGAATAAGGAATGAAAAGCAAACTATTTTTTTCGGAAATATATCCAGGACAAGAGAAGAACTTTCAGAATGATAGCTTTTATGATCTCTCCTCATTTCAATATGAGTCATTAAGACAGGAAATCATTAATTACATTTATTTCCGAGACAGAAATATGTCTATACAGGAAATGGAACGTAAAAAAATCATGATTGAATTTTTCGGGGAATTTTGTTTTTCACATAAGCCTATGATTAATGCATTGGCAGACTATCCTTATACGGAATTACTTCATGATTTTAAAAACTGGTGTACAGAAACACAAATAAGTAAATTGAATTATAAGTATCGAAGAAAAGGATATAAAGACTTGGTGGATTGCAATATAGTGCTGGAAAATTTTAAAGATATCATCAGATATAGCTTCAAACATGATATGCGCGTAGAGATTGAGAAAGCCAGGTGGGACATTCGAAAACTTGAGTTGCCTTATCAGAGTGAAAAGATACCAAAGAATTTTATCGTTAATTTTTCTAAAATTACTCAATTACAAATACATTGTGCCATGAAGAGAGCAGTCCTTCTCTGGATCAGATACCTGTCATTATCTACTGTACAACAACGGGTTTGGGCAATGACAAAATTTTCATTATATCTATTTGAATTTTATCCTGATGTTCAAACAATATATCAGTTAGATAGAGATATCATAGAAGAGTATCTTATATATAGAAAAACAGAGAGTAAAAAAGCAAAAAAATCTTACTGAAGAATTGAAAGGTTTAAAAGCAGCATTTGAAGAGTTCTCAAAAATTTATGAAGATAAGCAGTTTACTAGTCTAATGCTTAATACAGATATACCAAGCAGTCCGAAAATTAGTTTTCAGACATATTCGATAAGAGAACAAGAAGCTTGGATGAAGGCAGTCCCTTATATGGAAAAACAGGTGGGAAGAGCGTTTCTATTACATACACTTTTAGGAACTAGAATTTCTGAAATATTAACATTACAACAGGATTGCATATCAAAAAAGAAGGGGATTTACTGGATTCGGATTGACAGTACAAAAGGCAGAACTTATTCAAAACCAATCACAAAAGAAATTCAAAGTCTTGTACAAGCATCAATTGAATATACGAAGAAGAAATACGGTGTAGAAGATTATGTCTTTGTAAGCAAGAAAAATCCAGAAAAACCCATGGCATATACAACAATGACTTATCATTTACAAAAAGCAATTCGAGATCTGGACTTAAGAGATGATAAAGGAAGACCATTTACACCTAAGACACATATTTTTAGACACTGCTATGGAGTTAAGCTTACAGAATTACATATACCAGATGAAACAATCGCTGAGTTGTTAGGACATAAGAATACAGATAGTGTGTCGTACTATAGGAAAATCAGTAATAAGGTGATGGCTAAAGAAACCAGAAAGAGCAGAGAAAAGATGGATGATATTTTGAGAGATATCATAAATCAATGGGATGGATATGAAGTTGTAGAATAGCTCTCAAAAAGATAAAAAAATAGTTTTGGTGTTTTAAAATGTGGTAAAATTATTCTGCAATCTAAATTTATAAGGAATATTTTAGGAGAATACTATGGGTACAACCATTATAAGCGCAAAATTGGCAAAACGAATAATTGCTAAAATAAGTGAACTTGTAGGCTCTTCAATTGAAGAAAAGGTGAAAGGGCATATAGAAACAAAGAGAACGGAATTATTTATTAAGAACTATCAAAAAAAATTAGAAGAAGAATTATTGGAAGATTATGGAAACGAAATTATATATGATGAATTATGGGATATTTTGAGCCAAGATAAAAACATCGAAAAATTATTGGAGAGATGTTATAACCTAGCTTCGGATGATAAATTAACAGACGAAGAATTTGTAAATGATATAATGAAAAGTTTTAAAATAAGTATTTATAACAGGGAAAGTATAAAAAGAATTTTAATTCAGATTAGCAAGAAAGCTTTTGAAAGCTTTAATGAATTAAGAGATCCTGAAAATATAAAACTTAAAAATTGTGTCATTAAAGAAATCCACGAAAACAGGTACCAAATCATAAAGCTTCAAAATAATATGGAAAGGATAATCGAAGATAAAGAAAATCTTTCTAGGGATGTGCATGAAATTAAGGATGGAGTTCAGCAGATATTACTTTCTCAAGAAAAAGGAAATAGAATAATAAATACAGGAACACTTTCAGAAGAAGATATAGAATTAATACAGGATGGAAATTATAGCATTAAACTTGCAGCAAAAACCCAAGAAGACTATTTTTGTATTTCGACAAAAATAAAAGTTAAACTAAGCGAATTCAATTTTGACAGCTTTGAGGAATTTATTTCTTATCTAAGGTTTACCGGAAAACAAGCGGAATTCGAAGTTTATCATATGCGAATCGAAAATCATAATGGGAAAATAATAAAAGAGTATAAGGATGAAAATTATAAAGACTTTAGTATAAATCTTCCACTTGTATATGTAAGAGAGGTAGAATTAAACAAATTTAATTTCCAAAGTATGCGAGTCCTAATTAAGCCGCAATTTGATTATATAAAATTACAATTAGAAAATGAAGAAGGAGATGTGCTGGTTCCAAATAAGAAATATAAAATTGAAAGAGAAAATAAAGGGGACTCCATTGTGGCGCATATGCTGGATGAATTTAGTGATGGACAATTAATTACTAACTTTGAAATTGAGATTTCAAGTACTGATCCTTTAAGAATTGTAACGCGCATTCAAATAAATCAAAGAATCCCAGATAGGGTATCTGGAACGATAGAATTATATAATTTACTAGAAAAAATATATAGTTCAGAAGAAGTTGTTGGCAGAGATATAGAAAAAGATAGAATTGTTATGAAAGGTTCGCTGCCGAATGATAAGGAAACAGAAAAATGCTTGAAAGAAACGAGAAAGTTTTATAAAAAGTTGAGAAAGTTAGAAAATGATTTTAATGTACGATTTAATATTCCTGAAACAATAGATGAGGAAGAAATTACTAATGTTTTTGAAATTTGTGATTTGCTTGAAAAGGGAGTAGTTAAAACTAGTGGTGGCAAAATAACAATTAAGTCAGATCAAATTCAAATTGAACAAGGTTCCATTGAAGATTTGATTAAACAAAAATATATTGCTTTGATGTATCATTATCAAAAAATAGAAGTATTAAATGTTGAGCTTCCAATAGCAAATTTTTTGCGCATTGTACATTTTTCGGATGATATGTCTTTGAATTCTGATGGTGACATAGAAATGAATTGTAATAGAGTGTATGCCTATAATGAAAAAAAGGCAACACTTACGGAAGCAGAAATCATCAATAACCTGGCTAATGAAAAATTAGTAATTACCAGGTGAAAATAGATGAAGAAAGTGTCCGATACCGAATTACAAGACATAAAACAATCTTACCCTAATTTGGTGGAAGACTACGAAAACTAAATAGTTAGCCAACGTGATGAAAGACCGGTTAAGTAAGGCCGGTCTTTTTTCATAGATATGGAAAAAGGATACAATAAATTCATGTTGAAAAAGAACATACGTTCTGTTAAACTAATAAGAACAGAAAGGGGAATTCAAATGAAAAAAGATGTTTTTCAAAACTGTCCGATTTACCAGTCTGATCGTTTTGAGATAAGAAAGATGGAAATGAAAGATGCACATGAATTATTTCGGTGTTACAGTAATCCCCAGGCTGCCCGATATTTTAACGGTGACTGCTGTGGAGATGATTTTTATTATACAGACTATGAGAAATTTTTAGAATGTATGAAGTTTTGGGAAAGCAGATACCAAGTGAGGGATTTTGTACGTTTTACCATTGTAGATCAGAAACAAAAAGAAATTGCTGGAATGGTAGAGATCTGTCCGTCTTATAAATATTCTGCAGATGGTTCTAAGATTGGGATTTTGAGAATCGATCTATTACCGGAATATGAAAATGAAAAGATGCTTAATGAATTGCTTACTCTGATCTTAGAGCATATCTATGAGGATTTTGAAGTACAGGCAGTTTTGATGAAAGCACAGGAATATGCAACTGCAAGAAGAAGTATATTAAAACAGTTTCATTTTGTAGCAGCAATGGACGAATGTAACATTTCTTTTAGGGATTATTTTATCCGGTTCTGAATGAAAATAACTGAAAAATGCGGATACTAATCTGGAGGAGGTGGGAACATGCAAAAGGATAGAACCTATGTCTGTATTGATCTGAAATCCTTTTATGCATCTGTGGAATGCCGGGAAAGAGGATTAGATCCCATGACTACGAATCTTGTAGTAGCAGATCCAGAAAGGTCAGATAAAACTATCTGTCTTGCGGTTTCCCCGGCAATGAAAAAACTGGGCGTTCCAGGTCGATGTCGGGTTTTTGAAATACCCAAAGGGATTGAATATATCATGGCTCCACCAAGGATGCAGCTTTATATTGATTATTCGGCAGAGATTTATGCGATTTATCTGAAATACATTTCCAAAGAAGGCATACATGTTTACAGTATCGATGAAGTGTTTATGGATGTAACGGATTATCTGGCAATGTATCAGATGTCTGCAAAAGAACTGAGTGTAAGGATCATGGAAGATATTCTTGAACATACCGGGATTACTGCGACTGCGGGATTGGAACAAATCTGTATCTGGCCAAAGTTGCATTGGATATCACAGCAAAGCATGTAGAGGATCATATTGGGATACTGGATGAAGAATCCTATTGCAAGACTTTGTGGAATCATAAGCCGCTGACAGATTTTTGGAGAATCGGAAAAGGGATTGCTAACCGGCTGGAGCAGTCAGGTATCCGGACAATAGGAGAGATTGCCCATGCAGATGAAGACATGCTTTACCGGATGTTTGGGGTAGATGCGGAATTACTGATCGATCACGCCTGGGGCAGGGAAAGCACTACCATGCAGGATATCAAATCTTACAGACCAAAGACCAATTCCCTTTCCAGCGGGCAGGTATTGGAGTGCGATTATACTTTGAAAAAGGGAAACTTGTGGTGAAAGAGATGGCTGACCTTCTTTGTCTGGAATTGGTGGAGAAAGGATTGGTCACAGATTCCATCACCCTGCATGTAGGATACAGTAACCGGCTGGAGAAGAAACCTGCACACGGACCATAGGGTTACGGAATAGTACCAGTTCAGCCAGACAAATTATTGCGGCTACGGAAAAATTATATTGTCAGATTGTAGATCCGTATACTTCCGTCCGGCGAATGACTGTAACCTTTAACCAGGTGGTAGATGAGCAGTATCAGCAGTATGACCTGTTCACAGATCCGGCGGAATTAGAACGGGAACATCGGATGCAGGAGGCAATCTTGGATATTAAAGAAAAGTTCGGGAAAAACGCTATCTTGAAAGGGATGGACCTGCAGGCAGGAGCCACTACGATGGAACGGAACCGTCAGATAGGAGGGCATAAAAGTGGAACATAGAGGACGTATGAACCGAGAAGACCGAGCAAAACAATTTATGCCATTTGCTGCTTTAAAAGGTTATCCAGAAGCGCTTCGAAAAAAAAGAGAAAATCGTAGTACCCAAAATAGAACTGCCGGAAGAGTACCAGGAAGAGCTG
>ENA-OQBT01000253-OQBT01000253.1-human-gut-metagenome-genome-assembly--contig:-NODE-253-length-36814-cov-7.974732_pt1 | contig 36814 bp, 41 predicted proteins | sample MGYA00242749_ERZ504557 | MGnify/ENA primary metagenome ERZ504557 (study PRJEB26092, sample SAMD00036243) | human gut metagenome | host: Homo sapiens | study: EMG produced TPA metagenomics assembly of... | reverse complement strand
TTATTTTTGTAACAAATACGTAATAATTTAAATTTTTATGAACTGAAAAGCGTTTTTTTGTTTTCCGGAGCATAAAAAAACTGCCCTCTCACAGATTTATCTGTAAAACGGCAGTTTTTATTCTATGCTGTTTCAATCCAAAGATCATCAGCTACGAGAATACTTCTCTGATGTAATCCCCCCTAAAGCTGCTTCTCTTACTCCGCAGCCTCCATAAGAACCTCATTCTCAGCTTCCTCAGCCATTACTTCCTGATACTTGTCCAGGATGATCGTCTGGATCTGCTCTCTTGTTGCTGAATTGATCGGATGAGCGATGTCACGATATTCACCGTCGCTTGCCTTACGGCTTGGCATTGCGATGAACAGCCCCTTCTCGCCTTCGATCACTTTGATGTCATGTACCACAAACTCATCATCTATTGTGACAGACACAACGGCCTTCATTTTCCCTTCTTTCGCTACCTTCCTCACACGTACATCTGTAATATTCATTGCTACTTGCCCCTTTCATTTCGCTAACCGTATCTGCGGAAATCTGATCTTCCGCATTTATAATACGTAGCGTTCGTTTTTCTCTACGACGATCTTCACTTCTCCTTCTTCGCCGCTGTAATATGAATTCGCCCGGATGGTATCCCGGCTCTCAACAATGCAATTCTCAATATGCGTATTATCTCCAAGATATACGTCATTAAGGATCACAGAGTTTTTGATCACACAGTTATTTCCTACAAATACATCACGGAACAGAACAGAATTCTCCACGGTTCCGTTGATGATACATCCGCTGGACACCAGACTGTTCTTCACAGTTGCACCCGGATTGTACTTAGCAGGAGGTACATCTGCGATCTTGGTTTTGATCGCCGGCTCCTGTTTGAAGAAATAGTTCCGGATCTCCGGTTTCAGGAAATCCATATTTGTCTGATAATAAGCCTCTGCAGTAGAGATATTATTCCAGTAGTTATCGATCTTATATCCGTAAATCCTCTTCAGATTTTTGTAACGGATAAGAATATCATTTACAAAATCATGCCTTCCTTCCTGGGCAGCACGCTCGATCAGTTCGATCAGCTGCCTTCTTCGGATGACATAGATACCAGTAGATACCGTATTATAGGAGGAAACGATCGGCTTCTCCTCAAATTCCTCGATCCGACAGTCCTCATTCATGCGAAGAACACCAAATCTCTCAACCTGGCTCTGATCCTTGCATGTAGTACATACAACGGTAACATCTGCCCGCTTTGCGATATGATACTCCAGGACTTTATTGTAATCCAGCTTGTAGATTCCATCGCCGGAAGCGATCACCGCATAGGGTTCATGACTGTTCTTTAAAAAGCTCAGGTTCTGATAGATCGCATCTGCAGTACCCTGATACCATAAGCTGTTATCTCTGGTAATGGTTGGAGTAAAGACATAAAGTCCTCCCTGTTTTCTTCCGAAATCCCACCATTTGGATGAACTTAAATGCTCATTAAGGGAACGGGCATTATACTGTGTCAGCACAGCAACCTTCTGGATATGTGAATTTGCCATGTTACTGAGGGCAAAGTCGATCGCGCGGTAACTTCCTGCAATAGGCATTGCCGCGATTGCTCTTTTGTTTGATAATTCTCTCATGCGGTTATTATTACCGCCTGCCAAAATAATACCTATCGCTCTCATTCTTTCCCACCGTCCTTTGCTGCAATTACCTGCCGGCTGCCAGTTCTCCGTCAGGGTAGTCTTCTTTTGTTGTAACACCGGCGATAGCGGTATTCTTACCGATTTTGACACTGTCCGGAATCACGCTGTTTTCGCCGATAGCCACAAGTCCAAAGGAATATACAGCCGGTTTCAGAACATTCGGTGCCTCCTCGCCGCATCCGATCACAACATTATTTCCGATGACAACATCTTCTGCCACGATGGCTTTATCCATAACAACGTTCTCACCAACTGCTGTATTCTTCATGATAATAGAATCACGGATCACACTGCCCTTGCCGATGATAACATTCGGACCGATCACTGAATTATGTACTTCACCATAGATTTCTGTTCCCTCACCGATGATACACTTGTCCACAACTGCATCTGCGGAAATATACTGTGGCGGGATCACATCTCCCTTGGTGTAGATCCTCCAGAATTCCTCATAAAGATTAAACTCCGGAATGATATCGATCAGCTCCATATTTGCTTCCCAGTAAGAACCAAGAGTTCCTACATCTTTCCAGTAGCCGTTGTACTCATAAGCAAAAAGGCGCTGCCCCTTCTCTTTACAGTACGGAAGGATATGTTTACCGAAGTCACAGCCATTCTGATCCTTCAGGGCGATCAGTGCTTCCTTCAGAACCGGCCATGAGAAAATATAGATACCCATGGATGCAAGATTGCTGCTTGGATGCTCCGGCTTCTCCTCAAACTCAGTAATACGGCTGCTCTCATCAGTAACCATAATACCAAAACGGCTGGCTTCCTCAATGGGAACCGGCATACACGCGATCGTAATATCTGCCTTGTTCGCTTTGTGGAAATCCAGCATCACTTCGTAATCCATCTTATAGATATGGTCACCGGAAAGGATCAGTACATAATCCGGGTTATACTGCTCCATATAAGCCAGATTCTGATAGATCGCATTGGCAGTTCCTGTGTACCATTCACTGCTTGTGCTCTTCTCATACGGAGGAAGGACTGTGACACCGCCTTCATTGCGGTCAAGATCCCACGGAATACCGATACCGATATGTGTATTCAGGCGGAGAGGCTGGTACTGTGTCAGCACACCCACCGTGTCAATTCCCGAGTTAATACAATTGCTCAGTGGAAAATCGATGATACGATATTTACCACCAAAAGCGACTGCCGGCTTTGCAACCTTTTCTGTCAAAACTCCTAACCTGCTGCCTTGCCCACCGGCCAAGAGCATGGCAATCATCTCTTTCTTAATCATGCGATCACCTCTTGTATGTTATGATTATTCCATTATAGCATACTTTACTGTATTAGTGAACATTTTTTACAATTATTTTAGCTGTATTTTACTTTTTTTATCGCTATTGTATATTATAAATTGGTAAGACTCATCATTTTTTTCATTCCTCTGGTAATTTTCAACATTTTTCGATGTTATTTTCTGGTTACTTTTATATTCCGTAAAAAACCGCTTTTTTAGCCAAAAGAACCACTTTTCAATTGTTTCTGTTGGCGTTATAATAAAACAGACAAAAGAACTACGAAAATAACATATATATAAGGAGATTATTATGTATCAGATAGACTTTCATAAACCGCTCCATATTCATTTCATCGGGATCGGAGGCATCAGCATGAGCGGCCTTGCGAGATCCTTCTGGAAGAAAATTTCCGGATTTCCGGTTCCGATGCCAAATCCAGCCCGCTGACCCGCACCCTGGAAGAACGTGGCGCTGTGATCTATTACGGACAGCGCGCTTCCAACATCAAGGATGATGTAGATGTGGTTGTCTATACAGCAGCGATCCACCCGGACAACCCGGAATTTGCCTGTGCGAAAGAAAAAGGGCTTCCAATGCTCACCCGTGCAGAGCTTCTGGGACAGATCATGCGGAACTACGATACACCGATCGCAATTTCCGGAACCCACGGAAAAACCACTACTACTTCCATGGTTTCCCATATCCTTCTTGAGGGTGACTGTGATCCTACCATCAGTGTTGGCGGAATCCTTCCTGCTATCCACGGAAATATCCGCGTTGGAAATTCTGAGACCTTTATCACAGAGGCATGCGAATACACCAACAGCTTTTTAAGCTTCTTCCCTAAGATCAGTGTGATCCTGAACATGGATGCCGATCATCTGGATTTCTTCAAGGACATTGACGACATCCGCCATTCCTTCCGGAAATTTGCAGAGCTTCTCCCTGCTGACGGTACTCTGATCATCAACGCCGACACACCGGAGTATGAGACGATCACCCGGGAGCTTCCATGCAATGTTCTTACCTATGGTCTGGAGCACGATGCCGATTACACCGCAGCAGACATTACCTGGGATAAATACGGACATCCTTCCTTCTCCGTTCTCTTCCGGGGCAAAAAGATCGGCAGCTATTATCTGCGTGTACCGGGTATCCACAACGTATCCAATGCACTGGCCGCCATTGCCGTAGGACGCCTTCTGGACCTTCCGGATGATGTGATCGTCAAAGGTCTCGGAAGCTTTACCGGTACAGACCGTCGTTTCCAGTATAAAGGTGAGATCGGCGGTATCACCATCATTGATGATTACGCGCATCATCCAACCGAGATCGAGGCAACCCTTCATGCTGCAAAGAATTATCCGCATCAGAAGGTATGGTGTGTATTCCAGCCTCATACCTACACACGTACCAAAGCTCTTCTTCCGGAATTTGCAAAAGCGCTGACTCTGGCCGATCATGTTGTACTGGCTGATATTTATGCCGCACGTGAAACAGACAATCTTGGTATTTCTTCCCAGGATCTCCAGAAACAGATCCAGGAACTTGGAACCCCCTGCGAATATTTCCCGACTTTTGATGAGATCGAGAGCTTCCTCTTAAAAAGTTGTGCACATGGTGATTTGTTGATAACTATGGGCGCCGGAGACGTTGTAAATATTGGAGAACACCTTCTCGGAAAATAATTATCCACATTATCCACATGCTTATGCACATTTCAGACGTGCCTGGCATGTGGATTTTTTTGTGTATAACCTACTTGACATAATTCAACAGCCAAATTCAACAAATACCGCATTTTTCTTACAAAATTAAGGTTTTTGTTAGTTGCTGATAATGTTATCCTCAAAGTTTTCCACACTATCCACATTTTCCACATGGAAATTAGTGCACAACTTCTGTGAAAATAGACTATTCTCAAGTAAAAGCGGTTGTGCTATAATCCTTTTTAGCATGGCGGACTTTGGGATATCACCTGAAATATCTGCTGTATTTTAGAAAGGGAGCTGCTGATCATGAGCCTGATTTCACTTCAGAATTCCTCTGAACTGGAGGTAACGATTCTTTCCAATCGCTTTATTGACAATTTCATGCCTCGTGCCAACGGGGAGTTCGTAAAGGTATATATCTACCTTCTCCGGATGGTATCTGCCGCTCCTTCTTCTTTCAGCCTGGAGCATATGGCAGACAGCCTTTTCTGCACGGAAAGAGATATTTCCCGTGCGCTGAAATACTGGGAAGGTGAGAAACTGATCGCATTAACCTATACTGCAGATCAGAAGCTTTCCGGGATCACTTTGCTGGAACCCTTTGCGGATACCGGTCATAGAGAGAGCAGCGCTTCCGTAGATACTTTCACCGGTTCCGGCAATTCTGCTTCCGTTTCCGGGAACGCGGATCCGGGAGTCCCAAGCTCCGCTGATTACATTCTCAGTCTCACTCCTGACCGGATCAGAGAACTTAAGCAAAACGAAGAGATCAGTCAGCTTCTCTATATCACAGAGCAGTATCTGACCAAAACACTGACGCTACAGAAATGCAGAAGATCCTTTTTTTCTATGATGAACTCCATATGTCTGCGGATCTCATCGAATATCTGGTGGAATACTGTGTTTCCAGAGGCCGCAAGAGTATGCGTTATATTGAAACTGTTGCACTCGCCTGGGCAAAAGACGGCATCACCACCGTCGAGATGGCCCGGGATGCCAGCTCCCGTTTTTCCAAGGATTATTACACGATCCTGAAGGCTATGGGGATCAGCGGCCGCAATCCTGTTGATAACGAGATCACTTACATTGATACCTGGCGCAAGACCTACGGTTTTGATCTGGAGCTGATCCAGGAAGCCTGCAGCCGTACTGTCCTTTCCACCGGACAGCCCAGTTTCCAATATGCAGATAAGATCCTCTCCGGCTGGAAAAAGAAAAACGTACATACGCTGGAGGATATCCGGCTTCTGGATGCCGCACACAAAAAACGCCAGCTTGAGAAATCCGTTTCCAGGAAGAAGCAGCCCCAGACTCAGCCTCAGAATAGCAACCGCTTCAATAATTTCCACCAGCGTGATTATGATTTTGCGGAATATGAGAAACGTCTTTTAAATAATCAGTAACAGAACCTGGAAGGAGCGCTTTATGCCTTTACAGAATTTTCAATATGATACTATAATGAGAGAATACAGCCGCCGGCAGGCACAGAACCACCGTATTCTGGAGGAGCACACAGCCGAAGCCTACGGAAAGATCCCCCGTCTGAAAGAGATTGATGACGAGGTGGCAACTTTAAGTGCTGACAAAGTCCGTCGCCTTTTAAACGGCGAAGAAAAGGGAACTTCGGATCTGAAGGCAGCCATCCAGGAGCTTTCCGATGAACGGATCACCCTTCTTGTTGCAAACGGCTTTCCCGGAGACTATCTGGAGATGCCTTACACCTGCCCTGACTGTCAGGATACCGGCTATATCGGCAGCCGAAAATGCACCTGTTTTAAAAAAGCTGAGATCGAACTGCTTTATGCACAGTCCAATCTGAATGAAATTCTCGAAAAAGAGAATTTTGACAGCTTTTCATTTGACTATTATTCTGCTACAATAAAAAACGAAGCCACGGGACTGTCTGCCCTGGAAACAGCCAGACGGGCCTATGACACTGCACAGCGCTTTGTGCAGAACTTCGACCATAAATTTGAAAACCTGTTTTTATATGGTGATACCGGTGTGGGAAAAACCTTTCTTTCACACTGCATCGCCCGAGAGCTTCTCAGATCCACCACTGTGTCCTGTACTTTTCCGCCTACGATCTTTTTGATATGATGGCTGCGAATTCTTTTTCCCGAAAAGATACCGGCACAGACGAGGAACTGATCTATGACTGTGATCTTCTGATCATTGATGACCTGGGAACGGAGCTTACCAACAGTTTCGTATCTTCACAGCTTTTTCTCTGTCTCAATGAGCGGATCATGCGCAGGAAATCCACGATCATTTCCACGAATCTGACGCTCAAAAATTTCTCGGATACCTATTCCGAGAGAACATTTTCCCGAATTGCCAGCAACTATCAGATGATATCGTTGATCGGGAAGGACATCCGTATACAGAAAATATTTTTAGGAGGAAATTAAAATGGCACAGGTAAATACAAAAGATTTTTCCACACTCCCGGTAGGAAGACTTGGACTGATTCCCCTTCAGAGCTGCAGCTCATTAGGCGCGAAGGTGAATGACTGGCTGGTCAAATGGCGTGCCGAAAGACAGTATCCTGGAATGGACTCCTTTGCATTCGAGGGATACAAGCGCGATTCTTACATTATTGACGCCAAGACTCCACGTTTCGGCTCCGGTGAGGGTAAATGCACCATCAACGAATCTGTCCGCGGTGATGATATCTACGTAATGGTAGATGTAACAAATTACAGCTTATCCTATCCGATCGACCTTACACGAATCTTATGTCCCCGGATGATCATTTCCAGGATATGAAGCGTGTTATCGCCGCTGTAGGCGGAAAAGCCCGCAGAGTCAACGTGATCATGCCATATCTCTATGAGAGTCGCCAGGACAAACGTGTCGGAAGAGAGTCTCTTGACTGTGCCAATGCACTTCATGAGCTGATCGATATGGGTGTTGAGAATATCATCACCTTTGATGCACATGATTCCCGTGTACAGAATGCGACTCCTCTTCATGGTTTTGAGACTGTACAGCCATCCTACCAGTTCATCAAGGCTCTTCTTAATAATGAAAAGGGACTTCATATCGACAAGGATCATTTCATGACGATCAGCCCGGACGAAGGAAGCATGAACCGTGCGATCTATCTCGCCAATGTCCTCGGTGTTGATATGGGTATGTACTATAAACGTCTGGATTACTCAAGATATGTAAACGGCCGTCATCCGATCGCAGCATATGAATTCCTCGGACCAAAGATCGAGGGCAAGGATATGATCCTGATCGATGATATGATCTCCTCCGGTGATACGATCATTAAGATTGCGTCTCTCCTGAAAGAGAAAGGAGCAGGCAGAGTTTACATCTGCTCTACCTTCGGATTCTTTACCGATGGTCTTGATAAATTTGACGATGCTTACAAGAAGGGCTACTTCGACAAGCTCCTTACTACTAACCTGGTTTATCAGTCACCTGAGCTTCTTGAGAAGCCATACTACATCAGCTGCGATATGAGCAAATATATTGCTCTGATCATTGATACGCTGAACCATGATACCTCTGTCAGCCACCTTCTGAATCCGGTAGACAGAATCAAACGCTGCGTAACAAATTACATGAGCCAGCATGAGAAATAAATCATAACGCACGCAAAGCGGCTGCACCTTCTGAGAACGATATAACAGTTTCTCAGAAAGCGCAGCCGCTTTATATTTCTGTAACAGACGGATATCCATGATCCGCATCTGCTGTCTGCTTTGCTTTTGATCTTTATGCTGAAATCTTCCTGCAAAAGCTCACATAGGAAGCTTCTGATAGGGAATCCTCTCTTTATCCAGGATCTCCATTTCTCTTTTATGGCAGGTACTTATGAGCACCTGTCTGTTTTCTTTATGCAGCCACCTGAGAGCCGCTGCAAGACGTTCTTCATCATACATGCCAAATACATCATCCAGGATCACAGGGAACGGTTCCTCTTTGCAGAAAAGCTCTCCTGCTGCCATACGAAGGGCAAAATAAATCTGCTCCAGTGTCCCGCGGCTCAGTCTCTCAATGGATACGATACGCTCCCCTGTGTTCACAGACATATGCAGTGCCTCATCCATCAGAACCTCCTGGTATCTGCCACCGGTGATCTCACTTAATATCTCAGATGTACGTTTTTTCAGACGGACCCCTACCTGATCCGTAATGTTTCCGGAAAGTGCCTCAATCGTCTCCATGGCCATATTCAGCGCCTGGATCTCCGTTTCCTCCGGAGTGATCACTTCTGTGTTTTCTTCACATTCCGTCAACTCTGCCTGCAGGTTCTCCAGCGCTGTATGCTTCTCTTCGTAGTCACTGTCCAGACTGTTCCGGTTCCAGGTCAGCTCCTCATGTCTGGAATGCCAGCGCTCTCTCTGACGTTCTCTCTTATTCAGCTCCCTGCTGAGCCGTATGCGAAAAAACAATGCCGCTACAGAAATCGCCGCAGTTGCCACGCCTGCCAGAACACTGAAAATGACCTGCCCGGAAAAAGCTGCCAGGCAGCCGGTACCGGCAATCCCGCCAAGCAGCACAACTGCCAGAACTGCATCTGTCAGCTCCCGCCTTCTTTTTACACGATCGATCCGAAGCTCAAGAAGATCCTCTGTACTCCGTTCTCTGGTCCCTATGTTCATCCCGTCCTGCTGCTGCATGATCCGATCACGCTTCTCATCCAGTTCACGGATCTCTCTGCGGATATATTCCATGTTTGCGGAAATCTTTTCTTTTTCCTTTTCCAGCTCCTTTTTTCGCCGGGCCGCTTCTGTCAGATATCCTTTTCTGGACATTTTCAGCATCTGCATGGCTCGTCCCATGTCAATGGAACTGTCACCGGTTCCCTGATAGCTGGCCATGTAATTCTGCAGTTCACGTACGAGATCTTTTCCTGTAACGCTTTTCAGCTGTGCCACAGACACCGTATTATCATAAACTGCCTCACTTACATTTCCCAGAATAGTTCCAAGAGCTCCCTGTTCCGCATCCACAAGACTGCCATCATCTTCACAGAGAAGCTCTCCCAGCTTCTTTTCTTTATAAAAATTCCTGGTAAGACGATACTTCTTCCCCTTACTTGTAAACCACATGATCCCACCATATTCTGCCGGATTTTCCCATGGTTCATATTTTGTATATGTATCGTTCAGAGCAGCCTTTCCCCGCAGTCTGCGAACGCCGTAAAACATGGAGCGGATAAATGTATGTGTGGTAGTTTTTCCACTCTCATTTTCACCGTAAAGTACGTTGATCCCAGGTGAAAGCTCCATATCCTTGTCCCGGATCTTCCCGAAATTTTTTATTTTTAAACGTCTGATAACCATCTTATGCTATCCTCCTGTGCTGCCCCTTTATCGCCGGCTGCCTGTCTCAAGCAATGCCTGAAGCCCATAATACAGCGCCTTTTTTTCCACGGTATCCATACCCTTTTTGGCCAGAAAATAGCCGATATAATCACCGATCAGAGTACCGCTGTAGCGTTTGTAGAGCTCACCAAGATCATACGCCGGCCAGGATTCATCCACAACATCGGTAACATTTCCGAGACTTTTCAGTTTCTCAGGGATCAGAAGAAGATCCGGCGAACGCATTCCCTGAAGAATGATCCTGTAGATATTCCTTCCTCCTCTGCGGAAAATCTGGGATTTTACCGCTTCTTCCAGAGATATCTGTGTAGTTTCCTCGTGAAGTGTCATTACCAGCTGCTGATAGGAACGACAGGCAAAGGGAACGAACTCTGTACGGATCCTTCCGTTGATCAGTCGTCCCTCCATATATCCATGTTCCCCTGTATCATTCCTGTCAATGGGCTCCAGAGCCCCGGAAAAGGCCGCCTGGTCACGGATCAGGATCTGCGGCTTGTGGATATGCCCTAACGCCACATAATCGAAGCCTGACGCCGCCAAAGCTGCTGCACTGAGAGGAATATGCTTCTCATCGCCGCCATGGGCCAGCAGAATATGGATTCCTTCTTTCTGGACAGGGACAGCCTGATCATAAAGTCCGTCTTTTATTTCCCGGTCATAGTAACTCAGTCCATATACATAGACATCAAGCCTGGGATCTTTAACACAGGTCAGTTCCCTGCTCCTGAAAAATATAACATTGGAATTCCACTCAAACGTATTATAAAAAGAATCTCTGCTTATAAAATCATGATTTCCTGCCATCAGATACACTCTGGTATCCGGGATGGTGGAAAACAGATAATTTACTTCCTTAAGCTCTCTCATAAGAGGCTGGCGGTGGAACAGATCTCCGGATATAAATAGCAAATCCACCGGATCTTCGCGGATGCCCGCAATAACCCGGCGGAAAGTGCTCCAGATTTCTTCCTCCCGCTCTTTGCTCCACGGGCAGCCCCTATCGGGAACTGCGCCCAGATGCACGTCTGCAAGATGAATAAATCTCATAATGTTCTCCCTTGTGTGTCAGTCACACATATCAATACCTGTTGCCAATTTCTCCCTGCTGTTCTCTGATCTCAGGAGCACAGAACGTCCTGCTGTGCAAAAGTGTTCTGATCAAAGATCGCAGTTCTTTACAGTTCTCGGGAATGGGATCACGTCACGGATGTTACCCATACCTGTAAGGTACATGACACATCTCTCAAATCCAAGCCCAAAGCCGGAATGACGTGTGGAACCATATTTACGAAGATCCAGATAGAAATCGTAATCCTCCGGTTTCAGACCCAGCTCATCCATACGTGTTCTCAGCTTGTCGTAGTCATCCTCTCTCTGGCTTCCTCCGATGATCTCTCCGATTCCCGGCACCAGACAGTCCATAGCCGCAACTGTCTTTCCATCCTCGTTGAGTTTCATGTAGAATGCCTTGATCTCCTTCGGATAATCTGTAACAAATACCGGTCTCTTGTAGACCTGCTCTGTCAGATAGCGCTCATGCTCTGTCTGAAGATCACATCCCCAGAATACCTTGTAATCAAATTTGTCATTGTTCTTCTCAAGGATCTCAACAGCCTCTGTATAGGTCACATGCGCAAATTCAGAATTAAGCACATGGTTCAGTCTGTCAAGAAGCCCCTTGTCAATGAAGGAATTGAAGAAGTTCATTTCCTCCGGTGCATTCTCAAAGACATAACGGATCACGTATTTCAGCATAGCCTCTGCAAGCTCCATAGCGTCCTGAAGGTCTGCAAACGCACACTCAGGCTCGATCATCCAGAACTCAGCTGCATGACGGGTAGTGTTGGAATTCTCAGCACGGAAGGTCGGTCCGAATGTGTAGATATTGCGGAATGCCTGTGCATAAGTCTCTCCGTTCAGCTGTCCGCTTACGGTAAGGTTTGTCTCCTTTCCGAAGAAATCCTGTGAATAATCAACACTTCCATCCTCTGTCAGCGGAATATTCTTCGGATCCAGTGTTGTTACCTGGAACATCTCTCCTGCACCTTCACAGTCACTTCCTGTGATCAGCGGTGTGTGCACATAGACAAAGCCTCTCTCCTGGAAAAATTTATGGATCGCATATGCACAGAGAGAACGTACACGAAATACAGCCTGAAAAGTATTTGTTCTCGGTCTTAAATGTGTCATGGTCCTTAAGTATTCAAGACTGTGTCTCTTCTTCTGAAGTGGATAATCCGGTGCGGAAGCTCCCTCTACAGATATCTCTGTTGCCTGGATCTCAAATGGCTGCTTCGCCTGAGGGGTAGCTACCAGCGTTCCCTTAACAATGATGGCCGCTCCAACGTTCAGCTTGGAAACCTCTGCGAAATTCTCCATGTTATCATGATATACGATCTGAAGAGTTTCAAAAAAGCTCCATCATGAAGTACGATGAATCCAAACGCCTTGGAATCACGAACACTTCGTACCCATCCACCTACGGTGATCTCTTTGTCGAGATACTGTTCACGGTTTCTGTAAATCTCTTTCACTGTTGTCAGTTTCATAATCTATACCTCATTCCTCATATTCAGGATCACACGTCCCTGCGGACCTCCAAACGTCCGTATCGAATTAAGTATAGACTATTCTCATGGTTCGTGCAAGGAGTAATTGCCCTGTCGGACAGAAAAATAGCGGGCCGCCGGACAGAAAAATCCCGCCTGGCGGAATGTCTCCGGCAGACGGGATTTTTCTGTCTGTTATACCATTAATAATAAGATGCGTTGATACTTCCTGTGTTGAGATAAGTAATGCAGTAATAGTAGATCCTCTTGAATGTCTTTGTTGTGTAGTGAAGTCCGTCATCGCCGTCATCCACACCATCATAGCGGGCATTGGTCCCGTAGCCTTTTTTCATAAGTACGCTGTACATATCAATATATTTGTAATACAGAGAAAGACCGGAACGGATCTTGCTGTTGAATTCTCTTACCTGTGCTTCTGTACGGGCGCCTCTTCCCGTTTTTGTGATCATGGTACTGTTGACGGGATTTACAGACATGTAAAAGAGCTTACAGTTCTTACTTTTCAATGTGGATGCGATACTGGTCATATAGCTGACATAATTGCCTGCATTTCCCAGGTCATTGACACCCAGATTAAAGATAACGGCGATCGGTTTGGAGCCTTCTGTTTTGTCGATCTCTTCTATAAGCTGTGCATATCCTGTATCCCGGAACCAGCTCAAGCCCTTTCCTGGGTTTGCAACAAAAGAAACCCCATTTGTTACAGAACTGCTCATCTGTTTTTTCAGTGTCGCCTGTATTCCTGCAGTACGGGAATCCCCCACAAAAATGACCTTACTGTACATCATACCGATAGCCGGATGAGCCATCTCATCGGAACTGATGTCCTTCTCCAGTGCACGGTTAAATACCGTCGCATACAGATTGGTGTTTTTGTTGATCCGTAGAAGTTCACCGGCTTCATAATCCGGATCTGTGGAAGAACCGGTCCGTCTGGTCTTAGACCAGCCCATAAACGTATAACCTGTCGCATTGGATACAGATGGGAGCTTAAGGTAACCGCCCTTTCCAAGTGTTACTGTCTTCCATACGGTTCCGTTTGCCTTGCGGAGATTTACTTTTACTGACTGCATCTGTACGGAATAGTATCTGATATTACCGGAGATTTTAATCTTCGTTCCTACTTTTTTTGCAGTAGATGCCTTGCCGTTCTTTGCTGTTGACCAGCCAAGATTTACATATCCAGATCTGGATGGAACTGCAGGCAATGTGTAATATGTACCCTCTTCTACTTTTTTCTGCAGCTTCTTATATGCGGAATTGGTGCTTCCATTTCCAAGATAGAAGTTTACGGTATAGTATCTGCTCTTTCTGCGGACCGCATACAGAGTCATATCTTTTCTGACCTTTACGCTGGCACCTGCTTTATATACCACCTTACTGCTCCCCTTCCGTGTGTCCATCCGAGATTCTGATATCCCACAGCCTTGGTACTGCCGGAAGCCGGATCGTAGTATTTAATGTCACGTTCCGTGTCAGTGCGGTATACGTCTTACTTTTGCTGGTACCTGAATTATTATTGAACTTAACGGTATAAACAAGCTTCGACGCCGACACCTTATGCGATGCAGCCGGCACAAAGATCAGTGCAGCTGCCACAAGTGCCAGCAAAAGCCATTTTATCCGAAAGGCCTTTCCGGTTTTTTCCCTGTTTTTCATATAAACAAACTCCTCCTGAAATACATATCCATCCCCGGGTGCCTCCGTACTTTTTTTACAGAGTATTGATAAATCTCATAAATGCATCCCTGCCCTCTGGTGTGCATTTATAAACACCGGCATCCTCCAGTACATGAACAAATACATTGCCCACTTCCCTGCGAAGGACTTCCTGGATATTATCTTTATCAAGTTTCTCATATTTTGGCAGAAATTCTGCAACCCATGCAGCATGTTTCTCGATTTTCTCATTGGAAGCGATGTCCCTGCCGCTTAAAATGTATTCTTCAAGAAGCTCCAGCTCTTCTTTCAGACGTGCCGGAAGAACAGCGAGTCCCATAACTTCAATAAGACCGATATTCTCTTTCTTGATATGATGATAGCATGCATGCGGATGATAAACCCCCAGCGGATGCTCCTCTGTTGTGATATTGTTACGTAATGTCAGATCCAGTTCAAAGGTATCTCCCACTTTACGTGCGATCGGTGTGATGGTGTTATGCGGCTCTCCGTCTGTTTCTGCAAAGATAAATGCAGCCTCATCCGTATATCCTCTCCAGCCTGCCAGTACATGTGTTGCCAGATCGATCAGTCTCGTCTCGTCTTTGCTGCGGATACGCAGTACGGAAAGAGGCCATTTTACAATGCCTGCTTCCACATCTTCGTATCCCGGGATCGTCACATGCTTTTCAATCTCTGCCTTCGCCATGGCAAAGGTGTAATGCCCGCCCTGGAAATGATCGTGGCTGAGGATAGAACCTCCTACGATTGGAAGATCCGCATTGGAGCCAAGGAAATAATGTGGGAACAGCTTTACAAAATCAAACAGCTTGATAAATGTATTTCTCTCGATCTTCATCGGAGTATGCTGACTGTTAAATACGATACAATGTTCATTGTAGTAAACATATGGAGAGTACTGGAAGCCCCATGGACTGTCATTGATGGTGATCGGGATGATCCTGTGGTTCTCCCTTGCCGGATGATTGACTCTTCCTGCATAGCCTTCATTTTCCGGACAAAGCAGACATTTTGGATAGCTGCTGGATTTTACCAGCTTGGCAGCTGCGATAGCCTTTGGGTCTTTTTCCGGCTTGGACAGGTTGATCGTGATATCGATCTTACCATATTCGCTGTCTACTGTCCATTTCTGATCTTTTTTTACGCGATAACGTCTGATATAGTTACTGTCCTGACTCAGCTTATAAAAATAATCTGTGGCTTTTTCTGGATTTTCTTTATAAGCATCCCAGAATTCTCTCTGCACCTGGGCAGGACGCGGCATCAAACAGTTCATCAGTTTTGTATCAAAGAGATCTCTGTACACAATACTGTCCTCGATGATGCCCCTCTTTACAGCCTCATCAAGAAGTTCGTTCAAAGTCTCCTCAAGATTGATTTTAGCATACTCTGTCTCCGGTTCTGTATATTCGCTTTCCCCAAAGACATCCAGAAGAAGATTGGTTGCATAAATTCTTTCGCATTCCGGAGTAATACCACTCTCCACCCCATACTGTACCAGTTTTTTAATACTTTCACTTAACATTGATTTTTCCCCTTTCCTGTCGCGCTTTTCCCGGAAAACAGGAACTTTTTTCCTGTTTTCCGATTTATGCCAAACGGGAACTCCCGTCTTGCCATCCTGCTGTAACCCCATGGCCTTCATCCGACCTGCTCTGTAAGCATCACTCTATGACGTTTTCTATATAGGTGAGAAATACATTTCCGGCACTCTCAAACAGCGCTGTACTGTCATTCATTCCATACGGGCTGATCTGCCTGTTGCCGGATCATAAAGATAGGTATTATATTCATCATAGCCTACGATCACCACACTGGAATTTTCTCCTGTCTTGGCGATCACCGGTCTCTGGGCACTGACCTCATAAAGAACATTGTCAAGAGTGCAGCCGGTCAGATCGATCACCGTTCCCATATTACCAAGGCTATCCTGAAGTTCTTTTTTCTTCCAGTTGGCTGTACGTATACTTTCCGGTACATCCTCTATATTCATCTGGAGCTTTGTTTTTTTGTTTCCACGTTCCCAGACATACTGCTGCGCACGGTTAAGTACCACTCCAGTCTGCGCATCCGCGCGTTTCACAGCTGCAGCCGGATCGGTATAGATACGGTCAAGAGAACCATATGCATAAACATAATAAAGTTCTCCCTGTGGAACGGTAGTATCCAATGTTACCGATGAGTCTTCAGTACTCTCGATCTTGGAACAAACAAGCAGCGGACTGTCTGTCTCCGGTTTCTGAGTCATGGTCAGGCGGATCAGCGTTCCTGCACGGTTTGTAGTGATCAATGCTACATCTATCTGGCTTCCGGATGCTTTTTTGTTATTCATGATATTGTCCTTTTTCTGGACTGTATAAGCATTCCCCGATTTTGCAGAAAGTTCAAACTCCATCATGGTACTGCCAACCGTTACGTTGGTGATATAAAGGCCATCCTGACGATACTCTTTTTTCACCTTTCCTTTAAAGCTTTCAATGCGGAATGTACTGATTCCCTCTGTTTCATGTCCGTTGGCATCCGTAAGAATGTCTTCATCTGAAAGGATCCCATATACCAGATCTTCATTCATAAATCCCAGAGCTCTCAGATTTTTTCCGCTTTCCGGCGAAATATCTCTTGTTTTCAGAGAATCAAATTCAATTTCCCGGATCTTCCTGCATCATCTCCGGATTCGATCAGCCATGCTGCATGTGCCTTGGTATCTGACACAACAAAATGGTTCTGTTTGATTCCTTCTTCCAGAACCTGTGAGGTTCCTGTCTCAATATCTACCTGATACAGCTTCTGTGCAAACAGCAGAAACAGCTGATTGTTTTTGTTTACATAAGTAAGTGTTCCAAGATCTTCCTTCAGGAACTCGTAGGATTCTGTACTTGGTATGAATACTTTTTCTTCCACCACATTACGGTCGCTGTTGTAGTGATAAACACAGACACCGCTGTATCCCTCGTGAACACCACGGTTCATGTAACCGTACAATACAAAGTCCACATCCCCGTTATCTGCCACTCGGATGATCTTGATATCATGTTCGTTGCGCACATATCTGGAATCGTTATCTTCCTCTTTGCGGAAGCTGAAGATCCTTGTGATCTTTCCGCTGGACGGTGCATAAGACCAGAGATCCCCATCCTGCTCAAAAGCAACGATCTTTCCACTGCTGTCTGAAGCATAGGTGACATTCTTGTCACGGACACCCAGAAGCAGGCCTGCATCGGAAACTACCTTCTGAGACGGATCAAATACCTTCGTTGCAGAACGTTTAAAATCCAGCAGCATGATCCTTGTTTCTGTATAACGCATACGGTAAAATTCCGTAACATCATAAATTTCGGTTTTACCCTCATCATCCTGTGCGGAAACCTGATAATCTAGCGTGATACTTGCAGTCGTTTCATTGATATCATCGATCAGCGGAACTCCTTCCATGTAGAGCTTCGGAGAAAGGGATCCCCAGCTGATATTGGAAAGTCCGGAACTGATGGAAATATTATTGTAATTCGTTCCGCCGGAAATATCCTCCGCTTCCAGATATCCGGTCAGCGTATCTGCCTGTTCCTTATCCAGACACTTTGTGGAAAAATCCTTGACAAACTGAAGATACGCTTCTGTATTCAACTGGGTTCTGGAAACCACTCTTGTATAGTAGTAAACTTCCCCCTCACTGGTATCCAGCGTGATCTGCATGGAATACTCCTGGTTCATGCGAAGGTCACTGCCGATCTCAATCTCTGTACTTAAACAGCCGTTGTCCTCTTTCGTGAGATTCTTGATCTTACGGTTCTCCATAACCTTGCTTCCATCTGAAGTCCGTACCTCATAAGCAAGCCCTGTTACTGTATCAGCATATGGGTTGATCTCAAAAGACACTTTTTTGGTCGTATCCAGCGGAGTAATACTTCCTCTCATGAAATCGGTCTGCATCTGCTGTCTGTATCCATACATCTTATTTGCCTGGGTACTTCCGATCTTTACCATAACCTCCGGAAGTGTGGCATCGTTCATATCTGAGCGGTTATCTGTAGACTGACTGTTCATCAGAAATGAGGTCCCGGCTACTACTGCCACAAAGATCACCAGCAGTATCACTCCCTTACGTAGGATCTTCATCATGTCATTCTCCCTTCTGTGAGGCTGACTCTTCCGGATAAAGAAGCCTGTCCAGGGTAGGAGCCACATGAAGAGCCTTCATGGTATCCGAAAAACTGTCCCTGCTCTTTTTCTTTCCGGTTTTTACTGCGCGGATCAGAATATTCTTTGGTGTATGTTCCATATCGATAAATTCAAGAAGCTGGGTTTCATATCCTTTGCTTTCCAGAAGCTCGGCACGAAGACCATCTGTGATCAGAGCTGCCATTCTTTCCTTCAGGATCCCATAACGCATAACAGGCTGGAGCATTTCGTTTCGGATCTGACGATTCAGTTCATGCTGACAGCATGGAACAGACAGGATCACCTGACGCCCCCATTCCACTGCCTTGGCCAGAGCGAAATCTGTTGCTGTATCGCAGGCATGAAGTGTCACCACCATGTCCACAGAAGAAACGCCTTCGTACCCTGCAATATCTCCCTGGTAAAAATGCAGCTTGTCATAACCATAAGATCTGGCCAATTCACTGCAATGCCGTATCACATCTTCCTTAAGATCCAGCCCTATGATGTTTACATCAAAACCCTCCAGTTCTCTGAGATAATAATACATAGCAAAAGTAAGATAGGATTTTCCGCAGCCAAAATCCAGGATCGTGATCTCTCTGTCTTTAGGAAGCTTCGGAAGGATATCCTGATAAACTCCAGAAAGCGATTGATCTGTCTGAACTTGTCATATCTGGAAGCAACGATCTTCCCATCCTTTGTCATAACTCCCAGATCCACCAGAAACGGAGCTGCCGTTCCCTCTCTGAGAATGTACTGTTTCACCCGGTTATGAGGAGCGATCTTTATCTTCTCATTCTGTGCAGGCCCGTGTTGTTTTGTTTTGATGGTTGCTTTCCCTTTCTTGCTGATAAGGATACTTCCATCCTGACTGCGTCCGGTTGCCTGAAGCTGACGAAATTCCTCCATGGCATGCTCCAGATAAGCGATCATCTCTTCCCTGGTAAAATTCTTATGATAAACCTTCGTCCCTTCTGTCATGGACGCCTGGTAAAAAATCTGACCCTTCAGCTCCACAGGACGAAGCTTCACCTTGGAAGGTCCCTCGCCAGTCCTGCGGCCACTGACAACAGCCTGTATCAGCTGTTCATTAATCTGTTCTTCTAAAAATTCCCTTATTGTTTTCATCATACTTCCATTATATTCACTTTTTGTTTTATTGTATATGGACAGATGTTGTGCGAACCAGTTTTGGTTGCTTCTGCCAGTATCACTGTATCGTTCATGGGTAAACCGCCATTTTAATACTCAGTGCGGAAACATTTTCTGCACCTTCTCCTCCTGCATCTTCGTCTGGAAATCTCCTGATACACCAGCACTTCGATCAGATCATCCAGGAACCCTCCTGGAATCTCCTGTACACTGGTATCTCCTTCCATCTGTCCTTTCACCTGGTGACAGATGTGATAGAGCATGAAACGATCCGGATATTCATCATACAGCCGGCTTCCCTCATAATCCAAAAGCTGACACTGTGCTTCCGCTTTTTCCTGGATCCTTCGGGCTGTATCCGGATAGTATGATCTCATCAGATCAAATTCCTTTTCCTGTTCTCTCTCTTCATTATAAAAACCAGGACTTCCCTGTGTAGCATAAAACGGATAAAAATCTGGATAGATCATAACTCTTCTGCTGTCCTCTCTCTGCTATCTCTTACAGTATATGCAGAAGAAAAATGACGGTTCCCTCCAAAGTTCCGATCAGGCCATCCGTTTCAGCATTCCCTGGGTCAGACGTACGCTGTGCTCAATTGCAAGCTTTTCAAAAGCCGGATAATCCATGTTCGCACTATTATCTGCTTTATCTGAGATAGCACGGATGATCAGGAATGGAATCCCGTTAAGAGCTGCTGCCTGTCCGATCGCTGCGCCCTCCATCTCAACAGCATAGGCGCTGAATTCCTTTACAATATTATCTTTTACACCCTGATCACATACAAACTGATCTCCGGAAGCAATTCTTCCTTCAAAAACCTGATCTCCGGATTTACTTCCTCGCATACATCATGTGCGATCTTACGAAGCACTCATCTGCCTGGAAGGAAAACTCTTTCATCTGCGGGATCTGTCCCTTCGGATATCCGAATCCGGTTGCATCCATATCATGATGAAGAACATCTGTGGAAAGTACGATATCTCCAATATTGATATCATTGTTAAGGCTTCCTGCGATACCGGTATTGATCACCGCTTCCACCTGAAAGAGATCTGCCAGGATCTGGGTGCACATGCCAGCATTTACCTTACCGATCCCGGACTGTACCACAACTACCTTCTTTCCTTCCAGAACACCCTCATAAAAATCCATTCCGGCTCTGGTAGTAATGGATACATTCTCCATAACCTCTTTCAGTCTTGCTACTTCCTGTTCCATTGCTCCTATGATTCCAACACATTTCATGATCTGTAAATCCTCTCTTTCAATATGATATCCCGCTGAATTTCACAGTTTTTTCCGTTCAGCAGTATCTTTTTCTTTTTCTACATTGTTCATTATAACAAATTTTATTTTTTATGGAAACTTTTTTTGAGAGATGCTATAATCGATAAATAAACAGAACAGGAGGTAACCAGAATGGTTTATAAGACAAAAGGCGTCTGTGCTCAGGGAATTGAGTTCGAGATCGACGATAATAAAAAAGTTCACAATATCAAGTTTACAGGCGGATGTTCCGGAAACACACAGGGTGTTGCACAGCTTGCAGAGGGAATGGATGCAGATGAAGTGATCTCCCGTCTGGAAGGCATCCGCTGCGGATTCAAACCAACTTCATGTCCGGATCAGCTTGCAAAAGCCATCCGCCAGGCATTGAACGAAGGCTGATCTCACATAATCTTATTTTGTATATCGGATTTATCATCACCCTGCGAAAAATTTCCGCAGGGTGATTTTATGATGATTTGACAAAATAATTGTTTCAATGTTATCTTTGTTATCCGGTTAAATATCTGTTCTGTCCCACTTGTCACACAGTGACTGGATATCTCTTGCAAAACGATCCAGATCTTTATTGGGGCAGCCTTCATTCTTCCGGATCACGGACATCAGGCGACGTCCCATAGCCAGCAGCTTCTCATATGCACGGGCAGCCTTGGTTGTTTTCGGCGAAGCAGTTGCCTTTACGATCCGAACACCAACAGCTCATGGATACACCGGTTCTCCAGAAGATCATATTCAGTTCCACTAAAGGGTGCTGTTGCATCATACCCAAGCTCTTCTTTAAGCCTCTGGGCAAAAATCTCCGTCACCGTATCATCACCATGCGTAACAAATACGTGTTTTGGTCTCGTCTCAAAGGCTTTCGCCCATTCTATAAGTCCGTTTACATCAGCATGACCGCTGATTCCCGGCATTTTGCATATTTCAGCAGCTACCTGCACAGTCTCACCAAACAACTTCATCTCCACAGCACCTTCCAATAATGCCCGTCCCGGAGTTCCGATAGCCTGGTATCCAACAAAAAGAATGGTATTTCTGGGATTCCACAGATTGTGTTTCAGATGATGTTTGATACGACCAGCATCACACATACCGCTGGCGGAAATGATCACCTTGCAGTCCTCATCAAAATTGATAGCTCTGGAATCATCGGTAGTAACGGAGGTCTTCAATCCCTGGAAGGATAACGGATTGATACCTTTATTCAAAAGATCCATTGCTTCCTCATCATAGCAGGTATATGCATTCTCACTGAAGATCGTAGTTGCCTCATTGGCAAGGGGACTGTCTACATATACCGTAAAACCATCATGGCCGTGAACCAGTCCCTGTTCTTTGATCTGTCGGATAAAATACAGCATTTCCTGAGTACGGCCTACTGCAAAGGACGGGATCACCAAACTGCCGCCTCTGTCAAAGGTCCTCTGGATGATCTCTGCCAGTATTGCCGGATAATCCGGACGTTCTCCATGACTGCGGTCTCCGTAGGTAGATTCCATCACAACATAATCTGCCTCTCGGATATATACCGGATCCCTGATCAGCGGCTGATTGATATTTCCGATATCGCCGGAAAAAACAATCTTTTCTGTTTTGTCCTCTTCCGTCATCCAGACTTCAATACTGCTGGAGCCAAGAAGATGTCCTGCATCCACAAATCTTACTTCGATTCCCTCTGCCGGTTTGATGATCTTATCATATGGGCATCTGACGAAGTTCCGGAGCACACCCATGGCATCTTCCATAGTGTATGCAGGAATAAATTCCGGTTTTCCTTCTCTCCGCCCCTTTCGGTTTCTCCACTCAGCCTCGAACATCTGGATATGTGCGCTGTCACGAAGCATGATATCGCAGAGATTACAAGTTGCCTCTGTCGCATAGATCGGCCCCTGATAGCCTTTTGCATACAAGGCCGGAAGATTTCCGGAATGATCATGTGTGCATGTGTCAGAAGCACAAAATCCAGATCACCCGGAGCCACCGGAAGCTCCTTATTTTCATAATAATCCGGTCCCTGCTCCATTCCATAATCCACCAGAAACTTCCGTCCTGCCGCTTCCAGATAATAACAGCTTCCAGTCACCTCATGCGTAGCACCGATAAATGTTATCTTCATGCACAAGCCCCCTTTTCCGTCCCACGTTCTGAAATTTCCATATCAAAAAAAGCCTGAAGGATCTCTCTGTGATATCCGATCGTCCAGAAACGCTGTGATATACAATTCTAAGAAGAAATAATCGACTTTTTGTTTATTAACGGTTTGTTATTGTATTTATTATACACGAAATATATGTTTTTTGACAGTCTTTTTGTGAAATATGTTTCTTTTTTTAAGGGGATTTTTTTAGATTTTTTGATATTATTCAGAATTTTTAGACATTCCCCAGCGAAGGTAATGTAAAGTTTACTGGATTTTTATTTTTTTGGGGGAGTGGCATCGCTGGGGTGGGTGATTTATTTTGTTGATTTGTTATTTTACTAAAACACCATTGGTTAAGGTCCTTGTTGCTTCCTTGCTACCATCTTTCGCTGCATGATAGCCCCGTACACGGTAATAATATCCGCTTGGAACAATAACTGTAATATCTTTAACTAAATTACTTGCATTTGATGCTGTAAAATTCCAGCTTTTATATGTAGAATATGTTCCATTTACTTTTCTTTCCAAGTAAACTTCCAGATAAACTTTATCGCATACATGATGGCACTGAGTTATTCCAGACACCCCAACTTTATTACTTGCCATTTTTTTTATCGTTGTTGTTCCAAAGCTTAAGTTATTGCCTCTAAGAACACTATAAGTTGTATCCTCTGCATAATCCTTATCAGTATCCGTTTCTACTGAAAAATCATCTGATAATCCTTCTGCCATCGCAGGAACTGCAAACAGCACACTGCAGCAACATACTAAAAACAACAGGCTTATTATTCTTTTCATTTTCTCTTTCATGTAATGTCTTTCCTCCTTTAAACTTTCATTACACTATATATACGATGCGAAAACGGCATTATCTCACTAAAATTTTATATTTTTGATTAATTTTACAAATTCCTTTTCTTCCATTTGAGCTTCTATTTGATAAAATTCTGTAGAATTGTTCCAATACGCAACATAACTGGCTTTTTTATCTCCTTTAGCCATTATTTTCTTTACTTGAATACTAATTTCTTCCTCCGGCAATTTAATAGTTTCTATTTCTTTTCCATCTAAACTTGCACCACTACTTTTAGTTTCTCTATCATATTTATTAACATATACTGTCAAGATCGTATCCTTATAGTCGTACTGCAACAAAGCATATTCAAAGTCTTTACTTATATTATAATCTTTAAATTTGAAACCTTGAGGACGATACATCAGATATGGAATATCAACACCCAGTTCTTCTTCTATATCATCAATTGCCGTCTGCTCATCTTCATATTCTTTCTCATTCGTTCTATCATTATCTACCACAATCTTCGTATCATCCCCAACCCAATACCTCACAGAATCAATAAAATAACTCCTGTTCGCCTGGCTGGTCATGCTTGCGGCGAAGATACCGGCTGAGCATACAAGTACTGCTGCCGCTACGCGAGCTGCTTTATGACTTTTCTTTTCGGGCAGATAAACGATTTTTACATTCTCTTTATGATCATCAGTTTTAATACTGTCAGTTTCGTCTTCTTTATAAACACCATCTGCTTTCAGTCTTTCTACAAGCCTCTGATAAGCAGCCTTTGCCTCCTCTTCTGTTTCTCCATCATCAGGAATCACTCCATCTGGAAACAGGATTTTTTCCATCTCTTCGGTTTCTTTTTCATATTCTTCTGCCAACCATTTTTTCAGTTCGGCATCCCTGAAATTTTCCATTATTTTTCTCCTGTAATCCTATCTTTCCTTGACAATTCCTCCGTTAGAGTTCATATTTAATGATAGTATATGACTATTCAGGAGGAATCCAAATGAAACACATCGTACTTACCGGCGGTGGTACTGCCGGACATGTAACTCCAAATATTGCCCTGATTCCAAAGCTCAGGGAGCTTGGTTATAAGATTTCCTACATCGGTTCCTACGAAGGAATCGAAAAAAACTGATCGAAGAACTTGGAATCCCATATTATGGAATCTCATCCGGAAAGCTGAGACGTTACTTCGATCTCAAAAACTTCTCTGACCCGTTTCGTGTACTGAAGGGATTCAGCCAGGCCAGAAAGATTCTGAAAGAGCTGAAACCGGACGTTGTTTTTTCTAAAGGCGGTTTCGTTACGGTTCCCGTTGTGATCGCGGCCAAACGTTTAAAAATCCCCGCATTGATCCACGAGTCCGACATGACTCCAGGTCTTGCCAATAAACTCTGTCTCTCTTCTGCATCCAGAATCTGCTGTAATTTTCCTGAGACAGTCGCCAATCTTCCAGCTGACAAAGCAGTTCTTACAGGAACTCCGATCCGCCAGGAACTTCTTTCCGGAAATGCGGAAAACGGTCGTAAATTCTGTGGTTTCACTGCTGACAAACCGGTACTTATGGTTATCGGTGGTAGTCTGGGAGCTGCTTCTGTCAATGATAATGTCCGCAAGATCCTCCCCGAACTTCTGAAGGAATTCCAGGTTGTTCATCTCTGCGGAAAGGGAAAAACCGATAAATCTCTCAACGGTACTGCCGGATACGTCCAGTATGAATATATCCAGGACGAGCTTCCGGATCTGTTTGCCATGCTGATATCGTGATCTCCCGCGCAGGCGCTAACGCAATCTGTGAGATCCGCGAACTTCATAAGCCAAATCTTCTGATCCCGCTTTCTGCCAAAGCCAGTCGTGGTGACCAGATCCTTAATGCTCGATCCTTCGAACGCCAGGGCTTCAGTAAAGTGCTGGAAGAAGAGGAGATTACAGAAGAAAAGCTTCTGGAAACCATCCGCCAGCTCTATACCGATCGTCAGAAATATACAGATGCTATGGCAGGAAACGGCCAGGTAGATTCCATCCGTAAGATCACTGATCTTATTGAAGAATGCGCCAGAGCCTGACTATATTTCCACAACAGCCATATGAAAACTCTGCCACTCCCTTCCGCTGGCAGGGTTTTCTTTTATTCGTATACTTTGCGAAATTCTTCCTGCAGCCAGCGCTTCGCTTTATATATCCTGTTATTGACACCACTTTTCGTCAGACCATATTCTTCTGCAACTGTTTCAACGGAAATCTCCAGATATTTGACCTGAATTAAGATCTCATAATTTATCGGCTGTTTCTTTCGAAATCTTCTCAGCACCATATACATAAATTCTTTCTTCTCTTTACGCAGAAATACCTCTTCCGCATCGACCGAATTCTGTTCTTCCAGAAATGCCGCAACTTCTTCCTGACAGACAAACTCATGCTTGGAGCTTGATTTCTTTATATAATCCAAAGCCTTATTCATAGATGCCCTCTTGATCAGAGAAAACATCATCTTTTCATTATCAATATTCAGGCCATCCTTTATAGTATACATTTTGTAAAGTACATCCTGACTGACATCATCAGCAGCACTCCAGTCATGGAGAACTCCATACGCATACCCTCTGGATATTTTTCGGTATTTGAGATAAAACTCTTCAAATGTCTGATTATTCATTTTTCCTCTTTAGTGGCTATTTGTCATTCTTTAATTTTCTTTAAGATTTCATCTCTCACCTCATCGCTGAGTTCTCCGGGTTTCCAGGTTAAACCAACACCATCTCCCTCATATCTCGGAATCAGATGCATGTGAAAATGAAACACAGTCTGTCCTGCGATCTCTCCATTGTTCTGCACAACATTAAATCCATCACAGTTCAGTGCATCTCTCAGCTTTCCTGCCATTTTTTTAGCCAGGATCATTGCTTTTCCAGCAGTCTCATCCGGAAGTTCATAAATATTCGCTGCATGCTTTTTCGGCAGGATCAATGAGTGTCCTTTGCTTGCCGGTCCCAGATCCAAAATCACGCGAAATTCCTCATCCTCATAAAGTGTTGCTGATGGAATCTCTCCATTTGCGATTTTACAAAATATGCAATCTCCCATTATTTTGTCCTCCTTGTTTGCAAAATTATTTTATCTATATTCTTATTTTGTCGTATTTTCTCGAATTTTTCAATACTGTTCTTGTTGATATTTGAAATTTCTGATGTTAATATTTTTTCGAGGTGATAATATGTGCAACGATACTACAGTCAGTAAATTGAAAAACGATTTTCATTATACACTTTCAAAATTTTCACATGAACTCCGGAATCCTCTGACTCTTATTAACAGCGGACTCCAGATGATCGCATCTGCACATCCTGAGGTCAAAGAATATGAGCACTGGGATGATGTTATGGATAATCTTGATTATGTAAAAGAACTTCTTGATGAACTTTCTGCATTTAATAATGCAGGCCATGTCAAAAGAGAAAACATTGACACCTGCAGCTACCTCCGAACGATCCTTTCCTCCATAAAACCTACTCTGGATTATCTGGAGATCACACTTGAAACAGATATTCCGGATTCATTGCCATCGATGGCTCTTGACCGGATCCGTGTCCGGCAGATGCTTCTGAATCTTCTGAAAAACGCATGGGAAGCCGTTCCCATTCCCGGAGGAAAGATTTCTTTTTCTGTCATTCCGGAAAATTCCGGCATCCGCATTGATATCCGGGATAACGGATGTGGAATCTCAAAAGAACAGCAGGCTACGATATTTCAGCCATTTTTTACAACCAAAGAATCCGGGACCGGCCTTGGCCTTGCTGTTTCAAAACAGATCGCTCAGGCACACAGTGGAGACATCACTCTTGAGAGCGCTCCCGGTCAGGGAACTGTTTTCCATATTTTTCTGGGATGATAAAGAATTACAGCGATCAGGAAACCACTCAACAAACCGCCTATATGCGCTACGTTATCCACGCCTTCACTTGCAAATCCGAAATACAGTGAAAATGCGGCCATGATAAGCATCTGTCTGACAGTCAGATCCGCCACTCTTCCTCTGTGCCGTATGATCACATAGATCATACCGCCCATGACTGCAAAAACAGCTCCGGAAGCTCCTGCAGATAAAGAAGCGTTTCCTGCATACATATCAAAAAACAAAGAGAGCATATTTCCGCCCAGACCACCAAATATATAGATCAGAAAAAATTTTATCTTTCCTGTTACCGGTTCCAGTCTCTGGCCAAGCACAAACAGAACCAGCATATTATTGATCAGATGCGGCGCACCAAAATGCAGAAACATACTGCTAAACAACCGATACCACTGTCCCTGTTCCAGGATCAGCGGTGCATAAGCAGCACCGCATTCCAGCATATGCTGCCCGTTCTCCGAGCCGCCGGTAAATTCCACCACAAGAAAGATCAGCGTATTTATGAGGATCAGTAAAACTGTCACAGGTTCTTTTTTTATTTCTTCCAATTCCGGCCTCTTTCCACAGCGGTTCCGGAAATATTTCCCATAACTCGCTGTTATAATCTGAAAATTCGAATTTATTTCATTATTTTAACAGATTTTCATCAGGCGGACAACCTACGGTCCCATGTTAATACGATACAAAACTGGATTTTTCGCTCTGTTATTTCAAAAAAATATAACGGGCCTGTGCAAAATCGACTTCATCCTCATCCTCCAGCAAATAATCTTCTCCTGTTTTCAGAAGCTGTCCATTTACAGAAGTCCCATTTCTGGAGTTCAGATCTGCCAGATAATATGCCCCCTCCCTTTTTCGGATCTTAGCATGGATCCTGCTGACAGTTGGTATATTGATCACTGCATCCGCCGCAGTTTCCAGTTTTCCGATCACTGTGATATCTTTTTCCAAATAAATGGTAGCCAATTCCCCCGGTTCCCGGCTTACTAATGTAGCAGGACCTTTGGATGCACCTGCCGAAAGAACTACTGTTTCACCAAATCCATCTAAAAAATCTTCCGCTTTTGTCGGGATATTTTTTTTGATCTTTTCCAGTTCTTTTCTGCTGTCACCGGCATTGCTCCCTGACAGCGTACCAGATTCTTTCTGATCTTCAGAATATACAGCTGCCTCTTTTTCCGCCGCACCATATTTCTGCTCAGGCACCGGCGTATCCAGTTTTTTCTTTTTTCCACAGACTTTTTTGATCAGAATATAGCTCAGCATCCCCAGTATCATTGCTACAAGAATTCCCAGAAGAAAAATTTCTTTGCTTATTCTTGGAATATATCCGCCGGCCATTCCTGCCGTAATTCCCAGAAGAAGCACCAATGCTGCACCAAATCCAGCCACTGGCTTCCATATTTTGTTTGTTTTCCGCTTCTGTGAGTCCGCTGAAGATTTTTTCTGTTTTTCATTTCCGGACACACTGGCTCTTTCCCAGCCTTCCACCTGCCACAGATCCTCTGCTTTTTCCTCCTCTGTCATCCTGTTTTCTTCCTGGAGCACTGTTTTCTTTTTTTCATATGAAGAAAAATCTTCCTCGTCGCTATTACATATTTTATATAACTCTTCCTTGATGTATTCCAGATGAAAGCTGTCCTCCAGTGCACGTCTGTATACACTGTATCCCAGCATGACCGCTTTTCCGTCTTCATGATCCAGCTTTGGAAGGATATACTCTGCAAGACTCTGAAACTGTTTCTGTACCTCCCCATGAAATCCCGGCATATAACAAAAACGGACACTTTTTCTTTCCGCATCCAGATAAATATATTCCGGTTCCAGGATCAGCTGACAGGGATTCAAAAGATACTCGGACATTTCTTCCATGATCTGTATAAAGCCTCCCAATATCATCTGAAGCGACTCCAGATCCATCTTTTTTTCCTCAAAAAGCGCCGTCATGGAATGCCTGGAAGTTATATCATAATACACCATGAATTTTCCGTCGATTCCCTGTATCCTGCATTGAAGAAGATCCGGCACAGCATTGGCCACGATCATTCTTACCTGGTAAGAATCTGTATCGATTCTCTCATCTCCTGTCAGGATCAGATAATTATGATTCATATCCCTTTTATATTCCGTTCTCATTTTATGGCGTCACCTCTCCCAGCATATCCACAGTTCCTTTTACCTTGCGGATCCATCCCACAGGCCGCAGAGGCTTTGCCTTACCACTGACTTCCAGCTTCCATTTCTGCCCCAGGAATCCGGCCGGTACTTCCAGTCTGTAAGTTACTTTCACTGTTTTTCCCGCATTTGTCTGCATGCTAAGATTCTTTCCTCCCAGCAGCCCGATACCTCCCAGCATTCTTCCCTGTATATCCGCCTTTTCATATATGTTCCCTTTCTTTTTATATCCTTCCATACTGCCGCTGACTGCTGCCTCATAAGCTGCCGCAGTGAGATATGCTCTGTCATGTACAAAAAAATCCAGATACAGCACTCCGATCAGTATCATAAGCACCAGAGGCATGAGCAATGCAGCTTCTATTGTAAAACTCCCCTTTTTTATTTTTCTCACAAAAATATCCCTCCCAAATATCCGATCAGCAAAAACGGTACAAAAGGAATTTCCTCACTTCGACTTTTTTTTAGAATAAGATACTCAATGCCTGAGTAGATTCCGCACAACAATAATGCCCCACCGAGGATCCCTGCCAGTTCTCCGGCTCCTAACACAGAACCCATTGTCAGTATCAGCAATCCGTCTCCAAATCCGACCATTCCTCCACTGATCAAAGCGATCAAAATTATAAATACTCCGATTCCCATGGAAATAATCCCTGCCGGCCAGAGAAGCCCCTGCCTGATCCGCCACAAGATCCCGCCTGTCAGGAATATAAAGAGTACCGGTAAACAGATTTCTTTTTTTCGGATATCTGTCCAGGTATTAATTCCAAGAAGTACAGCCATGCAAATTTTAACACTGCTCATAATTTCTCCTTTCAGCCACATCGTCCGCAGGCACTCATTTCATCGGAAACCTCCGTTTCTTTCACCATCCGTACTGATCGTTTCAATGCGCTGCAGCTTTCCCTGTTATGAAAACGGTTACTCTTTTTTGTGATATATACCACTCCAGCCGGTTCCTGCCCACGACTGCACAGCTCACAGGCCTGATACTTTTCTCCATATGCATTTTTTAAAGTTTTAACCGAAGAGCCTGATATCTGCTGAACAGACAGATTCAGATAACTGCACCCCAGTTTTCTGTGATACACACTTCCTGATTCTGTCACATACACCATAGGCTGGCTCTCCACTGTATCATTTCCATTTTCGTATATCACACCATTCCACGTATGAACCTTTACCGTATTGTGGAACCATATTTTAGGAAGCGGGATCAGACCGCCTATGGGTTGATAGGAATATACGTCCGGCAATGTGATCGTTTCTGTACCTGAGCCGCCGGTACCATACGCATACATACCTGCTTCTTTTGCTTTCTGGCACAAGCCGGTCAGATGCTCCGTCTGTACTTTGTAAATATCCATAAAAGAAAGCAGCGTGAGCACTCCGAAAAAAAACAGCGGCAAAGCATCGCAGTCTCCAGGGTGAGACTTGCTTTTTTCAGAAAGGTGCACAGGGATACTTTTCCAGGAAGCGTTTTCCGGCTTATCGGGGAAAGCAGGAAAAAAGCTCTTCGAGAGCGCCTTTCTCTTTTTTGATCCAGTCTGTTTATCTGATTTTTATCTTCTTTTTCTTCCTGAAAAAGCATCCCTGTGCACCTCTCTTTCTATTCATACGCATACTGACGCGAAACTGTAAATATTTTCCGTCGGTTTGCTTTTACATCTGCAGACGCTTCCAGGGCAGTGATGCAGTGGTCCATCTGAAAACCCGGTCTTTTTCCCTTTTCACGTACAGAGCACTCGATCATATCCATTCCTCTCAGAACTTTATCCTGTTTTCCTTTCGCCATAAGCAGAACCTGAAGATAATCCTCATAAGACATTCCATTCCCTGCATCCTTTCTTGAAGAATCCAGTTTGTCCAGGATATTGGCAGATTACTCAAAGACAGCTGCCAGTCTGAGGAGTTTTTTATAAGAGGCACATGCCCTCCTGCGAAAAGTTCCCGGACATCCAGAATACTCTCCGCAAATGCCCAGCAAAAGATCAGTGCCGCTTCGATCACTGCTGCCGCCGGCGGGATCAGAAAACCCGATGCAATAGCCAGCGCCAGTGTTTCGACCTGTATCCGTTTTCCACCATCTGAAAGCAGGTACGCCATGTTAACCCCCTGACGGATAACCAGAAGTTTTCCTGCCACGGACTTCAGATTTTCCCGATCACTGTTCTTCCCTCCAAGAATATATTCCGCCTGATAATTCAACCCTGCCGCTGCCGGTCTTCGATAATTTCCCAGTTTCTTTAGCAGATACTGTCCAAATAATATTCCGGACGTATACGAATTATCGGATTGTATATCCGTATCCAACATTAGTCCTGTCTGGAGCTTTCTTCCGGATGTAAGGCTTTTTCTGTCTGTAACCGCATCCGATATTCCCCGTTCGGATGGTACTACCAGATCAATAAGTCCCATTTTACGGACTCTTCTGATGATTGGAATAGGATTTTCTACGCTTTCATCAACACCGCCGGTAAAATCATCCCCATTTCCTGCATCCGAAAAATCTCCCTGATTTTTTTGTTGCTCCTGTTCTTTTTTTGCTTCTTCGCTTTTCTGTGCGGCATCCGTAATGGCAGAATCATAGGAATCCAATGTTCCTTTATTTTCTGCCTGTTCTCCTTTTTTCTCTGCATCCTCTGTCTTCTTTTCCTGATCATTCAGTTTTCCGAGAAGAGTCTGTACCCCCTGGCTTCCCAGAGTTTCACGCATATACTGAACAGCCTGCTTGTAAAAAACCTCGCCTTTTCCATCGCTCAGAAGCTGATAACCATTGAATCCGCCCTGGAGAAGCTCCAGTTTCTGACTGTTCTGTTTCAATACAGGTTTCATATAAGTCTGAAAATCATCATATACAGAAGCCATATCCAGTTCTTCTTTTCCACCTGCATACAGTGCAAACAGCTCATAATCTTCCAGAAGCGTTCGGTCATACTGTCCAAACAGGGAATATAAGCCAATATCCATACTGTTAAGTATCTGTGTCCTGGCAGCTGCCATGCGTACAGATTCAATGCTGGCACACACAAGAGAAAGAACCAGGCTCAAGATCAGAGCCAGAAAGATCGTAATGCTGCCTTTTTTCACATTTCCTGCCAAGGGGTACCTCTCCTTTCCAAAACGGAAATATCAGCAGATATCACCGTTTTTTCTCATTTTCAGATCGTATTGCTTTGTTTTGTGATTTTTGTAAGGATTTTTTTAACAAGTGCTGTAAGCTGTTCCTTAAAGATGATGACCAGACTGATCAGAACCACCAGAATCAGGATGATCTCCACAACACCCACCGCATCCTCCTCCATCGCAAATTCTTTTACATACTTCCACATATTTTCATTTGTCACCTCACATTTCCTTTCTCTGCTCTCCGGTCCTACCTCCGTAAAAGGAAAGACATGCCGGAAGCATGATCACTGCCATCACCACCAGGAGCATCAGAACCATCGGAAAAAGCAGTTTTGTTGCTGCTGTATCTCCCAACACTCTTGCTTTTCTTTTTCGCTCCTCCCAGGCTTCCACGGATTCCTTTTCTAGCAGATCGGACAGATACCTGCTTCCTTTCTGGAGGTTCTGGATCAGCAGTGTTGACAGAGTTTTATACTTTACCTGTCCGCACCGTTCTCCAAATCTCCGGTAAGCCTCTGCTTCGGAAATCCCACTGTCCATCTCATAACAGGCTACTTGGATTTCTTCGTAAGCCTCACGTTTTTTACCATCTTCTCTCTTTCCGTAATCCAGCGCTATTTTCTGGAATGCTTTTCTGGCAGTTAAGCCTGCCTGCACCAGAAGGGTAAATTTCATGATCAGTCCCGGATAATCCATCAGCATCTGTTCTCTTCTTTTTATTTGAGCATTCTGTTCTTTCCCGTTTTTTTGCAATGACAGCTGCTGCCGCTGCTGCCAGGCCAAGAGCTGAAAGCAGGTTTCCTGTTTTGTCTTTTGTCTGCTCCCATTCAAGATGTTTTCCATTCCATTCATCTGGAAGATAATAGTACTGCGAATCGTTTTTTTTCTGATTATATTGTACGATCATATCCTGCAGCTCTTTCTCGCGCTGCTGTTCTTCGCTAAGTTCTGTTTCCGGTTCTTCTTCGGATCCTTCTGTTTCTTTTTCCGGCACCTGCACATACAGGGAACCAGCTTCTTCTCCGTCTACAGATACTTTGAATTTCTCTTCATAAGCACCTGTCTCCTCTTTTTCCATACGGTATCCGGATGAATAAACCTTATCTCCGCCGCTTTGAAATGTCAGGAGCATACCGATGATATTTCCGGTAAGCGCTATCCATATAAACAGTTTCTTTTCTTCCGGATTTCCGGCTTCCGGAGCAGCCGCCCCATTTTTCCTGCCAGAAACACCCCAAGGATCACCATAAATATCAAAATATGTATCCACATTATCCTCACCTACACTTCTATGTCTACGATCTTCACACCCAGCCAGTAAGCCAAGCCATAGATCACCATGCAGACTGTCATGGCACAGATTCCGAAAGGATTCCCATAAAGTACATCCAAAAATCCCGGCGAAGTCAGTTTCAGATAACAAATGATACCGGCCGGCATGATACTCATAACCATCTGTTCCGATTTCTTTGCGGCCAGCGTTGCTCGATCTCTTTTTTTACCTCGATCTTATCACTAAGCATTCTGGCTACTTTCTGGATCACCTGCGTCATATCCCCGCCTGTTCTTTTTGCTGTATAAAATACTGCTGCGAAATTTTCAATATCTTCCACTCCGCTGCGTTTTCCCAGATCCAGGAACAGCTCTTCCACCGGAACACTCAGACGCAGCTGGCTTTCGATATACCGAAATTCATCCAGGATATCACTTCCCTTTTCATAAAGTCTCCCCAGATCCTTTACACTGGCACGCACTGCATTCTCCGCAGAATAACCGGCCTGTACCGCCACATTCATGGCCGTCAGAGCATCCCGGAACTGGTAATTCAGCTCCCTCTGCTGCCGTGCAGTACATTTTTTCCTCTGTAGCTTCAGAAAAAGCACTGGTATTGGAAGCATAAACAGCAATACCGGAAGGCTCTGATAAAACAGATAGTCGGCTGCAGCGCATATGGCAGCTCCCTCCAGAAGATATTTTGCGGTCTCCTTCCCCGTAAAATGATACATCCTGTAATCTTTCCTCGTAGATCTCCATTTCTGATTCTTTCCTTTCCGCTCTTTCATAGTCTGATTCCTGCCCGTTTCATTTTTTCACAATGCAAAAGTTCTCCGGTTTTTACAAGTCCCTTTCCTTCTTCCCAGCGATACAGCGGCCTGGTCTGGATCTCTCCGTTTTCAAATCCACATACTTCTGTGATTTCCAGCAGCTTTCTGCTTTTGTCCCGCATACGCCCAAGATGCACCAGAATATCTACCCGAAGCAATCTGCCTTCGGATTGCTTCCAGGGGAAGATCGATTCCCATCAATGTCATCGTTTCAATTCGAGAAAGCATATCCTGACTGCTGTTTGCATGAAGTGTTGAAAGGCTTCCATCATGTCCCGTATTCAGGCTCTTTATATGGACTCCCTATGTTCCCATCATGCAGAAATACAATATCTTTACTCAATATACACTGTATATAACGTTATTATCTTGCCATTCCACAGTTGCAAAAAGAAAAGAGCGCCTTTCACAGCCCTCTTTCATATCGACTTTCTCATTCATTTGTCATACTCAACAGTTTTGCAACCAATGTCTCTAAACTTTTTCCCAAAAATGGGATAAAGTCTGGTATTGCACCAAATGCCATCCCAATTATTATCATTCGACCACATTCTCTTGCAGATTCCAATGCAAATCCATAACTCAAAACACCTGTCAGAATAAATATAATTGATAAAAAGTAAAGCAAAATATTTCCCAATATCATCGGAATTTTTAATAACCAGTGAATCAATGTCATTACTGCAAGAATTAAATATAAAAACACTTTTATTATGTACTTAACCAACATTTTTAATCCCTCCCTTTTTTATCTTTCCGGACAGCAAGAATCTTGCCATCCGGACTTCCATTTTTTTGCTATCCAGACTTCCACTTTTTTGCTATCCGGGCTGCAAAATTCTTGCTATCCAATACAGTTCATTATCCTTTCGTGTATATCATTTCCGTCAAAATCATCTCTTCTGCATCATGACAAAGGATATTCATCCTCCTTGTCCATTCCATGTTGTCCTGCCTTTTTAATTTCTCTGTAATTCCTTGTTTCTCCATCATCTGTTTTACTAATTGTTCTTCTCTATCCCTTGCTTCTGCATCAATCTGATTCAAATGCTCGACAAGTTTTCCTTGTAACAACAATATTTGATATTTTGCCTTTCTGTGTTCCTGTAAATAGCTTTTACGAAGCATCCCATATTTCCCATAAGTTGGTTCGATATCTGTAAGTGCCAATTCTGGCAAATAATAATCACCACATAACATATAAGTAAGTCCATTTTTCTCATCATAAATTTCGTTCTGCATAAAATATTCTCCTTTTCTTCCTATAATTGGTCGTACATCTTCAACAGTGTTCCCTTTTTCATTTGACTATATTTCACCTGTAATTCTTCATATTTTTTCTGAAGACTTTCATATTCGTTTTTCGGAACACTATCGGATAATTTCTGTTCTAAACTCTTAATCCGTGCTTCCTGTGCTTTTGCAATAGCATCACTTTTAGGATTTCGCAATATCATTCCCTGTTGTTTTTCCTTCAATTCCATCATGACCTGTTTCACATTCGGATTATTATAGAAAAAACCTCTGGAAAGTCCTGTTAGTTTTGTAAGTTCAGCAACTGAAATTTTATATTTTTCTATACATTTGTTTCAATAGCTATTATTGCTGTTTCCGTCATTTCCGCACTTTTTTCTTTTGCCAGTGCTACCATTTTATCGTGTTTCTGCATTTTCCTTTTCCCTCCTGTTAT
>ENA-OQBT01000251-OQBT01000251.1-human-gut-metagenome-genome-assembly--contig:-NODE-251-length-36868-cov-8.367410_pt1 | contig 36868 bp, 35 predicted proteins | sample MGYA00242749_ERZ504557 | MGnify/ENA primary metagenome ERZ504557 (study PRJEB26092, sample SAMD00036243) | human gut metagenome | host: Homo sapiens | study: EMG produced TPA metagenomics assembly of... | reverse complement strand
ATTATAATTATTTTACATATTATAGTATCATATTTTCCCCTGTTGTCAAGCCCAATTTCACAATTGCTTTTTCCTATCTCCTTATTTATAATATTTACAAATGCAAACACCCACCAAGAAAGGACGTATTTTTATGGAAAAAAAGCCTCATCTGATGGCGATCGTCCTGTTTCTGACGGGTCTTATCTGTATTGGACTGCTTTTTGGACTCAGCTATAAAACCTACCGGAAGATCGATGCCGTTGACCAGAAAATGACCTCTGTGATCAAACCGGTCCAGAAAAAGCAGAAATCCATGAAAGAGGATATCGAACTTTATACAGCCAAGATCGAAAAGAAACAGGCAGCCAACAAATACCTGCAGCAGCGGGCACAGACAGAAAAAGCTGTCAAAAACAACACCGTTGAACATGAACGGGCACCGGAAGCCGAAAACAGTCAGAAAACGACCAAACCCTCTGTTTTCAGTGAAGCCGGTGGTGAGGGATTCACCGATGGCGGTAATGATACCTCTTCTGCTTCCAACAACGGCCATATCGTCGGGATCGATCCCGGACATCAGAGTGAAAATGTTGATATGAGCGCCACAGAGCCGAACGGCCCCGGTTCCTCCACCATGAAGGCCAAGGCTTCCACCGGAACCAGAGGTTCCTTCAGCGGTCTCCCGGAGTATCAGCTGAATCTGGACGTTTCTCTTCTGCTTAAGGATATCCTGGAACAGCGTGGATACCAGGTAATAATGACAAGGACAGACAATGATACCGCTATCAGCAACAAGGAACGTGCAGAGCTGGTCGCTTCCCAGGGTGCGGAGATCTGTGTCCGTATCCATGCAAACGGAGATGATTCTGCAGATGTCTCCGGTGCTCTGACCATGTGTCCGTCCCAGCAGAATCCTTATGTTTCCAGTCTCTATGACAGTTCCAACAGACTATCCAAATGCATTGTGGATTCCTACTGCGCAGCTACCGGCTTCCAGAACCGCGGGATCATCTACACAGATTCCATGACAGGTATTAACTGGAGCACAATCCCGGTGACGATTGTGGAAATGGGATTTATGACCAACCAGAGCGATGATCTGAAAATGGCGGATTCCTCCTTCCAGCAGACTATGGCAGAAGGGATCGCCAATGGAATCGATGCTTATTTCCAATAATAAAAAGGAGTTTGTTTATATATGAAAAAAAATACATTTCTATATATTGTGATCGCAGTGCTTGTCATCGCACTGGCAGGACTTGGGGCACTGAATGTCCGCTCCCTGGACAAGCTTGCATCTCTCCAGACAAAAGTTAACAAGCTGCAGAAAAGTGTGCAGGAGGTTTCTGATTCTGCCGCTGAGCTCAGCAGCAAAGCCGATCAGCTGGATGCTCTTTATCCTGATGATCCTACCGTTTCCAGCGCTGCTGCCGCAGCATCTTCAGCTGAGGTCCAGGGTCCTTCCGCACAGGAAGAATCCACAGATACATCTGCAGCCTCCGATTCTTCCGAAGCTTCTGGCATCAAGGACAGTTCTTCTTCCACTCAGGAAGAAGGAACTCTTTCTCCATCCAGCGGAAGCACTTTCACAGACAATTCGGATTCCAGCATGGACAACCTTCTGAATCAGGTACAGTCTCTTCTTCCCACCGATAACGGAACCTGGTCCGTATATGTATGCAATCTTGCAAAAAATACCGAAGGTACCATCAATGATCAGCAGATGCAGGCTGCCAGCCTGATCAAGCTCTATATCATGGGTGCTGTATATGAGGATTATGACAGTCTTTCCTCCAAATACAGCAAGGATCAGCTGGACAATGCACTGAACTCCATGATCACAGTCAGCGACAATGATGCTGCCAATACACTTGTCAATTATCTTGGCGGCGGGGATAACACAGCCGGAATGGCCCGTGTGAATAAATTCTGTCAGGATCACGGATACACCAGCACTTCCATGGGACGTCTTCTTCTTGCAGATAATTCCAATGGGGATAACTACACTTCCGCAAAGGATTGTGGAAAATTTCTGAAGACCATCTATCAGATCGACAAGGGTACTGCTACCGATAACAACGATACTCTGGCAGGAGCCGAATATATGTATCGTCTTCTGAAAATGCAGACCAGGAAAAACAAGATCCCGGCTCAGATGCCTTCCGAGGTAAAGGTTGCCAACAAAACCGGTGAACTGGATCACGTAGAAAACGATGCCGGCATCATCTATGACACCGCAAAGGGGATCGACCTGGTAGTCTGCTTTATGTCACAGGATCTTAACGATACCTCTGCTGCACAGAACACCATCGCACAGGACAGCCGTGCGATTTATGGATACTATAACGAATAACAAAATAACAGACTTACCGGATCGGATCGAGTAGGAGGCGGTGACTAACCGCCGTCCTCTCACACCACCGTGCATACCGCTCGGTACACGGCGGTTTCAATAGTTGACGTGCATGGACTGATAGGCTGTGGCTAAATCATAAAAGCCCCAGTTTATCAGTCTTTCTTTTGTTAGTGCTCGTTTGACCACTCCTGCATTTGCCATTCTCCAATAAGCTTTTCGGCTGTAGGCTCCTTCACAGGCTGCCCATTCTGGCATTCCCAACCCCATCAGCTTCCGTTTTCGTGTCTTTGGCAGTTTCCACTGTTTCCAGATACACATTCGTATCCTTCGATACAGCCACCTGTTCAGCCTTTCGACGTTGTTTTTCATGTCTGCCATACTGTAATAGTTCAGCCATCCTCGCATATATTCTTTTATACGTTCCATGGTCTTTACTATACTTCCGCACCTGCTCCGGGAAGTGAGCTTTCTCAGCTTCTCCTTGGCTTTCTTCCATGACTTTCCATGGACACGGACATAGATTCCTTTTCCGCTCTTCCCGAAACAGAAGCCAAGGTACTTAAAATTTCTTATTGCAAACACACTGACCGTACGACTTTTCTCTCGGTTCACCTTTAGTTTCAGTGTCCCTTCCAGATATTTCGTACTGCTTTCCAACAACCGCTCGGATGCACGTTCGCTCTTCGCTAGCAATACGATATCATCTGCATAGCGAATGCACGGTACTCCTCTTTTGTTGAACTCCTGGTCAAACTCGTTAAGATATACATTGGCTAACAGTGGGGAGAGATTTCCTCCCTGTGGTGATCCTTCTTCCGTCTTAACGACTACACCGTTTTCCATCACTCCACTTCTAAGATACCTCTTTATCATCTGTATTACACGTTCATCCTTTACATCTCTGCGCAGGATATTTACAAGTAACTCATGGTTCAGTGTATCGAAATACTTTGACAGGTCTAGGACTACTGCTTTTGTATATCCCTGTTCTGCATACTCCTCTATCCTCTGAACTGTGTCTTTCGCACTCCGTCCCGGACGATATCCGAAACTTCCATCCGAAAACTTTGGCTCATAAATCGGTATCAGCTGTTGTGACATTGCCTGTTGGATGATACGGTCTATGACAGTCGGAATACCAAGTTTTCGTACTCCTCCGTCTGGTTTGGGAATTTCCACTCGTCTCACAGGCGATGGGGTATAATGCCCCTTTCGAATCTGTTCTGTCAGTTCGTGGTTATGTTCCTTTATCCACTGGAACGCCTCTTCAATGGTCATCCCATCTACTCCCGGCGCTCCCTTGTTTGCCTTCACTCTTTTGTAAGCTCTGTTTAGGTTGTCCTTATTCAGTATCTTACCTAAGATATCCGGCTCTGCACTGTCCCTTTCTTTCCATATCCGGTTGAATGAGCGGTGCGCTCTTACATACCCTTTACGTTCCGCGCTATCTCTCTGCAAGCAGCTTTCCTTGTTTTCTGCATCCATCTGCTCATTTCTCCTTTCCGGGTCATACTTGAGACTCCTATTGATTCAATCCTTCACCTCTCGGCTACTATGACCTCTGCTGACTTCTGTGCGTTCAGCACTGCTTTTGGCAGTGGTTACCTCTTTCGAGGCATGTCGCGCAGACCTCCCCGGGTATCACACGCTTCTTTCTCTCCATCTATCTGCCACATCTATTCCGCATGATTCCGTGTAGTTATTGGGCTTTGACTTGTTGTGCAGCCTTACCCTCATGCAAAACCTTATATGTGATTTCTGTTCGTCAGACCAGAGATTTGCCCGTGGTTAGTTTATTCCCACATCCGGCTTCCTTCAGATTCCACCTCACGATGGACACCCTTGCCTTCGGCTATATCCTTCCCACTACCAGGCGGATTCGGGACTTGCACCCGTTAGAAACGTGCGCCGCCGGGCGCACACAAAAAAAGGATGATGCGTCACCGAAACGCATCATCCTTTTTTCAGTTCTTTTCTTCTCCCTCTTCATAGGATTTTTCCCAAATCTCGGAAAATACTGCCAGCGGACAGTCTGTCAGCAGGCACATCAGAAGAAAGCACTCATATGGATTCACTATGTAGATCTCACTCATTTCGCAGCGGGCCAGGATCTCCTGGATCTCCTCCAGGAAATGGCGATATCTCGTATACGGATCATCCTCTGCCATCTCCTGAGAGATCACAAAAAACTCCAGCGTGATCAGATCGAACCGCTCCACCGGAAATTTATGGTTCAGGATATTGTTGATCCTCTGGCGGCTGAAGCGCTTCTGGCTGAAATGCTTTGCCAGAATGGATGCGGACATCTTTTTGAGATTTCCCATTTTATTAATGGGGATCCCGCTGCAGATAACCTTTTCCAGATCCGAAGCACTGATATTCTCAGGCTTCCAGATCTTTTTGCCACCGTTTTCTTCCTCATCTTCCTGATACATGGCTGCAATGATCTTCCTTGCCCGCTCCAGAAGGATCATAAATTCCTGAAAAGCCTGGCTCTTCTCTGATTTCGGATCATCATGTCTTCCTTTCAGAAAAGCCAGATATTCCAGAAGCTTTTCTTCACTGTCCAGACAAAGCCCTGTGCCATACACGATCTCTCCGGTCTTTTTTTCCACCGGAGTCATCTGTTTGTAGGTTTCTTTATATTCCTCCGCTTTATAATAGCCAAGATGATTCCGGTAACAATACCAGTAGATCACTTCTTCCGGATTATGAAAATCAAAATCCTGCTCACGAAGCACCCGGGTCAGAAAATCTGAAACATCCTCTGTACTCATCCGAAGTCCGAACCCCAGCAGAAAAACCGTTTCACGCTTCACAGATGCCTGAGTCAGCCAGTTATTCACCAGAGAACTCAACTTGGCTGATGTAGGTGACATGGATTTCGGTGTGTAGGTTTCCTTGAAGGATTCCACAACGATCTCCCTGTAGACTTCCTGCGGCACCTGGGAAAAAGGCTCCTCAAGCTCTGCACGCTCATACACATATCGTTTCAGATAGTCACCAAAGGAAACCAGTTCCATCTCCTTGTAAAGATAATGAAAAATAACATCTGCATCCTCATCCTCAAAAGAATCCAGACTGACAACCTGGCGGAACTTCTGTGCCGCCTTTCTTGTAAATTCAAAGTCCTTCACTGAATCGAAGGCAACTGTCTGTTCAAAATCAAGATCCTGCATTCGATTTCTCATCGCAAATTTTCTCCTTATCCCTTTTCTTACTCCCCGGGTTTATTACCGTCCGGTACTGTGGCGCTCTGCCCAGCGTTTGAGAATATTTTTTTCTTCATAGCCGCTGATCTGTGCAAGGACCAGTGTCACATTATCTCTGCCGCCTCTTTCCAATGCCTGTTCCAGGATCTTACCTACTTTTTCTTCTGCGGTTTCTGTCCCGTCAAGGATCTTCTGAAGCTCCTGATCAGAAAGCATGTCTGTCACTCCATCTGAACAGATCAGATACGAGCTTCCCGGCTGATAACCGATCTCCACGATAGAAGCTCCAGTGCCATGTTTTCTTCCTGAAAGCCCAGATACTGCGTCAGCGGAGCTTTTCCCAGCATTTTTCCGCCGATCACATGGTCCGTGGAAATCTGCTGGAACTTCCCCTGAAAATGACGGTAGATACGGCTATCCCCAAGGTTGCAGGCATAGATTGCCTTTTCGCTGAAAGACAAAAGTGCCATGGTTGTTCCCATGCTTCTGATACAGTTTTCATTGCTATAGCGACATACTGCCTCATTCATATTTTCGCAGGCTCCTGTCAGAAAAACCACAGGCTCTTTTTTCAGGGTCTTTTTGTTTTCTTCATAGAAGCCTCCCAGCGCTTCCACAGCTGCAGAAGCTGCCATTTCACCGTAGCTTTCTCCGCCCATGCCGTCAAAAACAGCCAGCATTGGAAGCTGCCAGTGCTGTGTATGACCTGCCAGGATTCCGTCAACCCCCTGGTTGTGCACCGGCAGGCGCACTCCGCAGCACCAGAAATTATCCTCATTATTTGTCCTCACCTTTCCGGTGTGACATGTATACGCATAATCAATCTGATAGGCCATTCTTTTTCCTTTCGTAAAACCCCTTCGACATTACTGCTGAAGCTCCACTACAGAATTACTCCAGTATTTGTCTCCCAGTTCTACATATTTGTCGTTATCGCTCTCTTTATCATGAACCTTACCATCTGCATCGATCCATCGGATCAGAAGGCCGTCCTGATAATAAAAATACTGCTTCTCATCTCCGTCCCATACATAAGTATAAAACATCTGCTCGCCCCAGTAAAAATATTCCTCATAAACGCCATCTGCGGAACTGCCGGGATATACAAGTACTTTGGCGATCTCTCCTGATCCGTTATAAAAGCGCAGGCAATCCCCCTCTGTACCTTCACGTCTATAGCTGTCCAGAGCATTTTCTATGGTTGTCGCATGGTCACGTATCGTTTCCATTGCCTGTGCGAAACTTTTATCCGAATTGTCTGCAGTACCGAAATTTCCTTTGTTCAGAGCATCAGAATCATCGGAATCTGTATACGAAGGTTCCCCGTTATCCGCAGGTTTCCGTATCGTTCGTACCGCAAGGATCCCGCCGATCAACACAACAAGGATCCCGGCTGTTATAAGCATTCTGAAAATACCTTTCCGTTTCCTTCTGTCATCGTCATTTCCGTCATTCTCTGGTACGGATCCTTCCCACTCCTGGAGATTCTGGTCACGGTCGTCTTCCAGATCTGTGATAGAGGTAACTCTGGGCTTTACAGCTCCGGTTTTTCTTATACCGGGATCTGACTGACGGGAACGTCCTGACGGATAACCGGACAGGCTATCCTTTTCGGATGCTGTTTTTCCGGATGCAGATTTCTGAGGCTTCTGTATTGTGCTCTGAGCCTTTGGCGTATTCCGGGCTGCATTTTTTGCTATTTCTCCGGCTGTCGGTTTCTCCGGCTGTATGGATACCGGCACAGGATTTTTACGTGCCTGACGGATCGCATCCGTATTCAGCTGACTCGTTCTTGCCAGCTGTCTGGCTGCACCCTCCTGGAGAAACTTCGGCATGGACTTCGGAACAGGTCTTTCCTCCACTGGTTTCGGTTTCTCATGAACTCCCTGTTCTCTATTTGCCGCTCCATACCGGATTTCTTCCAGTGCTTCCCGAACTTATCCGGAGTCTGATATCGTTCTTTTGCATCATAAGCACAGGCTTTTAAGATAACGGAGCCGAAAGCCTCTCCTGCATCCACAGGTGGTGGCGGTGTTTCGCCTGACATCCTCCTCGTGAGTGCGTTTTCCTTATCTCTGTATGTGATCAGCTGTTTTTCAAGATTCAGAAACGGAAGCCTGTTATGATTCATCAGTTTATATAACACCAGGCCAAGTGCATAAATGTCCACTCTGCTGTCGTACTGTTCTCCCCTGTACATCTCCGGCGCCATATAGGAATAAGTTCCCTTTTTGGAAAGGGTACTCATGGTTTTTTCCAGTTCTCTGGCAATTCCAAAGTCCCCCAGCTTGAAATCCCCGAACCTGGATACAAAAATATTCTCAGGTTTGATATCCCTGTGGATGATGTGAAGCTGCCCACAGTATTCCAGTGATCTGCAAAGATCGATACCCAGCTTCATCACTTCTTTTTCTGTGAGATTTTTTCCCGCATAGTATTCCATGAAGCTTGTGAGATATTCCATGCGGATAAAAATATCCCATCCGATCTCGTCCAGATATTCCATCACCTTGTAATCTTCTACAGATACAATATGGGAATTTCCCCGGAAATACTCCATGGTGCTTACTTCCTGAATGCACTCCTCCACCAGATTTTCAAAATAACCGCGGACAGATTTTTCATCACCGGATTCTGAGCGCACACTGTCCAGCTCCCCTTTACTGGCGGGGATTGTGATTATCTTAATTGCCGAGTAAAAAGAACGTCCCTTCTCAGTTCTCTGAGCTTTATACACTCTTCCAAAAGAGCCTTCCCCGATCTTGCTTACGATCTTCCATTCCGGCCACGGGGAAATTGGCAGTTCCTTGTCCATCGCAATCCCTCCTCTCTCAGAAAATCCCTGCTTATAAACAGAAATCTCCCTCCGGATTTCCGGGGGGAGATTTATTTATATTAGCAAGGTATATCGACTTATTCTTCTACCGGTGCAGTTTCCTCTGCTGTCTCTTCAACAGCAATGGTCTCTTCCTCCGGAGCAGTCTCAGTCTTCTCTTCCTCTACGGAAATTTCCTCTGTATCCTCAGGCTCCTCGGAAGCTGTTTTTACCTCCGGCATTCCTGTGTCAAGACTGATCTCACTGTAACGCTTCATACCTGTACCTGCAGGAATCAGCTTACCGATGATAACGTTCTCTTTCAGACCGATCAGCGGATCGATCTTACCTTTGATAGCAGCCTCTGTCAGGACTTTTGTTGTTTCCTGGAAGGATGCTGCTGACAGGAAGGAGTTTGTAGCAAGGGATGCTTTGGTAATACCAAGCATAACCTGTTTTCCCTCTGCCGGCTGTTTGCCTCTGCCTCAAGTTTCTCGTTAACTTCCTCAACATCAAGGACATCAACAAGTGTTCCTGGCAGGAACTCTGTATCTCCATTATCCTCGATACGGATCTTCTTCAGCATCTGATGAACGATAACCTCGATATGCTTATCGTTGATCTCAACACCCTGCAGACGATATACACGCTGAACCTCACGGATCATGTAATCCTGAACTGCACGCACACCCTTGATTCTCAGGATATCATGCGGATTTACACTACCTTCTGTCAGCTCATCGCCGGCCTCAAGAACCTGTCCATCAAGGACTTTGATACGAGAACCGTATGGGATCAGGTAAGTCTTGGAATCGCCTGTCTCCGGATCGTTTACGATGATCTCACGTTTCTTCTTAGTGTCGTTGATCGTGGCAACACCTGGGATCTCTGTGATGATCGCAAGACCCTTCGGCTTTCTTGCCTCAAAAAGCTCCTCGACACGAGGAAGACCCTGTGTGATATCTCCACCGGCAACACCACCGGTATGGAAAGTACGCATGGTCAGCTGTGTACCTGGCTCACCGATAGACTGTGCTGCGATGATACCAACAGACTCACCAACCTGTACCGGCTCACCGGTAGCCATGTTCGCACCATAACATTTTGCGCAGACACCAACCTTGCACTTACAGGAAAGGATGGTACGGATCTTCAGTTTGTCGATCGGTCCGCCTGTCTGGTTGCTTACGCCCTCTTTCATGATACGGGCTGCACGCTTCGGTGTGATCATGTGGTTTGCTTTAACAAGGATTTCTCCGTCTTTATTCTTAACGGTCTCACAGGAGAAACGTCCTGTGATACGCTCCTGAAGGCTCTCGATCTCTTCTTTTCCGTCCATGAATCCACGAACGACCATACCGGAGATCTCTGCTCTGTTCTCACAGCAGTCTGCCTCACGAACGATCAGATCCTGGGATACATCAACAAGTCGTCTTGTCAGGTATCCGGAATCGGCTGTACGAAGAGCGGTATCAGAAAGACCTTTACGAGCTCCATGAGCGGACATGAAGTACTCCAGTACGTCAAGACCTTCACGGAAGTTTGACTTGATCGGGAGCTCAATGGTATGACCGGTTGTATCAGCCATCAGCCTCGCATTCCGGCAAGCTGTTTGATCTGCTTATCGGAACCACGGGCTCCGGAGTCAGCCATCATGAAGATGTTGTTGTACTTATCAAGACCTGTAAGAAGTGCCTTTGTAGCTCATCATCGGTCTTCTTCCAAGTATCAACAACCTCTTTGTAACGCTCTTCCTCTGTGATAAGACCACGTTTGTAGTTCTTTGTGATACGGTCAACAGTATCCTGAGCCTGCTTGATCATCTCCGGCTTCTGCGGCGGCACGGTCATATCGGAAATGGATACGGTCATGGCTGCACGTGTGGAGTATTTGTAACCCATAGACTTAACGGAGTCAAGTACCTCGGCTGTCTTTGTTGCACCGTGAGTATTGATAACCTTTTCAAGGATCTGCTTCAGCTGTTTCTTACCTACAAGGAAATCAACCTCAAGAAGCAGTTCGTTTCCAGGTACGCTTCTGTCCACAAATCCAAGGTCCTGCGGAAGGATCTCGTTGAACAGGAAACGTCCCAGTGTGGACTGAACATTGCCGCTTAAAACAGTTCCGTCCGGCATTGTCTTATGACAATGGACAATGATCTTTGTCTGGAGTGTGATGACCTTGTTCTCATATGCAAGAATTGCCTCGTTGACACTCTTAAAGAACTTGCCCTCACCCTTGTTTCCAGGTCTTTCCTGTGTCAGGTAGTAGATACCAAGGACCATATCCTGTGAAGGAACGGCTACAGGGCCACCATCTGACGGTTTCAGAAGGTTGTTCGGTGATAACAGAAGGAAACGGCACTCTGCCTGTGCTTCCTGGGAAAGTGGAAGATGCACGGCCATCTGGTCACCATCGAAGTCTGCGTTGAACGCGGTACAAACAAGCGGATGAAGCTTGATCGCCTTACCTTCTACAAGGATCGGCTCGAATGCCTGGATACCCAGACGATGCAGTGTAGGTGCACGGTTCAGCATAACCGGATGCTCCTTAATGACGTCCTCAAGGACATCCCATACTGCCGGCTCAAGCTTCTCTACCATTTTCTTGGCATTTTTGATGTTGTGGGAAGTTCCGTTGGCAACAAGCTCTTTCATAACGAAAGGTTTGAACAGCTCGATAGCCATCTCTTTCGGAAGACCACACTGATAGATCTTCAGTTCAGGTCCTACGACGATTACAGAACGTCCGGAATAGTCAACTCGTTTACCGAGAAGGTTCTGACGGAAACGTCCGGATTTACCCTTCAGCATATCGGAAAGGGATTTCAGAGCTCTGTTTCCAGGGCCTGTTACAGGACGTCCACGGCGTCCGTTATCGATCAGGCATCTACAGCCTCCTGCAGCATACGCTTCTCGTTGCGGACAATGATATCCGGAGCACCAAGCTCCAGAAGTCTTTTCAGACGGTTGTTTCTGTTGATGATCCTTCTGTAAAGATCATTCAGGTCAGATGTTGCAAAACGTCCTCCGTCCAGCTGTACCATAGGACGAAGATCCGGCGGGATAACCGGGATAACGGTCATGATCATCCACTCAGGACGGTTGCCGGACTCACGGAAGGACTCCACAACCTCAAGACGTTTGATGATCCTTGCACGTTTCTGGCCTGTTGCATCCACAAGCTCTGCCTTCAGTTCTTCAGAATCTTTTTCAAGATCGATAGCCTGAAGGAGCTCCATGATGGACTCGGCACCCATACCTACACGGAATCCTTCTCCGTAAGACTCACGTGCTTCCTGGTACTCACGCTCGGTGAGTACCTGTTTGTACATAAGTCCGGAATCTGCAGGATCCAGAACGATATAGTTAGCAAAGTAAAGCACTTTCTCCAGTGTTCTCGGAGAAATATCAAGGATCAGACCCATACGGGACGGAATTCCTTTAAAGTACCAGATATGAGACACCGGAGCTGCAAGCTCGATGTGTCCCATACGCTCTCTACGAACGGCAGATTTGGTTACTTCAACACCGCATCTGTCGCAGACAACGCCTTTATAGCGAATTTTTTTGTACTTTCCACAGTGGCACTCCCAGTCCTTGCTCGGTCCGAAAATCCTTTCACAGAAAAGACCATCCTTCTCAGGCTTCAAGGTTCTGTAGTTGATCGTTTCAGGTTTTAAAACCTCACCGTGTGACCACTCTCTGATCTTCTCAGGGGACGCCAGTCCGATCTTGATGGCATCGAAAGTCATTGGCTGATATGTTTCATTGGCGTTGGTTGTTTCTGCCATGTATTCTTTCCCCTTTCTTATTCCTCATCATCAAAGGACTCTTCAAACTCGATCATATCATCTTCGTCTTCCATGTCCTCATCTTCTTCTACATTGACAAGCTCTTCTCCGCTGAACTCCTGCTTGGTGTAGCCGTGTTTACCGAAGGACTCCTCATCTCTGCGTCCTCTGGAATCGCCCTCGATGACATGACGAAGATCAGTATCTCCGTAATCAGAGGTTTCCATAATGTGTACCTCTGATCCGTCCTCGCTGAGCACACGTACATCCAGACCAAGAGACTGAAGCTCTTTAAGAAGTACCTTAAAGGACTCAGGAATACCTGGCTCAGGAATGTTGTCACCTTTGATGATCGCTTCATAGGTCTTAACACGTCCGATCACATCATCAGACTTCACTGTCAGGATCTCCTGCAGTGTGTAGGAAGCACCATATGCCTCCAGTGCCCAAACCTCCATCTCTCCGAAACGCTGTCCACCGAACTGAGCTTTACCACCCAGAGGCTGCTGTGTTACCAGGGAGTATGGACCCGTGGAACGTGCATGGATCTTATCATCTACCAGATGATGCAGCTTCAGGTAGTGCATGTGACCGATCGTTACAGGGCTGTCGAAGTACTCGCCTGTTCGTCCGTCACGAAGTCTTACCTTACCATCTCTGGAGATCGGAACGCCCTTCCAGAGTGCTCTGTGAGCTTTATTCTCATCGAGATACTGCATAACATCCGGTGCAAGGATGTCTTTATATTTCTCACGGAATTCCTCAAAGTCTTCCGTATTAACGTAATCGTTGGCAAGCTCCAGAGTATCCTGGATATCAACCTCGTTTGCGCCATCGAATACAGGTGTTGCAATATTAAAGCCAAGTGCTTTGGCAGCAAGGCTCAAGTGGATCTCCAGGACCTGTCCGATGTTCATTCGGGAAGGTACACCCAGAGGATTCAGCACGATATCAAGAGGACGTCCGTTTGGAAGGAATGGCATATCCTCAACCGGAAGTACACGGGAAACGACACCCTTGTTACCATGACGACCAGCCATCTTATCACCAACGGAGATCTTTCTCTTCTGTGCAATATAAATACGTACTGCCTGATTTACTCCAGGGCTCAGCTCATCGCCGTTCTCTCTTGTAAATACCTTGGCATCTACGATAATACCATACTCACCGTGCGGTACCTTAAGGGAAGTATCACGTACCTCTCTTGCCTTCTCACCGAAGATAGCACGAAGGAGACGCTCCTCAGCAGTAAGCTCAGTCTCTCCCTTAGGAGTAACCTTACCGACAAGGATATCACCGGCACGTACCTCAGCACCGATACGGATGATACCGCGCTCATCCAGATCCTTCAGAGCGTCATCGCCGACACCCGGAACGTCACGTGTGATCTCTTCCGGTCCCAGCTTGGTATCACGGGATTCTGCCTCATATTCCTCAATATGGACAGATGTATAAACATCATTCTGTACCAGTTTCTCACTAAGAAGAACAGCATCCTCGTAGTTATAACCCTCCCAGGTCATAAATCCGATCAGCGGGTTCTTACCAAGTGCAAGCTCACCATTGGATGTAGACGGGCCATCCGCGATAACCTGTCCTGCCTCAACATGCTCACCTTGGAACACGATCGGTCTCTGGTTGTAGCAGTTGCTCTGGTTGCTTCGCATGAATTTAGTCAGATGATAATCATCTTTTGTTCCGTCATCATTCTTGATAGAGATATCTGTAGATGTGGAACGAAGTACTGTACCTGCTTTTCTTGCAACAACGCATACACCGGAGTCAACAGCTGTCTTGGTCTCCATACCTGTACCAACAACCGGAGCCTCTGTTGTAAGAAGCGGAACGGCCTGACGCTGCATGTTGGATCCCATCAGCGCACGGTTCGCATCATCGTTCTGCAGGAACGGAATCAGGGCTGTAGCAACGGAGAATACCATTCGCGGAGATACATCCATGTAATCGAACATGTGCTGCTCGTACTCCTGTGTCTCCTCGCGGTAACGACCGGAAACGTTCTTATGAATGAAGTGTCCCTCTTCATCCAGCGGCTCATTCGCCTGTGCTACATGGTAATTATCTTCCTCATCCGCTGTCATGTATACAACCTCATCGGTTACACGCGGGTTGGAAGGATCTGTTTTGTCGATCTTTCTGTACGGAGCCTCTACGAAGCCGTACTGATTGATCCTTGCATAGGATGCAAGGGAGTTGATAAGACCGATGTTCGGTCCCTCAGGAGTCTCGATCGGCACATTCTTCCATAGTGGGAATAATGTACGTCTCGAACCTCGAATCCGGCTCTGTCTCGTGACAGACCGCCAGGTCCCAGTGCGGAAAGTCTTCTCTTGTGAGTCAGCTCTCCAAGCGGGTTGTTCTGATCCATGAACTGTGACAGCTGGATGATCCGAAGAACTCTTTTACTGCTGCAGTTACAGGTTTGATATTGATCAGGGACTGCGGAGAAATACTCTCTGTGTCCTGTGTTGTCATTCTCTCACGTACCACACGCTCAAGTCTGGAAAGACCGATGCGGTACTGATTCTGAAGCAACTCACCGACAGCACGGATACGACGGTTGCCCAGGTGGTCGATATCATCATCGTTACCAAGGCCATACTCCAGATGCATATTGTAGTTAATGGACGCAAGGATATCTTCCTTGGTGATGTGTTTCGGGATCAGGTCGTGGATATCACGTTTGATCGCATCACATCTGTCCTCAAATGTGTCATTTTCTTCCAGAATTTTTTCGAGCACTGGGTAGTATACTAATTCTGTAACACCCAGGGACTTCGGATCCTCAAGCTCCGGCAGATAGTGACGGATATCAACCATAAGGCTAGAAAGAACTTTGATCTCTCTCTCCTCACCCTGGATCCATACGTACGGAACTGCGGAATTCTGTAATGTATCAGCAAGCTCTTTTGTAACAAGTGTCTCAGCCTCAGCAAGGATCTCACCTGTTGTTGTATCTACAACATCCTGGGAAAGCTTGTGGCCTACGATACGTTTATTGAAATGAAGCTTCTTATTAAATTTATAACGTCCGACTTTGGCAAGGTCATATCTTCTCGGATCGAAGAACATTGCCATGATCAGGCTCTCTGCGCTCTCTACTGCAAGCGGCTCGCCCGGACGGATCTTCTTATACAGCTCAAGGAGACCTTCCTGATAGTTTGTGGAGGTATCCTTTGTAAAGCTGGCAAGGATCTTTGGCTCTTCACCAAACAGATCGATGATCTCAGCATTGGTTCCAATGCCCAGTGCACGGATCAGAACAGTGATCGGAACCTTTCTTGTTCTGTCTACACGTACATAAAATACATCATTTGAATCTGTCTCGTACTCCAGCCATGCACCTCTGTTCGGAATTACAGTACTGGAAAACAGTCTCTTACCAAGCTTATCATGAGCGATCGCGTAGTAGATTCCAGGGGAACGTACTAACTGGCTGACAATAACACGCTCAGCACCATTGATAACAAAGGTACCCGTAGCTGTCATCAGCGGTAAATCTCCCATGAAAATCTCGTGTTCGTTGATCTCTTCTGTTTCCTTATTGATCAGCCTTACTCGAACCTTCAAAGGTGCGGCATAAGTCACGTCACGTTCTTTACACTGCTCGATGGAATATTTTGCATCTTTTTCATCGTATGTGAAATCGATGAATTCCAGACTGAGCTTTCCGCCGTAATCTGCGATCGGAGAAATATCATCAAATACTTCTTTTAAACCTTCGTCAAGAAACCACTGGTAGGAATCTTTCTGAACTTCGATCAGGTTTGGCATTTCCAGGACTTCTTTTTGTCTCTGGTAGCTCATACGCATGCTTTTTCCAGTTTTTACAGAACGAATTCTGTTTTTTTCCATTGACGTTTCACCCCTGTTTTTTTATTATTTATTACAACATGATCCCGCCTGACCTTTAGGCAGGCATATCTAGCCATAATATAGCATCCTCCACTTTAACATAAGAAAAAAAAGTGTGTCAAGCACTTTTTTTGATTTTTTTACATTTTTCAAAAAAAAGATTCTGTTCCTTCTATACATACGATGTATGGATATCCGGAACAGAATCTTTTTTTATCACACATACTTACTTCACAATAGTATTTACTGTTACTGTATTTCCGTATTTATCTTTTGAGACAAGTTTCAGAGCAGTATTCTTTTTTTGCTTCTTTATTTTAATAACGTACTGTTTCTTTTTGTTTACGGATGATACACCCAGCTTTGTCTGTTTTCCGGAACGCTGCACATATGCAATAACAGTCTGGCTGCCTGATGCAGTTCCGCTTATAGCTGTACTTCTTGATGTAACAGTTCTGCATGAAGGACGGTTGATGCCGGTCCATCCTTTGCAGCTTTTTACATATACCGCCTGAACCTTTCCGTTTTCGCAAAATGTATTCTTTTTCATGACCGGTATTACAGATGCATATGCATAAACACCATTCCCCCTATTTTTCTCCGCACGGTTTCCTGATACTTCGGATACTTTTGATTTCCAGAGCAAAATACCACTTTTTGCATTTGATGTCACACGATTGCTTTTTACCCTGACTCCGCCGGCCACATACTCAATTTTCACGCCATGATTTTTGTTGGATAAACAGATATTACCAAGAACATTATTGTTCTTTCCTGCATTTACACGTATTCCCGAGCCGGCCGCTGATTTAACAGTATTCTTCTGTGCAGTGGATGAAGTATTTACAGATTGCAGATAAATTCCATCTCCGCCTGCTCCGGAAACAGTATTCTGCTCTACAAGATTTCTCTGTTCTGATCCTGCTGCATAGACAGAACCGGAGAGATAAATTCCCGTATTTGCAGTTCCGGACACTGTATTCCTGCTGATAACGCTTCCTCTGGAATCCTGGGCATAAATCCCAAAATTGGAATATGAAGAAGTTTTTTTCATTGTTACCTGATTATCTGTTACGGTATCTGTGTCAGTAAGAGACATGCTGATTCCGTTTCCATATCCGCTGATCTGATTATCTTCTACAGTCACACCTTTCACCGGATATATCTTTTTAGGGAGCACAGCTCCATCTTTTTTCATATTATAGCCTGAAACTTTTATACCACTGCAGATCCATGCAATTCCACCAATGCTGGTAGTTCTGGCAAGACTGATGTAGTTTCCTGCCACACGAAGATTCCTGTTTTTCAGCATGTCCGGCCCATCATCATAGCCTGGCGTCTGGTGTGTATTGCTGCTCACAGAAGAAATGTCCACTCCATTTCCCACATTTACCATGGTATTATTTTCTGCTGTAGAATCTTCATAATTCATAAACCTTATACAGCGTTTTTTTACATTATGGAAAGTATTATTCGTAACTGTGATCCTTTTATATGTTTTTCCGGACATCATACTGTGCGTTCCCAGCCCTGTAAAGACATCTTCGAACACATTTCCATCGATCACAAAATCTTCACAGGTCGTTCCATCATAAGGTCTGTACTGCGGAAAAACATTGCTCTCATCTGTACAGCAGTCGATCTGAATACATTCCTGTCCACCTTCCACATAATTCTTATAATAGCCACTGAATGTACAGCCTGTGATCTTGGCATTTTTCACTCCGCCAAATTCCAGAAAATGAGATTTCAGATTATTAAGAAATGTAGCATTTTTAATCGTAACATTCGTAGCATGTCCAATGCAAAATCCCACAAATCCGCCTGGTGCATCCTTATTTTCCACACACTGATAATTGTAGTCCCAGGTTCCTCCATCGATCACAATGTTGCGATATCCATTATATCCGCCTTCTGAATCTTTGGTATTTCCAAGACGGAGGATCAGATGTTTGGTGGTAGACGTTTTTGTAATATTAGCGTCTCTTGCATATAAGTACATATTACTGTACATGCAAAGTGTACCTGTCAGTTCATAATTTCCCGGTGGAATTATGATCTTGCAGGGATTTTCATCTGTGGCCTGATCTTTCAATTCAAGAAACAGTGTGTTCAAGGGTGCTGTGATATCCTGTCCTTCCTCAACTTCCAGAGTCACAGTCTGATAAGTTCCAAGTTCTCCATCTGAAGCATCTCCTGCAGAAAAATCCCCAGCAGCATTGGCATCATCTGTAAAATCAGTCTGTGCCTGACCTGCGCCTTCATCAGCTTCATTATTATCCGGCTCTGCGACTTTTTCTACATTACCGTTTTCCTGCTGAAGCTGAAGTTCTTCGGAACCGTTATCGCCGTTCTCCGTTCCTTCGGAAAAATCTGCCGGCAATTCTCCGCTGATACTGCCATCTGCTGTCTGAATATCCTCACTGCCAGCTTCCGTTGCTGCATTGTCAGAAATATTCTTATTTGTGTCAAAATCTCCATCTGTGCTTCCATCTGAAAATGCGTCTTCAGTTGAATTTTCCGATATTTCCTCATCCCCCGGTGCCTCTGATACATCCACTGCTTCTACAGCACCTGACTCTATTTTTGTCCAGGATGCCTGTGATGCAGGAACCACACTGCCATCGTTATCCAGCACAAGCGGATCCAGATCCTGTTCCGGCATATTTTCCTCTTCTTCAAGCTCCTCCTGCTGCTGCATTGCAGCTTCCTGAGCCCGAAGTTCATCCAGAGGATTTTTCACGTTTACAGTTATATTTTTTACATTTTTTCCGACAGACACTGTCTTGGCTGCCGTCGGAAAAGAAACTCCTGTGATTCCCAACGCAGCAGCAAGGATACAGGCCATTATTTTTCGTTTCATATTCCATCCACCCTTTCCTATCTCCTTTATTATCCTTTCTTTTTCTTCAAAAAGCAAGATTTACCCTGGATTTTTCACTAAAAAAGGCTGCTGTGCCGCCGGTAAACCGGCAGGCACAACAGCCTTTAAAACTTCTGATCTGATCGGATTATTTAAGTGTAACCTTAGCTCCCTCAGCCTCAAGTTTAGTTTTGATGTCCTCAGCCTCAGCTTTGGATGCGCCCTCTTTAACAACCTTCGGAGCACCATCAACGATAGCTTTAGCCTCTTTAAGTCCAAGACCTGTAACCTCACGAACAACTTTGATAACTTTAACTTTGTTAGCGCCAACCTCTGTAAGCTCTACGTCAAACTCATCTTTCTCCTCAGCTGCCTCGCCTGCTGCACCTGCTGCTGCTACAACAACACCTGCTGCTGCGGAAACGCCGAACTCTTCCTCACAAGCTTTTACAAGGTCATTTAACTCTAATACAGATAATTCTTTGATTGCTGCAATAAATTCTTCTGTTGTTAATTTTGCCATTTTAATTTCCCTCCATTTATAAATTTTAATTAATAATCATGCGGTCGTTATGCCGCCAATTGCACGTTGCTGGGATTACTCAGCAGCTGCTGCGTCAGCTCCGCCGTTCTGCTCTGCGATCTGATTAAGCACACGAGCGAAGTTTGCGATCGGAGACTGCATGCTTCCAAGCAGTTTTCCAAGAAGTTCCTCTCTTGAAGGAATTGTGGACAGTGCCTGAATTCCGGCCTGATCATTGTAGTTACCTTCAACTACACCTGCGATCAGCTCCAGTGCCGGGAACTGTTTTGCATATTTAGCAAGGATTCTTGCCGGAGCAGTTGCGTCTGTCTCGGAGATAGCGATCGCATTTGTGCCATGTAAATGATCACTGAGGCTCTCAAATGCTGTACCCTCGAATGCACGACGCATCATGGTATTTTTGTATACCTTGTACTGAACACCAGCTTCTCTTAACTCTTTACGAAGAATTGTATCCTGCTCAACTGTAAGACCGCTGTAGTTTACAAGTACAACAGACTGTGCGTCTTTAATGCTGTTAGAGATCTCTTCTACGATTGGTTGTTTCAGTTCTACTTTTGCCATGAAATGGTACACCTCCTTATAGATTTTGTATACCGCCGTCGCAATAAGTCAATCTGTTTAAAAAAAAGACCTTACTGCTTCGCAATAAGGCCTTGTGTAATCTTAACTCAGAATACTTGGACCTCGGTAGGCGTTTTGATCCTTATGCCTTACGGCACCTACTGTCTTCGGCAGCGTTCTTAGGTACAATACCATAACAGTGCCGGGTGTGTCAAGTATTTTTTTAAGATTTTTTCAAAATTATTTAGTACCAAAAATACGATCTCCGGCATCTCCAAGTCCCGGGCAGATATAAGCGTTCTCATTGAGTTCTCTGTCAAGGGAGCCGCAGTAGATCTGTACATCCGGATGCGCCTCATGGAGACGTTTCAGTCCCTCCGGAGCTGCGATGATGCACATAAACTTGATATTCTTTCCGCCCTGTTTCTTGACAAAATCAATGGCAGCCTCGGCAGAACCGCCGGTTGCAAGCATCGGATCAACGATCACCGAAATACGCTCGTCGATAGACTCCGGAAGCTTGCAGTAGTACTCATGGGCTCATGAGTTACCGGATCACGGTAAAGTCCACATGTCCGACCTTTGCAGACGGTACCAGTGTGAGAATACTGTTTACCATTCCAAGTCCTGCACGGAGGACCGGGATCACCGCCAGCTTCTTGCCTGAGATCATCGGTGTCTTACAGGTTTCTATCGGTGTCTCGATTTCCACTTCCTCTGTAGGAAGATCACGAAGTGCCTCATATCCCATCAGGATTCCGATCTCCTCCACCAGCTTACGGAACTCGTTTGTTCCTGTGCTTTTGTCACGGAGCATTGAGATTTTGTGTTTGATCAGCGGGTGATCCATAATATAAACATTTTCCATTTTTTCCATCGTGATTTCCTCTCTTTATCTGTGTTTTTTGTAAAGCGAACCTTCTCATTCCACTCTGCTTCATACACAGGAACGCAATCCTTTCGCTTTTCTGTATTCTTCTTTCTACATTATAATATATATGACACTTTTTCAAAAGGGGGAAAAACTATTTTTCCTGGTGTTCCAGGACCTGATCGATAGCATAGGCCACACCAAACTCATTGTTGCTCTTTGTGATGTATTTTGCTGCCTTTTTGATCTCCGGAACTGCGTTTTCCATTGCAACGGTTGCTCCGAAATCCATGGAGATCATGGAATAATCATTAAGGCTGTCACCAAGAACCATTACCTCATCCATGGTATATCCCAAAGCTTCAATATATTCCTTCAGAACCGGGCCTTTCTGTGCCTCTACTGCTGTAACCTCCTGATTATATATAAAGGAAGAAGCTACCGCAACAGCCGGATTCGCTCTCAGTTCATCGCTGAGTTTCTCAAGCTGCTCCACATCTGCCGCAAAAATGAAGATCTTATATATCGGCGCACCGCTGCTCTCCAGGGAACGGATATCGGAAATCCCTTTCGTGTTTCCGGCGATTCTGCGGTACTGCGGGGATTTCCGTACAATCTCCTCGCTGGTATCTATGTCCATATTGAAAAGACGGATCTGCTGAATGATCCCGTCTTCAATTTCCTTCTTTGTTCCAATACGGTAATCATAGCGATCCGTAAAAAATGCTACAGATACCGGGTATTTTTTTGCCGTATTGTAGACCTCCTCACACAGCTCAATAGAGATCGGTGTACTCTTTACAACCTCCTGCTGCGGATTCCGTACTTCAGCACCGCTGCTCACCACATAATCACAGGTCAGCTCTGTTCCCTTCAGTTCCTCCATGGCACCGGGGAAATTCCGGCCGTGGCAACCATAAAGCGGATTCCCGCATCGCAGGCACGCCTGACCGCCGCAAGGGTTTCCGGTGCGATTCTATGGTCATCACCAAGAAGTGTGCCATCCATATCACTTGCAATTACTTTTATCATGAAAAATTTCTCCTTTTATCTGTAAAAATTCCGGTCAATCATTCGGATCCATAGCAAATATGTCCTTTTTTCGGAGAAATTATATCTTATATTATTGCAAAATACAATGATTTTTGCGACAGGCATATGCCTTTCTGATTTCAGAAATACATGGTATAATGAGATTTCATAAATCTGTCCGATGTCGGTCAAGCGTATATCCGCAATCCGCGTCGCTGCTTGATCCGGTTAAGTGAATAACCCCATCCACATGTACTACATAGATTTGCATCAAATAAATGCTCTTCAGTTAAGTCAGTCAATCAGAAAACAGGAGAATATTATGTCAACTTATTTTTTTCATTCCAAAAGAAGCCGCTCGCATTCCCGTTTCTTCTATTTAATATTGTGCACAGTCCTTGTCTGTCCAATACTCCTTTTCACAGGCTGCGGAAATATCACGGATGCAGATACATCCACCACCGGAAATGAGCCTATCAGTATCAGCAGTATCAAATTGAATACAGCTGTACAGATCACAATTTACGATTCTCAGGATAAAGCTCTCCTGGATGACTGTCTGGCACTGTGCGATAAATATGAGCTGATCTTCAGCCGGACAAATGAGAAAAGCGAGCTTTATAAATTAAATCACCGCAAAGATACATCGGATAAAGATACCAATACCGACCGGCAGACTACTCCATATCCGGTCAGCGGCACAGCAGACACCTGGCATATATCTGAAGACCTTGCCGCTCTGCTTTCTGAAGGACTCGATATCACCAGGGAATCCGACGGTGCCTTTGACATCGCCATTGCGCCTTTGACCTCTCTCTGGGATTTCACAGCAGAAGACCCGAAGGCTCCGGATGATGCAGATATTCAGAAAGTTCTCCCCCTGTGCAGCTCCGACGGCGTCACCATTGACGGGCAGGATATCACACTTCCCTCTGATGACATCCAGTTCGATGTAGGCGCCATTGCCAAAGGCTATATTGCAGACCGCCTGAAAGATTTTCTGGTAAAAAAAGGCGTAAACAGTGCTATCATCAACCTTGGCGGCAATGTCCTCTGCATCGGCTCAAAGCCCAACGGCACTCCCTTCAAGATCGGCATCCAGAAGCCTTTTGCAGATCGCAACGAAACCGAAGCCGTTATGGATATCACCGGAAAATCTGTTGTATCCTCCGGAATTTATGAGAGGTGCTTTAAGCAGGGCGGTAAATTATATCATCATATCCTGAATCCCCAAACCGGCTATCCTTATGAAAACGGCCTGATTTCTGTGACGATCATCTCCGACCAGTCTGTGGACGGCGATGCCTTAAGCACCACCTGTTTCGCCCTTGGTCTGGAGGACGGACTGAAATTTGCGGAGAAAAAAGGCGTGCAGGCTGTATTTATCACAGAAGATTATGAACTGCATTATACGGACGGATTCCAGGATGAGATCAATGTCACTGATGTGGAATCCTGAACCATGAAATCTTTTTCAGTAACAACCAAAAACCTTACGGATAGACCATATTTGTCACATAAGTCTGCGGATAATCTTTCAGAAGATTTGCCATTGCTGTCTGTGTCTGTGTCGTTGAAAATGGCTAGGATGGGCCGTTCCACAGACATTCATAATCTGCCTCCGTACCGTGGATGTCTCTGTTCCGCAGTTGTAGGGCACAGGGGGGGGGAGGCAAAACCTTCCGGATTCACAATCTGCTCCCAAGCTTCTTCATATCCCTTATCCGGAAGTTCAAAACACCATGGGATAAATCCGAGCAAACAGTGATCTTCTGGAAGCAGATAATGCCGAAGATGGCCTGAAGATCATTCTCAAAGAGCATCCTGACATTATTATCACAGATATGAAAATGCCCGTCATGGACGGAATACAGCTCTAAAAAAAGCCGGAAGAACTTCACATCGACAGCAAAATCAGTGTGATCAGCGGATTCAGCGATTTCAAATATACAAGACTTGCGATCCAGGCCGGTGTTATTGATTACATACTGAAGCCTGTTGATCCCCAGAATTTGAACAATGCGCTTTCAGCCACAATTTCTCAGTTGGAAAGTGAAGCAGGCAAAACTGGGACTTCCGATTCTGCTTCATCACCCGAACCCTGCTCTGCGTTCACCAGTAGGGTAATCAGTGATGTTTTTGATTATATCAATGCACATTATCTGGAAAATATCTCCCTGGCCGATATTGCAGAATCTTTTTTCTAAGTAAGGAGCATCTGTCCAGATTGTTTTAAAAAAACGTCAGAATCTTTTTTCCTATACTATGCAGTTAAAGCTCACCGAGGTGAAACGGCTTCTGCAGTCTACGGATATAACTCTCGACGACATTGCCTGGCATCTTGGTTTCAGCAATGGAAATTACTTCAGCAAGGTTTTTAAAAAGAACTGTCAGATGTCTCCCAGTGAATACCTGAACGTACAGCTATAGTTCTTCAGAAAACTTTTCTCCGATAAAAAGTAGCTGTAACTGAGCGTATTCGTTCAGTTACAGCCACTTTATTCAATATTATTATATTCAGTTATTGATCATATCCGGCCAGGAAAGAATCTCTGCAGAAATCTTCTCTTCATAATCTCCGTCAATGTCCTCACTTCTTCCAGCCGCATAAATATTGGTCTCGGCACCCCAACCGTTGTCCTCGTATTCCCATACATGGAATTTCAGTCCACGGAACATGAAATCCAGACTTCCGCAACCATCTTCCTCTGTGTATTCGAATGTGATATTTTTTTTGTTCAGAGCATCCTGTACTTTCTGTAAACGCATATAATATCGCTCCTTCCACGCCTAAAATCTTCCTTTATACACAAAGTATAACATGTTGTGATTTTTGACACAAGTCAAGGATGAAAGTGCCTGTGAGCTGCAGATAGCTCAGGCCCAGTAGAGTCTCATTCCAAACTCATGGCTCATACGGTCCGGATGCCCATCAACTCTTGAAAGCAAAGTACAGATATCCTGATAGGTATTCTTTGCCATACATTTACCGCTATTATCAGAAAGAATTAGTGTAAGGTTCCACTTCTTGCCTTTTCCGTATTCTTTCTCAAAGGTTTTTACCATGACACGGCTGTCTGCCGGAACTTCTGCTTTAACACTTCCCTTTTCCACCAGTTCTCCGTTCAATGTTTCTGTAATGATCCATGTAAGTTCACACTCTCCCAGAGCTCCATCTGTATCATTTACAATATACAGACTGTCCAGATAATCTTTGTGCTTTGCAAAAGCACCCACTGGTGCGTTGCTTTCCAGTATAGCCTGAAGACCCTTTTTGGGAATTCCCCACCAGTCATATAATCCGTAGAAGCTCTGAGGACACAGATCGATAAACATAAACTGTATATATCCTGAGCAAGGTTCATATTTCTGGATCCTGTAATGCTCTGTATAATATTTCAGAAGCTTATACTGATATTCCTGGATCTTCGGGATATCATCCACCAGTTTTTCCAGACGATGATATACCGCCGGAACAGTTTTCAGATTTTCACTGCTGCCCGGTGCATCAAATCCGTACTCTGTATTCAGCTTTTCTGTCTGCTCATAAATATCTGCATATTCTCCACCGCATAAAGAACCCAGATAATTATGGCTGTCCCCGCTAAGCAGATCGTCTTCGCAGAAAGAACCCTTGATGATCGGTCTGCCCGGATCCATCTTCTGTACTTCCCTGTACAAAGCAGGTCCCGGATTTTCCTCCATAAATCTCCTTCTCACATTTCCATCCGGATCAATACATCCCGGTTCATTCATAATGATCCAGCAGATCAGAGACGGATGATGCTTCAGAAGTTTCACATTTTCTCTGTAAACATCTGCAAATCTCTGCGCCCATTCATCTGTTGAAGGATGCGTCCAGTTGTACTCCGAATCCTGAAAAACTGCAATTCCCAGCTCGTCACACAGATCATAAAAAACTTCCTGCTCTGTGTGGACATGTACTCGTACCAGATTAAAACCTGCCGCCTTTACATTAAGAAGATCTCTCAGGTACCGTTCCTTTGTCATTGCAGAAATATAACAATCCGGAAAATAAGAGGTTCCTCTTATATACAGTTTCCTGTTATTAAGCCAGAATCTTGTTATTTTTTCATTACGCTCAATCTGAATGTCCCGAAAAGCAAAATTCGTTGTTCTGCTGCTCAGTATGTCTTTTCCCCTGCTTAACGTAAGTTCTGCCTGATACATCCAGGGATAACCATGATCCCATGTGGACCACAGTCTGACATCTTCCACTTTAAGCTCACATTTAAAACCTGTCTCTGCTTTCTCTGCCATTATCTGAACAGTTTTTTCTGCCTTTATAAGACCGGACTCTTTTTCCCGGATCTTTACATTAAAATCATATGTCTCCCCGGATTTCAGACCTCGCGCTTCAGTTTCCACATATACGTCTGCTTTCCTTACATCCGGATCCAGTTCATACTTCAGATCTGTCTGATCTTCCAGAACACCTTCTTCTGTCAGGATCAGTTCCACTTTTCCGTAGATTCCTACAGGATTTACATCTCTCTGGATAAATGTATCAGAATGTTCGTAGGTACCTTTTACCATATTTCTTTTTACCAGGTGGGTTCTGGAATCCTGTGCATCCAGCTCCACCTCATCATCCCATGGAGAACTTACCTTTACAATGAGATAATTTTTCTCTCCAAAAACAAGCTTATCTTTTACATTAAAGGAAAATGGAGCGGAATATCCTTCATGCTCTCCAAGAAATTCTCCGTTAATCCATACTTTTCCATAATAATCAACATTGGTAAATTTAAGGACAGCATCCGTAACTTTCTGATCCGGAACTTCAAACTCTGTTTTGTACCACCAGGCGCCTGATTGAAATATCTCAGTTCACGCCCGAAATATGGCTGTCTGGCATAGATAAGCTGCAGATGTTTCAGTTCCTCCAGTTCCTCCCATTCAGACACCTGGGAACCTACGGAAGTATCCGCTTCCCTGGCAGCATAAAGCCCGGTCTTTTCCCCTGTATCATGAACATCCTGCAAAATTTTCCATCCTTGTTTCAATTCAATCCTTGTTTCCATTTCAGCCTCCTAACTCTTGACCGCACCTGCAGCCATACCTTCGATTATGTTTTTGTTAAGAATAAAATACACGATCAGTGTAGGCAGGATCGATATTACGATCGCCGCAAATGTACTTCCCCAGTCCACTCTTCCGAACTGCCCCACAAAGTCATTCAGCCAATTGGCAGAGTTTTCATATCAGAAGATGAGATAAATGTATTGGCATATGTAAATTCGTTCCATACAAAAACAAAATTGTATGTAAGAACTGTCATTGTAGTATTTTTAGCCATAGGTACCACGATCTTGCGGAATGTGGTTCCCATTGTGGCACCGTCAATAACTGCCGCTTCCAGAAGAGAATCCGGCATAAATTTAAAAAATCCGGTGTAAAGATAGATACACATTGGAAGTCCGAACCCGATCTGCGGAAGCACCAGTGCCCAGTATGTATTTCTCAGTCCGATCCTGTTATAAATCTGGAACATGGGTACAAGGCAGGAAAAAATAGGCACCATCATTCCAAACAGGAAAAATGCCATCAGTGCATTGGCATATTTTACCTTTACCTTACTGATCACAAATGCAACCGGGCATCCCAGGACTACGATGCCAAGAAGTGTGAGAACTGCCACAACCGTACTGTTAAGAAAATATCTTGGAATGGATGAGATCGTCAGTGCGCTGATATAGTTTCCAAGATAAAATCCTGATGGCAGGGCATACTGTGCAGTATATGTCATTTCATCCGGTGTTTTCAGACTGGAGCAGATAACCCAGAAAATAGGGTAGACCTGTATCATGACAAAAATAAGGATCACTACATAGAACACAGCACGAATAGGTATATTTTTTCTTGATTTTATCATTCTGACCCATCTCCTTTCGCCGATCCCAGGCATTTCTGTATAATCCCTACTGCTACCAGACATTCAATGACCAGAAAAACGGACAATGTACTTCCATAGCCAAAGTCAGCCGAATTAAAAGCGGTTTTATACATATAAGTTGCCACCATCTCTGTTGATCTGGATTTATTGTCAAGAATATAGAATACATCAAAGGTTTTCAGACAACCATTTACAAGCATTACAATGACAATGCTGAATATATTTTTCACCAGTGGAAGCTTTATGTAACGATACTGTTGAAAAACATTGCAGCCATCCATTGTAGATGCCTCGATCACATCCTTTGATATGGATACAAATGCGGAATAAAAAATGATCATGTACAGACCACAGTATTTATATCCATCGATCAGGGTTATGGTTATCAGCGCTGTATGGGAATTTGCCAGCAAAGCGATAGGTTCCATTCCCAGTTTTTCCATCACATAGCAAACAGACCCTGGGGCTGGACAGAAAGCATTTTGGAAAAAATCTGGCAGATCGCCATAGATGAAATGATACATGGAATAAAATAAATAACCCGCAGAATATTTCCACCCTTGGAAATATGTGTAAGCAAAATCGCCAGGATCAGTCCTGCACATAACTGGAACAGACTTCCCAGTACAACAAATTTAAGATTATTTACAACAGCCTCACGAAATGTCTCATCCTGAAACATCCTCACATAATTTTCCAGTCCGATAAACTTCATATCACCGATTCCATTCCAGGAAAAAAGGCTGTAACCCATTGACACAGAATTGGGATGATAACAGTAAGAATATATACGAACAGTGCAGGAAGAACAAACGGTAAAGGCTGGATTTTATTTCTGGGCTTCATATCCTCTCCCCTTTCATACGCAGATGCAGATAAAATTCCGCATCTGCGTATTCTCTCAGTTATTCTTCAGTGTCAAAATAATCAGATGCATACTGTTCTACAGCTTTGTCCATGTTTTCGCAGACTCTTCAGGAGTTGATTCTCCCATTCCAAGGCTTGCCAACTCTTTTCTGTAAACCTCGTTTGTAGAAGGATCCAGACGAACATCCCAGCACTGGGCAAAAGTGCCGCAGTTCTCAAGATCACTTAAAATCTGCTGTGTAAGCTCCGGAAGCTTCTCCGAATCACTTGGCATCATGGATGGAAGCATATTGAACTCATACATTGCCGTATCAGCAAAATTATCCCATACATAACTGATGAAATCTTTCATCTCATCACTCATGGAATCCTTGAGAATGGCAGTTCCGATTCCACAATTCGCATAGTAATCATTTTCTCCTGTAGCGGTTCCTTCGCTGTCTACAGGAAGTTTGAACATGGAAATGTCATCTTTAAGATTTCCCTCATCATCTACAAGATCCGGTGTATCCCATGTTCCGGTGTATAACATTGCCGCACCACTGTTCAGAAACAGATCCATCTGTGCGGTAGTATCTGAACTTGTCCATCCTTCACTGAAATACTGGGCTATATCCTGTGTATACTGGGCTGTTGCGATACCTGTCTCAGAATTAAATTTTTCTTTTCCCATTCTTGCATTGTCAATGAAGTCATTTCCTTCCAGTCTGAAAGCCTTAAATGCAGGATAACGCATGATCATGTCGTAATTTCCTGCGGATATCGGGGTCATTCCCGCATCTTTCAGCTTCTTGCACACATCCAGGAGGTCTTCCAGTGTCTGAGGTGTTTCAGTAATTCCGGCTTTTTCAAACATGTCTTTGTGATACCAGAAATACTCTACATTTCCCTGCCAGGTCATAAGGTAATTGCTTCCGTCACTGAGTTTCGGATAATTCAGTGCAATATCAAAGAACTTGTCTTTGATACCCAGTTCATCATAAAGGTCATCCACACTGTAGATCAGATCCTTTTTGCAAAGTCCTTCAAAAAATGCCTCCGGATCTGCGTCAAACCAGTCCGGCAGTTCATTGCTGGATGCAAGGATCTTGATCTTCTGAAGATATGTTTCTCTGTCTGCAATAGACTCTACATTGAATTCAAAATCCGGGTGATCTTTTTTATAATCTTCTGCAAGCTTCTTCAATGTTTTCAGTGCCGCATCTGTTTCGCCCCTGGCACTGATATAATTGATCACAAGTGGTTCGGAATCCTCTTTTTTATCTGCCCACACATTCATCATGCTGAATGAAGAGAGACACATCATTGTGGCAAGTGTAGCAGCCATCACTTTTTTTAATTTCATTTTCGTCCTCCTTTTGGTACATTTCTATTCATCCGGATTGAATATTTTGTTCCGCTTTCCTTATCGATGAGACCATTATATTAAATCCGTCCGGAAAAATACATGGAAAATCTTCGCTGTACCTGGAATATTTTCTCCAATCTTTCCCCCACACTTGTGAGAATTTTTCCCTTATTATATAATGTAGCCAATAAAACCAGAGGGGGGATTCCATGATAGAAAATCTGAAAAAAAAGGTGTTTCACTTATTTTTAGGAATCAGTCTGAAACGCAGGCTTTTTATTACATATCTGCTGCTCAGTTCTCTGATACTCATGCTTACTTCCGTGTTTTTTATACTGCATCCAAAAAAGTACTGATCAAGCGTGCCGCACTTTCCAGTCAGCAGCAGCTATCCCTGATCACCAGCAACCTTGGAGAAAAGATCGATAATATATCAAACTATGCCATCACCCTTTCCATCAACAGCAATATCGCCGATGTTTTAAAAGAAAATCCCACAGTTCCCGAAAACACACTGGAACATTTTCTGGTAAATTCCGAGCTTACAGACCAGGCCCAGCGTATCATCGGACTTCACAAAAACATCTATGCCTGGGATATCCTGGATACAGAAAACCACTGGTTTCACAGCAGTACCACAGAAACAGATCAGCTTGATTCCATTTTAGGTCCCGAAGTCCTTGACAGCCTTCAGACTAATCTGGCCTTTCAGTTTCTCGGACCCTTCCAGATAAGTGGGGAGCCAACCTTTGTAGCCTTAAAAAGTATTACAAACATTGATAACACCAAATATCTGGGCGCCTGGTCCTTCTGATCAGAGAAACAAATATTTCCTCTGCATTCCGCGACCTTCCGGACAGCTCTTCCAGGGATTTCTATATTACTGATGAAAATGGACAGATACTTTCCTCTTCTTCATCCGGAGGTATTTATAAAGACTTCTCATCCTATACAAAAATCAGTTCAGAGAATTATAAAACCCTGACAGAAACCGACAGGCAGTTTTTTTCCGTAGACGGCACTGACACTCTTTTTATCTGCAAATCCTATCCTGACCTAAACTGGAATGTGATCAACCTGATTCCTCTGGAAAGCCTGACTCTGGATCATATGGTGATCCTGCACAACATTCTTCTGATCAGCATTGTAGTGTTTATTTTATCTGTATTTTTTTCCATATTATGTACAGGTACTGTCACCGCACCTATACAGAAACTTGTGGAAAAAATGAAATCTGCATCTGCCGGAAAGCTGAATATTTCTGCCAGTTACTCTTCAAATGATGAACTTGCAGTTCTCTATAACCAGTTTAACCTTATGATGCAGAAGATCCAGACATTACTTAACGATATCTATGAGGAACAAAATGCCAAACAGAAAATGGAAATACGTCTTTTACAGTCCCAGATCAATCCCCATTTTCTTTATAATACTTTAAACACCATCAAGTCTCTCATAGAAATTGATATGAATGATACCGCAGTAAAAGCAGTGTCTGCCATGTCATCTTTCTACAGAAACTCTCTTTCAAAGGGACAGTTTATCATTCCTCTGCGCCAGGAGCTGCTTCTTACAGAACAGTATCTTTATATCCAGAATCTGCGGTATATGGATTTTGTTGATTACGAGATCATCTATGAGCCGTCCTGGGAGGATCATGGGGCAGAGATACCCAAGCTGACCATACAGCCTGTTGTGGAAAATATTTTTGTCCACGGACTTACCAGCCAGATATGCCATATTCACTTAATTGTTTCTATCAAAAATGGTACCATCTGTATTTCTGTTTCTGATAATGGTTCCGGTATCCCGCCGGAAAAACTTGCCGAACTTAACCGTTCTATCAGAGACTTCAAAACTGCCCGACATTCTTTCGGGCTTCCAAGTATCAACCACAGGATTGCTCTTCTCTACGGTGAGAATTACGGACTTACCATCGAAAGTTCACCTGAAAAGGGAACCACTGTAACCATAGTAATACCTGACAAAAATCTGATCGAGGGGGAAATATAAAGTGAAAACACTTGTAATTATTGACGACGAAGTTTTTTTCAGAAAATCTCTGATCAATTTTCTTGAAAAACAAAACCTTTATAACATTGCAGGGGAAGCTAATAACGGACAGGCCGGAATCCGGCTTATTGAAAATGTTAAACCCGATATTGCCCTTGTGGATATATCCATGCCGGTTATGAGCGGTCTGGATATGATCGCAGCTCTTGGAACAGACTGTCATACCAGGTTCATCCTTTCCACAGGATACGAAGATTTTGACTATGCCAAAAAAGCCATCTCTCTTCAGGTCCGCGGATACCTCCTGAAGCCATTGGATCACCGGGAGCTTATGGAGACACTCCAGAAAGTAAGTGACGAGATCGATCAGGAAAATTCCAGAAACAGTTATGTGAATAATTATTTTCAGTTCCGCGATCTGTATACACGGCAAATGCAGCTTAATTTCTTCCAGAAGGTGATCAGCGGAACAACCATTTCCCCGGATGATCTGGAAAAAATTCCGATTCATAAAACTTCCGATTATCTTACCATTCTTATGGAGATCCACAATGCCAATCCGGAAATATGGGATGAAAAAGGTGATTTTTCTCTGCTCCACACCATCCTGGAAAATATATGCAGGGAAATCTTACAGCCTGTGTGCAAAGAGCTTATTTACATTGACTATTCTCAGATGAGACAGTATATCATCATGGAAAAAAGCTCTGATTTTTCTTTTACCGATCTGGAACAATCCTGTCTCAGACTTGCCGGGATATATGATAATATCGCACAGATTTCCACTTTTTTCTGCTGTGGAACACCTCATGAAGGCGTGGAAGGAATCCGCTATTCCTATGAAGAGGCTCTTTCTGTTTTTCATAACAGAACTGCGTCTTCTTCCGGATTTCTTTATTTCACGCCCCAGTCCCATTCCGGTGATTTTACATTAAAGCCTCTGGTTTATAATGATATCCTGATCTTTCTGCGCCAGCAAAATTCACCGGCTCTCTGTAAATATATTGATGAATATTTCAACGATATCATCACCAAAAAAATCCATATCCGGCAGACCTGGAGTGTAGCTGCTGCTTTTCTTACTGTACTTGACGGTTTTATCACGGAGTGCAGTCAGCGTGAAACGCTTTTTCCTCTTCTGGAAAACGCCCTGAATACTTACCAGAACTGCCAGAGTGCCCTGCAGTTAAAACAACTGCTCCAGTCTACCTGCAAGGCAGTTCTGGATTCTCTTGCTGATGAAAAAAATCCGCGGAAGTCAGCTCTTGTATCCCAGGTTCAGGAATATATCTGTCTGAATTTTAATCAGCCGGATCTTCGTCTTGAAACCATTGCTTCCCATTTTTTTGTCAATCCCCAGCATCTCTCTGCTGTATTCAGTCAGGAATCCGGAGTTACACTTACCTCATATATCAATGTCTGCCGCATGAAAAAAGCCAGACAGTTTCTTCTGGAAGACAGCCCTTCCATTCAAAATGTAGCTTCTTTATGCGGATTTTCTGATTCCGGATATTTCAGCAAATGTTTCCGGAAATATTACGGAATCTCTCCAAAAAACTTTGTATCCCTGACTGAAAAGAACAGTTATCCAGGTTCTATCGGCATATGATCTTTATATCATTAAAGCGTAACGTTTCACCGCTTCATCTTATTAAAATTACATTTTACTCTAACATATGTTTTATGTAAAATGCAAGTTCTTTTTATTGTGCAATATCCCGGAATGTGTTAAGATAAAACCTGCGACTTTATACAAATAGCAGTTTACCATACTGCAATAATGAGGTGAGTTATGAAAGAAAGAGAAAAACTTGGATCCCGTCTGGGATTCATTCTGATTTCTGCTGGCTGTGCCATCGGAATCGGAAACGTCTGGAAATTCCCTTACATGGCCGGACAGGGCGGTGGCGGCACATTCGTACTGTTTTACCTGATCTTCCTGGCCCTTCTTGGACTTCCTGTTATGACTATGGAGTTTTCTGTTGGACGTGCCAGCCAGAAGAGTCCTGTCAAAGCATATTACGCACTGGAAAAACCAGGACAGAAATGGCACATCCATGGATATATCACTCTGATCGGATGTTATCTCCTGATGATGTTTTACACCACTGTTACAGGCTGGATGCTGAATTACTTCTATATGACAGCCACCGGTAAATTCCAGGGACTTGATTCCGACGGTGTTGCAGGACAGTTTACCAACATGCTTGGCCAGCCCGTTACTATGGGATTCTGGATGATCGTTGTTGTTATTGCAGGTGTTTTTGTCTGCTCCCGCGGTCTTCAGAACGGCCTTGAAAAAGTTACCAAGGTTATGATGATCTCTCTTCTGGTGATCATGGTTGTTCTTGCCATCAACAGTTTTACCATGGATGGTGCCAAAGAGGGACTGAAATTCTACCTGATCCCGGATTTCGAGCGTATGAAAGAGATCGGTATTATTTCTACCATTACCGGTGCTATGAACCAGGCATTCTTTACTCTCAGCCTTGGTATCGGTGCTATGGCTATCTTCGGAAGCTACATCGGAAAAGATCATGCACTGCTTGGTGAATCCATGAATATTGCGCTTCTGGATACTTTTGTTGCGATCACCTCCGGACTTATTATTTTCCCGGCATGTTTCACATTCAATGTTGACCAGACTTCCGGACCGAGCCTGATCTTCATCACACTGCCGAATATTTTCAACCACATTCCGCTTGGAAGACTGTGGGGAAGCCTGTTCTTTATCTTTATGTCATTTGCAGCTTTCTCTACCATCCTGGCTGTATTTGAAAATATTATTTCCTGCGGTATGGAGCTTACCGGCTGGAGCCGAAAAAAATCCAGTCTTGTAAATGCCATCGCCATCATCCTTCTGTCTCTGCCATGCGTACTTGGATACAATGTATGGTCCTGGGACTGGCTCAAGGTATTCGGCGGCGCAATTCTCGACCTTGAAGATTTTCTGGTAAGCAACATTCTGCTCCCGCTTGGTTCTCTTGTATACCTGCTTTTCTGTGTTTCCAAACGGGGCTGGGGCTGGGAAAACTTCACAGAAGAAGCCAACACCGGAAAAGGCATGAAGATCCGGAAATGGATGCGCGGATACATCACTTATATCCTGCCGCTGATCATTCTGTTTATCTTCTTCTTTGGTCTGTACGATAAGTTTTTTGCATAAAATAAAACACCCCTGACGGATATCGTATGTGATTTACACACGCGATTTCCATCGGGGGTGTTTTTGTTGAATCAGGCGGATATTCACAGCCTGCACTCTTCCTGATACAAGCAAGTCCCCTCACCGCGTATTGCTTTTCGTAATTGAAGCAAGGAACTTACTTGATTCAGTTAAGAATTTTACCTGCCTAGCAGCTCCAGTACTTCCTCTCTGCTGATCAAAGCCTGGCCGATTCCCTCGCCGCTTAAGATCTCATCAGCCAGTTCCCGTTTTCTTTCCTGAAGAGCCCGGATTCGTTCTTCTATGGTGTCTTTCATAAAGAGGCGGTAGACACTGACAACGTTCTGCTGACCGATGCGGTGGGCACGGTCTGTTGCCTGATTCTGCACAGCAAGATTCCACCAGGGATCGTAGTGGATCACAATATCAGCTGCCGTAAGATTCAGGCCTGTTCCTCCTGCTTTCAGAGAAATGCAGAAAACAGAAGTATCATCCTCATTAAATGCATGTACCATCTGCGCCCGTTTTTCCTTGGAAGTCGATCCGGTCAACATATAAAAAGAAACTTTTGCTTTTTTCAGACGGACAGCCAGCACATCCAACATGGTAGTAAACTGGGAAAACAACAGGAGCTTATGTCCGCCATTCACCGCATTCTGAACCAACTCCATGCACATCTCCAGCTTGGAAGAATTCCCTTTGTATCCTTCATATACCAGTCCCGGATAACAGCAGATCTGCCGCAGCCTCGTGATCTCTGCAAGGATCTGCAGTTAGAAGTGCGAAACTCCGCATCCGACTGCATCCCAAGCATCAGGCGAAGCGTTCCGTATGGGCCTCATACAGCTCCTTCTGCTCGCTTTCCAACGGGGAAAACATATCTTTTTCCAGCTTATCCGGAAGATCCTTCAGCACATCCCTCTTCAATCTCCGCAGCACAAAAGGACGGATCATTTTCTGCAGACGCTCCATCGCATCGGAATTGCTGTACTGCACAGCCGGAAGTTCGATTTCCTTACGAAATTTTTCGTAAGAATAAAGGAAACCCGGCATCAGAAAATCAAAAATACTCCACAGCTCACTGAGCCTGTTCTCCACCGGTGTACCGGTCAGCGCAAGCCTGAATTCCGACCGGATCTCCTTCACAGCCTTTGCCACCTGAGTTCCGTGATTCTTGATATACTGCGCCTCATCAATGATCTGCACAGCAAAATCCAGGTTCTGATAAGCCTTCAGATCCCGTTTCAGAAGGTCATAGGAGGTGATCAGAACCTCCCGTTCTCCCGCATTTTTGATCAGTGCTTTCCTCTCCTTCACATCACCAGTCACAACGGTAGCCGGAAGTCCCGGCGCAAAACGTTCGATCTCGTTCATCCAGTTAAACACCAGCGAAGCAGGCGTTATCACAAGGGCACGTCTGTTTTCTCCCGGCGCAGATTCCTGAAATTCTGACCAGAGAAATGTGATCACCTGGAGGGTTTTTCCAAGTCCCATATCATCTGCCAGGATCCCTCCAAACTGATTATGCTCAGAGTTTTGATCCAGTAAAAGCCCTCTTTCTGATAGCCCGGAGGATTTTTTCCTGCTCCCTGGGAATCTGAAATTTATGTTCTTCCATTGTCTGCATGTTCCGGATCAACGCACGAAAGGCA
>ENA-OQBT01000250-OQBT01000250.1-human-gut-metagenome-genome-assembly--contig:-NODE-250-length-36971-cov-6.768510_pt1 | contig 36971 bp, 40 predicted proteins | sample MGYA00242749_ERZ504557 | MGnify/ENA primary metagenome ERZ504557 (study PRJEB26092, sample SAMD00036243) | human gut metagenome | host: Homo sapiens | study: EMG produced TPA metagenomics assembly of... | reverse complement strand
TCTTTTTTTCTTTTTCCTTTTCCTCAGAATCTGAAGATTTCTTCTCTTCAAAATCTTCGGTTACTTCTACTGGTTTTACTGTAGCTTCTAAAGCCATAATTTCTTCTGAACGTGAGGTCCAGGGACGTTTGCCAAAAATGCGTTCCACGTCTTCGGCGAAAATTACTTCTTTTTCAACCAACAGACGGGCCAGCTCGTTGTGACCATCTTTATGTTCGGACAATATTGCCTTTGCCCGATCATATTGTTCGTTGATCATTCTTTTCACTTCTTCGTCAATCAGTTCGGCTGTACGTTCGCTGTAAGGCTTGCTGAAAGAGTATTCATCGTTGCTGTAATAACATAAGTTGGGTAACTTTTCACTCATTCCGGCGTAAGCAATCATTCCATATGATTGTTTTGTCACACGTTCCAAATCGTTCATGGCACCGGTTGAAATATGTCCGGTGAACAGCTCTTCGGCTGCACGTCCCCCTAAAGTGGCACACATTTCATCCAGCATTTGTTCTTTGGTTGTGATCTGCCGTTCTTCGGGCAAATACCATGCGGCTCCCAATGCGCGTCCACGGGGAACAATGGTTACCTTAATCAAAGGATTGGCATGTTCCAAAAACCAAGACAGCGTAGCGTGACCGGCTTCGTGTAAAGCAATAGTACGCTTTTCTTCGGCAGTCATGATTTTGGTTTTCTTTTCCAAACCACCGATAATACGGTCTACAGCATCTAGAAAATCTTGTTTCCCAACCGCATTCTTACCATGCGGGCGGCGATCAGTGCTGCTTCATTACATACATTGGCAATATCTGCCCCACTGAATCCCGGAGTTTGACGGGCGAGCAAATCCAGATCGACACTTTCATCCAGCTTTAAGGGCTTCAAATGTACTCCAAATACTTCTTTACGTTCGTTTAAGTCGGGTAAGTCAACATGAATCTGGCGGTCAAAACGACCAGCACGCAATAATGCTTTATCCAATATATCCGCACGGTTGGTAGCGGCCAAAATGATCACACCGCTATTTGAACCAAAACCATCCATTTCTGTCAATAATTGGTTTAATGTATTTTCGCGTTCATCATTTCCACCCATGCTTGGATTTTTGCCACGGGCACGTCCTACTGCGTCAATTTCATCAATGAATATAATACAAGGAGCTTTCTCTTTCGCCTGGCGGAACAAGTCACGTACACGGGATGCACCTACTCCAACGAACATTTCCACAAAGTCGGAACCCGAAAGCGAAAAGAAAGGTACATCTGCTTCACCGGCAACAGCTTTTGCCAGCAAAGTCTTACCGGTTCCCGGAGGGCCTACCAGTAAAGCACCTTTAGGTATCTTACCTCCCAACTCCGTGTATTTCTGAGGTTGTTTCAGAAACTCTACAATTTCTTCCACTTCTTGTTTAGCTTCCGCTTGTCCGGCTACATCTTTAAAAGTAATCCGGTTAGTCTTGTCTCCTTTTTCGTATACCTGAGCTTTGCTTTTGCCTACGTTGAACGGATTGGCGCCTCCGGCCCCTGCTCCGCCGCTCATGCGACGCATGGCAAACATCCAGATACCGATCAATAGTAAAAACGGAGCGATATTCCAAAATAATGCGCCGAAGTAGTCGCGTTTCTTTTCATAACTGATAGATCCGGTAAAGTGACCTTCTTCCTGTGCCTTTTCCATGAATTTATCCAATGACTCCATGGAACCTATTTCTACGTTCAATGCTGGGTTACGCCCTACTTTTTTATAGTCATTTTTAAATACATCTTTAACAAATTCCGGTTTAATGTACATTTCTACCGTATTGTCATCGTATGCAATTATTTTATTGGCATATCCCTTGTTTATCATATCTTTAAACTCGGTATATGTTATTTGTTTGTCAATTCCTCCTTCTTGATTGGAAAAGTAGAGGATGGCAAAACTCATGGCAATGATAACATACAGCCAACTCAAATTGAAGCGTGGCATGTTTATCTTTGGTCTATTATTGGTATTTTCACTCATTTTGATTCTGTATTGGATTAGTCTAGATCAGGAATTTGGGTCAGTTTGGCATCTGCCCATAAATGTTCCAGATTATAAAAATTTCTTGTTTCCGGCAAAAAGACATGTACCAGTACATCGCTGTAGTCCATTGCAACCCATTCTGCGTTTCTCAGTCCGTCTATTCCCGTAGGCTTGTCATCTATTTCTTTATGTACATATTCCTTGACTGAGTCAACGATAGCTATAACTTGACTTGGGGAATTACCTTGACAGATTACGAAATAGCTGCAAATGGTATCATCAATGGCGGTGAGGTCCGCTATTACAATGTTTTTACCTTTCTTTTCTTGAATGCCTTCTGTTATTTTTTTTACTAAAGTCTCTGCTTCGTTCATTATAATGTTATTAACAACTGATTATTCTAATATATGTATTTACAACAATGCACAAAGATACTTGGTTTTCTCATTCTAGCGAAAAAATGTGCATTAAATATATTCGGTTTTTGTTTTTTTTAGTTAGAGAATCTTTTTATTGTTATGTTAAGCCTAGAGTGAAGATACACGGTCAAGAAGGATAAGGAAGGCTGGAAAAGAAAGCAAATGGAGAAAAAAGAATCTTGATTAGAAAAAAAAGCTTCAAAAATTTGTGGATTAAATAAAAAACCGTATCTTTGCAGCGTCAAAATCAAAACGGGCGTTTTGATAGGAAAATTGGGATATGGTGTAATGGTAACACAACAGATTCTGGTCCTGTTTTTCCAGGTTCGAATCCTGGTATCCCAACACATAAACCACTTATTAAAGACAAAGTTCTTCTAAAATTGCAATTTTAGAAGAATTTTTTTCATTTTGGGCTAGCTATCTTAAAAATAGACCAATCAAAATTGGTGTCAACTCTCTATTTTTCCGTAAGACTCATGAAAAAAGCGGGGCAGTCCGAAAACAATGCAACGCCAATCCGGGAGTAATTCGGGGTTTTGCTTTCTCTCAATTGTTCTATTTGTCTTTTTTAGTAGGCCATGAAAACACGCAGGATGAAAAAGGTGCAAAAAATCAGTAGTACGTTAGTAAAAAAAGAGTCTAACGCATTTGCATTAAACTCTTTTTATAACTGTTTTTATTCGTCTTTCATTGATTGGTCGATCACCTCTATTTTTTTTAAGATCAATTCTAGGTCTGCCTTGAGTTTTTCCACTTTACGATTCATTTCCGTAACCAAACTGCTACCTTTTTTGGAAGAACTGGTCAAGAAGCCCAAATTGTTCTCGTATGTTTGAATTTCATTCTTCATGTTTTCGTAAGCACGAACCAGTTTTTCGCGTTCACGATAAAGGTTGCCTTCCTTACTGATGCTTGATTTAAAGTTACTTAATTTTTTCTGTGATGCGGAAAGATTCAACTTGTCAAACAACTTATCAATGACACCATGATATTGCTTGTATAATTTATCTTTCTCTTTAAACGGTACATGACCGATGCTATTCCATTCTTTCATTAATTCTCGAATGGTGTTTCCGGCATCTTCTTCCGGTGTTTCCTGTGCGTCAATTGTATTTAACTTTTCAATGATCGCCTTTTTCTGAACCATGTTTTCCTGTTCAACTGAGCGTTGTGAAGAAGTCGCCTTGTTCTTTTGCTCGAAGAAATAATCACATGCGGCAATGAATCGTTTCCATACGGCATCCGAATACTTTTTAGGTACAGGACCAATTGTTTTCCATTCCTTTTGTAATTTGCTTAGAATATCAGCAGTTGCTTTCCAGTCTGTGCTTTCTTTTAGTGCTTCTGCTTTTTCACATAATGCTTTCTTCTTTTCCAGATTACCTGCCATACTTTCCTTGATGGACTTGAAGAACTCGGCTTTGCGTTTGAAAAATTCATCACAAGCGGCACGGAAACGTTCGAATATCTTCACGTTCATTTTTTGAGGTGCGTAACCAATTGTTTTCCATTTGGCTTGCAAAGCAATGATTTCCTGAGTTTTGTTTTCCCAGTCTTGGAAGGTAGTGAACGTATCGTATTCCATCGCTTCCACAATTTCACAGATTACGGTCTTTTCATCCAAGTTACGTTGCTCTTTTTCTTTTAAGGCTTCGAAATGTTGCTGGTGACGACGGTTTACGGCTGTAGAGGCGGTTTTGAACCGGGTCCAGATATCTTCGCGCAATTCTTTTGCAACAGGACCCGTATTCCGGAATTCCTGATGTAACTTTTGTAATTGATGGAAAGCGGAAATCACATCTTCTTCATCAGCCAATTTCTCTGCGGCTTCACAAAGATGAGTCTTTATTTCAAGGTTCTTTTTAAAATCATACTCACGGAATTCGTTGTTCAACTTTATCAATCATAGAACTTTTCTGCATAGTGCTGATAATTTTTCCAGAGTTCATTGACTTTGGCAGCCGGCACCTGTTTTATATCGTTCCATTCCTGTTGCAGTTTCTTGAATTCATTGTATGCTTTGTTGGCATCTTCGGGAGATTCGGCAAGTTCTTTCAAGCGGTCGATAATGGCGAGCTTTTTCACCAGGTTATCTTCTTTTTCTTTATCTTGTTCTGCTTGTATGGCGCTTCTTTTCTCTTTGATAGAGCTCATGATATCTTTGAAACGGCTTTCAGCATCGTCCGGTTGGGGAATAAATGCCTCAGGAGCACCTCCGCCATCAATAAATGCCTTACGGGCGGCTTCTTGCTCAGCCTTGTGCAGCTTGTAGAAGTTCTGTTTCAATAAATCCAACTCTTGTTTGTCTGCATTGCAGGCGTCTTCGTTGATTTCTTTTAAACGTTCGATGACCTCTTCTTTCGTTTGTTTAGGTACATACGTAGCGTTATTTTCTTCTGCAGTAGCGGAAGATGATACCAAAGTTTCAGATGTCTGTTCCACTGGAACTTCGGTTAAAGGGCGGATAGTTTCATTCGAGTCCATCGTATAGATTTTTAAAGTAAGCGTTTTTGTTATAACAACAATTTACAAATTAAAAGAAATAAATTAGAACTTCATACTGTTTTTCCCGATTTTTTTAGGAAAATCCTTAAAAGTGGAGAAAATAGGAGAATCAAGGGGGATAAATGCACTGCAGATTACATAGATTCATACAGATTCTCTTTTATTGTGATTCTTTGCCGGTTTCTGTGTGAATCTGTTTTTTCTCTGAATTTCAATCTATGTAATCTGTAGTGAAACGTGTCAGGATAGTAATACGGTGATGCCCATATAAAGCATCATACCTATAATGTCATTGGTGATGGATATGAACGGACCTGTAGCGATGGCCGGATCTATTTTTTAGTTTTTCCAGTGTCATAGGAACCAGGGTCCCAAAGATGGAAGCGAACATGACTACTGCAAACAGGCTGAATGAAACCGAATAAGTCACGGTGCACTTGCCCCGAAACGGATGAAATTATAGATATATACCAGCATAGAAATAATAGTAGCATTGATTACGGCCACTACAGATTCCTTTACTATTTGTTTCCAGGTGTTTTGGGCATCCAGCGAGCTGTTTGCCAGTCCTTGTACGATAAGTGCCGAGGACTGTGTTCCTACGTTACCGCCTGTTCCGCCGATAAGGGGGATATAGAGGGCCATTTCGGGATGTGCGGCAAAAGTACTGTCAAAGTTGCCAGAATCATGGAGTTGCCTATTCCGCCTATCATGCCGATGAGCAGCCAGGGCAGACGGGCTGTAGTCTGGCGGAATACATTATCGTCTGTTTCCACGTCTTGTGACAAACCTGATGCCAGCTGGTAGTCGCGTTCAGCCTGTTCACGTACTTCGTCCATCACATCGTCTACCGTAATCCGTCCTACCAGGCGTCCGATACTGTCCACTACCGGAACGGCGACCAGGTCATATTTTTCAATGGTTTGTACCACTTCGTCTATAGGGGTATCTACATGGACGGATATCGGTTCTTCCTCATCACGTGCTTCACTTTGGATACGGAAGGGCTGGTGATCATTTTCTTCAACGGGAACACACCGCGCAGCCGCTGGTCATCGTCTACTACATATACATAATAGATTTCGTCCATATCTTCCGCCTGGATGCGCATTTCCTTCAGACATTCGGGCATACTCCAGTTTTCGTTTACGATTACCATTTCGGTACCCATCAATCCACCGGCAGTGTCTTCGTCATATTTCAACAAATCGACAATGTCTCCGGCTTGTTCTATGTCTTCAATGTGTGAGAGGACTTCTTCTTGTTTGTCCTCGTCCATTTCACGGATAATGTCCACGGCATCATCCGAATCCATGTAGTCAACGAACCGTTTGGCGATTGTTTCAGAGGGAAGGATTTCCAGGAATTCCTTACGGGCGTCTTCGTCCATTTCGATAAGGACGTCGGCGGCAGTCTCATTGTCCAGTAACAGGTATATGAACCGTGCTTCTTCCGCATCCAGTTCATTGCACAGCTCTGCTATGTCGGCAGGATGTAGACCGGCAAGCAAGTCCTTAAGTTGCTCTGAGTCTTTTTGCTCGATCAGCTGCTCTACTTTTTCTAATTCCTCTTTATTCATCCTACTCTTCCGTTAATATAATAAATAGGTGTTATTCTTTCTTGTTTGTTCCTTTTCGGGCGATATCGTTACTGTAAACTATATCCGTTTTATTTTTCAGTGCCGCTTCCACTCTGTTAGTCAGTTCGATAAATTCTGATACAGACAACTGTTCCGGGCGTTGTTGAAAATCAGTCTGCGCTCAATGGATTCTCTTTGTCTAAAATGGAAGAAATAGAATTTCTCAAAGTTTTACGCCGTTGGTTGAATGTTGTTTTTACAATGAGCTTGAACAATTTTTCATTGCATCCCAGTTCCGTCGTTTCATTGCGTGTCATACGGATGACCGCACTTTTCACCTTGGGAGGCGGATTGAATACATGTTCGTGTACGGTGAACAGGTATTCTACTTTGTACCAGGCTTGTATCAGGATACTGAGAATGCCGTATGTCTTGCTTCCGGGACCGGCGGCAATGCGTTCGGCCACTTCTTTTTGGATCATTCCGGTACAACAGGGTATCAGGTCTTTGTAATCCAGCATTTTAAAGAATATCTGGCTGGATATATTATAAGGGTAGTTGCCGGTCAGAACAAAAGGTTTCCCGTCAAATAATTTTTCGAGGTTCAGTTTCAAAAAGTCGTCTTCAATGATATTATCTTCCAAGGCAGGAAAGTTCTCACGGAGATAGGTTACAGATTCATAGTCCAGTTCCACCACTTTTACCGCACGGTTTTTCTGCATAATAAACTGGGTTAGTACCCCCATCCCCGGTCCTACTTCCAAAATTGGCAAGTCAGGGCACACATCTACTGTATCGGCTATATCTTTTGCAATACTGAGGTCTTTCAAGAAGTGTTGTCCTAGAAATTTTTTTGGCTTTACTAATCCCATTCCGTTATTTTTCTATCGTTTATAAATAGGTTTATTTCGCTAAGATAGTATCTTTGCATCGTGCAAAGGTAAACATTCTAAATTAATATACACAGATTTTGGAACGAACTCGATTAAAAAAGATTATAAATAAAGGTTTGCAGATTGCATTTCCGTTATTTTTGGGGGCTGCAATACTGATATGGATGTATCACGGATTCAATTTTTCCCGGGTATGGGAGGTCTTGGATGGAGGAATGAATTATTGGTGGATGTTAGTGTCATTAGTGTTTGGCGTGTTTAGTCATATTTTTCGTGGCTGGCGGTGGAAGCTTACGCTGGCTCCGTTGGGCGAGTATCCCAAAACATCCGATTGTGTGTATGCCATCTTTGTGTCTTATGCCGCCAACTTGGTTGTTCCCCGTGTAGGTGAGATTTCCCGTTGCGGGGTGTTGGCTAAATATGATGGTACATCTTTTTCCAAATCGCTGGGTACGGTGGTTGCGGAACGGTTGATTGATACGCTGTGTGTGTCGTTGATTACAGGGGTAACTCTTATAATGCAGGCAAGAGTGTTCGATACTTTTTTTAAAGAAACCGGCACGGATACCACGGTTTTGGCACAGGTCTTTACTTCGGGGCATTTCTATATTACTATCATCTGTGTGTTGGCTGTATTGGTACTGGCCTTTTTTCTGATCAGGAATGTGACGGTCTTTGCCAAAGTGAAAGGCATTCTCCATAATGTGTGGGTGGGTGTGCTGTCTTTGCGTCATGTAAAGCGGATGCCTCTGTTCATTCTTTATACCGTTGGCATTTGGACTTGCTATTTCCTGCAATTCTATGTTTCCTTCTTTTGTTTCGATTTTTCTGATGATTTAGGTGTGATGGCAGGATTGGTGATGTTTGCCGTAGGTAGCATTGCGGTAGTGGTTCCGACTCCTAATGGGGCGGGTCCGTGGCATTTTGCTGTCATAACGATGATGATGCTCTATGGAGTAGGAAAAGAAGATGCGGGAATTTTTGCCTTATTAGTGCATGGAATACAAACTTTTTTATTAATTTTGTTGGGTATATATGGATTAGCGGCTTTGCCGTTCACAAATAAAACTAAGAAGTTATGAGTACAATTCTCTCTCTCGCTCCGCAGAATGTGTGGAAGCATTTCTATTCATTGACTCAGGTTCCCCGTCCTTCGGGCTACTTGAAGAAGGTTCAAGAGTTCTTGCTGAACTTTGGAAAAAGTGTAGGCGTAGAGTCATTCCAGGATGAAGCCGGTAATATCATTTATCGCAAGCCTGCCACTCCGGGGATGGAAAACCGCAAGAAGGTGATTCTTCAGGCACACATGGACATGGTTCCTCAGAAGAATAACGATACAGCACATGATTTTGAAAATGATCCTATCGAAACTTACATTGACGGAGATTGGGTGAAAGCTAAAGGCACGACTTTGGGAGCTGATGATGGTATGGGTGTTGCCGCTATCATGGCTATCATGGAAGATAAAACGCTGAAACATGGTCCGTTGGAGCACTGATTACTGCCGACGAGGAAACAGGTATGTTTGGTGCGTTCGGCTTAAAGCCGGGAACGGTAGACGGTGATATTCTGTTGAATCTGGATTCGGAAGAAGAAGGAGAATTGTATATCGGTTGTGCAGGCGGAGAAGACCTGACAGCTGTGTTGGAATATAAAGAAGTGGAAACAGATCCGGCTGACATCGCTTTGAAAGTTACCTTGAAAGGGCTGCGCGGTGGTCATTCCGGATTGGAAATCAATGAAGGACGTGCCAATGCTAACAAGCTGATGGCTCGTTTCATGAATCAGGTGATAACTTACGATGAGGCTTGCCTGGTTTCCTGGCAAGGTGGCAATATGCGTAACGCGATTCCTCGTGAATGTGAAGTCGTTATTACAGTGCCGGCTGATGAAGAAGCGGACGTACTGGACTATGTGAAGGAGTGCGAAGCGTTGTGGAATGAAGAGTATCATGTGCACGAAACTCCGATCAGCTTCAAGGCAGAACGTGTGGAATTGCCGAAGATGATGGTTCCCGATGAAATCAAAGATAATCTGGTGGATGCCATTTATGCTTGTCAAAATGGGGTAATGCGTATGATTCCTACTATCCCCGATACTGTAGAAACCTCTTCTAATCTGGCTATCGTTTCTATCGGTGGTGGCAAGGCGGAGATAAAAATCTTGGCCCGTAGCTCGCGTGACTCGATGAAGGATTATCTGAATACTGCATTGGAAAGCTGTTTCTCTATGGCAGGCATGGAAGTGACCCGTTCAGGTGGTTATTCAGGCTGGGAGCCCAATGTGGATTCTCCTATTCTGAAAGCGATGAAGGAGTCTTATCAGGCACAATTCGGTAAAGAACCTGCTGTGAAAGTGATTCATGCCGGTTTGGAATGCGGTATCATCGGTGCGGTAGTTCCCGGCTTGGATATGATTTCTTTCGGTCCTACCTTGCGTTCTCCTCACTCGCCGGATGAACGCTGCTTTATTCCTTCTGTAGGTAAGTTCTATGACTTCGTAGTAGCTACCTTGGAAAATACTCCGGTAAAAGAATAGTCTTTAAGATCTTATAAAGATTTCGGGCGCGGACGATAGGGATTTCGTCCGCGCTTTTCTATTAATACTCCACTTTGTCACTTTTCTCTGTCCATTGTTGGAATGCCTTTATTGCCTCTTCCGCCAAAAGAATTTCGGAGGGCAGCTTGCGTGCTGAAGGTTTCAGGCTTAACTCATCATAGATAAAAGAGTCATCAAAACCTATATTCTTGGCATCCGTCTTGTTGTTTGCATAATACATTTTATCCAGTCGTGCCCAGTAAATGGCTCCCAGGCACATGGGACACGGCTCACACGAAGTATAAATTTCACACCCACTCAGGTTGAATGTTCCCAGTTTGGTTGCCGCCGCACGGATGGCGCTGACTTCCGCATGGGCGGTAGGGTCGCATTGAGAAGTGACGCGATTGACTCCGGTCGCAATGATTTCACCATCTTTGGCAATTACAGCTCCAAAGGGTCCGCCGCCGTTTGCCACGTTCTCTATAGAAAGCTCAATGGCTTTCCGCATTAATTCTTCTTTCTTCATAGTGGTTCTATTTCTTTTTGTACAGAGCAAATATACAATATTTCCGGCTATATACTGCGGGAGTGGGCTTATTTTATTCGGAAGTTGCCGCTTCATGTGTACACTTGTCGGTCTCTGCTACCATTGAGGTGATTATCAGTGCCTCCGGGGACATTGCCCTGTTTTTTGTTTCAGAAGCTTCAGCCTCTCCGCAAAAGCCCGTCAATAGGGCGAAGCGGCTGAAGGATTGCCTTTGGAAATTTCTTCAGCTCGATTATGGAAGCTTCAGTTTTTGGCTGTTCGGGATGTGTCTCTGTGTAAGTTCATTTTTTCTAGTGCTTTTATACCTGTTGGAAATGATGTTACTATTAGGAAGAGTTTGCTTTGTGCCGTAATGGCTTTATTGCTTCACCTTAGTGAAGCAGCTGTTTCACACAGGTGACAACGGATCTTCACCAGAGTGGGATGGCGTGTTCACCTAGGTGATGGACAGAAAATACAAACTTATCCTGATGAAAGAGAATATGTTTCCGGTTGTGTCAGTTTGCTTATTTAGGGGTGCGATACGGTGACAAATGCCTGGATATAGGACTTTTGAAGCATTGGGGAACCAGTCTGTGCGGAGTATGCATACTCTCAAAGGATGCGGCTGAAGGATTTTTCTTCGGGCTGAAGCTTTTTCTGGTGTAATTCTTCAGCCGGAATGCCCACTGGCAAAGGGTTTGCGGAGAGGCTGAAGCTTTTGAAGGAATTTTCCTTTCCTTTTTTCTTGTATCACAAATTTGCTGAATACTCCTGGTTTTCCGTAATGCGTCGGCCCGGGCTAATACTTTGCACCCTTTCGGTATATTATACGAAAGAAACTAATAAATTATACCCATTAGTGTAATTGTCGAAGCTTTTGCTATATTTGTACCCTAAAGGGTGTAATTATGAGTGATTCATTGTCATTGTTTGTAAAAGAAATGCGTAAGCGGTTCGGACTTACGCAAGTAGATTTGGCGGCTAAGGCGGGAGTGGGGCTTCGCTTTGTGCGCGAGTTGGAGCAAGGAAAGCAGACTTTGCGGATAGACAAGGTAAACCAGGTGCTTGCCCTCTTCGGACATGAAGTAGGGGCTGTGCCCTTAGGAAAGGAGCATAGCGCATGAGAAGGGGAAAAATATACTTGAATGATATCTATGCAGGGTTGTTGACGGAAGATGAGAATGGTTTCACCTTTGCCTATGATGCCGGATTCTTGCGTTCCGGCAAGGCGGAAGCGTCAGTCTGACACTGCCACTGACGGACAAACCCTATCACGACACCGTCTTGTTCCCGTTCTTTGACGGCCTGATACCCGAAGGATGGTTGCTGAACATTGCCGAAAACAGTTGGAAGATAAATCGGCGCGACCGTATGTCGCTGTTGCTGGCCTGTTGCAAGGATTGCATCGGGGCAGTAAGTGTAGTAGAGGATGAACCTGATAAACCGGAAACATGATGGAAAGGTGTTTGTATTGTTATAAGGAACTGAAGGAAGGACAGGTGGACTATCATCCGGCTTGTGCCCGAAAACTTTTCGGTACTCGTCAGGCGCCTCAATTGCCTTACGTGCGGAGTGAAATAGGCGAACTGGCCAAACAGGTAGTGAGGGCACAGACTACGCTGACGGGCGTGCAGGCCAAATTGTCGCTCGATGTGAATCCCGGCGGAAAGAACGAGCCGGACCGTTTTACCATCGTGGGCTTGTGGGGAAAGTTCATTTTGAAGCCCCAGACTGATTTTTACCGGGCATTACCTGAGCTGGAGGATTTGACCATGCACATGGCGGAAGCAGCCAAAATAGCGGTGGTTCCCCACGGGTTGGTGCGTTTTGCCGATGGCGAATTGGGATACATCACCCGGCGCATAGACCGTCGCCCGGATGGTGGAAAGATTGCCATGGAGGACATGTGCCAGTTGACGGAACGTCTCACCGAATACAAATATAAGGGCTCGTATGAGCAGATAGCCAAGACTATCAAGAAGTATTCTGCAGTGCCGCAGCTTGATTTGGTGAATTTCTGGGAAGTGGTGGTGTTCTCGTGGATTGTGGGAAACTCGGATATGCACTTGAAGAACTTTTCATTGTATGACACGGGGATGGGCTATAGTCTGACGCCTGCATACGATTTGCTGTCCACGGTTATTGTCATGCCCGAGGATACGGAGGAATTGGCATTGACTCTTAATGGGAAAAAAAGGAAAATATGGAGAAGCGATTTCGAGAAGTCGATAATCGCATCGGGGGTCAGTGGCAAGGTAATAGAGAACATCGCCCGGAAATTCCGACGTTCCATCATTAAATGGATGGAACTGATAGATGTTTCCTTCCTGCCCGAAGACATGAAGAAACCCTATAAAAGACTGGTGCTGCAACGTCTGCTTTGGCTGCGCTGAAAGATCTTTCCTTTTCTGTTTTAGTTATTTTAATTAAAACGTATGCAGTCTTTAAACATCTATTTCGTTTCTTTGTTACAGAAGACTTAGTATGAACTAAAAGATTGTAGATATGAAAATTCGTTATTTATCTTTGATAGTGTTACTGGTAATGAGCGTATTTGCTCCTATACAGGCACAAACCTATGACAATTTGTGGAAAGAACTGGAGGTGTTGGAACGAAAGGATCTGCCCCAATCGGTCATTTCCAAAGCAATGAAAATCTACGATAAAGCAAAAGTGGAACAGAATGTACCGCAAATGATGAAAGCCTATCTCACTGCCATGCAGTACCGTTCCCTTTTAACTCCCGATAGCTTGAAGGTAGATATGAATGGTTTGGAACAATGGGCTTCCCAAACCGGCAGTGTGGAAGACAAAGCTATATTGTATTCCATTCTGGGTGAAATGGCCATGTCTGCGACGTAAAAAGGGGATTGGGCTATTTGCAGGCCTCTCTCAAGGATAAAGACCGGTTATTGCTTGTCCCGGTCGAGAAATTGAGATCTATGGTGAGAGTGGGAGAGGCTAGTAAACGGTATTTTCGTGATAATCTGTACAACTTGTTGGCACGTCGTGCCATACAAATCATGCAGCAGTACAGGTGGCAGGCGGCTGCTAAAGCAAATCAGACAAACAGTCTGCCTGCGGATATGACGGATATGGATAAGTTTGTTACTTATCAGTTTGTTCCTGTCTCTGATTGTGACTTGACAGCAGCTGTCATGCAGGCTTATCAGTCCTTGCTGAAAGCATATGATACGGAAACGGAGCGTGAGGGTTGGTTGCTGACCGGGATAGATGCATTGAATTACCTGTACCGCAATTTTTCCGGAAACTTCTCGAATGACGTTTGCCAACAGGAACTCCGGAAGTGGATTCATACTTATCCGGCTGTGAAAACAGTTCCTGAAGCTTATCTGGCTTTGGCACAATTCCTACAGTATCAAAATAATCAGGTAGAGCGCTTGCGGATAGTTCGTGAAGGAATAGCCGGATACCCCCGTTACGAAGGTATCAACCAACTGAAGAATATAGAAAAGGAAATTCTGAATGCAAGCCTTTCACTGGAAATAGCTACGGCTTATCCTGGTGAACAGCAGTCGGTGAAAGTAAATTATAAAAACCTTACCGGCATCACTTTGCAGTTATATAAGGTGAATTTACCCGTTACCTCTGCCGTATTGCAGAACAGAACCACCCATTTTGAAAGTAAATATGCCCGTTTGCAACGCGAGGAGCATTTTTCTTTGAAACCTACTACAGATTATTTGAATATCGATACCACCCTGACCATACAGGCTCCTCAAGCGGGAATTTATTTCTTAAAGGCAGTGCCGATGGGAAGAAGGGCGTTTCGGACGGAACATTAATGAATGTCACCGCTTTAAAGACCATTTATCGTCCTCTGCCGGATGGTACGTTGGAACTGGTGGTGGTAGATGCAGTGAGCGGACAGCCTGTTTCTGAGGCGGAAGTAACCATTTATACGGAGAAGGGAGGAGGCTATTCTCCTCAACAGACCTATCAGGCGGATAAACAGGGTACTTTGAAACTGGATTTCCTGAATAGTAACAAATACTGGTATAATGCACATACGGCGGCTGATAATGCGATGCCCATCTTGAATCTTTGGAAAAACGATTATTACTATAAAGAGAGCAAGAAAAAAGAAGTTTTGCAATTATTTACCGACCGATCCATTTACCGTCCCGGTCAAACCGTATATGTATCCGGCTTGGCTTATGAAATGGAAAAGGATTCTACGCGTGTGCTTGCGGATAAAAAATATACGGTATCCCTATATGATGCGAATAATAATGAAACAGGAAAAGTAGAAGTATGGACGAATGGTTTTGGTTCGTTCAGCGGACAATTTGTTTTGCCCTCTCCTTGCCTGACCGGTTATTTTAGCTTGCGTGCGGCCGATACTTCTGTCAGTTTTAAGGTAGAAGAATATAAACGTCCCACCTTTGATGTCACGTTTGAACCCGTGAAAGTGGAGTATCAAGTGGGTGACTCTATAGAAGTGGCGGGTATGGCAAAGACTTTTGCCGGTGCGCCTGTGCAGAATGCCAGGGTACACTATAATATATCCCGTTCCTATGCTTGGTTCTGGCGGTTTATGGGTAGAGGTTCAGCCCGTTGGGAGGGAGAGGCAATGACCGATGCGGATGGTAAGTTCATCGTTCCGGTGCATTTTGAAATAGACTCGGACAGGAGAGAATCTCCGTTGTGGTATTATACGTACAACATACAGGCGGATGTGACGGATGGTGCAGGTGAGACACAGCAAGCTAATTTGTCATTGCCTTTAGGAAGCACTTCAATGGTGCTGAATATGGATAATTTGCCCGATAATTGGGTTAAAGAAAAGAAGTTGGAAATAAAACTGACAGCCATGAATCTTTCGGGTGAGCCGGTAGATACTCCGGTTACTTATCAGGTAGTCGAGATGGAGAAACAGAAAGACGGTCAGGAAAAAGAAGGCAGAAAGGTATTGACCGGTACGGTGGAAGCTAACAAGAGTTTTATTCCTGAGGCTATTTATGCCCTGCCTTCCGGTAATTATCGTTTGAAGCTTTCGGCTAAGGATACACAAGGCAGAGAGTGTACGGCATCTAAGAATTTCCTTTTGTTCTCATTGAACGACAAGCGTCCGCCTTTCGTGATAACGGATTGGTTCTATCAGGATGGTCTGGAATTTGATGCAGCATCTCCAGCTACTATATATATAGGTAGCAGCGAAAAGAATGTCTATCTGCTTTATGATGTGTTTGCAGGCAATAAGCGCTTGGAAAGCAAACGTATACAGCTTTCGGACTCGGTGATCAGTTTCCGCTTCCCTTATAAGAAGGAATATGGTGACGGCATTCTGGTAAGTATGGCATTTGTGAAAGACGGCAGACTTTACAGTCATAATGCACGGATTATGAAACCGGCCCCTGAGAAGAAGTTGCAGCTGAAATGGACTACGTTCCGTGACAAACTCCGTCCGGGACAGCAAGAGGAATGGAAACTGACGGTACTTTATCCGGATGGACGTCCGGCTGAGGCTGAAATGCTGGCTACCATGTATGATGCTTCTCTGGATAAAATCTATAGTGCACATAAGCTGGACTTTGGAGTGGACTTTCATTATGTGGTTCCTTTGACTTATTGGAATACATCCTATATGCGGAATGCTTATTTGTATGTTGATTTCCCGTTGAAGAGGTTCCGTGCGGTTCCTTTGGAATATAGTGAATTGATCATTCCATCTACAGGAAGAATGGAGGCTGTGGTGGTAGGTTACGGAGCAGTCCTCGTGCCACTCTTACAGGAGCTTTGAAGATTAGAGCAGGAGTGCCGCAAATGCTGTGATGAACCAGGAGGCTGTTACTGATATGGTGCTCCAGGAAGAAATGGTAGAGACGTCTGCACAGGAAAAGGCAGAAATGGGTAGTTCTGAAGAACTGGCAGAAACAGGTGATATACAGATACGTGAAAACTTTGCGGAAACGGCATTCTTTTATCCACAGCTCCGCACCAATGAAACAGGTGAAGTCAGTATTTCCTTTGTATTGCCCGAGAGCCTTACCCGATGGAAGTTTATGGGCTTGGCACATACCCAGAATGTGGATTATGGAAAAATAGAGCTACCGCTACTGCCAGCAAGGAATTTATGCTTCAACCTAATATGCCCCGTTTTGTCCGCGTGGGAGATAAAGCGAATATTGCCGCTTCACTGATGAATCTGTCGGACAAGGGGGTGAAAGGGACTGTCCGCATGGAATTGTTTAATCCGGAAACAGAAAAGGTATTCTATTCACAAAAACAGAAGTTCGATATGAAGGGAGGAGAAACCGGGCATGTGAACTTTGCTTTTGAAGTGAGTGACAAATATGCGGTAATGGCATGCCGGATGGTAGCGGATGGAGATACCTTCAGTGATGGAGAACAGCGTTACATTCCCGTTCTGACAGACAAACAGTGGGTGACGGAAACCGTTCCTCTGAACGTGAATGGGGAAGGTATGCATACTTTCTCTTTGGAAAATCTGTTTAACAAGCATAGCAAAACGGCTTCCGAACAACGGTTGACCGTAGAATTTACTGCCCATCCGGCTTGGTATGCCGTGCAGGCTTTGCCTGTAGTGGCTAATCCTCAGAATGAAGATGCTCTTTCCTGGGCTACCGCTTATTATGCCCATTCATTGGCTGCATGTATAGTCAAAGAAAATCCCCGTATCAAGCAAGTCTTTGATAGCTGGAAGGCTCAAGGTGGTACAAAGGAGACTTTTATGAGCAATCTGCAAAAGAATCAGGAACTGAAAAATATCCTGCTGGCTGAAACTCCCTGGCTGACAGAAGCTACCAATGAAGCCGAACAAAAACAGCGTATCGCCACTTTGTTTGACCTGAATACAATGAACAGCGGACTGGCAGTTTCTGTAGAGAAACTGAGAGAATTGCAAAATGGAGATGGCGCATGGAGTTGGTATAAAGGTATGCAAGGCAGCCGCTATGTAACCACTCAGGTAATGGAAATGCTTGTCCGGCTGAATGCATTGACTCCTCAGGATGCTGACAGCCGGATGCAGCCTATGATTCAAAAAGGGTTCGAGTATTTAGCAAGCAGGCTGCCGAAGAGTATAAGTCTATGAAAGAAGCTGAAAAGAAAGGGGCTGTCGGTATCCGTCCGTCAGAACAGGTTCTCAGGTATTTGTATATCTGCGCTTTGGATGGCAAGGCTCCGGTTGATGAAAAGGTGAACCGGTATTTCATAGACAAGTTGTCCGGTGAGGGAAAAGAACTGACGATTTATGGAAAGGCGTTGGGAGCTATCATCTTGCAGCAAGCCGGTAAGGTGGCAGAGGCCAAGTTGTTTATGCAGTCATTGATGGAGTATTCTGTTGTGACGGATGAAATGGGGCGTTACTTTGATACTCCTAAAGCCCGATATTCATGGTTCAGTTATAAAATTCCGACTGAAGTGGCTGCTATGGAAGCTATACAGCGTATAACAAAAGATACGAAAGCTATTGATGAAATGAAACGCTGGCTGTTGAAGCAGAAACAGACACAGACTTGGGAAACGCCGATAGCTACGGCTGATGCGGTGTATGTATTGATGGCTACAGGAACTTCGGATTTATTGGCAAATACAGGAGGAGTAGAGATTACTTTAGGTAAAGAAGTGATCCGGACTTCGGCAGATGATGCCATCGGTTATATCAAGAAGACGATGTCCGGTGATGTGATGAATATCAAGAAAATAAGGGTGGATAAAGAAGGAGCCGGAATGGGTTGGGGAGCCGTTTATGCCCAATATCTGGAAAGTATGGATCAAATTAGCGGGCAGGGAAACGGATTGTCTGTCAGCCGTCAATTATATAAAGGGGATGAGGCTTTGAATGAATCAGCTCCGTTAAAGGTTGGCGATAAGATTACCGTTCGCCTGACTGTAAAGGCTGACCGTGATATGGATTTTGTTCAGATCAAGGATGACCGTGCAGCTTGTATGGAACCGTTACAGGCAGTTTCGGGATTTCGTTGGAGCAACGGGCTGGGATATTATCAGGCTACCAAAGATGCTTCGACCCAGTTCTTTATCGATCAGATGAGAAAAGGAACTTATGTGATAGAGTATCAGGTGTATGTGAACCGGACAGGAGAATATCAGGCTGGAATTGCAACTGTTCAGTCTGCTTATGCTCCGGAATTCGGAGGGCATACGGGAGGATATCGGGTGATGGTGGAATAGAGAAACAGGATGTCTGGAATTAGTTGTGTGATTTCATAAAAAGTAAGTTAGCTTGCTAACTTACTTTTTTTCTTATGCTTCTGCCGTCCACCCATTCTAATCTTATTTCAAAACCATCTTCAGCCGTGCCATAAAAATAGCGGCCTGAAACGGATGGATATTCAATTATAAATGTATAACCATCTGAATAATATAGATATAACCAACCGTTTTGAATTTCCCAGTCAAACTTATATACCCTATAAAGTTCATCATCATAGTAACAGCGTTCTTCCGTACCTACACCATGATCCGGGAAAGCACCTGAGGTGAATGTAATATAACTGTAAAGCCGTTCTCCGTATGGGTCCTCAAATCCCATTTCGCCCCACCAAGTCTTACCGTATAATCCTGAAATATCAAATCCTCTTTCTTCATCGCTTTCACATGAAGAAAAACTTATCATTGTAATCAATGCAATGGCAATGAACCAGTAATGTTTTACTATTTTCATAATTTATCTGATTTTTAATGCGGGACAAAGATAAAGGTTATTCATAAGATAAAATAAATTATAGGCTGAAAAAATGGGTAAAGGATGTTTTTTGTCTATCTTTGCTATCTAAAAAGCATAAAATAATTGTATGAAACATATTATACTGATAGTAAGTTTGTTAATGGGAGTGACTTTGGGAGTACAGGCACAACCCAAAGCATTATTTGATAAGACAACGCATGAATTTGGAACTATTTTATGGAAAAATCCGGTGACGGCTACCTTTAAAATCACTAATAAAGGAGATAAACCTTTAGTGATATCTAATGTGACAACTTCTTGTGGCTGCACGGTTGCTGATTGGACCAAAGAACCGATTGCCCCGGGAAAGACCGGGATTGTCAGTTCTACTTTTGACGCCAAAGCCATCGGACGTTTTCAGAAGAGCGTAGGCATTTATTGCAATGCCTCCAATAAACCTATCTATCTGGCTATTCGGGGAGAAGTGACTGCCGATCCTAAAAACTATACTTTCACTCATCCTTTTCAGATTGGAGCTATCCGTTTGAATAAGGAGGAAATAGAATTTGAAGATGCTAATAAAGGGGATAAACCAACTATGGAACTGTTGGTTGCCAATACGTCAGATAGGTTATACACCCCTGTGTTGATGCATTTGCCTCCTTACCTCAGTGCTGTTGCCATTCCGGAAAAACTGGGAAGAGGACGTACAGGTAAAATCAAGATAACTCTTGATACGGAAAAGTTACCTAAACTGGGTTTGACAACGGCGTCTGTTTATCTTTCCCGTTTCCTGGGAGATAAGGTGGGAGAAGAAAATGAAATTCCGGTTTCTGCCGTATTGTTGCCGGATTTCTCACATATCAGTCAGCAGGAACGCTTGAATCCGCCTGCCATTCATCTTTCTGCCGAAGAGTTGCAGATGGGAGAACTGGAAAGTGATGAAAAGAAAGCACATACGATTATTATTAAAAATGTAGGAAAATCTAATCTGGAAATTCGTGATTTGCAGGTGTTCAATTCTGCTTTGGGGGTCCAGTTGAAGAAACGTGTCTTGAAACCGGGTGCGTCTACCAAGTTGAAGATTACTGCTTTCGGTCAAAATTTGAAGAAAGTAAAGGGTACTCCGCGTGTCCTGATGATAACCAATGATCCTAACAATCCGAAGATAATTATTAAAGTAAAAGTAACCTCAAAAAAATAGCTATGGAACATCCTGAAAATAGTGAAGAATATAAGGGATTGACAGTGAACAAAGGTATTGAGCAACCATCTATTGTGAATCCTTATTTGAAACTACGTAAAAAACCTCGTCGTCGTGAGTTTTCCGTAGGTGAATATGTAGAAGGCATCGTAAAAGGTGATGTGACCGTATTGAGTCAGGCGGTTACTTTAGTGGAGAGTGTAAAACCGGAACATCAGGCTATTGCCCAGGAAGTGATAGAGAAGTGTCTGCCTTATTCCGGAAATTCTATGCGAATCGGTATCAGTGGTGTGCCCGGTGCCGGCAAGAGTACATCTATTGATGTATTTGGATTGCATGTGCTTGAGAAGGGAGGAAAATTAGCTGTTTTAGCTATTGATCCAGTAGTGAGCGTTCTAAAGGCAGTATTTTGGGAGATAAGACCCGCATGGAGAAACTATCTGTCCATCCGAAGTCTTTTATACGGCCTAGTCCGTCAGCAGGTTCGTTGGGAGGAGTAGCTCGTAAGACTCGTGAAACGATCATACTTTGTGAGGCGGCGGGCTTTGATAAGATTTTTGTTGAAACGGTTGGAGTAGGGCAGAGCGAAACAGCAGTGCATTCTATGGTGGATTTCTTTTTGCTGATCCAACTGGCCGGTACTGGTGATGAATTGCAGGGGATTAAGAGAGGTATCATGGAAATGGCGGATGGAATCGTTATCAATAAAGCTGACGGCAGCAATATTGAGAAAGCAAAACTGGCTGCCAGTCATTTCCGTAATGCTTTACATTTGTTTCCTGCTCCTGATTCGGGCTGGAGTCCTAAAGTAATGACGTATTCCGGCTTTTATGGTATTGGAATTAAAGAAATCTGGGATATGATCTATGAATACTTCGCTTTTGTGAAAGCGAATGGGTATTTTGAATATCGCAGAAATGAACAGGCTAAGTATTGGATGTATGAGTCTATCAACGAGCATTTGCGTGATAGTTTCTATAATAATGAAAAGATAATTTCTATGTTGGCTGCAAAAGAGGAAGAGGTGCTGAATGGCAAACTGACTTCGTTTGTTGCTGCCAAAAAGTTATTGGATGCTTATTTCTCAACCTTGAAATAAGGTTTTCCTACTACTACAGGTAACATAAAAAACGCAGATTTAATGAATAATTATAATCTGCGTTTTTTGTGTACCTGTGGTGGATAAAAATTAGATAGAAAGTTCATGAAGTACGTTCACCAATTCTCTGTCTATAGGCTTGTCGTTCTTTATAGCTTTAGCGAAAGGTACATAAACAATCTTATCATCATCAATACCAATCATTACATTACGTTGTCCTTCCAATAGTGCTTGGATGCTAGCCACTCCCATACGGCTGGCAATAATTCGGTCATGCGCTGTGGGGCGTCCGCCACGTTGCAAATGTCCTAATATCGTTACACGCACATCGTATTGCGGATATTCGTTCTTCACACGTTCGGCATAGTGCATTGCACCCCCGGTCAGTTCGCTTTCGGCTACTAATACGATACTACTGCTCTTGGATTTGCGGAAACCATGTTCGATGAATTCTTCCAATTGGTCAACTTCTGTGCTGAATTCCGGAATAATAGCTGCTTCTGCACCTGCGGCAATAGCACCGTTCAATGCCAAGAAGCCTGCATCACGTCCCATTACTTCAACAAAAAATAAACGTTCGTGAGAAGTTGCCGTATCACGGATTTTATCTACTGCATCTAAAATTGTGTTCAAAGCTGTATCATAGCCGATGGTGGTGTCGGTTCCATACAGGTCGTTGTCAATCGTTCCGGGCAGACCGATACAAGGAACATCAAATTCTTGTGCGAAAATACGTGCACCAGTCAAAGAACCATCACCACCTATAATGACTAAAGCGTCGATTTCATGCTTCTTCATGTTTTCGTAAGCTTGTGCTCGTCCTTCGGGTGTTGTGAATTCTTTGCAACGGGCGGTCTTCAGAATGGTACCTCCCATTTGTATGATGTTACTAACATTTTGGCTTTTGAATTCCTGAATTTCATCTGTTACCAATCCTTTGTATCCTCTATAAATGCCATATACTTTCAAGCCGTTATAGATGGCAGAACGTGTGACTGCACGAATGGCAGCGTTCATTCCCGGAGCATCTCCTCCAGAGGTTAAAATACCAATGCTTTTAATCGTTCCCATAAATACCCATTTTAATATTTTTATGTCGCAAAGTTAACAAATTATCAGTTGGACAACGATAATTTTCTATTTTTTATTGGTCTATTTTTCGTTTAAGATTGCTTTTTTACATTCTTCCATCAACCATTTGGGGGTGGAAGTTGCTCCACAAATGCCGATGGAACGGACGTTCTCGAGCAAGTTCCGGTCTATTTCTTCCGGCTGGTCAATGAGGTATGAATTCGGATTAATCTTTTTGCATTCTTGATATAAGATCTTTCCGTTTGAACTTTTTCGTCCGCAGACAAAAAAGATCAGATCATGCGCTGCTGCAAATTTGCGGATGTTAGGCATCCGGTTGGCCACTTGCCGGCAGATTGTGTCGTAATATTCAAAAGTGGCATCGGGTGAAATGTGTTCCTTGATATATTCTATGATTTGCCAGAATTCTTCCAGAGATTTGGTTGTCTGGGAGTACAAGCGTATGTCTTTAGTGAAGTCTAAATGAGCAGCTCAGCAGGTGTTTCTATGACAATTGCTTTTCCATGAGTTTGGCCTACCAGCCCAGTACTTCGGCATGACCGTTTTTGCCATAAATCACGATTTGTGTGTCTTGACTTGCCGGAACATTATCATACTCCTGTTTGATGCGCTTTTGAAGACGTAATACTACTGGACAGGTGGCGTCAATGATCTCGATGTTGTTGGTACGGGCTATAGCGTATGTTTCAGGAGGTTCTCCATGTGCACGTAACAGTACTTTGGCATCGTGTAATTGGGCAAACTCTTCGTGGTTGATTGTGATAAGCCCCATTTTTTTTAGTCGTTCACATTCCTGTCCGTTGTGTACAATGTCTCCCAGGCAATAAAGAGTGTTTCCTTTTGCCAGTTCTTCTTCTGCTTTACGGATGGCCGTAGTGACTCCAAAGCAGAACCCAGATCCTTCGTCTATCTCTATGTTAACCATTTATAGCTGCTTGAAATTTTTCGGTCAGCCACTCTTTCTGTTCGGCAATGCTCATGTGGCTGTTGTCTAATAAGATAGCGTCATCCGCTTGTCGTAACGGACCGACTTCACGGGTTTGGTCTATACGGTCACGTTCTTCCACATTTTCCAGAATTTTTTCATAAGAGGCCTCTTGCCCTTTACTCCTCAATTCATCATAACGGCGCTGTGCACGTATGGCAGCGAGGCGGTTACAAATATTTTCAGTTCGGCATCGGGGAAAACAACGGTTCCAATGTCCCTTCCGTCCATGACAATTCCTTTGGCCTTTCCCATTTCCTGTTGTTGTTTTACCAAAGCCTCACGTACAAAGCCCAAGGCGGCGATAGGGCTTACATGAGAAGAAACCTCCATGCTGCGGATGGCATCCTCTACATTTGTATCGTTCAGAAAAGTCATGGGACGTTGTGTTTCCGGATTCAACCGGAATGAAATATGTATATCGGGCATTGCTGTTTTTAACGCTTCGGTGTCGATACCTTTTTCCGAAAAGAACCCTTTCTGTAGACTATATAATGTAACAGCACGATACATGGCACCGCTATCAATATAGATATATCCTATTTCACGTGCCAAGTCTTTGGCCATAGTGCTTTTTCCACATGATGAATAACCGTCAATGGCAATAGTTATTTTCTTCATATATAATTAATGTATAGGTGACTATTAAAAACGCTTCAAAGATAGATAAAAGTTGGGTGTATGTCTATGAAATCGGATGAAAATAAAATGAATTAGCATATTTTTCATGTGAAAATACTTTTTATTTAAAAGATTTGTGTTACATTTGCCCTCAGTGAGAAACACTTAATTTTTAAAACACAATTTATGGAAGTTAAAAAATCGCCTAAAGCAGATCTCGAAGGTAAAAAGAGTACCTGGCTGCTTATCGGTTATGTGTTTATCCTTGCTCTCATGTTTGTAGCTTTCGAATGGACTGATCGCGACAAGCAAGTGACTACGGATACAGGTATAACTGATGTCGTATTTGAAGAAGAAATTATCCCTATTACGGAACAGGAACAAAAACAAGCTCCTCCTCCTCCCGAAGCTCCTAAAGTAGAAGAAGTGCTTCAGATCGTTGAAAACGATGCTAAAGTAGAAGAAACGACTATTCAGGCTTCAGAAGAAACCGGTCAGGCAGTAGAAGTTAAATACGTTCCGGTTGAAGTTGAAGAAGAAGAACCCGAAGAACAACAAATTTTCCAAGTAGTAGAAGAAATGCCTGAATTCCCTGGGGGTATGGCTGAATGTTTGAAATTCTTAGGTAAGAATATTAAATATCCCACTATTTCTCAGGAAAATGGTGTACAAGGTAAGGTTATCGTTCAGTTTGTCGTTAATAAGGACGGTTCTATCGTTGACCCGGTGGTTGTACGTAGTGTAGACCCCTACTTGGATAAGGAAGCTCTCCGCGTAATCAAGACCATGCCGAAATGGAAACCTGGAAAACAACGTGGTAAGGCTGTACGTGTGAAATATACAGTGCCTGTAACTTTCAAATTACAGTAATAAAAATACTTCAATATCTTAATTGAGAGGCTGCTTTGAGGCAGCCTCTTTTTCTAATAATCCCTTAATTAAAACAATCTTATGGCTTTTTCTGCAGAACAATTATTAGATAAGGTAAATACCTACCTTGCTACAATGCCCTATATGCGTGAACCGAAAGGGTTATATGCTCCTATAGAATATGTCCTTTCATTAGGTGGCAAACGTATACGTCCTGTCTTGATGTTGCTGTCTTATCAGCTTTATAAAGAAAATGTGGATGATATTTTATCACAGGCGGCAGGTATAGAAACTTATCATAATTATACATTGTTGCATGATGATTTGATGGATCGTGCGGATATGCGCAGAAATAAGCCTACAGTGCATAAGGTTTGGGATGAAAATACGGCTATTCTTTCAGGAGACGCCATGTTGGTATTGGCTTATCGGCTGATGAATAATTGTCCGGATAGCTATTTAAAGCAAGTAATGGATATTTTCAGTCAGACAGCTTTGGAAATTTGTGAGGGGCAGCAGTGGGATATGGAATTTGAGACACGTAGTGATGTTACCGTATCTGAATATATTGAGATGATTCGTTTGAAGACATCGGTACTTTTGTCTGCCGCTTTAAAAATTGGTGCGGTGTTAGGGGATGCTTCGGAAGAGGATGCACAAAAATTATACGATTTCGGTATTAAAATGGGATTAGCATTTCAATTACAGGATGATTTTCTGGATGTATATGGGAATCCGAAAGTATTTGGAAAGAATATTGGAGGGGATATCTTGTGTAATAAAAAAACGTTTATGCTGATTAATGCCTTAACTTTGGCCGACGGACATCAACGGAAAGAATTGGAAAAATGGATTTCATCTACTGATTTCTATCCGGAGGAAAAGATAAAGGCTGTGACAGAACTTTATGATAAGATTGGCATCGGCAGGATTTGTGAAGAGAAAATTAATGCTTATTATGCTGAAGGACTTTCTTTATTGGAAAGTATAGCTATGCCTTCCGGGAAAAAAGAAGAGTTGAAATCTTTTGTTTGTCATTTAATGAATAGGAAAGTGTGATATGATTGATACACATTCTCATTTGTTTGCCGAAGAATTTACGGAAGATTTGCCGGCGGTGATAGAACGTGCCAAGCTGCTGGAGTTTCTAAAGTTCTCATGCCTAATATTGATGATACTACTATAGAGGCGATGCTGAGTGTTTGCACGGCATATCAGGGATATTGTTTTCCAATGATCGGATTTCATCCTACTTCTGTTGATGCAGATTCATTGTTCCGTATTCATGAAATGAAAAAAATATTCTCCGATGGGCATCCTTTTATTGCTATAGGGGAGGTGGGGATGGATTTGTATTGGGATAAAACCTATTTGAAAGAACAGCAGAAAGCATTGGATATACAGGTTCAGTGGGCATTAGAATATCATTTGCCTTTGGTGCTGCATTGTCGTGAAGCTTTTCCTGAGTTGTTTGAAGTGATGGAGCCTTACAAAACGACTGAGTTAAGTGGGGTCTTCCATAGTTTTACGGGAACTTTAGAAGAGGCTGAGAAGGTGTTGGAGTATTCGCGTTTTGTCTTTGGAATAAATGGAGTTGTTACATTCAAGAAGAGTAGTTTGCCCGAAATTTTGACGCATCTGCCTTTGGATAGAATTGTCCTTGAAACAGACTCTCCTTATTTGGCTCCAGTGCCTTTTAGGGGAAGACGGAACGAGTCTTCTTATATAAAGAATGTAGCTATGAAACTTGCTGAAATCTATGCTGTGGATTTTGAATACATAGACAGAATCACGACCAATAATGCTTTAAAAGTGTTCAAAATGGCTGAATAAGTTTTTAAAGTTTATTAATTTTGATGAGTAATTCCAATAATGACAGGGTTAATTCTACGTAAGACGAAAAAAAAGAATACATTTGTAGCTGAAATCGCTTGCAATTCCCGATTTTCTTTGTAATTTGCACCCGATTTTAAAAAAGATAGTATTGTGTAGCCCGAAATAAGGAGAGATGCTCGAGTGGTTGAAGAGGCACGCCTGGAAAGCGTGTAAACGCCAAAAGTGTTTCGCGGGTTCGAATCCCGCTCTCTCCGCTGTTGTTATGGAAAACGTAAAAGCAGGAAAACAATTAAAACAAATAAATAACAATTAATTAATTAATCTTAAAAAATTAGACACACAATGAAAAAGTTATTTGCAATTCTTGCAGTGATGGGAGTCCTTACTTTAGGATCAGTTCAGCCTATTATGGCTCAAGACGCAGCTCCGGCTCAAACAGAACAGACTACTGAAGCAGCAGTGGTTGAAGAAGGTGGTGGTCTTCACAAAGAGTTAAAAACTAAGTTCATCGAAGGTGATGCTGGTTTTATGTCTCTGGTAGCAATAGCACTAGTTTTAGGTTTGGCTTTCTGCATTGAACGTATTATTTATTTGAGCTTGGCAGAAGTTAATACAAAGAAGTTGATGACTAGCATCGAGGCTGCTTTGGAAAAAGGTGATGTAGAAGCTGCAAAAACCGTATGTCGTAATACTCGCGGTCCTGTTGCTTCTATTTGTTATCAGGGTTTAATGAGAATTGACGATGGTGTTGATGTTGTTGAACGTTCTGTTGTTTCTTACGGTGGTGTTCAGGCTGGTTATCTTGAAAAAGGATGTTCTTGGATTACATTGTTTATTGCCATGGCTCCGTCTTTGGGATTCTTGGGTACTGTAATCGGTATGGTTATGGCGTTCGATAAAATCCAGCAGGCAGGTGATATTTCTCCGACAGTTGTAGCAGGTGGTATGAAAGTGGCTTTGATTACTACTATCTTTGGTTTGGTTGTAGCATTGATTCTGCAGGTATTCTATAACTACATCCTTTCTAAAATTGAAGCTTTGACAAGCGCTATGGAAGATTCTTCTATTACTTTGCTTGACATGATCATGAAGTACAACTTGAAATACAAAAAATAATTAGGACAATGGCTAAATTATCATATAAAATGTCCTACTATGCTTTATATGTCTGCTTTGCCGTTATTTTGGTAGTATTGGGCATGTTCTTCTTGGTAGGATATAATAATCCGGTGGGAGATATGAATGCTCCCGAACACACTGAAACATTGATATACTTAATGTATGCATTGTTTGGTGTAACTGTTGGCTTGACGGTTATTGCAGCAATTGCACAGTTTGGCGCAGCTTTAAAAGATAATCCGATGGGAGCTATAAAATCTTTACTTGGTCTCGTTTTGTTGGTTGCTGTAGTATTAATATCTTATGCTATGGGATCTGATGCAACGATTACAGCTAATGAAGCTCCTTATACGGATACTTTCTGGTTGAAGATAACAGATATGTTTATCTATTCAATTTATTTCTTACTGGGTATTGCTGCTTTAGCAACTTTGGTAAATATGACAGGTATCTTTAAGAAATAATATTATCTCATTGATATTTAACAATTAAAAAACAAAGTAAGTAAAATGGCAAGAAAGAAAAGAGCCGTACCTGGAATTAACTCCAGTTCAACAGCTGATATTGCCTTTATGTTGCTTATTTTCTTCCTGATTACAACATCAATGGATACTGACCGTGGTTTGGCGAGACGTCTTCCGCCTCCTCCCGAAAACAAGGATCAGAAACAAGATGATATTATTGTAAAGGAACGTAATGTACTCCAGGTTCGTTTGAACAAAGATGACCAACTGATGTGTGGTCAGGACTACATTGACATTAAGCAATTAAAAGAAAAGGCAAAAGAATTTATAGTCAATCCGTATGATGATGAAAAATTGCCTGAAAAGCATAGAAAGAATATTCCTTTGCTGGGTGATTGTATGATTACGGAAAAGCATGTAATCTCTGTTCAGAATGACGTTGGTACTAGCTATAAAGCATATATTGACGTACAGAATGAATTGGTTGCTGCTTATAATGAGTTACGAGACGAGCTAGGAAAGGCTAAATTCGGCAAGACTTACGCTCAATGTGATGAAGATGAGCAAAAAGCAATTCGTGAATATTATCCGCAGAAGATTTCTGAAGCTGAACCTAAAAAGTATGGAGGTAAGTAATGGGAAAATTTAATAAAACAGGTAAACGTGGAATGCCTGAGTTGAATACCTCTTCATTGCCTGACCTTATCTTTACCATGTTGTTCTTCTTTATGATTGTGACAACCATGCGTGAGGTTACATTGAAGGTTCAATTTCAGGTTCCTCAAGGAACAGAGTTGGAAAAATTGGAAAAGAAGTCTTTGGTTTCCTTTATCTATATAGGTAAGCCGTTGCCGGAGTTCCAAAAGAAAATGGGTGCTGAAAGCCGTATTCAGTTGAACGATAAGTTTGCTGAAGTATCTGAAGTTCAGGACTACATTACTCAAGAGCGTTTGAATATGAAAGAAGAAGACCAGCCGTTTATGACCGTTTCTTTGAAAGTTGATAAGGACACAAGAATGGGTATCGTAACCGATGTTAAACAGGCACTTCGTCAGGCTTACGCTTTGAAAATTAACTATTCAGCTACTCAACGTCAGTAATAGTTATATAAGCATAGATAAAAAAGGAAGCTGTTTTTAACAGCTTCCTTTTTTATGTCTTCTATTCTATTTATTTGTTATGAACGGATTTAATCTGCTACCTATGGTATAGTAATAGTATGTACAATGGACCTTTTGAGGATAAACTCCTGCGCGAGTCAGCATTATAGTAATTGAAGAAAGATGAAGAATGAATGTTCAGATTTCTTGTCCGTAAACTTCTTTATAAAGAGTCTTTTTAACTTTCTCAAAATCACTTTCCATATCTATATCCCCATAGGTCATTAAGAGCATTGGTAGACCGTTATCTCCCTTACGGTAGGGAGGTTGCATATAGGCTTTTTATGCAAAGTGAATTCCAAACGTTTATAGAAGTGAATACGGCGTGTGCTCATTTCATCATTAGGCTCCTCTACTTCCAATACAATTGGACCTTTTAATTGTTTTTTTATCATTTCCAGTACACGTTTTCCATAACCGCCGTTTCTGAGACTGGGATCAATAGCAAAATGTTCGATATAGTAAAAATCTCCCATTGTCCAATAACTGATCATACCAATGCTGTTACCGTTTTCTAAAATAATGTTGTTACAGAACCGGAGATTATTATCAGAATATTCTCTCTGTTGTACAGTATCACGACGTTCTTCTTGAGGGAATGCCGTATGCATTAATTTTTCTACAAAGGTATAGTTTACCTCATCTTGTGTTTTTACTTGTTTAATTTCAATCATTTTATCTGTCTTTGTTTAGTCTTAAGTATAAACCTATTTTGCGGTATAAAAGTTTATTAGTCTTTCTAATGCACGTTGGCATACCGGGCAGAATGCAGGTGCTTCGTTTATCTTCATTCTGCATTCGGTAGTAGGGCGATAAAGTCCTTTTTGCGTATAGCCTGCTCCTTCATAGACTCCTACTTTGGTGTATAAGTCGGCATTTTCTGTAGCTACCGGAGTAGGTATGGCAGTACCTTTCGGAATCATATCTTTCCATTTACTGTCGAAATCAATTAATGTGGTGATATTCGGTTCCCAAGGTTCCACTTCATATGGATATTGCGGGCTTGGAGCTTCGGTATATGCATATTCATCTGCTAATCCTCCAAAACTATGGCCGAATTCATGAACTACAACTGGTTGAAAATCCGGATGGTGAGCTGTGGTCAGTGTATATGAGTTATAGATGCCACCTCCTCCATAGGTGTCTGTATTGGCTAGAATAATGATATGCTCGTAAGGAATTCCAGCCAACCAATTATGAATACTTTTTACCCGACTGGTAGTGAGATACCGGTCAGAATAGAAAGTGTTGAAATGTGAACTTACAGCCGTAGATTTCCATTTGCCTTGTCCCGGTATGCTGACTCCGCTGTCTTCCGAAGGGCTTGCTACAGCAACAATATTAAATTTCTCCTTCAGTTTCTTGAAAGTTCATGACTGAACAGGGCGTCACATGCCGTCTGGGCATCTTTATAAAATATATCCATCTCTTTTTCTGTATATCCTTCTGTCATGATTGCTACATCGATACAATCTGCGGTATTTCCGCTTTGCAGAAGATAGCGATGGGGGGTAATATGGTTTGTTCCCCGTTGATGGATTAAAATATCATTGGGGACTATTTCATGTGTGAGTGAGGCATTTACTTTATGATATACATCTTTTAAAGATATGGTCACTATTGCTTCCTTTTTGGGATAAGGCAAAAGAAAAGAATTCTCGAATCCTTTTTTTATCCTATTTGCTTCTTCTTCGCTTACCCATTCTTGGAAAAGGCTTGAGAATGATGTTCGATAAATAGTTTTTCCTGTTGCCTTATCTTTCATCGTGATTTCACCGTTGCCAGCCAAGGGAAGCTCTGCTAGATGATGCTTGCGTCCAGCCCATTTCGGAAGACTTGACAGTTCGTCCAAATATATTTCTTGTTTAGTGGCATTACCAGTAAAAATATAATCTACTCGAAGCGTTTTGTCTTCGAAATAGTCATTAAAATTTTGTGCGTTTACAGCTACGCTGAATAAACTCCAATAAAATAAAAAATTAAATGTCTTTTTCATCGTTTTGCGCATTTTCTACAAAGATAGAATATTCTATTAAATTATTGGTATTTATACAATAAAAGTTATGAATCGCACGAATATTGTCGAGAAAAGTCATATCTTTGCAGAAAATTAAACTAAAAAGAATGGGACATCATCAATTAGACAGTTTGGATGAGCAGATCTTAAGGTTGATAGCCAGCAATGCTCGTATTCCGTTTCTGGAAGTAGCCCGTGCTTGCAATGTATCCGGTGCTGCCATTCATCAGCGTATTCAGAAGCTAACCAATTTGGGGATTCTTAAAGGATCTGAATATGTCATTGATCCAGAAAAGATCGGATATGAAACATGTGCATATATTGGTCTTTATCTGAAAGATCCGGAACAATTTGATTCAGTGACAGAGGCTTTAAAAGGTATTCCTGAAGTCGTAGAATGTCATTTCACTACGGGACAATATGATATGTTTATCAAGATTTATGCAAAGAACAATCATCATTTGCTTAGCATAATCCATGATAAGTTACAACCATTGGGCTTGGCTCGTTCAGAAACTATTATATCATTTAATGAGGCTATTAAGAGACAAATGCTATTCTCGATTTAGCTGATGAAGATTAATTGTTACTTTATGCGGCTATAATTAATAAAACTATACGGGTAGAGATGTTTTTCATCTGTCGGGTGATCTTCTCTACCTGTTTCTTTCCATTCCTCTTTCTTTATTTCGGGAAAATAAGCATCAGCTTCCTTGGATGTGTCATCAATAAATGTGATATATAATTGTCTGGCTATATGCATTGCCTCTTTATACAAGCTGGCACCGCCTATAATAAATATTTCTTCTTCCTCTTTGCAGTGGGATAAAGCGATCTCTAATGAGGGGAAACATTCAGCCCCGGCGAAGGCTGCTCCTTCCCGGCGGCTTAATACAATATTCCGACGATTGGGAAGTGCTCCTTTTGGAAGTGATTCAAAGGTTTTGCGCCCCATGATAATAGTATGTCCGGTTGTTAAGGCTTTAAAACGTTTCAAATCGTTGGGAAGCCAGTATAATAATTTATTTTCAAATCCAATGCCGTGGTTGCGTGCTATTGCTACTATAATTGAAATATTCATAGTGATGAGTGATTAGTGGTGAATGTTTAGTGATATTAGTGGTAAGTGATGAATAACCTTGCGTAGCTTATTCACCATAACTACTAAACAGATACTTTACCTGCAATGTGTGGCCATGGATCATAATTCACCAATTCAAAATCTTCATATTTAAAACTGAATATATCCTTTATGTCCGGATTGATTTTCATTTGAGGTAGGGGACGAGGTTCACGGCTCAATTGAAGTTTTACTTGTTCCAAGTGGTTGGTATAGATATGTGTGTCACCTAGTGTATGAACAAAATCACCGGTTTGTAATCCGGTAACTTGTGCTACCATTTGCAGCAACAATGCGTAGGAGGCGATATTAAAAGGTACTCCTAGGAATGTATCTGCGCTGCGTTGGTAAAGTTGTAGGCTTAAACGTCCGTTGGCAACGTAGAATTGAAAAAAAGCATGGCAAGGAGGAAGATTCATATTGTTTAAATCGGCTACATTCCATGCGCTGACAATGATGCGTCGTGAATCCGGATTATGTTTGATGGTTTCTATTGCTTCGGAAATCTGGTCAATAAAGCCTCCATTGTAATCTGGCCAGGAACGCCATTGGTAACCGTAGATATGTCCCAAATCGCCGTTTGCATCGGCCCATTCATTCCAGATGCGTACTCCGTTGTCTTGCAGGTATTTTATATTGGTGTCACCTTGCAAAAACCATAAAAGTTCGTGGATGATAGATTTTAAATGTAGTTTTTTAGTTGTGACCAAGGGGAAGCCTTCTTCCAAATTGAAGCGCATTTGATGACCAAATATACTAATGGTTCCTGTTCCGGTACGGTCCTCTTTGTGAACGCCTTCGGTTAAGATACGGTTTAACAGATCTAAATATTGTTTCATGCTCGGAAAATCATTTTATGGATTGCAAAAGTACATAAAATCTTTCTTTTTCCGAGCATGAGAATGAGTCTATTTCGTTTTTTACCATTTTAAACTGCATACACGTTGTACACCGATGATGATAAGAACCACTGTGGCGATGATCAGTGATTGGAAATTAGTATCACTCATCAAATAATAAGTTTGGGAAGCGACTATGTCACTGATTGTCTGGCATAGAATTTCAAAGCCATTGAAAATATAGAATAATGCACAGCAGATAATGGCGCAAGTTACACTGAGTATATCCGATAACCACTTGGCCTGTTGGGGGAGGCGGCGGATAACCCGGCGTGAAAATCCATTGTCCTCAATTTCATGTTTGTAGGCAAGCATGAAATTCTTAATTAATTTATCATCGTTTTCCATCATAACCATTCTGTTTTAAGAAAGTTGTCAATTTTGTTTTTCCGCGTGATAAATGGGACTTGATTGTTCCTGCAGGTATTCCTGTAATCACTGCGATTTTTTCTATCGGAAGATCTTCCATAAAAAATAAGGTGATGCAGGTTCGCTCCACCTCTTTTAATTGGCTCAATCCCCGATATATGTCCATGTGTTCACCTACTTGCCTTTGTTCTGTTTGGTAAACAGCATCTATTTCCCAAGTTTCCAGTCCGGACGTTTCTTTTTTGCTGCGAATATAGTCATAAAATATATTATAAGCAATACGGTAAAGCCATGTGGAAAAACTGGACAAATTTTTAAATGAAGCCAAGTTGGTGTATGCTTTTATAAAAGTTTCCTGTGCCAAGTCATCGCTGAGTTCTGTATCTCCTAATGTTTGGTGCAGGAAAAAACGCCTGATGGGCGATTGGTACTTTTTGACCAAAGTATCAAACGCCCGGGTGTTTTTAAAGACCACCACTTGTGCTACCAACGCTATGTCGTTGATTTGGCTCATTTTTATTCTTCGTTGTGGGGAGTATCTATATTGTTCTTTATGTTTTGTGTTTCTTTGGCCTCTTCGTTACGTTCCAGTTCAATATTTTCAATTTTCATTGATTTGGCTCCGTTTTCATCCTGGTTTATTCGGGTAGGAGGGAAAGGATCATCTTTTTTCTTTTTGTGTGGAGTGGTAGTATAAGCTATCAATACTTGTCCCAACCCCATACAGAAAATAAGGAATCCGATTGCTGCCAATCCTTCTTCTTCTGTCAACACCCAAAGGAATACTCCCAGACCAATGCCTAAGAATATATTCTTGATCCCCTTTGTCATTACAGCATTTCCTTGTTCTTCGGGGTCATTGAACAGTTCGGTCGGAATGGTTCGTCCTGCTGCCAGAGCCTCTGCAGCCAGTTTGTATTTGGCTTGTTTGTTCTTGTACCTGAACCAAAGTACAATAGCTACAATAAAGAAAGGGAGTCCACAACAGATGATGAGTGCGACAATTGCTACCGAAGTAGGAGGACCGCTATTCCAGTCACCGAAATCCGAACTAATGTTATGCATGGTAGCATTCTGATCCTCATCTACATCTTGCAGGTCGCTTATAACGACTGTATCCATCCGGGTGCTGTCAAGGGCGGAAGGTACTAATTTGATTGTTTTGGCATGGGTTGCGAAGCAAGTCCCTATGAGTAAGGCCAAAATAAAAAGTAACTGTTTCATGTTTTTATATCTTTATTATTGTTTTCTGCTAGTTAGACGGAACGAATTAGGAAATAGGTTGCAAATAGACAGAAAATTTTCAGATAATCCCAAAATATCATCGTATTTTTGTAGTATAAAAAGGAAGAAATATGAAATTACCATCAGAATTTGAAGCAAGAACTGGAATGGATGGGGGAAGAAACTTATCGTGCGTTGGAAGCTGCTTTACAGACAGAGCCTCCTGTCAGTATCCGTGTCAATCGTACGAAGTGGAGTGGGGAAGTTACAGGAGAACCGGTACTTTGGGCATCCGCAGGGGTCTATTTATCGCAACGACCGACTTTTACATTCGATCCGTTGTTTCATGCTGGTTGCTATTATGTGCAAGAAGCGTCTTCCATGTTTGTGGAACAGGTATTACGCACTTATATTACCGGGCCTGTGGTGATGCTCGATTTATGTGCTGCTCCCGGTGGCAAGTCTACTCATGTGCGTTCAGTTCTTCCCGTAGGTAGTTTGTTGGTGGCTAATGAGGTGATGCGTAACCGTTCTCAGGTATTGGCTGAAAATTTGATAAAGTGGGGAAATGTAGAAGTTGTGGTGACGAACAACGATCCGGCCGATTTCACTTCTTTGACAGAGGTGTTTGATGTTGTCTTGGCGGATGTGCCTTGTTCCGGTGAGGGGATGTTCCGTAAAGATCCCGGTGCATAGAAGAGTGGAGTCCCGAGAATGTAGAGATTTGCTGGCAGCGCAACGCAGGATTATCACTGACATCTGGCCTTGCCTGAAGCCGGGAGGAATTCTGATATACAGTACTTGTACCTATAATACGCGCGAAGACGAAGAGAATATACCTGGATCAGGCAGGAGTTCGGTGCTGAGCCGTTACCGCTTGCCGTTCCCACGGAGTGGAACATTACCGGTAGCTTGCTTGTCGGGGTCGATGCACCTGTCTATCGTTTCTTGCCTCATAAGACTCAGGGAGAAGGTTTCTTTCTCGCCGCTCTTCGTAAGCCGGAAGAAGACAGGGAGGCGGATACAGATCTTTTTTCTCCGAAGAAAAAGAAATCGAAGGGGGACACTGCTGCTTCACCTGTATCTAAAGAAAATCTGGCTATTGCCAAAAGTTGGTTGGCGTCTTCCGACGAATATAATCTATTGGTGAACGGCACTGCGATTACTGCTTTTCCGGTGTACTACCAAAATGACCTGGCACTGCTTCGTCAGTCTCTCCGCATCGTCCAGGCCGGTACGGAAGTGCTGAAGTAAAAGGCAAAGATCTGATTCCCGCACATGGACTTGCTATGAGTCGTCTGTTGAAAACGTCGGTTTTTTCAACCGAAGCATTGACTTACGAACAAGCCATCGCCTATCTGCGGAAAGAGGCTATCGTCCTTCCGCCTTCTGTTCCCAAAAGGTTATGTACTGGTCACTTATAAAGAGATTCCTTTGGGATTTGTGAAGAACATCGGCAATCGCGCAACAATCTTTATCCGCAGGAGTGGCGTATCCGAAGCGGATATCTGCCTGATGACATACGAACTCTGTGACAGTTAATTTATTATTCACACAAACAAACTTACTTATGAAAACAAACTTCTGTCGTTTTTTAATTGGGTTGGTTGCCTTTGTTGTCGGCATCCCGGTTAGGCCCAGACGGGACCGGATAAGGTGAAGACTTTCAGCCATTTATCCGTTTCGCTGAATGCCGGAACACTGGGGGGAGGACTCCAGGTTGCTGCTCCGTTGAATGACTATCTGGG
>ENA-OQBT01000247-OQBT01000247.1-human-gut-metagenome-genome-assembly--contig:-NODE-247-length-37199-cov-2.477368_pt1 | contig 37199 bp, 40 predicted proteins | sample MGYA00242749_ERZ504557 | MGnify/ENA primary metagenome ERZ504557 (study PRJEB26092, sample SAMD00036243) | human gut metagenome | host: Homo sapiens | study: EMG produced TPA metagenomics assembly of... | reverse complement strand
CGGCGAAGGGATACAGTGGACAGGAGGAAATATGGGACTGGTCTGGAGCATGGTTGAGGCGGTTGAACGCGGGGTGGAGATGGAGGATCTGTGCCAGATCGGGAGCATTGGGCTGTTGAAGGCGATTGATAAATTTGATCCTTCGTTGAAGTCTGTTTTCGACGTATGCGGTTCCGATGATTGCGGGGAGATCCGGCGGTTTCTGCGGTCGGAGGGGATGGTGAAGGTGAGCCGCCCGATCCGGGAACTGGCGTGGAAAGCGTATGCGGTGCGTGAGCGGCTGGAGCGGGAGAACGGGCGCGATCCGACGCTGGCGGAGATAGCGGGGGAGCTTGATGTTACCGTGGAAGAAATCGTGGAGGCGATGGAGTCCGGCGCGGAGGTGGAATCGCTGCAGAAGACCATCTATCAGGGGGAAAACCACGATATTTCTCTGATGGACCGCATTCCGGAAAAAGAGAACGGGCAGGAAAAGCTGCTGAACCGGATTTTCTTGGAAGAGCTGTTGGGACGACTGCCCGCGAAGGAGCGGCAGCTCATCTACATGCGCTATTTTCAGGACATGACGCAGGCGCAGATCGCCGGAAAACTGGGGATTTCGCAGGTGCAGGTGTCGCGGATGGAAAAGAAGATTCTGCGGCAGATGCGGATGGAAAAGGTCTGACAAAAATACAAATCCGGCGGAAGGGCGCTTTTCCTGGGAAAGGCAGAGAAAAGTGCCTGAAACCCGGGCGGATAAAGGAAGAAAAGAAAGGCGAAGCGGGGAAAGGCGGCAGAAAGTTTAAAAATATTCACTGGAATATCGGAGGAAGGTGTGCTACAATGAGCGAAATACGAAGAAAGGCAGGTGGAAGAACATGGATTATCTGACAGAAAATGTGGCGGTCAATCTGAAACGGATCCGGCAGATCGAAAGGATGAGTCTCGACCAGGTCTCAGAGCAGACCGGGGTCAGCAAGAGTATGCTCTCGCAGATCGAAAAGGGAACGGCGAACCGTCGCTTGGCGTGCTCGGGAAGATTACGAGCGGCCTGCGGATTGAATTTCAGGAGCTGATTGCAACGCCGCTGGTGGATAGTTATCTTGTGACACCGGAGAATCTGGTTCCGACGAAAGAGCTGGAGGGGCAGTACACTGTGTGGACGTTCTTTCCGTATGAGGACACGCGGCTTGTGGAAATCTACCGCATCGACATCGAACCGGGCGGAACGTATGTGAGCGGCGGCCACGGAGAGAAAACAAGAGAGTACCTGGTGGTGACAGACGGCGTGATGACCGTGGAGTGCAATGGAAAAGAGCATGAGATCCACTTGAAGCAGGCATTCCGTTTCGAGACAGACCAGACCCACATCTACCGCAACAGAGGGACGGAGAAGACGAGCTGCATGTGTTTCTTTCTCGACTATCACTAAAAGCCGCAGAATAACAGGCTTTCTTTTTTTGAATGAACTGTTCAATATAATGGACAGAAGTCCACTGGAACATCAGAATAAAAAACAACGGATATGAAAAAAAATACGGTGGAAGACGAAAAAACATCAAAAAAGAATAGAAAAAGCGGGTGTTAAAGAAAAAGCAAAAATAAAAAACTTTTTTAAAAAAAGTAATTGACAAATATAGGGAGTGGTGCTATTGTATGGTTGTACAAAATAATAAACGAAAAACAAAGCAAAGACGCTTACCAACGAGTAGTCTTTGCTTTTTTGTTTTTTATTTAAAAAATCTTTTCAACGCTATGGGAGGATAACACTATGAGATTAAAAGACACAGGATTAACGGTTCAGGACATCAAAGACAAAGTAAACAAGTACATGATCGAGACCTACGAGCGTTTCGATTTCCTTGCAGAAACCGCAGAGGGGATGTACATGTACGACGAAAACGGAACGCCGTATCTTGACTTTTACGCAGGCATCGCCGTAAACAACGCCGGAAACAGAAACCCGAAAGTTGTTGCTGCAGCAAAAGAGCAGCTCGACGATATCATGCATACCTTCAACTATCCATACACCATCCCGCAGGCACTGCTTGCTGAGAAAGTCTGCGAGACCATCGGCATGGACAAGATCTTCTATCAGAACTCCGGTACCGAGCGAACGAGCCATGATCAAAATGGCAAGAAAGTACGGCATCGAGAAATACGGCCCGAACCGTTACCACATCGTAACCGCAAAGATGGGCTTCCATGGAAGAACCTTCGGTGCCATGTCTGCAACCGGTCAGCCGGGCAACGGATGCCAGGTTGGATTCGGACCGATGACCTACGGATTCTCCTACGCACCGTACAATGATCTGCAGGCCTTCAAAGATGCATGTACCGAAAACACCATCGCCATCATGGTTGAGCCGGTACAGGGCGAAGGCGGTGTTCATCCGGCAACGAAAGAGTTCATGCAGGGACTCCGGAAGTTCTGTGATGAGAACGACATGCTGCTTCTGATTGATGAAGTACAGACCGGCTGGTGCAGAACCGGTGCGGTAATGTCTTACATGAACTACGGCATCAAACCGGATATCGTATCCATGGCAAAAGGTCTTGGCGGCGGAATGCCGATTGGCGCAATCTGCGCAACAGCTGAAGTAGCAAAAGCCTTTACCCCGGGATCTCACGGAACTACCTTCGGCGGCCATCCAGTCAGCTGTGCAGCAGCACTGGCAGAAGTCAACGAACTGATCGACCGCGACCTTGCCGGAAATGCAAAGAAAGTCGGTGATTACTTCGCAGAAAAATTAGCAAAACTGCCGCATGTCAAAGAAGTCAGACATCAGGGACTGCTGGTCGGCGTAGAGTTTGATGATACCATCAGCGGCGTAGAAGTCAAACATGGCTGCCTTGACCGCCATCTGCTGATCACCGCCATCGGAGCGCACATCATTCGTCTGATCCCTCCGCTTATCGTAACCGAGGAGGACTGCGACAAGGCAGTTGCTATCATCGAAGAAACCGTAAAAGCTCTGGAAAAATAAAGAATTCTTATAGAAACAAAGAAAATCTCATAGCGTGAAAAGAACAGGACAAGGACGTCAAAAAGCAAAGAACCATGCTTCGCCCCTGTCCTGTTTTTCTTTTCATTCTGTGAATCGGAAACAACAGGTAAAACAGAGAAATTAAATGTGAGAGGAAAACGGTATGGGACATCTGGTTATCACAATCGGCTGCGAGTACGGAGCCAAAGGAAATGCCATCGGCAGGAAAATTGCGGAGGATCTCGGAATTAAGTTCTACGATCGCGATCTGGTGGATCAGATTATTGAAGAAGTCGGAATTCCGAAAGACATCATGAACCGTGTAGAAGAGGGCGGTACGATTGCCGGAAAAGGAGCCGAGGGCGATGTCCGTGGATCCTTCTCAAAATATGCGGACCTGACCGAGCGTGCGATTCATGTACAGAAGCAGATCATCCGGAAACTGGCAGAAAAAGAGGCCTGCGTCATCATCGGACGATCCGCGGATTACATCTTAAAGGACAGCAAAGATATCAAGCTCCTCCGGGCTTTTATCTATGCACCGGATGAGATCCGCATTCAGAATATCATGAAGAGCCACAGCCTTTCCGAGAGCGATGCAAAAATTCTGCTGCTCGAGAAGGACAAACGGTATCACAAGCGTCATCTGGCGCTGACCGGCAGCAACCGCGGAGACCGGCACAACCGAGACATTCTGATCAACAGTGCATTCCTTGGTGTGGAGGGCACAGCGGAATATCTCGAGGAACTGATTCAGAAGAAATACGGAAGCGGGGAGGAATAAGCCATGGAACAGAAAAAATCAGAATTTGACAAAGTATTAGGTGCATGGGATATTCTCGTCATCGCTTTCGGAGCCATGATCGGCTGGGGCTGGGTCGTATCCTCAGGAAGCTGGATTCAGAAGGGCGGCGTTGTCGGAGCTTCAATTGCGTTTGCGATCGGCGGTGTCATGATCTTCTTCATCGGACTGACTTACGCAGAACTGACTGCAGCGATGCCGCAGTGCGGCGGCGAGCACGTCTTCAGCTACAAGGCGATGGGCCGAACGGTTCGTTCATCTGTACCTGGGCGATTATTTTAGGATATGTCAGTGTTACGTGTTTCGAGGCGTGCGCCTTCCCAACCATCATCACGTATCTGTGGCCGGGATTCCTGAAAGGCTATATGTACAGCGTGGCAGGATTTGATATCTATGCTTCCTGGGTAGCCGTAGCCGTTATTGTAGCGTTCCTCATCACACTGATCAATGTGCTGGGCGCAAAAACAGCAGCCGTTCTGCAGACGGTCCTTACCTGTATCATCGGCGGCGCTGGTATCCTTCTGATTGTGGCATCCGTGATCAACGGAGATTCCAGCAATCTGCAGGGACAGATGTTCGTCGGCGAGAGCACCGGAACGATGTTCCAGAACATCATCAAAGTTGCTGTTGTTACCCCGTTCTTCTTCATCGGCTTTGACGTTATCCCGCAGGCAGCAGAGGAAATCAACGTTCCGTTAAAGAAAATCGGTAAAATGATGATTCTCTCCGTTGTACTCGCTGTTGTTTTCTATTCCTGTGTTATCCTGGCTGTCGGCTATGTGCTGAACCCGTCCGAAATCCTGAGCTCGGAAGCAGGAACCGGACTTGTCACAGCAGATGCGATGGCGAAAGCGTTCGGTACAGCGGTTATGGCAAAAGTCATCATCGTCGGCGGTATGTGCGGTATCATCACATCCTGGAACTCCTTTATGATCGGCGGTTCCCGTGCCCTGTACTCTATGGCTGAATCCTACATGATTCCGCCGATGTTCGCAAAGCTTCATCCGCAGCACAAAACTCCGATCAACGCCCTGTTCCTGATCGGCGCGCTGACTATGCTGGCTCCGTTTGCAGGACGAGGCATGATGGTGTGGATCTGTGATGCAGGTAACTTTGGATGCTGTCTTGCCTACTGTATGGTATCTCTTTCCTTCCTGATCCTGCGGAAGAAAGAGCCGGATATGCCGCGTCCGTACCGTGTTCCGGCGTACAAATTTGTTGGAACGATGGCAGTTCTGATGTCCGGATGCATGGTGCTTGTTTACTGCATTCCTGGTTCCGGAGGAACACTGGTATGGCAGGAGTGGCTGATGGTAGGCGGCTGGAGCCTCCTCGGTGTTGTATTCTTTGCAGTCTGCAAGTTCAAATATAAAGAGAAGTTCGGCAGTCTGATCGAGCTGATCTCCGACGAGGACGCAGCGTCCCTGATGCCGGAGGCAGACGATGCGGAACTCGACGTTGTCATCGATGCAGCAATCGACCGTGTCCTTGCCAAAATGGCTGGCTGAAGCTGAGATAGGATAAAACAAAGCGTGTCGGAAAGAAAAATTTTCGGCACGCTTTCTGAAAGAAAGGGGAAAAATAAGATGAATCCATTCGAATTTTCGATTCCACAGAATATTATTGTCGGAGCAGGAACGCTTGCCAAACTGCCGGAGTGTGCCAAGAAGATGGGCGGAACCCATGCGATGATTCTTTCCGGTCCTACCCTGAAAAAATGGGCGTTGTGGACAAAGCAGCGGACAGCCTGAAATCGGCAGGCATCGCAGCCGATATTTTCACAGATATTGAGGCGAATCCGTCTGTGACGACAGTAGAAAAAGCAACCGAGAGCTATCTTGCTTCCGGCGCAGACTTTCTCGTAGCACTCGGCGGCGGTTCTCCGATGGATGTAGCAAAGGCCGTCGGTGTGACGGCAAAATACGGCGGAAGCATCACGGAATACGAAGGCGCACACAAAGTGCCGGGAAAAATTGTCCCGCTGATTGCCATTCCGACGACTGCGGGAACCGGCTCCGAGGTGACCGCATTTTCCGTGATCACCGACCACAGCAGAGATTACAAGCTGACCGTATTCAGCTATGAACTTCTTCCAGAGTACGCGATTCTCGATCCGGAACTTTTAACTTCCGCTCCGGCATCCGTTGCGGCAGCGTGCGGTATTGATGCCTTTATCCATGCGGAGGAGGCTTATATTTCCACAGCCGCATCTCCGTTCTCCGATGCCATGGCAGAAAAAGCGATGGAATTGATCGGTAAAAATATCCGCCGTTTCGTGGCGCGCAGAACCGATCTCGAAGCCGCAGAGGCGATGCTGACCGGTTCGCTGTTCGCGGGTATTGCATTTTCCTACGCAAGACTTGGAAATGTCCATGCAATGAGTCATCCTGTGAGCGCCTTCTTCGATGTGCCGCACGGCGTGGCAAATGCCGTTCTGCTTCCGGTCATCGCAGAGTACAATGCACTGGCAGACCATGGAAGATATTTGAAGATCTACAACTACATCAGCGAAATCCCGGCATACGCCGATGAATTTGAGCCGATGATGCTGGTCGGCGCGATCCGCGAGCTGACCGCAGCCATCGGAATCCCGGCCAGCCTGACCGATGCGATCCGCCAGGCGGCAAAGGGAAAAGAAGTGACAGCAGAGGAGATCGAGAGCAAAATCGTGCCGATGGCGGTAGATGCGATGAAGAGCGGAAACATCGCCGTCAACCCGAGAGCGTCCCGTCAGCAGGACATCGAGGCGCTGTACCGGAAAGCACTGTAGGAGAGAAATCTAATATAGATATAGAAGAAACCGTAAAGGGCGATGCTGTGAAAAGTATGTACAGCATCGTCCTTTTTCTGCTTGTATTCCGAAAATATGTGCTGTAAAATAAATTTATCGTGCTGTTCTTACAAAACAGAGCAGCGAGGGGTGGATTTTTTTATTAAATCTTACTATTGGAGGAAGCAAAACATGGAAAATAATGTATTGCAGCAATTAAAAGAAAATATCGCAAAGGTCATGATCGGAAACGAGCGCACGATCGAGCTTGTCCTGACCTGCCTTGTTGCCAAAGGTCATATCCTGCTCGAGGATGTCCCGGGGACAGGAAAAACGGTCATGGCGAAATCCCTTGCGAAATCCGTCGAGGCAGAGTTCGGCCGCATCCAGTTCACACCGGACTTACTGCCGTCCGATGTTACCGGTCTCAATTATTTTGATGCCAAAAGCGGAGAGTTCGTCTTTTCGAAAGGCCCTGCCTTCTGCAACATTCTGCTTGCCGATGAGATCAACCGTGCAACGCCGAAGACGCAGAGCAGCCTTCTCGAGTGCATGGCTGAGCGCCAGATCACCGTGGACGGTGTGACACGGCCGCTCGAGGAGCCGTTCCTCGTCATCGCCACGCAGAACCCGCTCGAGACGCTCGGAACCTTCCCGCTGCCGGAGGCGCAGATGGACCGTTTTTTAATGAAACTTTCGATGGAAGCATTAAGCCCGGCGGAAGAGACGCAGATGATCGCCCGTTTCCTGACCGAGGAGCCGCTCGCCGAGCTGTCGTCTGTCTGCCCAAAAGAAGAAATCCGTACCCTGCAGGAGGCGTGTAAAGAAGTCTACCTGCATCCGGAACTGGTACAGTATCTCGTCCGCATCGTACAGGAGACGAGAGTCAACAGCAAGATTGCAAGCGGTGTGAGCCCGCGTGGAACACTCGCATTTTTACGTGCCGTACAGGGCCACGCGCTGGTGCAGGGACGAAACTACGTTGTGCCGGAGGACTTCAAGACCGTGGCTGTTCCGGTACTCGCACACCGTCTCACCATGCAGATCGGCGCAGACGACGGAAGAGCCGCAGAATCGGTGATCGAGGAAATTTTAAACCGCATCGATCTGCCGACCGAAAACTGGTCAGGAAGGTAACGGACTATGCTTCTTTTATTACTATTTGGAATGGCGCTTGCCTGGTTTCTGCAGAAAAAGCTGTACCAGAAAAACTGGCAGAAAAATCTGAAAATCCAGGTCAGCTTCCAGGATTCTGCGATCTATGAGGGCGAGGAGAGTACGTTAAAAGAGGTCGTCGTAAACGACAAACTGCTGCCGATTCCGGCACTCGAGCTTGGCATTTCGATGAGCCGCAATCTGGAATTCGACCGCGAGGCAAAAGCAAACGCGAGCATCACCGACCAGAGCTACAAACGCGATGTCTTTTCGTTCCTGTTTCATCAGCAGGTCACGAGAACACTGCCGTTTCAGGCGAAAAAACGAGGATTCTACGAGATCACCGGTGCGCATGCCGTAGCGTACGATCTTTTTTTCCGGGAGGGTCTTTACAGCGATTACCCGCAGCAGACACAGATGTACGTTTACCCGCGCCAGGTCGATACTGCACGGATTCAGATGATCTGCCGTGCCGTGTCGGGCATGGTTCTGTCACGGAATCGCCTGTACGAGGACCCGTTTGAATTTTCCGGTATCCGCGATTACCGGAAAGAAGACCCGATGAACCGCATCAACTGGAAATCGTCGGCACGGATGGGAGATCTGATGGTCAATCAGTTTGACGCGACGACGAGCGTGGAAGTTACGGTGCTTCTCGATATCGAGGACGCCAACATTCTGCGCGAGGAAGCGCAGGTCGAGGAGAGCATCCGCATCACGTCTTCGCTTGCGGCGCGGATGGTGAAAAACAAGATGAATCTGTGGGTGAAGAGCAATGCGAAAGATGAGGAGACCGGCGAGGAGCTGCGTGTCCATCTGGCAGCGGGCGCCGGAAAAACAGCGGAGCTGAACCGGAAACTGGCGTGCGTGCAGCTTGGGGGCAATCTCACAGGCAGCGCGGAGTTTCTGCACAAAGAGGCGGAAAAAGAGCTCACCGGCCACACCTACGTTGTCGTATCCAAAAACAGAACCGATGAGTCCGTGAGGCGCTTCATCTGCTCTCCGGTGCGCAGAACCAGGTGCTGTGGGTGATTCCGTATCTGCCGGGCGAAGAAGTTCCGTCGGAGCAGAACCGTGCGTACACCGCAATCGGCTGGGAGGTGAAACCATGGAAATAAAAAAGACACCGGTACAGATCCGCTGACCTGGCTTCATGTCTGGCTTTTATTCGCCGGCATCTATGGCTTTGCCGCCGGTTTTCTGGGGCTGACGGGAAGGGAGGCGCTGTATTTCTGCGCCATATCCTTATTGCTGCTGATTCCGGCCGCTGCAAGCTGGATTCTGATCCGGAAAACGAAAGCACTCTGGCAGTTTCTGCTTGGCGGAATTGCGGTCTGCGCGGTGACGTATCTGGCAGCGAAATTTTTCTGTTCCCTGTTCAGTGTGCAGGCGGCAGCGGTAATTGAAGCGGCTGCGGCGGCAAACGATGGAAAAAACAAGTTTGAGAACGGTATTTCTCCTGCATTTCTGGAGAGCCTTTCCGGCGTGATGACGGGTCTTATGGCCGCTGTGATTTTCCTGATCCGCGGCTATGTCAGAATCCGCAAAGGCCAGTTAAAGAAAGCAGCGCAGGAACTGCCGGCCGGCTCAATGCCGCTGGCGGATATGGAAGCGTGGGAGATCCCGACGCTCCTCGATGAGCCAAAGCCCCTTCATTTTCTCTGGTTTATGATACAGTATGTGATCGGTGTGCTGATGAAAATGCCGTTCTACTGGCATCTGATCTACTGGTTTTTCTTTGCAGATGTATTCCTGTGCTTCTTCTGCCAGTACCTCGACGGCATGCACGGTTCATCCGTGACCATCAGAAAATCGCCAATCTCCCGGTGGAGACGATGCAGCGGACGGGAAAACTGATCCTGAAAATTGCAGTACTCCTTCTGGTACTGTTCGTGCTCCCATCGGCGCTCTACGGAAAGGATCCGATTGCGGAGGCGATCGCAGGATATGAGCCGAAAGAGCTGGAAAGCGATCTTACGATCGAAACACCGGAGGCCGAGGCGCCGCAGGGCATGGAGCAGGCCGATCTGTCCGATATGCTGGGGGACAAAGAGTACAAACCGATGCCGCAGTGGATCCAGAATCTTTTTACGGCGGTCATGTATCTTGTGATGGTTGCCGTCGGAATCGCGGTTCTGCGGGCGATTTACCAGAGCGTAAAAATGCGGGAAAAGCCTTCTCAGAGGATGAGGAGGACGAAGTTCTCTTCCTGCATCAGGGAAACGACGAACGGGAAAATCTGCCGTGGCGGCGGGAAAAGAAAGAGGGCTATCTCTCCCCGAATATGCGTATCCGCCGGAAGTATAAAAAAACGATCAAAAAAGCCGGAAAATACCAGCCGACCGGAGCCGAAACCCCGGCGGAGCTGGAAGAGAGAAACGAGCTTTCCGGCGACGGCATGAGACGGCTGCACGACGGCTATGAAAAAGCCCGTTACAGCCGCGAGGGCTGCACAAAAGAAGAGGCGGAAGCGCTGCGGAACTGATTTAAAACCAGTTCCCGGCAGCAGTCCACAGCCAATAGAGAAAGCCGAGCAGCCAGCTTGCAAAGACACCGTACAGAATGACAGGTCCGGCGATGGTGAAAATTTTCGCACCGATGCCGAAGACCTGTCCTTCTTTTTTATATTCAATCGCAGGAGCTGCAACCGAGTTGCAAAGCCGGTGATCGGGACGAGCGCACCGCAGCCGGCAAAGGTGACGATTTTCTGATAGATGTTGAGGCCGGTTAAAATCACACTGCTAAGGATCAGAATCAGCGAGCACCAGGAGCCGGCGTCATCTTTGCTGAGTGAGAACTGCGTTTTGCCGATATGGAGCAGAATCTGCCCCACGACACAGATCAGACCGCCGACGATAAAGCTTTTGCCATATTGCAGAAGAGATTCTGCTTTGGCGTCACCTCTTTGACAAACTGTTCGTATTCTTTTTTTTGCCCGTTCATTTTTTAAACTCTGCATCACATCTTACCTCCAGTTCTTATTGAAATCCACTTGCAAAATAATAGAGAGAGCCCGCGATTTTCCCTGCCGCCATGCAGAGAATTACAAACGGCAGTCCGCGCGTCAGTCCGATCCGGCGGCAGAGGATCGAAAACAGGTTGACGACTTCGCCGAGCGCGATGATCCAGCTTCCCAGATAAATGCCCGCAAAAAGCCAGAACACACCGGCCGTCCAGGAGGGCAGGGAAAACGAGAAGGTGCCAAGCGAGAAAAGATCGCCGAACAGCGCCCCGGCCATACAGCAGCATTCGTAAAAACGCAGGCTCTCTGCTGTCTTTGTGATGCCGGCGTACCGTGTCACGATGCCAAGGCCGATCACAAGCGCGACAAGGCCGCTCGCGATGAAAAAGCCAAGGCTAAGACCGGCTGTGATCAGCAGGATCTCTGGCAGGATTCGCATGAAAAGCCTCCTTTCCTTTACCGGAGCGGTCGTTCTGTTCGAGAATGGTCGTATCGATATCATCCTCGTAGACCCGCATTTCCACCTCGAGCGGCGTCGGGTCCTGCGTGAATTTCCGCCGTCCGAAATGGTTGAAATAGAGCACGACGCCAAGGCCGATGCCGATGGAATATGAAATTTCCAGCACCGAAAATCCGGGCGTCATCTGCGGGAGAAAACGGGTGTAAACATCCAAAAACAGCTCGCGGATGCCGATGTCGGTGTGGAAGGTCATAATGGAAAACGCAGTTCCGATAAACGTAAGGATGCCGACCAGAATCGTTTTGCACCAGCTGATCCAGGTGTTTTTCTGACGCGGATCCTCGTACGTTAAAATAAAATTCGGCTCGCCGATGTGGGTGACATCGACGTGCTCCTCGGCCTCCGTGACGAGGCGGACGAGGGTGGAGGCGGAGCAGACGTAGCGTCCGTATCCGTCATCGGGAAGATGCGCCACGCGGCGGACCTGATTGCGGGCAAGGACAGCGCCGTCTGAACAGGAAAGCTGCGCCACATCGCCGAGCGTCACGACGGGACTGGTGATTTTGATATTCCGCTCCGTCTGAAGATACAGCATTTCACTCATGAAAAACATTCCTCTAAAAGTTTCTGAAACAGGATTTTTGTGCTACAGCGTACAGAGTTCCCTAAAACAGGAAAATCATGCGTAAGAATGGAAAAAACGGAAATACTGAAGGTCAGAAATGGTAAGACGCAAAATAAGAAAACGGAGGAATTTGCCGATGAGACAGATGACAGGAAAGCAGAGCATCTCGTTTGCCAAAGCCGTCTATATCGAGGGCAGCGCGGCGATTGTAGGAGAAAAGGAAAAGGATGGACCGCTGGGCGAATACTTTTCGCACACGCTTTCGGACCCGATGTGCGGGCAGGAGAGCTGGGAGGAGGGCGAGAGTGAACTGCAGCTTGCCACCGCGAAGCTGGCAATGCAGAAAGCCAATGTGAGGCCAGAGCAGATCCGCATGATTTTTGCGGGCGATCTTCTGGCACAGTCAATCGCATCATCGTTCGGCCTGGTGGATCTGAACTGCCCGCTCTACGGCCTGTTCGGTGCCTGCTCGACGATGGGAGAGGCGCTTTCGCTTGGCGCGATGCAGTCGCAGGAGGATACGGTGACCGGGTGCTGGCGGTGACATCGAGCCATTTTGGAACGGCGGAGAAGGAGTTCCGTTTTCCGCTCGCCTACGGAAACCAGCGCCCGCCGTCCGCGAGCTGGACGGTGACGGGAAGCGGCGCGTGTGTGCTTGGGAAAACGAAGAGCAGAGTGAAAATCACGGGCGCTACGACGGGAAAAATCATTGATTACGGGCTGAAAGACAACCAGAACATGGGCGCCTGCATGGCCCCCGCTGCGTGCGATACGATTGCACAGAACCTCGTCGATTTCAACCGGGAACCGGCCGATTACGACCGCATTGTGACGGGAGATCTCGGCGTTGTGGGGCGGGAAATTCTGCTGGAGCTGCTGAAGAAAAAAGGATACGATATCTCGGAACAGCACAGTGACTGCGGCATGCTGATCTTCGATCCGGCAAAACAGGACACCGGTGCGGGCGGAAGCGGCTGCGGCTGTGCGGCATCGGTGCTGGCGGAGTATCTGCTGCCGAAGCTGGAAAACGGAGAGTGGAAGAGGATTCTGTTTGTACCGACTGGTGCGCTGATGTCGAAGGTCAGCTTTCAGGAGGGCAGCAGCGTGCCTGGTATTGCACAGGCGGTTGTAATCGAGAGGGAGGAGGATGTGTAAAATGGGAACGTTCATGGAATATTTCAATGCCTTCTGGGTCGGCGGCCTCATTTGTGCCCTGTGCCAGATTCTGCTCGACCGCACGAAAATGCTGCCGGGAAGAATTATGGTAACGCTTGTGTGCACGGGCGCGGTGTTGAGCTTTCTGGGACTCTACGATCCATTTGCAGAATACGCCGGGGCAGGCGCGTCGGTGCCGCTGCTCGGGTTCGGGCATCTTTTGTTTCAGGGAGTAAAAGATGCCGTAAAGAAAGCGGATTTTTAGGAGTGTTCCAGGGCGGATTAAAGGCGGGGGCTGTCGGAACATCAGCGGCGTTGATTTTCGCGTATCTTGCAAGCTGGATTTTCCAGCCGAAGATGAAAAAATAGCAGGTGAAAAATTGCGCAGAAGCAGGCGGACTGATATAATAAAGAAAAATGCCGCAGAAAAAAGCAGAATCGCAGCGGCAGGACGAATACAGAAAAAAGCGGGTGTTTTGCGGAAAAAAACATCAAAACACCCGCGACAGGAAGAAAGGAAGTCTGCAATGAAGACAAGAGAAGAAGCGCTATCCTATGGCCTTTCCTTCCCGGACACATATCAGGAAGCACCGTTCCACGATGACAACTGCAGCTCATCCGCGTGAAAGGAAGCAAAAAGGCATTTCTGTGGGTCTATGAAAAGGACGGAATCATTCAGCTGAATGTAAAAGCAAACCCGGAATGGCGGGACTACTGGCGCGATGCATTCGCGTCAGTTATCCCGGGATATCATCAGAACAAAGAACATTGGAACACGATTCTCCTCGACGGAACCGTACCCGATGACGCTGTGCGTACCATGATCGCCGAGAGCTACGACATCATCACGGACAGCCCGACCAAAAGAATCTATGAGGCGGTAAAGCAGATTCCGCGCGGAAAGTGGCGACATACGGCCAGATAGCAGCGCTTGCAGGCGAGCCGAAGATGGCGCGTGCCGTGGGAAACGCCTTACATAAAAACACAGATCCGGAGCACATTCCATGCTACCGTGTGGTAAACTCCAAAGGCGAACTGGCCGCGGAATTTGTCTTCGGCGGCGCCGGGAAACAGGCGGATATGCTGGAGGCAGACGGCATTGTGCTGGAAAACGGCCGCGTCAATTTAAAGAAGTACGGCATCAACGTGGAAGAGATGCTGGCACAGCGGGAGCTGGAGCAAAACTGAAAAAACAGGATGCACAAAACAGCGAAAGACCGGAACGGCAGAGGAAAATGTCCGTTTCGGTCTTTCATTATGTTTGGCTTATAAAATTAGAAAATACAATTATTTCGCATTGAATACATACTTATCCATACGGTCAAATGCCTCTTTCACAAGCACATGCGGCAGTGCCAGATTCAGGCGGATCGCATACGGTCTGTGGAACGGCCGTCCGTCCTGCCAGATCACGCCGACAGCAACACCGGCTTTCAGCAGTGTATCCATATCGGTATCATGCTCCTTGCACCACTCCTCGCAGTCGAGGTACAGCATGTACGTTCCTTCTGGTTTGGAAAGCTTCACGCCCTTGAAATGCTCGAGAATGTAGTTGTACGCATAATCCGCATTCGATTTCAGCACTTCGCGCAGTTCATCCACCCACTGGTATCCCTCCGGACGGTAAGCGCCGATCAGCGCATGAACAGAGAGTACGTTCGGAGAATTGTAGTGAGAAAGGACGAAGCCTTCTCCACACGGTCGCGCAGCATGCGGTTGTAGATGATGTGGTAGGAGCCTACAAGGCCAGCCAGGTTAAAGGTCTTGGACGGTGCATAAAGTGCGATGGTGCGCTCGCGTGCATCCTTCGAAACGGACTGCGTTGGGATATGTTTGAAGCCCGGCAGTGTCAGGTCAGACCAGATCTCATCGGAGATGACAACGCATTCATTTGCTTTGTAAATTTCCATCGCCTTTTCAATTTCCTCGCGCTCCCAGACACGGCCTGTCGGGTTGTGCGGAGAGCAGAAAATCGCGAAATGAATGTTGTGTTCTTTTAACTTGCGGTCCATATCGGCGTAGTCCATACGCCATACGCCGTTCTCATCCTGAACAAGATCGGAGAGAACGATATTGCGTCCGCAGTTCTCAAGAACACCGGTAAAACCGATGTATGTCGGGGAATGCAGAAGAATGGATTCGCCCGGGGATGTAAAAGCGGCAGCAGCCGAAGCAACACAGCCGAGCACGCCGTTCTCATAGCCGATCGCCTCACGCGGCAGATCTTCCACACCGTTGCGCTCTTTCTGCCAGCGGATGATGCTGTCAAAATATGCATCCGGCAGATTAAAGTAGCCAAAATGCGGTTCGTTGACTCTCGCGTGAATTGCTTCCTGAATGGTCGGAAGAGACGGGAAGTTCATGTCGGCCACCCACATCGGGATGCGGGAGAAGCCCTCTTTGACTTCCGCACCCGGAATCGGGATCTGATCGACAGCGATCGAATCGTGGCCGCTGCGGTTCATCAGAGATGTAAAATCGTATTTCATTGGTAAAAACCCTCCTTTGTGTTTGCTGTGCTCTCGAAGTAAAACCAAAAGCACATGGAAAACCGGATGCAGCTTCCTTTCCTCGCTGAAAGAAAAACCTGCAGCCGGCTGAATACAAATATTATAACACGGAGGGGAATTTTCGTAAACAAAAGAATGCTTTATTCGGCACCATTTATTCCGCGCCGATCCAGTTATCGCGGTTGATTGCTTCCGTGTGGCTGGTGCTTTCGTTCATGATTTTCTGCAGATCCGGCCGGTCATAGTTGACAATGCCCTTTCCGAGATATTCATGGCTGCCGCGCCGGAAGACGCTGACGACATCGCCTTTCTTAAAATCGCCTTCGACTGCACGATGCCTTTGGGAAGCAGGCTCTTTGCCTGAACAGCAAGTGCTTCTGCGGCACCCTCATCGACGTAGAGGTTGCCCGCACTCGGCGCATAGAATGCCATCCACTGCAGACGCGTTTTCATGTTGTGGCCGCTGGCGGTAAAGTACGTTCCTTTTGCGGTTCCTTTCACCGCACGCACAATGTTGTTTTCCTCCGCCGAGGAGCAGATCAGAACCGGCACACCGGCTCTTGTGGCAAGCGAAGCGGCGGAGAGCTTCGTTGTCATGCCTCCCGTTCCGTTGCCCGATCCCGCACCGCCTGCCGCAGCAGTGAGCTCCGGCGTGATCTCATTTACCACGTCGATATGGCGCGCATTCGGGTCACTCTTTGGATTGGCAGTGTAGAGCCCGTCGATATCGGTCAGCAGAATCAGAAGCGATGCATGCAGCATCGCAGCCACCTGGGCGGAGAGCGTGTCGTTGTCGCCGACCTTCAGCTCCTCAATCGCGATCGTATCGTTCTCATTGATGATCGGAATCGCACCGCGCCCGAGCAGGACGGAGAGGGAGCCGAAGATGTTTTTATAGCGGCGGCGGTCCTCAAAGTCACTGCGGTTCAAAAGAATCTGCGCACACGGAATCTGGTACGCCATCAGATTTTTCGTGTATTCCTCCATCAGAAGGCCCTGGGCCGACAGCAGCGGCAGCCTGTTTATCGGCAATTTTCGTCGGCCGTTTTTTAAAGCCGAGACGGGAAAAGCCTGCGGCGATCGCACCGGAGGAAACGAGAATCACATGGTGGCCTGCCGTCTGCAGCGCGGCAAGCTGGGTCGTAATGTTCCGTATTTTTTCAGCATCCATGGTTCCGTCTGAGAGTGTCAGGGAGCTGGTGCCGACTTTCACAACTATCGTCTGTTTTTCCATCATGAAAACCTCAAATGTAAGAAATGATAAGAAACGTTGTTTACGGGTGACAAAACATCAATTACAGACACTTTAACACAGTACTGTGTGAGAGTCAAGAAGATGCGGAATGGTCGTTACATTTTTCGTGAAAGATCTGCAAAAAGATAGAAATTTGTTGCTGGAATTCTGAAAAAGTATGGTAGAATAGAAAACGAGAAAAAGGTGTGTGCAGAAATACATTTTTTCCTGAAAAACAAAAGAAGCGGAAAGAAGTCCGGCACACGACGGAGGGAGTCAAAGATGGAGGAAAAAACAGAAGAAAGAGGCAGAGGCTGCATGACAACGCTGTGCTACATCGAAAAGGATGACAGCTATCTGATGATGCACCGCACGGTGAAAAAGAACGATGTCAACAAGGACAAGTGGATCGCGTCGGCGGCCATGCGGAACTTGGCGAAAGCCGGAGGAATGCCTGCTGCGTGAAGTAAAAGAGGAAACCGGCTACACGCTGACGAGCTGGCGTTTCCGCGGTCTCGTTACCTTTGTGACAGAGGCAGAAAACAGCAAAACGGTGGAGTACATGGAGTATATGTGTCTCTACACGGCAGACGGATTTACGGGAGAACCGATTGCATGTGATGAGGGCGAACTCGCTGGGTGAAAAAAGAGGACGTCCTGCACCTGAATCTGTGGGAGGGAGACAAAATCTTTTTCCGCCTTCTGAATGAAGACGAGCCGTTTTTCTCCCTGAAGCTGCGGTATGTGGGCGACACGCTCGCAGAAGCGGTGCTGAACGGAAAACAGATGGAACTTTTTGAGGCGCGCTCAGGCGACGGCACGCCGACCGGAACCATCGTAGAACGCGGCGTGGCGCACAGTGAGGGACGGTGTCACGGAACGGCACATATCTGGATTGCACGGGCGAATGAGAAGAGCGGCTGTGAGGTACTGCTGCAGAAAAGGAGTGCCTGGAAAGATTCGAATCCGGCTGCTACGATATTTCAAGCGCCGGCCATCTTTCGGCGGGCGATACATATTTGGAAGGGGCTCTGCGGGAAATCGGCGAGGAGCTCGGCATCCACGCAGAGGCAGAGGAGCTGAGGGATCTTGGCCGGCTGGAAAAAGTATCACACGGTGTTTTTTACGGAAAACCGTTCCACGATCATGAGGTCAGCGCCGTGTATCTTTACACGAAGCCGGTCGAGGCGGAAAAACTGCATCTACAGGAGTCGGAAGTAGAAGCAGTCCGCTGGATGGATCTCAAAGAGTGCCAGAAGGCGGTAAGAGAAGGAAGCATTCCCAACTGTATTGATATCCGGGAACTGGAAATGATTGAAAAAGCGTGGTTCGCCGGAGAAAAAACAAAAGATGAGGAGTAAGAGAAGATGAAAGAAAATGGATTCATCAACGAGAAGCTGACCCCGAAGCACGAGGAAGAAGAGGCAGCAGCCACCGCTGAAAAATAAAAAGAAATGCATGAAAAAAGTCACCGGTTCGAAATAGAACATGGTGACTTTTTTGGATATCGCGTAAATGAAATTTATTTTTTTATTTCGCTGCTGCCTTTACCTGGCTAAACAGTCCGGATTTCTGAAGAGCCGGACGCAGTGCCATGTAGATGACAACGGAAGCGATGGTGGAAAGTACGGCGTTGATGGAAGTTGCCGCTACGTTCCAGCTTAAGGTAACCTCTGCTGCCGGTTTTCCAAGAAGAACCAGTTTGTAGAAGTAACCGATGAGCGGATCGAAGATCACATTGAACAGAAGTCCGCCGATGGCTGCAAGCAGTGCCCATTTGAAGATCTGTTTCTGATCGGTCTGCTCGTTGATTTTACCGATTTTGTGTGCGATCAGTCCTGCGATGAGGCCGATGCAGAATTTTAAGATGAAGGTCTTTGGTGCGTATACCACATAGACCGGATCGAGAAGATCTCCGATGGTCATGCCGATCGCACCGCCGATTCCGCCGTAAACACCGCCGAGAATTAGCGCACCGAGCACACAGACAGCGTTTCCGAAATGGATTGAGGTGGCATCTCCGCCTGGCAGCCAGATTTTGAACTGCAGGAAGGTGAAGACAACGTAGGAAAGGGCTGCAAAGACACCTGTCATTGCGATTTTCCAGACTTTTTCATTTTTCATAACAACGCACTCCTTTGGTATCTGGAACTTTCGTTCCTTGATTGCACCCTATTATAGGGAGTGGTGGCATGAAGAAAAAGTTCCAATTCCGGATTTTTTGACCAGACCAGTTATTTCCGGTACGATTTCATTTTTTCGTGTTCTTCTTTTAATTCTCTGTAGAGCTGCAGCGAATTCCACGCCTGGTTCTGCGTTGTGACGATGGCTTTGAGGGCGATCGGCGGCACTTTTTTCCGGCGCATTTCGGTGAGAAAAAGATCAAGTTTCCGCTCGGAAAAGCCGGCCATGACCATCATTGGTTCATCAAATCCGGCGCCGTCATAGGCTTCGGGGGATTCTGCAAATGCTTTATTTCCGGCAAGAAATCCGATCGACTGGAGATACTGTTCCGGTTCCACAATGCGCACGCGGATACCGAGCTTTAAGAGAACCGGCTTTAAAAGCACAGCTGTTTTCGTTCCTTTGATCTGATATAAGAGTACGGTTTCCATGAGAAAAATCCTTTCCACGGGCAGATTTCCGGATCAAATGCGCGGATGCCCAGAACTATGATATAAGAAATGTTTTGGAAAAACAATACTTTTATGGTATCATAGGAACGTACAATTCAGAACACGATAAATTTTGAGATAAAAGAGAAAGGAAACCAATAAAATGTGGATAGCAGATGGATGGAAAGATTATGAAGTGCTGGATACGTCCGGCGGAGAAAAACTGGAGCGGTGGGGAGATTACCTTCTGGTAAGACCAGACCCGCAGGTCATCTGGAACACGAAAAAAGAAAATCCGGCTGGAAAAAGAAAAACGGTCATTATCACAGAAGCAGCAAGGGCGGCGGAGAATGGGAGTTTTTCCATCTGCCGGAGCAGTGGGAGATCAACTATAAAGACCTGACCTTCCGCCTGAAACCGTTCAGCTTCAAACACACCGGCCTTTTCCCGGAGCAGGCAACGAACTGGGACTGGTTCGGCGATCTGATCCGCCGTGCCAACCGCCCGATTAAAGTGCTGAACCTGTTCGCCTACACGGGAGGCGCAACGCTCGCAGCGGCCGCAGCAGGCGCAAGCGTCACACATGTCGATGCATCCAAAGGCATGGTCAACTGGGCAAAAGAGAACGCTGCCGTGTCCGGCCTTTCGGACAAGCCGATCCGCTGGCTTGTGGATGACTGCACCAAATTTGTCGAGCGCGAGATCCGCAGAGGCAACCACTACGACGCGATCATCATGGACCCGCCGTCCTACGGAAGAGGACCAAAGGGCGAGATCTGGAAAATCGAGGAGTCGATTCATCCGTTCATCAGGCTCTGCACGCAGCTCTTAAGCGATGACCCGCTGTTCTTCCTTGTGAATTCTTACACGACAGGACTTGCACCGGCTGTCCTGACGTACATGATTTCCCTGGAATTAAAACAGTACAAAGGCCACGTAGAAGCACAGGAAATCGGCCTTCCGGTCAAGTCGACCGGCCTTGTTCTGCCGTGCGGTGCATCGGGAAGATGGCAGTCTGACAACGTTTAAAACATCTTTTGGCAGCGGACGTATGTCCGTCATACGAAAAACATTTGGCTGAATTGCAGGAAATGAAGTATAAAACTGCAAAAAGTGGGATAAAATGCCGAAAAGTGCATAAAACATGCAAGTTCTCCTTGACAGAAACTCATGATCTGGTAAAATGGTCTTTAGTTGAGCAAGAAACCTGAAAAACGGGTAAGGAAAGTACAAGGGAGGACGTTTCATGAAACCGTATATCGAATGGACCAAAGAAGAATTAGTTGCCGAGAAAGCCAGACTGGAGCAGGAATTTGCAGAGGTAAAAGCAAAAGGCCTCAATCTGAATATTTCCAGAGGAAAACCTGCAGCAGCCCAGTTAGATCTCACGGAAGGAATGCTTACCGTTCTCTCGAAAAATGAAGACACCTTCGCAGAAGATGGAACCGACTGCCGGAACTACGGCGTGCTGACCGGTATTCCGGAAGCAAGAAAACTGATCGGAGATATCTGTGAGGTTCCGGCGGAAAACGTCATCGTTTACGGAAACGCCAGCCTTACCATTATGTTTGATACCGTAGCACGTTCGTTCCTGAAGGGCGTTGCAGGCTGCACTCCGTGGAACAAGCTGGACAAAGTAAAATTCCTCTGTCCGGTACCGGGCTATGACCGTCACTTCGGTGTAACCGAGTACTTCGGCGTTGAGATGATCAATGTTCCGATGATGCCAGAAGGACCGGACATGGACATGGTAGAAAAACTCGTTGCAGAAGATGACGCCATCAAGGGAATCTGGTGTGTACCGAAATACTCCAACCCGCAGCTACACCTACTCCGATGAGACTGTCAGAAGATTTGCAAACCTGAAACCGGCAGCCAAAGACTTCCGTATTTTCTGGGATAATGCTATATCATCCATCACCTGTATGATGACAGACAGGATCACCTGCTGAACATCATCGAGGAGTGCGAGAAAGCCGGAAATCCGGATATGGTCTATGAGTTCGTATCCACCTCGAAAGTAAGCTATCCGGGAGCCGGAATTGCAGCTCTCATTTCTTCTGAGGCAAACATCAAAGAGGCACAGGAGTACATGAACTTCCAGATCATCGGTCATGATAAACTGAATCAGCTGCGCCATGTAAAATTCTTCCAGAACCTGGACGGCGTGATGAATCAGATGAAAAAGCATGCTGAGATCTTAAGACCGAAATTCGAGGCAATTCTGCAGGTAATGGATCAGGAGCTGAGCGGCTTGGCATCGCTTCCTGGACAAAACCGAACGGCGGATACTTCATCTCCTTCGATGCGATGGAGGGATGCGCAAAGAAGATCGTTGCAAAGGCAAAAGAGGCCGGTCTTACCATGACAGGCGCGGGCGCAACGTATCCATATCACAACGATCCGCAGGATTCCAACATCCGTATTGCACCGTCCTTCCCGACACCGGAAGAGCTGGAAATCGCAGGTCAGGTATTCGTGCTGAGTGTCAAACTGGTCAGCGTGGATAAGATTCTGGAAAGCAAATAACAGATAAGTAAAAATACAAAAGCCGGATTCTCCCGGGGGACACAGTTTTTGTGAACTCTGGTGTGGGAGTTCCGGCTTTTTTTCTATATAGAAAGTTAAAAAGAAATTTTTCTATGGGACAGAAAGGAAAAACAATGAAAAAGAAAGTAATAGGAAATTGCCGCAGGACTCATACTCCTTGCGGCCGCAGGCGGTTACGCGGGCGTGGGGCATTACTATGCATCCCACTTTTTCCCGAAAACCGCGATCAACGGACTGAACTGCGCAGGGCTGACCGCAGAGCAGGTCAAAGAGGAAATTCAGAAGCACATTGTGGATTATACACTCAGCATTACCGAGCGCGGTGGAAAAACAGAGACATTAAGCGGCACGGAGATCGGCCTCACGTATGTGGACGACCACGCGGTGGAAAAACTGCTGGAGTCCCAGAATACTCTTGCATGGCCTGCATTCTATTGGAAAGAGAAAGAAAACCAGGTGGCGGCGGACTCTGTCTATGACAAAGAAATGGTGCAGGAAAAACTGCAGACGATGGAAGGGTTTCAGGAAGAACAGCAGGAAGCGCCGACGGATGCGTATCTGACGGATGACGGAACCTCGTACGTTATTGTGCCGGAAACAGAGGGCGAGCAGGTGGACTATGAGAAGGCGGAGCAGGCTGTCATCGAGGCGCTGGATGCCGGAGCGGCGAGCGTGGATCTGGAAGAAAAAGATGTTTACCGGAAACCGGACATTACGCAGGATGATGAAGCACTGAATGGGAAAATGGCGGAACTGAACCACCTGACAGCGGCGCGGATCACGTATGCAATCGGTGAAAACAGCTATGCCATAGACCGGGCGACCTTACAGAGCTGGCTCGTACAGGGGGGAGGATGGAACCTACACGATTCGCAGGACGAAGCGGCAGCTTTTGTGCGCCATATGGCGTATGAGACGGACACCTTCGGGCTGGCGCATACCTTCAAAACGAGTCTTGGCGCGACCATTAACCTGAATGCGGGCGGCGATTACGGCTGGTGCATCGACAAGGAGGAGACGACGCAGGCACTTCTGCAGGCGATCGAGGACGAAACACAGGGAAATCTCGACCCGGTTTACCTCTATACGGCCAATGACCGCTCGGCCAATGATATCGGAAATACATACGTCGAGGTGTGCATTTCCCAGCAGAAAATGTGGTGCTACAAGGATGGCGTTCTGGTGACGGAAACACCGGTCACAACGGGCAATCATGCGACGGGCTATGACACTCCGGCAGGCAGTGTCTGGGCGGTGGATGCGAAAAAAAGTGACTGTGATTTCAAGCTCTATCCGAGCCATGTCATGTTCTGGCTTCCGTTTAACGGCGACGTCGGAATCCACGATGCGAGCTGGCGTACCGAGTACGGCGGGGACATCTATCTGACGAACGGATCCCACGGATGTGTGAATACCCCATACACAGAAGCAGAAAAAGTGTTCAATGCTATTGAAATTGGTGACCCGGTTATCGTATACTATAGCCTGGATGATGTAACCGGGCCGCAGCCTACACAGAAAAACAGCCTGTAGGAAAAACGCTTAAGCATCACAGCAGAAGCACATCAAATAAAGGAGATTTTGATAGATGAAAATAGTAGTATTAGCTGGAGGAACCAGCACGGAACGTTCGGTATCCATTACATCGGGAACTATGGTCTGCAAGGCACTCCGCGAGAAAAACCATCAGGCAGTTCTGGTAGACGTTTTCTGCGGTATCGATGTGAAGGGGAACCTGGAAGATGTATTTGCAGAGGAGGCGTACGATATAGACAAAGCAGCAGAATATATGCACAGCTTTGATGCAGGATTAAACGAAATGATCGAATCCCGCCGCAGATTTTTCGGACCGAACGTACTGGAACTCTGCGAGGCAGCGGATGTTGTTTTCCTTGCCCTGCATGGCGCAAACGGAGAGGACGGAAAGGTACAGGCTACGTTCGATCTGCTCGGCATTCCGTATACCGGAACGGGCTATTTAAGCAGCGCCCTCGCAATGGACAAATCCATCACAAAACAGTTCTTCCGTGCACACCATGTGCCGACCCCGAACGGCGTGACCCTGAAAAAAGGCCAGGAGAGCGAGCCTTTGTCCGGCTTTGGCCTGGAGCTTCCGGTTGTCGTAAAACCGTGCTGCGGCGGTTCCAGTGTCGGTGTCTATATTGCACACACGAACGAAGAATACTGGCAGGCTATGAAGGATGCTTTCTCCTACGAACCGGAGGTTGTCGTTGAGGAGTATATCGAGGGAAGAGAGTTCTCCGTTGGCGTGGTAGACGGAAAGGCTTACCCGATCATCGAGATTGCACCGATCGAAGGCTTCTATGATTACACGAACAAATACAAAGCCGGAGCTACTGTTGATACCTGCCCGGCCGTACTGACGGAGGAGCAGACGAAAGAAATGCAGAAGCACGCAGAGGACGGCGCTGCCGCTCTCGGTATCGAAAACTACTGCCGTCTCGACTTTATGATGCGCAAGGACGGAAGAATGTACTGCCTCGAGGCAAACACTTCCGGCAGTGACCCGACCCAGCCTTCTGCCGCAGGAGGCACAGGTACTCGGCATTTCCTATCCGGAACTCTGCGAGCTGCTGATCCAGCTTTCTCTCAGAAAAAGAGGTAACAACGCATGAAAAATATGACACTTGCGCACATCACAGAGGTGTGCGGCGGAATCTACTTCGGATCGGAAGAAAAGAAAACAGCGGAAGTCACGGATATCGTGACGGACAGCCGGAAAGCGGGAGAGGGAAGCCTCTTCGTTGCAATTCCGGGTGAGCGTGTGGACGGCCATAAATTTATCCCGAACGTGGCTTCCCAGGGCGCACTTGCTGTCATTTCCGAGCAGAAACTTGAAACACCGCCATGCCCGTATATCCTCGTGAAGGATTCCATGGAGCCATTAAAGCAATGGCAGAATACTATATGCAGCAGCTCAATATTCCGGTTGTCGGCATTACGGGAAGCGTTGGAAAGACCAGTACGAAAGAGACGATCGCGTCGGTGCTGGCGCAGAAATACCGTGTGCTGAAAACGGATGCGAACTTCAACAATGAGCTGGGCTTGTCGCTCACTGTTTTCCGTCTGCGTGAGGAAGATGAGATGGCGGTTCTCGAGATGGGAATCGACGATTTCGGCCAGATGCACCGTCTGGCGAAGATCGCACGCCCGGAGACCGCAGTCATTACGAATATCGGCTGGTGCCATCTGGAAAATCTGAAGACGCGAGACGGTATTTTACAGGCAAAAACCGAGATCTTTGATCATCTGCGTGAGAACGGGCACATTATCATCAATGGGGACGATGATAAGCTGTCTACTGTTGGAACGGTTCACGGCATCAAGCCGGTTCATTTCGGATTGGATGAAAAAAACGAATATTATGCCGATGAGATCGAGAGCCAGGCTTCCGCGGCATTTCCTGCCGGATTCATACCCCGCATGGGAGCTTTTCTGCACTGATTCCGATTCCGGGACGCCATATGGTTTACAATGCGCTGGCCGGAACCGCAGTCGGATGCATGTACGGGCTGACGCTGGAGCAGATCAAACAGGGAATCGAGACACTGCAGTCGGTGAGCGGAAGATTCCACATCATCGAGACAGGAAAATACACCGTTGTCGATGACTGCTACAACGCAAACCCGGTTTCGATGAAGGCATCTCTCGATGTTCTGAAAGAGGCGAAGGGAAGAAAAGTGGCTGTACTCGGCGATATGGGCGAGCTTGGAACCGATGAGGCAGCACTTCACGCCGAAGTCGGCACACACGCCGGAACCTGCGGCATTGACGCCCTCTACTGTGCGGGACCGCTCTGCGAGCATCTTGCAAAAGCGGCAAAAGAGGCTGATTCGAAGCTTGAGGTACGCCACTTTGCAGACCGCGAGAGCCTGATGGCAGAACTGCCGAAGCTCTTACAGGACGGCGATCAGATTCTGGTAAAGGCATCGCATTTTATGGAATATGGAAAGATTGTGGAGATGCTTGAAACAGCACAGAAATTATGATAAAATTTTAAACTGGAAAGTACCCATGACAGGGTGGTAGCCTCCCGAGCTAATGAATACATAGGAAGGGAGGTGGCGTAAATGACAGCATACGAAATTATTATGGTTTTTCTGGGAATCTTAGCTTTACTGATTTCCTTCGGAGGCTTCATCATTGCGTTGCTTACCTTTCTCGATAAGAGAAATAAGCGAAAATAAAAATGCCTACCCCGTCGGCAAACGGGATAGGCGGTGTTCGTAAGAACATTTAACCCTTTTCTCGAGAGCATCCACTTTGGAGTGGGTGCTTTCTTTTTATATATTTATTATATCGCAGGGGTCTGGCATTTTCAAGCATTTTCTTTCAATTGTTCTAATAGAATGTTTTTCGTATAATTTCCAATCTCTTTTTTCTCTTCCTTCGTAAGCTCGCCCGGAATGATCGGCTTGCCGTACGTTACGGTAACGTGGGTACCGCGGATCTTCGGGAAATGTGCTTCCAGAATTTCTCTGGATCCGGAAATCGAAAGCGGAATGATCGGGCAGCCGGTTTTCGTTGCCATCTTGAATGAACCGTTGTGGAACTCGCCGAGCTCCAGCTCGCTCTCCGTCTTGCCGCGGGTATCGGAGATACAGATGGAAGTGCCGCTCTTGATCTCCTCACATCCGGAGAGAATCATCTGCAGACCCTGCTTGATGTCGGAACGGTCGAGAAACAGGCAGTGGATGAGTTCCATCCAGTTCTTTAACAGCGGAATGCGTGAAAGTTCTTTTTTGGCGACAAATCCGCAGGAACCCGGAACCGTTGTATAGGTTACAAGGATATCGAAATAGCTGCGGTGATTGCCGATGTATAGAACAGCCCGGTCCTTCGGAATATTTTCCTGACCTTTTACGGTGATCTTCGTGCCGGAAAAAAACAGAATTACGCGAAAAATCCAGCGGATCAGGGAGCGGCTTACCTTGTCACAGACCTCCGGCTTTTTCTTCCGGATCAGAAGCAGAACAAGAAGCACCGGGATCGACAGAATCAGATACAGAAAAAGCGGTCAGAATGACCAGAATAAAACGAATCATGAACTTTTTCTCCTCTTGGTAAAAATAGTGATATTCAATTATTGCGTACTTTTCAGTATACGTCATATATGGGGCGGGTTGCAATAACTTTCGTCTTTTTCGGAAAAAGATTTTGCGTCATAGAAGACTGTGGCCCGTCATACAATGGATAGAAAGAGCGGGAAGCGGCGTTTGGAATGATGAAGAAAAAGAGACGGGGAAGAGTTCTTCTGGCGGCGGTGATCCTGATGCTCCTAGCATCGTGCCGGATCACAGATGTGAGCGAGGGCGAGCGGAAAGAACTGTCGTATGCGATTGTAAAGCCGGGCGATTTTCCGCCGGAAATCGATCAGATTTTGCGTAAGAAAAAAGAATCCGCGTTCCAGATGGCGTACGAGAGCGGGGACGATCTCTACATACTGCGCGGCTACGGAAAGCAGAAAAGCGGAGGCTTTTCCATACAGATCGAAGAAGTATCGAAATCGGAAAACGCCGTTTTCGTGCGGACAAAACTCGTCGGACCTGCCGCAAAGGAGGAGCAGAAAGGCGCCGCCTCCTGCCTTACGTCGTGCTGAAAACGAAAGCGGCGGCGGGAATCTCAGTCGTATTTGAGGATTAGAGTGGGAGGAGCCTTATGGATTTTGTAAAAAAGATTCTGCATCAGATCAGCAGAAAAAGCGAAGCGGTGTCACAGATTACGTTTGACGAGGACTACAATGTGCCGGACGCAAGGCCCGATGTGGGGCGGATGATTCAGAAAAAAGGCGAGGTGACGATCGGGGATGTGCAGATTTCGGAAGGAAAAGCGCGTGTATTCGGCGGCCTCACCTTTCATCTGCTGTACGTCTCCGACGGCGAACGGCGCCGGATCTGCCAGCTCTCCGGCGAGCTTCCGATCGACGAGACGATCCATCTCGATGGTCTGACAGGGGGCGACAAGGTCTGCATCACCTGGGAAGTGGAAGATCTGAACCTGCATCTCATCAACTCGCGGAAGCTGGGCGTGCGCGCGATCGTCACGCTGCACGCGTGGATCGAGGAACTGTGCGACCTTGCCGTGCCGATGGAAATCCGCGGGGAGAGCGACGTCGCGGTAAAAAGGCAGGAATACCGCGTGGTTGAGCTTGCAGTGCAGAAAAAAGATGTGCTGCGTGTCAAAAAGGAGCTTACGATTCCGTCCGGCAAGCCGGAATTGCACGAGATTCTCTGGCAGGATCTGGAAGTGCGCGGTCTCGATCTCCGCTCTGAGGAGGGGCGGGTCAGTGCGCAGGGAGAACTCTTTGTCTTCTGTCTGTACAGCGACGGCGAGGAGGATCACCCGCTGCAGTGGGTGGAGCAGGCGCTCCCGTTCCAGGCAGAAGTGGAATGCCAGGGCTGCATCTCCGAGATGATCCCGCGGATCGAAAGCACACTCGGCCAGACCACACTCGAAATCCAGCCCGATTCCGACGGCGAGGAGCGGGTCCTGCAGGCGGAGGCCGTACTCGAACTTGACATCTGTCTGTATCAGGAAGAAACCGTATCACTTCTGCAGGACGTTTACCATCCGCACCGAGAATGCATTCCAAAAGTGCAGGAGGAGACTTTGGAGAGCCTTCTGATCCGCAATTCCTCCAAATGCCGCCTGACCGACAAACTGCAGATGCGCGTGCCGAAAAATAAAATTCTGCAGATCTGCCACAGCGACGGCAAAATCAAGATCGACGAGGAAAGAATCGTAGAAAACGGCATCGAAGTAACCCGGCGTGGTGGAACTCAGGGCGCTCTATGTCGTGAGCGACGATGAAATGCCGTTCTACGCCGCCGAAACCGCCATACCCTTCCGCCACACCATCGAAGTCCCGGGAATCGGACCGGACTGCCGCTACGAACTCCAGTCCTCCATTGACCAGCTCTCCACAACCATGCCGGACAGCAGCGACATCGAAGCCAAAGTCGTACTGAACCTGAACGCCCTCGTCTTCCGCCGCAGAAAAGAGATGGTAATGCAGTACGTCGAAGAAAAAGACCGAGATCCGGAAGAACTGCAGAGCCTCCCGGGCATCACCTGCTACTTCGTCAAGCCGGGGGATACACTGTGGGATATCGCAAAGAAATTTTATACGACAACGGAAAAAATTCGGGAACTGAACGACCTTAAAACCGAAAATCTTACGCCGATGCAGCAGCTTTTAGTAGAGCGGGTATAGTAGGAAAAGACAGCCTCCTGCCTTAAGAATGGAGTCAATCCATCAGGCAGGAAGCTGTCTTTTTGTGAGTTAACGAAATTACAATATTTTGATATGAGAAGCTTTTAAATCAATCAATCTTTGCGCATAGCCCGTAATCCGTGATATCTGCTCTGAGGTATAGCCCGCAGAAAGATATTCTGAGAAAGTGTCATCAGGCAGGAGCAGCTCAATGGCAAAGGTATCAGCTTCGGTTTCATATTCTGCCGTTTTTAAATGAGTTCTGGTATCCATAAAGATGGCATTTGCCTTTTTATGGAGAAACAAATGCCAAGTTCGTGTGCCAGAACCAGTGTGCGCTCCTGCTCGGAAAGAGTTTCATCGAGATAGATGATATGGTTTCTCTGAAAATACTGATAAAAACCACGGACTCCGCTTAAAGGAGCATCCACGAGAATCACATTCAGTCCACGGACAATTTCAAAAGGATTCCGTGACTGGAATCGGTGAGCGATCTGATTCGCTCTTTTTTTATGTCCATAGACATCAGTCCTTTTTATATTTTTTCGGTGTGTATTTTTCTTTGTTCTTCTTTTTTGCGAGTTCCATACCGATCTGCATTGCCGAAAGAATGGAATCGATGGCTTCCGGGGAAGCGGGATCGCCGTCAAACATCAGTCCCTCCTGAGAAAGAAGCTGTTCTTTGGTGCGGGCGAGGATTTTTTCAATATCCCGTTCGTCACGGGAAGTCAGTACCGGATCTGGTGCAGGTTCCTCTCCGTACATCAGATATTGAGGGGAAAGACTCAGATAGTCGGCAATTTTGGAAAGACGCTCAGCGGGGAAGGATCCTTTTTTTAGCTGACCGACATAACCGTTGGAAAACCCAAGGTCTTTTTCCAGCTTCGATATTGGAATTTTCCGCTCTTTACAGATTTGCTTTACACGTTCTACGCAGTTCATAACATACCTCCAATAAAAAAATAGATAAAAGCCTAAAAAAATGTATTGACAAAATAGAGAATACTCTATATAATGAGATCAAATTTAGAGAAAAACCTAAAGATAGAGAAGATTATATTTCTATATTAGAGTTCCATAGAGAAAAGTCAATAGGTGATTCTCTAAATTTAGAACTTTATCAGAAGCGCGCAGATAAAGTATTTACGAAACCAGAAACAATACAGGATGAAGAAAAAGGAGAAATTAAAATGAGTCAGAAAACAGATCGCGTAATCGCGGAAATTTTACAGAAACGAGACCGTTTTACCAAAAACTTTCGAACAGAAAATCATGGCGGTGCAGCGTCATTTACGGATACCCGGTTCATTATAAAGAAGGAGAAGAGTGGAAGGAAATTGATAACAGACTGGAAAAAACAGAAAACGGTTATCAGAACCATGCATCCCGGGTAAAAGTCCATTTGCGGAAAGCAGTAATGCAAATGAAATGGTTACTATTGAAAAAATGGGAAGAAAACTGAGTTGGGGATTTCTGGCAGAAAAGCAGAAAAAACAGAACATCCGAAGCCAGGCGGCAGTACAGGCACAGAAGCGTGAAGCTGTATTTCAGCCGGAAAATCTCTATCCGACAGAAGAAGGAATGCAGAACAGAGCCGCAGTGCAGAAAACAGAAGAAAAAAGCGTGGAGCAGGAAAATCAGGAAAAAATGAGTGTTCCGGGTCTTGTGGCTGCCGGACATTATGCAGAGATTGCAGAGAATGTAGATCTCGAATACAAAATCATCGGAGAACAGGTAAAAGAAAACCTGATCTTAAAATCGATAAAAGCAGCAGCTCTTGAATATTCGTTTTCCCTGCAGTTCCCGGGGATGATGATTGTCATTCGGGAAGACGGAGGAATTGACCTGATTGATGAAGAAACAGAAGAAGTTTTTTATTATTTTGCCCCGCCGTGTATGTACGATGCAGCCGGAAATTATTCGGAACAGGTACACTATGAACTGGAAACCGATGCGGAGCAGCATTGCAGTATTTTAAGCGTCGTACCGGATCAGAAATGGCTTCAGGACGAAAACCGAGTATATCCAGTTGTGATTGATCCATCGGCAGAAACCTCGAAAACAAATAGGGCAATTGACGATACGTTTGTCCGAGAAAAAAGTCCGGACAGCGCGGTGGTAGCTTCTTATGGTTCTTTTACCGTAGGCCATAACCGGGAATATGGAAAATGCCGTTCTTTCCTGAAATTTACCAGCTTGCCTGCAATGGAACCTGGAGCGGTTATCTACGATGCAAAAATCTATGTATGGCAGTACCGGTATTCTTCGGACAGCAACCAGCCGTTTTTTATTACCGCCCATAAAGTAACGGGAGGATGGAATCCGGGATCAACCACATGGAACAATCAGCCGGCATATCAGTCGAATGTACTGGATTACTGCAGTGTAAAGCAGGTACAGTCCGGTAATACAATTACCGTTACACCGTGCGGATTCAACGTAACAAAACTGGTGCGTGAGTGGTATAACACAGGGGTAAATCATGGAATTGTTATCACGGCACAGAATGAGACACCATATCAGGAAGCCGTTTTCATTTCTTCTGATTATCCATCCAATAACTCTTATGGAATTACTTCCGAGTATTTCCCGCAAGGAATCTTTTATTACCGTAGTACAACAGGACTCGAGGACTATTACAGCTACCATGAGCAGGATGCCGGACGCGCAGGCCATGGCTATGTTAATGACTTCAATGGAAACCTTGTATGGGTGCATGAAGATGCGTCAACCAGCGGTGGACTGCTGCCGATTCATATCCGTCATGTGTATAATCTGTCAGAACGGAGTAAAAACAACCGTATGGGAAAAGGCTGGAGAATGAACTTCATCCAGGAAATGGAAGCCACAGGAAACGCAAACTTCCCGTATGTCTACACAGATGGAGATGGAACCCGGCATTACTTTTATAAAGATACAGCGGATGGAAATAAATTAAAGGATGAAGATGGACTTGGATACGAGCTGACGCAGACAAGCTCTTCCGACGGAGATTCTTATTACATCATGAAGGACAAAAACGGCTGGGAATATGCGTTTGGACATGACAAGTACATGAGGAGTATCAAGGATTCCAACGGAAATCTGCAGAAAGCGCAGTACGGCCCGTCCACAGCAGGAAACTATCTGGCATATCTGATTGACCCGACCGGTGCAAGAATGGACTTCGGATATGGAAAAGACAATAACCTGGGCAATCTGAATGCGAATGGAAGAAGCATTTATTTTTCCTATGACAGTGCAGGACATCTGACCAGAATTAGTTATCCGGATAATAAAAGTACGGAATTTTTCTACGATGGAGATATTCTGGTGAGCGTACAGAATAATGATGGGCGACAGATTTCATATAAGTACCAGGATGACTGCGGAGTAAAACGAGTGTCAGAAGTTTTTGAACATACAGGACCACAGAATGGCAGAGAATGAAAATTTCCTATCGAAATGGAAATACTACGGTGTTTGAAACACAGGGATTGGATGGGGAAATCAGTCGGACAGGTGATAATCGAAAGTTTACCTACCACTTTGACAATTTCGGCTGCCCGGGCGGATGTGTCGGATGAAGATGGTGCTGCAAACAGTTATCAGTTTTTACGGGAAGGAAGAAAGAATAACAAGCTGAGCAAGACAGGAACGCTGCAGAAGGTTGTGAAGAATTGGATGGAGCCAGAACCATATTTTGTACAGTGGGATAAGATTAAAACTGGAAGTGAAAATGCGATCGCTGACTTAGATATTCCAGACGGATTTCCAGTTAAAAAATGCTGTATCATAAGTAAGAATACAGTAAACGGAAGAAATGGATTTTCAAAGAAGCAGGTTTTAGAGAAAGGAACTTATACTTTTTCTTGCTATGTTAAGGTTGAAAAATGTGTACCAGATCCAGAGAAAAAACGTTCCGAGTGCGGTGCCGGAATTTTACTTTCTTCCGGAAATACAGAGAAAATGGATCTGGTAACAGAGGTGAAAGATACAGATTCGGATGAATGGACTCGTGTATCGGTAACTATTACGATTGCATCTCAGACGGAGGTAACTACCGCGTTTTTCTTGGATAATATGCAGGGATGGGCTTATTTTTCCTGCTTCCAGCTGGAAAAATCGGCAGCGGCAAATAAATTCAATATGTTACGGAATGCGTTTTTTGAAGAGGCATTTAATGCAACCGGAGAAAATGGCTGGAAATTAAGTCAGGGAGAAAGTGCAGACCAGATTGTAACAGATTCAGTTAAAGGTAAATGTGCAAGATTACGAGGAAACTTGTCCAAAAACAAGAACCTGATGCAGACCGTAAAGGTGAGCGGAAAAGAAGGCGATGTATTTGTGTTCGGATGCAGTGTGAAAGCAGACGCCATTCCGGGCCGAATCTTCCGTGTTCGTGCAGTGGTTCATTTTACCGACAAAACAACGACAGAGACAATTGTGAACTGCAATCCGTATGTGACAGAGTGGCAGTTTGTCAATGGCGTAATCCTGACCAGGAAAGATGGTTCCACAACAAATAAGACCTACGAATCCATTCAGATCTATCTCGAATACCAGAAACAGCAGAATGATGCATTCTTTACCGGCTTGCAGCTGATCCGTGATGATGCGGAAAGTTACGTGTATGATGCAAATGGAAATATTGTAAGTGCCAAGACAGCAGCGGAGCAGAATGCATTTACCTGCAACAAAACAGACCTGCTTTCCAAAATGGTTAAAGTGACCGGCTCTTCGTTTGAGTATGAATATGATGGAAAGAAAAATATGACGGCGGCAAGAAATTCAGAGGGAGTTCAATACCGTTATACCTATGATACCAAGGGAAATCCGCAGGACGTAGTGATTCATCATGACAGGGTAAGTACGTCGGTAATGGCTGGCAGAAGTTATTATATTCGCCACAGAAAATCTGGTAAGTATATCGATGTAAAAGATGCATCTAATAAAGACGGAGCAGCAGTTCAGCAGTATGAGTTTTCGGGAAGTTCGGAGCAGAAATGGCATATTGAGGATGCTGGAGAAGGATATATTATTTTCAAAGCATTTGACGGAAATGGGACATATGTACTGGATATCGGAACGGATGCAAATGGGGCAAAGGCGAAGTTAGCTGCATACGCAAACAAAGATTCACAGAAATTTCGTATCAAACCAGTAGGAGAAGGAATGTATTTGATCACAAGTAAAATTTCTAAGGACAAAAAAGCGATTGATCTTCCGAGAGCACAGCTTGATAATTCGATTCAGTTACAGATTTGGGATCAGTCAGAAACACATCCGAATCAGCAGTGGTATTTTGAGCCTGTTGCATATGAACGAAAGAGTGACCAGCCGATTTCCGGCGGGATTTATATGATGCGTCTTGGATACAGTGGACAGTATATGCAGGTAAATGGAACAACAGCGGGATCAACAGTTGTTCAGAATCGGTATTTAGGAAAAGAAGCACAGATGTTTCTGATTCATGGAGATGAAACAGGTGGATTTTTCCTGGAACCGGCCAATGCAGAGGGAAAAGCACTTTCTATGGCTTCGGATGGAACACTCACGCTGCAGGTGAAAAATACATCGGACAGCAAACAGAAATTCTGGTTTGAAGTGAGTGAAGAGGATAAAAATAATTATTGCATCAAACAGAACAGCCGGTATTTTATGATTCCAAGTCTCTCACATGAAGAGAATACAGCAATTAACGGAGCATATCCAACAGTAGAAGCCATGAGTCCACAGGAATTTATTTTGGAGAAATGCAGCGAACGTATGACGGCGCAGTATACCTACACGGCAACCGGCCGAAATGTAAAAACACTGACAGATGCCAGAGGATTTGTAACAACAAACGAATACGACAGCAAAGAACGCCTGCTGACGGGAGTTACCGATGCAAAAGGGAATAAGGTAACGTATACGTATGATACCAAGAATGACCTTCTGACCGGTGCGACGGCTTCTGATGGAACAAATACGGTAAAACTGGGTTATACGTATGATGAAGGTGACCGGTTAAAAACGATTGCCCACAATGGATTCGAGTATACCTATGAATATGATTTCCTCGGAAATCAGACCAGAATTCTGGCAGGCGGAAATGCACTGGAAGAATACGATTATCTTCCGTCGGACGGACCGCTCAGCGAAGTAAAGTATGCGACAGGAGAAGTGCTGAAAAACAGCTATGACAAGTACGAGCAGATCGTGGAGCAGAAGTGGAATGGAACGACAGTCTTCCGAAATATCTATGATGACTATGGAAATGTATTTTACCATGAGGATCTGGAAAACGACAGAAAGATTTTCTTTGACTATGACATGATCCAGAGAATGGCAGGATACCGCACAACAGATGGAGAAACAGGCGCGCATTCAGTATGACAACAAGAACAGACGCACAGGCATGGTACATCAGATTGATGACAGCAAAATTTCAACATCGTGCGTATTTGGAGAGGTTGGAAAAGCACAGGCACCGGATGTGATTTATCAGATCAAGGTAAATGATGCAGTCAAAATTTCGTATACCTTTGACACGTTATGTCGTGTTACCAGAAAAACCATTCATCTGAAGGACAAAACATATCCGGTCGACTATACCTTTGTGCCGGGAAGAAAAGCGGGAATTACAACCTTGCTTCTCAAAGAAATCAACAATAACGGAAAGAAACTGTCCTTTGTTTATGATGCTGTGGGAAATATTGTTACGATTTCCGAGAATGGTGTTCAGAAAGTAAAATATACGTATAATGCTTTGAGTGAACTGACCCGTGTGGATTCTGCATGGGAAAATAAGAGTATTACGTATACCTACGATGCCGGAATGAATATGACGTCCAGAAAAGAGTATTCCTATACAACGGGAGCACTGGGCAATGCGGTAAAGACAGATCTGTTTACCTACCGTGCTTCAGGATGGAAAGATCAGCTTATTTCCTATAATGGCAGCAGCATTTCCTATGATGCGGTCGGCAACATTACAGCTTATCAGGGAAGAACACTGACCTGGTACAGAGGAAGCCTGCTGCAGAGTCTGACCTTAAACGGAAAGAAAGCAGTTTACCATTACGACAGCGAAGGACACAGAGTCCAGTGGAAAGACCTGAACGGAATCAGCCATAAGAACTACTGGTGCGGAAACAAACTGATGGGAACGAAGTATGGAGATGTACTGGTTCAGTTTGTTTACGGTGCGGATAAATCCCCGCTGATGCTGAAAAAGGGAGAAAAAGAGTATTATACTTGTACAACAGCCAGAATGATGTCATAGGACTGATTGACAGCGATGGAAAACAGGTAGTAAACTATTCTTACGATGCATGGGGAAAACAGACTGGTCTGACCGATATCAGCGGAGAAAATATCGGAAAACTAAACCCATTCCGTTATCGTGCTTACTGCTACGATGACGATACCAAACTCTATGTCACCGCCAGCCGTTATTATGATCCGGAATTGTGCAGATTCCTTTGTGCGGACAACTTTGATGCTGTAAAAGCGAAAATGTTTAGCATGAATGGAAAGAACCTTTATGTGTACTGTTGCAACAATCCGGTGAATGCGGTAGATGATGATGGTGATTTTGGAATTTTAATGCTGGCATTCCCAGGAATCGATCCCAGAAAAGTAGCATGGAATATCTTAAAAGATGTATTTGTATATGCGGTACAGTGCGGAATGGCGAATGAGAAAGTAACCTTAGAAGGAATTGCAGAGGTGGCCATAGAAAGTGCAATCAGTAGTGTTTTGGGAGATAGCCAAGGAATTATCTTTTCAGTAGTAGTAAGTGGTTTGAAAGGAGGATATTTAGAGTATCAGGAATCAGGAGATATGGCAAGAGCAATGGGGGCAGGATTTTACGATGCTATAATGACCTTGTTAGAACCTAAAACGTATAACGCATATGTAAAAAATGAAACTATTGAGAATGCATTGGGTGCTTTTACAGACTTTTTTCAGTCTCCATTACTGAGCTATCCCAAAAGCGGTGTTTTGGATGGAGTGTTTGGAAAACCCAAGAAACAGGCAAATAAAATGGATCAACACTTAAGAAAAACAGCAACATCAACTTTAGTAACAAAAAAAGTTGGGGGGAAAAAGAAAGAACTGGGACAAGAGTAATAAGCCTGCAAATTTCCAGAAAAATGCAAAATAATAGGAACTTTCCAGCGCTTAGATAGAA
>ENA-OQBT01000246-OQBT01000246.1-human-gut-metagenome-genome-assembly--contig:-NODE-246-length-37201-cov-2.038086_pt1 | contig 37201 bp, 49 predicted proteins | sample MGYA00242749_ERZ504557 | MGnify/ENA primary metagenome ERZ504557 (study PRJEB26092, sample SAMD00036243) | human gut metagenome | host: Homo sapiens | study: EMG produced TPA metagenomics assembly of... | reverse complement strand
TAAATGATACAACTGGATGACGGATTGAAATTCCAAACAAATACTTGCTGCCCCAGTTGTGATTTAGCACTAGTCATTAGAGATATTTTATTTAAGTGATGGTTATGCTTTCTTAGACGATTCAACAAAGACAACTGACTTAAAAGAATGGAGGAAATTTATTACCGTTCTCTATGATGATATATTGAACAATAAATTTCCAAAGACAAGCACAGCATTTGAAATTCCATTATCCCAAGTTCAAAAATACAAACTTCAGAAAAAAGGTATTTCAAAAATTTTTTTGACTGACTTAATAACTTAGAATTTAAGGTAGAATTGATAATGACAATAGAAGAAGTTTTTAGTGATTTATATGATAAATATGGTGAAGATTTTAACTGGTATATGCTTCCGTTAACACAGGCTGATGGAATGTTTGTTACTGAATTGAAAAATGAAATTGGGGAAGATCACTTCTTATATGACAAAGAATTTGGGCAGTAGCAAAGTGTGAATCTAATGATGATGTGTTATATGTTACTGACAACGGAAGGAATGCGGACATCTACTATATTTTTCATTTGACTTACTCAAAGTATAATTCTGATGGATTTCCTCGATATGAAGAATTAAAAGATGTATTATAAAAACGTATTTTAAATGGAGATATAACAATATGAGAACAGATATAAGCAAAATCAATGAGCAGACACCTCATCAGGATCTGACAGAAGGACTGATGTTATTTGCTGGCGGAACTTCAAAACAGTTTCATACAGGGGAATGGAGAACAAGAACACCAATTTTAGACCAGGATCTTTGCAGACAATGTATGGTCTGTTCCATGGTCTGTCCAGACTCTAGTATTCCTCTAAAAGATGGTGAACGAGTAGAATTTGATTATGACCACTGTAAAGGATGCGGTATTTGTGCAAAAGCCTGTCCATTTGATGCAATCACAATGAAGGAGGGAAGATAAGATGGCTAGAAAAGATCGTATGTCAGGAAATGAGGCGGTATCCTTCGCAATCCGCCAGATCAATCCGGATGTTATGCCGGCATTCCCAATCACTCCATCCACAGAGATTCCACAGATGGTTTCTACATATATTGCAAATGGAGAAATCGACACAGAATTTGTCCCTGTGGAAAGTGAACATTCTGCAATGAGTGCCGCAATCGGATCAGAAGCTGCCGGCGCAAGAACTTTAACAGCAACATCTTCTGCAGGACTTGCATTGATGTGGGAGGAATTATTGCTTGCAGCATCAAACCGTATGCCTATCGCATTAGCTCTCGTAAACCGCACATTATCCGGACCGATCAACATCAACTGTGACCATTCTGATGGAATGGGCGCAAGAGATACTGGATGGATTCAGATTTATGCGGAAAACAATCAGGAAGCCTATGATAACTTTATTCAGGCATATCCAATCGCCGAAAGTGCTGGAGTCCATTTACCGATCATGATCTGTCAGGATGGATTTATCACAAGTCATGCGGTTGAAAATATTGAATTACTAGAAGATGAAGAAGTTAAAAATTTTGTTGGTGAATATGAACCGGAAGAATTCTTATTAAATCCTGGAAAACCAATCGCAGTTGGACCATATTCTGTGACAAGCTATGCAATGGAAGCAAAGAAAAATCAAGAAATCGCATTAGAAAATGCGAAAGATGTAGTCTTGAAGGTTGCAAAAGAATTTAAAAAGATTTCTGGAAGAAGCTATGGATTATTTGAAGAATACAAAACAAAAGATGCCGATTACATCATGTTATTGATCGGATCAGCTGCTGGAACAGCAAAACAGGCAGTGGATGACTTAAGAGCAAAAGGTAAAAAAAGTCGGTGTTATCAAACTACGTCTGTTCCGTCCATTCCCAGCCGATGAATTAGCCACAGCTTTAAAAGGTGCCAAAGCGGTAGCATCATGGACCGTACAGAAGTTATAACGGAAACGGTGGACCTCTTGGAAGTGAAGTAACTGCCGGATTATTTAGAAATAAAGTGATGATCGATACCGTCAACTATATTTACGGACTTGCCGGAAGAGACTTTACCGTACAGGAAGTATATGATATCTTTGCTGATCTTGAAGATCATATTGAAAATGGAACAAAACTTGAACAGTTTAAATACATCGGATTGCGTTAATAGGAGGAATACTGTGAGTAGTTATAATGTAAAAGAAATGATGAGTAAAAAAGAGCGTTTAGCTCCAGGACATCGTATGTGTGCCGGATGTGGTGCTACAATTGGAGTTCGTGCGGTACTTCGTGCTTTACATGAAGAAGATCATGCTGTGATCGCAAATGCAACAGGATGTCTTGAGGTATCTTCTTTCATGTATCCATATTCTGCATGGGAAGACAGCTATATCCACAATGCATTTGAAAATGCAGGAGCAACATTAAGTGGAGTTGAGACAGCATATAAAGCATTAAAAAAACGTGGAAAACTTCCAAAAGACGAAAACTTTAAATTCATCGCATTTGGTGGAGATGGTGGAACTTATGATATCGGATTCCAGTCTTTATCAGGAGCTATGGAACGTGGTCATGACATGGTTTATGTGTGTTACGATAACGGAGCTTATATGAATACAGGAATCCAGAGATCTTCTGCAACACCAATGTTTGCAGATACAACAACAACACCGACAGGAAAAGAATCTGTTGGTAAAATGCAGAACCGTAAAGACCTTGCAAGCATCATCGCAGATCATGATGTAGCATATGTAGGCCAGAGTACATTTACACTAAACTTTAATGATCTTCATAAAAAGGCTGAAAAAGCGATTTACACAGAAGGGGCAAGTTTCTTAAATATCATGACACCATGTCCAAGAGGATGGAGATACAATACTGAAGATATTATGGAAATCTGTCGTCTTGCAGTAGAAACATGCTACTGGCCAATGTTTGAAGTAGATCATGGAAAATGGAATTTAACTTACGAGCCAAAGAAAAAACTTCCTATTGAAGATTTCTTAAGAGCACAGGAAGATTTAAACATTTATTTAAACCTGGAAATGAACATTTAATTGAAGAATTCCAGAAAGAGGTTGACAGACGTTGGGAAAATCTGTTATATAAATGTGATAGATAAAATAATAAAGTAAGGAAGTTTTATGGAATGACATTATTGACATACCAAGTTTTCAAGACAATCGCAGATGTAGGGAGTTTCCATAAAGCAGCGGATATCTTAGGATTAACACCCTCTGCGATCAGTCATGCCATCTCATCGATGGAAAATGAATTAGGATTTTCAGTATTGACAAGAAGCAAAGCAGGTGTCAGTCTCACAAACTATGGAGAGCAGCTATTACCATATGTAAATGCTGTATTGAACTGTGATGAAAGCTTAAAGCAGGAAATTGCTGAATTAAATGGATTAAAACAAGGAAAAGTAAAGATTGGAGTATTCTCCAGTGTATGTACCAGCTGGCTACCAGAGATCTTACATTCTTTTAAGAAGAAGTATACAGAGATTGACATTGAAGTCTTTCAGGGAACTTACGATGATGTTGTATACTGGATCAAGAACGGAGTTGTAGATCTCGGATTTTTATCCGTATCCAGTGCAAAGGATATTCCGATTGAACCATTATATCGTGACGAATTACTCTGTGTTCTGCCGAGTGGTACAAAAGCAAATAAAAGTACAAATTATATTGATATTGAAGAAATGAAACATCATCAATTTGTAACACAACGAGACAGTACCGATGCAGATATCCAGAATTTCTTAAAAGAGAATTCGCTGCAAGTACAATCGAACTATCATGTAGTTGATGATTTATCAACGATCGCACTTGTTGAGAAAGGATTTGGAATCTGTCTGATGCCGAAACTTGTTATGACAGATATTCCATATAAAGTTGATAGTTATCCAACAAAACCACCTGCAAGCAGGATCATCGGACTTGCAGCTATGAATCCGAATTTTATGGCGCCTGCTGTTCGCACAATGTTTAATCATATTGTAGATAAATATCAAGAAAACGAGTTTAAAAAATAATTTCCTTGTGCTAAAATATACCTGTATGGATTTTATATTTTAGGAGGTAGCATATGCAAGTTAAAGGTGTAAGATTATATGCAAAAGACGATATCCGTCTGGAAGAATTTGAACTCCCAGAGATCAAGGACGATGAGATCCTTGTTAAGGTGATGAGTGATTCGATCTGTATGTCTACATGGAAAATGGTAAAACAAGGAGCAGATCATAAGCGAGTTCCTGCGGATGTTGCTGATCACCCGATCATCATTGGACACGAATTTGCCGGAGATATTGTGAAAGTCGGTAAAAAATGGCAGGATAAATTCAAACCAGGACAGAAGTTCGCACAGCAGCCAGCAATTCCTGGACAGGCTGAATCTCCAGGATACTCTTATACAGAGTGCGGTGGAGCAGCAACTTACTGTATTTTCCCAAATGATATTATCGAAGCTGGATGCCTTTGGACTCATGAAGGAGATTCTTACTTTGAATCTTCTGTTGCAGAACCAATGTGCTGTGTCATTTGTGGTTATAAAACAAACTATCACGTTAAAGACCGTTATGAACATGTAATGGGAACAAAAGCAGGTGGAAGTATCGCAATTCTTGGTGGATGCGGACCAATGGGACTTGGTGCTGTAAGCTACGCCCTTGCCATCGAGAATAAACCAGCCAAAGTGATCGTTACAGACATTGATGACGCCAAATTAGCAAGAGCGAATGAGGTGATCTCTGTAGAAGAAGCCAAGGAAAAAGGTGTTGAATTAATTTATGTAAACACAGCAAAGATGGATGATCCAGTCGATGGATTAAAAGCACTATCTGTCGATGGAAAAGGATTTGATGATGTCTTTGTTTACGTACCAGCCAGACCAGTTGCAGAACTTGGAAACAAGATTTTAGGCTATGATGGATGTATGAACCTGTTTGCAGGACCAACAGACTCCGAATTTTCAGCAGATGTGAATCTGTATGACTGTCATTACAATGCAACGAAGATTCTTGGAAGTACTGGTGGAAGTATCGATGACATGAAAGAAGCAATCGATCGTGCTGCAAGAAAAGAAATCAAACCAGCTGTTATGATCACTCATGTTGGAGGAATTGATTCTATCGTTGATACAACAATGAATCTTCCAAATATTCCAGGTGGAAGAAATTATCATATCTTCATATCAATATGCCAATGACAGCAATTTCTGATCTTAGAAGTCTTGCAAAAGATGATCCTTTTTTCAATGAACTTGCTGATATTTGCGACAGACATAATGGATTATGGAGCGCAGAAGCAGAAAAAGCCTTATTAACACATTACGGTGTAGAATAACGTAGTAGATTTAGAAGATTGATCATGTAATAAAAATTAAACATTCAAAAAGATGCCTCCCATAAAGTTTTTGTGGAAGGCATCTTTTTATACTTTACACTATGTAAGAAAATTCTTATTTTTCTACATATTTTTCTTTTAATTCAGCGATCTTATTTCCGTAAACATCGTTACGTTTCTGCTGAAGAATGATATTCTTGATCGTATCAGCAACATCTTCATATACAGAAGTTTCTGCGTCTTTTTTATCTTCAACTTTGATCAGATGATATCCAAACTGTGTCTTTACTGGACCTACAACGTGTCCAACTTCAGCAGCAAATGCAGCATCTTCAAATTCTTTCACCATCTGTCCTCGTCCAAATGCACCAAGGTCTCCACCTTTTTCTTTGGATGGGCATGTTGAAAATTCCTTAGCCGCATCTTCAAATGTAGTTTCCTCACCGATGATCTTTTCTAAGATTTCCTGACATTTGTCTTCACCATCTACAAGAATATGCTTCGCATGAACTGTTTCTCCAGCCATAAACTGATTTTCATTCGCTTTTATAATATTCTTTTGCTTCTTCTTCAGAAACAGTAATATCTTTCATAGCCTCTCCGAGAGCCATCTGTGCAAGAATCTCTCTCTTTGCATGAGCTAAATTGTCAGCGAAAGCTTCTGTTTCTTCTAATTTTAATTCTTCTCCTAATTTAGCGAAAAGATGAACAGTAATGATCTGTTCTAAACACTGGTTTCTAAAGTGTTCATTCCCTGCATATGCCTGTTGTTCTTTTGGTAATGCAGCAATCAGTGCATCTAAATCTTTCTGCGTGATTTCTTCTCCGGCAACAACAGCCAGGATGTTCTGGTTATCCATAGTAATTTCTCCTTTGATTGAAATGTGTTTGAAGATTTATTATATCACAAATCCTTTATATTTTGTAGATTTAGTTTGTGAAATACGATATAATAATGTGGATTTTAAAGCTACATTTCAGAACAAAGACATGGAGGTAAGATAAGATGTCTGTCATACAGATCACGGATCTAAACGATCCACAACTAGATATTTATGCAAGCTTGTCAGAAGGGCAGTTATTACATTATTATGAACCAGATCTTGGGATTTTTATTGCGGAAAGTCCAAAGGTTATACAGACAGCCTTTGAACAAGGATATGAACCGATTTCTTTTTTGGTTGAAGATCGTCATATTAAAACACAGGCAAAAGATATTATATTGCAATATCAGGATATTCCTGTCTATACAGCATCTTTTGATGTATTAAAACAACTAACTGGTTTTGGACTCACAAGAGGCATGTTGTGTGCCATGCGTCGAAAACCATTACCTGCGCTCGAAACGATCTGTGATCATGCAAAACGAATCGTTATTCTGGAAAATGTTATGAATCCAACCAACGTCGGAGCAATCTTTCGTTCTGCTGCGGCACTTAATATGGATGCCATACTGCTTAGTAAAGGCTGCAGCGATCCATTATACCGAAGATCTGTACGCGTTAGTATGGGAACTGTTTTTCAGATACCATGGACATTTCTTGGGGATGATACATGGCCAGCGGATGGAATGCATCGTTTAAAAGAACTTGGTTATAAAAATGTTGCGATGGCATTGACTGACCGATCTGTAAGTATTGATGATGAAGCTTTGATGTCAGAAGATAAACTTGCGATCATCCTTGGAACAGAAGGCGATGGTTTATGTCAGGAAACGATTGATGCATGTGACTATACAGTAAAGATTCCGATGGCACATGGAGTAGATTCATTAAATGTAGCTGCTGCGAGTGCTGTTGCATTCTGGCAGCTTGCGAAAAGGAAATAAAACGATGAATACAAATTTTGAACATTACCGGATTTTTTATTATGTAGCAAAATATGGGAATCTTACGAAAGCTGCTACAGTTTTACACACAAGCCAGCCATCCGTAACAAGAACGATCCATAATCTTGAAAAGAATTTAAACTGCAGATTATTTGAACGAAGCAAAGTTGGTATGAAGTTAACACCAGAAGGTGAAGTTTTTATGAATACATCGCAGCCGGATGTGCTCAGTTTTTTAAAGCAGAGAGCAATTTAAGTGATATGCTAAGCCTTGAAAATGGAACAATCTATGTAAGTGCGACAGAAACCGCTCTTCATTGCTATTTATTTCAGGCAATGGAATCCTTTAATGAACAATATCCGAATGTGCATTTTAAGATTTTAAATAATAGTACAAGAAAATCCATCAATATCGTAAAAGAAGGCAATGTTGATTTTGCAGTTGTATCTGCACCATTTCAAATAGAAAAACCGTTACAGCAAAAAGTTTTAAGAAAATACCATGATATTTTAATTGGTGGGAAACGTTTTGAGGAATTAAAAGGTCAAAAAATTTCTATCAAGCAACTTGCCAAATATCCTTGGATCAGTCTGACCCCAGAAGCTATCACAAGAAAGTTTTTAAATCAGTATTTTGAAAAGAATGGATTAAAATTTGAGGCAGATATGGAACTTGCAACTACAGATATGATCCTTCCAGCTGTAAGACATAATCTTGGAATTGGTTTTATCCCACCAGAATTTGCTAAAGATGATCTGGAATCTGGAGAAGTCTTTGAGATTGAGGTAAAAGAAACGTTTCCTCAGCGTAATATCATCTTGATCTATGATACAGAATATCCACAAAGTATCGCAGCTAAGGCATTCTTAAGATTCTTAAATTAGGGGATTCCATCGGAAATTCCTATGATATTAAAAAATCTCCAAAGAACAGCACCCGTTGCTTATCTCTGGAGATTTCTCAGAACAATATATAAAAAGTGTAAACTAGTTACCTAACTTAATATGTTTTTATCTTATCATGAATAAAAACAAGTGTAAAATACATTTTTTACATCATATCCATATCAAAATGATATGGATAAAATTCTGAAGATTTTCTTAGGAAATGAAAAAAACAAAGATTAACGGTTTGATATCAAAAGAATATGTGGTAAAATACGGACAGGAAAATAAGGAGGGAACTTTAGAATGTTTACAAAAAAATTTACAGTCATAATCAGTTTTTTTCTGATCATTGCAATTGGCGTTGGTGGTATGCTTGGGTATTATGATGCGCGACTGGAAGCCGCAGTGACGCCCAAAAAACAATCTATGGATAAAGTGAAGATTAAGAATGAGGAAGATCTGACCTTCGATAAAGATGTCGTCAATATTTTATTAGTTGGTTCTGATAATGGGGCTCAGGGCTCCGAAAAAGGTGATCATGGTCGATCTGACAGTATGATGGTTGCAACGATCAACTTTAAAACAAAAGAATTGAAATTAACTTCTTTTTTAAGAGATATGTATGTAGAAATACCAGGTCATGGACGTAATAAACTAAATGCCGCTTATGCATTTGGCGGGGAAGCACTTTTATATCAGACACTGGCTCAAAATTTTAATATTAAGATCGACAAATTCTGTGTTGTAGATCTTGCCGCATTTGAAAAGGTAATTAACAGGATCGGCGGAATTGAAATGACTCTTGAACAAAGAGAAGCAGAATACTTAAATACAACAAATTATATTTCAAAGAAAAAATATCGAAATGTAAAAGTCGGTAAACAGACTTTAAATGGTAATCAGGCATTAGGGTATGCAAGAGTTCGTCATGTGTTCTCTAAAAAGTATGGTGTTGAAGAGTTTGGACGAACAGGAAGACAGCGTGCTGTTATGCAGGCAACTTTCCAGAAGATGTTACAGCAAAATCCTTTAGATCTTGTGGATATTGCGATTGATGCACTTGGTGATGTATCTACGGATATGGACGCAACTTATATTAAAAAAACTGATCCTATCTGTTGCAAAAATGGGAACAACAGAGATTGATCAGCTTCGTGTACCGATCGAGAATACATACAAAACAGCTGTTGCTGGAAGCTATCCTCCATGTGGATATGTTTTCTTTGTAAATTTCAAAGCAAATCAGGAAGCATTAAAGTACTTTATGTTTAACAAAGGAAAACGTCAGGATTTTGCTAAGAATTATGGAGGTGCAGATGCTGCTGAGACATGTGGTTATCCTTCCAAATACGACTATAACCGTTCAAAAGGTGATTCTGGGAACATATTTAACAGTTCTAACACTACAGAAGGAGAGTAGTGCCTTATTGAGAAATATTATCAATAAGGCACTGCGATTAGTCTTGAGTAATCGCCATAGGATGTTTTATAATGGACAAAGTTACTTAGAGAGCATATAAAGTCATATAGCTCTTAAGTATACGAGAAATAAATACATATTTATATCATACAGGAGGAAAAAACATGGATTTAACAAAAGTTTTATCAGTAGTAAAGAGTAAAAAAACAGGATTTTTTGCAGCAGGTGTTTTATTTGGAACAGCAGGTATTAAAGCATTATCAAGTAAGGATGCAAAGAAATTTACACAAATTGTACAGCAGCTGTTCTTCGTGCAAAAGAATGTGTAATGGATACAGTTGCAACTGTACAGGAGAATGCTGAAGATATCTATGCTGAAGCTCAGCAGATCAATGAAGAAAGAGCAGCAGAAGCAGAGGAATGGGAAGCTTATGCTGAAACTGATGAGGCGGAAGAAACAGAAGAAGTTTCCGAAGATACTTTCAAAGAAGTTGCAGAATAGAATAGAACATTAAGATTAAGGCACCTGCAGTTTTTCTGCAGGTGTTTTCAAACCAAAAAGGAGTTTGTATGAAATTTACGATCAAACATGAGATTCGAGGCAGAATTCGTATTCATAACTGCCAGAAGACAATGAGTGCTGATCAGGCAGATGAACTTCAATATTATCTTATAACAAAAGATTTTGTAACATCTGTAAAAATCTATGACCGCACAAATGACATCGTGATCTGTTATGATGCCAGCCGCAGTGAAATTCTTACTGCTTTAAAGGAATTTTATCATGGAATCATCACAGTCCCTGATAATTATCAAGAAAGTCAGAGCAGACAATTAAACCAGACATATCAGGAGAAACTTATAAGTAAAGTCTTATTCCATTATGGAAACAAATTATTATTTCCATATCCATTAAGAGCAGGGATCACAGTGATCAAATCTTTGAAATATATATATGAAGGAATTCATACACTTGCTCAGGGTAAGATTGAAGTTCCAGTACTTGATGGTACGGCAATCGGAGTATCGATCATTCGAAGAGATATCAATACCGCATCCTCTATCATGTTTTTACTCGGAATCGGAGAAATTCTCGAAGAATGGACACATAAGAAATCCGTCGATGATCTTGCAAAAAGCATGTCCTTGAATATTGATAAGGTATGGAAAGTCGAAGAAGATCATGAGATTTTAGTTCCATCCAACGAAATTGATGCTAACGATATCGTTCACATACAGATGGGAAATATGATCCCATTTGATGGAGTTGTTGTTGATGGTGAAGCAATGGTCAATCAGGCATCATTAACTGGAGAATCAACACCTGTTCGCAAGATTCCTGACGGATACGTATATGCAGGAACTGTCGTTGAAGAGGGTGACTTAAAAGTTTGCGTAAAAGAAGTAAATGGATCAAGCAAATTTGATAAGATTGTTACGATGATCGAAGAATCTGAAAAATTAAAATCTTCTTTAGAAAGTAAAGCAGAACATCTTGCAGATCGTCTAGTTCCTTATACATTGGCTGGAACTGCTCTCACATATTTGTTTACAAGAAATGTAACAAAAGCTTTATCTGTACTGATGGTTGATTTCTCATGTGCATTAAAACTTGCAATGCCAATCTCTGTTTTATCTGCGATCAAGGAAGCAAATGACCATCAGATCGTTGTCAAAGGTGGTAAATACTTAGAAGCAATGGCAGAAGCCGAAACGATCGTTTTTGATAAAACAGGAACTTTAACAAAAGCGGAACCTACTGTTCTTGATATTGTTTCATTTAACGGAATGAAATGCAAGGAATTATTAAGAATTGCCGCATGTTTAGAGGAACATTTCCCTCATTCTATGGCAAAAGCTGTAGTTCAGGCAGCTGTTGACAGAAATCTTGTACATGAAGAATTACATTCTGAGGTTGAGTATATCGTGGCTCATGGAATTTCTTCCATGATTGAGAATAAAAAAGTTGTCATTGGAAGTTATCATTTTGTATTCGAAGATGAGCAGTGTACAATTCCTGAAGGCAAAGAAGAGTTATTTGAGAAACTGCCTGAAGAATGTTCGCATTTATATATGGCGATCGAAGGAAAACTTGCAGGTGTGATCTGTATTGAAGACCCATTACGTGAAGAAGCCAAAGATGTGATCAAAGCATTAAAAGCTGCTGGAATCAAGAAAGTCGTTATGATGACTGGAGACAGTGATCGTACTGCAAAGGTTATTGCAGCCAAAGTTGGTGTGGATGAATATCATGCTGAGGTACTTCCAGAGGATAAAGCTGCTTTCGTTGAGAAAGAAAAAGCCGAAGGAAGAAAAGTTATTATGATCGGAGATGGAATCAATGATTCTCCAGCATTATCTGCATCTAATGTTGGAATCGCGATCAGTGATGGAGCTCAGATTGCAAGAGAAATCGCAGATGTAACGATTGAAGGAGACCATTTACATGGTCTGGTAACTCTCAAACATATCAGTAACCACTTAATGCGCCGAATTCATAATAATTACCGCTTTATTGTTGGATTTAACGCAGGGCTTATTGGAGCCGGGGTGTTAGGCTTTATCCAGCCAACAACATCTGCCGTATTACATAATACTTCAACCCTTTGTATAGGGCTTAGAAGCATGAAAAATCTGGTGTCTGAGGAAGAATTACAGTAAAAATCAAGAAGGTTAGTCGTGAAATTTGACTAGCCTTCTTTTTGAGTTGTGACATTAAATTTATGTGTTTTAGGGTTCCGTGACATTAATTTGACATTAAAATTTGAAATTATTCTGGTTTCATGGATTTCAACTGTTCAAACATCTCGATATCTGCTGCATTCAGTTTGATATTCGAACAATAATTTTTCCCTTCTGGAGATGTAATAGAAATCTCGATCACAGCATCCTGTTTAAGTGCCTGCTCCCTCCATACAGCATTCATGAAATTCTTGAATTTTGGATGGTCTTGATCAAACCGTTTGAATGCATTTTTTATCTGCTGAAACTTTAACATCTGATTAAAATTCATTGCCATGAGGATAAATCCTCCTTTCTTTATCTGTCGCTTTCATAAATAAATCATATCAAAAATAAGAAAAAACGTCAAATAACGTATTGACGAACAGCCTAGAAGTGAGTAAAATTGTTCATTGCTACTCAGAAACAGATTCTTATCACAGGAGGTATTAACATTGGATTTTTATCAACAGTTACAATTAAGTTCCATCGGTTCCAAACAATGGATCAAAGGTGCCAAAGATTCAAAAGAGAAATATAAACGTATCCTTATCTATAATTTTAAAGTATATTTAGTGGTTGCATTTTGTTTTGCATTAGTAACTCTTTACAGTATGATCTTTGGATCACAAAACAGTGTTGTCGGCGTGCTAGTCTTACTGGTTTTAATGATCTTACGACAGGTTGACTTCGGAATCGATACAAAACACAGCATTGGCGTTATCTTTATGATTTTTGCAATCCTTGCGATTGGACCAAGACTCGCTAATACTGTAAATACTGTTCCTGCTTTTTTTATTCATTTTCTTTGTATTATGGCAATCATGATCTTAAGCTGCCATAACGTTATCATGTCCAATCAGTCCACATTTATCTTAGGATATTTGTTATTCTATGGATATGATGTTACAGGGCATAACTATGTGTTAAGATGTTGCGGATTATTTGCAGGTGCTGTGATCTGTTCCCTTGTATTTTACAAGAATCATAGAAATCGAACATTTCATAGAGGATTTTATCATTTATTTAAGGAATTTCATCTGTTTTCTGCAAGAAGCAGCTGGTATTTAAGATTATCTCTTGGAATTTCTACTGCAATGTTGATCGGAGAATTGGTTCATATGCCAAGAGTTATGTGGATCGGGATTGCTGCAATGTCTGTCCTGTTGCCATTTTCAAAAGATATGAAATACCGTGTACAAAGAAGAGGACCATTTAATATTCTTGGATGTATGATCTTTCTTATTTTACATGCGATCCTTCCTGATCATATCTTTCAATGGATCGGTCTGATCGGCGGGATAGGAGTTGGTTATTCTGCTGGATATGCCTGGCAAACCGTTTTCAACACCTTTGGTGCTCTTTATATTGCAGAGAATCTTTTTGGCCTGAAGAATGCCATTATCTTAAGAATCGCTGCCAATGTCTTTGGCTCTCTTTATGCTTATGGATTTGACCAGTTATTCCGAAAGATAACGACTAGCATTCGAAATCTTTTTGAAAATAATTCCATTATGACAGATCAGGCATAACATCTTTGAATGATACCTTAGAAACAGGATATAATTATTACTGAAAATTATTGAAATTAATTAATAGAAGGAGGAGTAAAAGAGCAATGTGTACAGCTGCAACTTACAAGACAAAAGATTTTTATTTTGGAAGAACTTTAGATTATGAATTCTCTTATGGAGATGAGGTTGTGATCACTCCAAGAAATTATCCATTTCATTTTAGACATATCGATGCCATAGAAAGTCATTATGCTATGATCGGAATGGCTCATGTAGTCGACAATGACCCTTTGTATTATGATGCATTCAATGAATGTGGACTGGCAATGGCTGGGCTTAATTTTGTTGGAAATGCAGCATATTATGATATAGAAGAAGGGAAAGACAATATCGCACAGTTTGAATTTATCCCTTGGATTCTTGGAACTTGTGCAAATCTTGAGGAAGCGAAGACAGCATTGATTCATGTGAATCTTACCAATACCCCTTACAGTGAACAATTTCCATTAGCGCAGCTCACTGGATCATTGCAGATCAATCTGGTGCGATCACAGTCGAAGCAATGGAAGATGGGATGCATATCTATGAAAATAACGTTGGGGTATTAACAAATAATCCTCCATTTAACATTCAGATGTTCTTATTAAATCAATATATGAATCTTTCTCCAAAACAACCAGAAAATCTATTTGCAAAAGATATCGATTTAGATCAATACAGTCGTGGAATGGGTGCGATTGGTCTTCCTGGAGATCTTTCTTCTTCCTCACGTTTTGCTAAAGTAGCATTTACCAAATTGCATTCTGTCTCTGGAAATTCTGAAAATGAAAGTGTCAATCAGTTTTTCCATATTCTTGGATCTGTCGATCAGCAAAGAGGATGCTGCGATGTCAATGGAAAATATGAGATTACCTTATATACTTCTTGTTGTAATACGCAAAAAGGAATCTACTATTATACAACCTATGATAATCACCAGATCAGTGCTGTTGATATGACAAAAGAAGATTTAAACACAAAAAATCTGATTTGCTATGAAGTGATCACTGGGGAACACATTCAAATGCAAAATTAAATGAAAAAGCACCACTATTTCATTAAACTGAAAGGAATGACAAAATGGAAGTCAGATTGGCAACTCCACAGGATGCAGAAGAATTACTGGAAATTTACCGCTATTATGTAGAACATACAGCAATCACATTTGAATATGAAACACCTTCGATAACAGAATTCCGTCAAAGGATCAAACAGACATTAAAACGCTATCCTTATCTGGCGGCTGTTGATGGGCATGGAAAAATTGTCGGATATGCATATGCATCATCTTTTAAAAACCGTGCTGCATATGACTGGTCCGTAGAAACAACCATTTATGTAGATAAGGATGTAAAACGACAGGGAATCGGGAAAAAATTATATGAGGCATTAGAAGAAATCCTTCAAAAACAACATGTGATCAATTTGGATGCGTGCATTACAGATCCGGAAATCGAAGATGAATATGTTACAAAAAACAGTGTTCAGTATCATGAACATCTTGGTTATCATATGGTTGGAAAATTTTATAAAAGCGGCTATAAATTCGGACGTTGGTATGATATGGTCTGGATGGAAAAATATATTGGAAAACATAAAGAACATCCAGAAGCATTTATCCCTTTTTCTATTTTATAAAGAGTTTAAAACTTTTAAAAATCAGGAAAAACTGATATAATGAAATATAAATATGCTAAACAAAAGAAAACAGGAGTATTTAATTATGCCAGTATTTGATTTTAGTAACGATACATCAGAAATAAAAGAAGAAGCAGTCTGTACTTATACAACATTTTCTTCGAATGTAGATCATGCTACGATAGAATGCCCTATCTTGATTTTATCAAACAAGAAGAAGCAGTGGGAGCATCATTCCTGTGGTGTATTTTCTGATCAAGATAAGCAGACAGCCTTTGAATTTGAGGGAGAAGATGGGACAGTAATATCTGATATCTTAAAATTAGATTCCCGTTTTGTAAGCCTTGTCAGATGGCTTGGAGAGAATCATATTCATGTCCGCTTATCTGGGGAGAATACAGTAGAAGGTTATTGTGTATACAAGATCAGAGAAATTGCTCTTGGCGGTGGCACCAAATTATCTGCAGAAGATGGTTTCCTTCAGTTTATGATCGAACGTTTATTCCAAAGTGATGCACCAGATGAACGGATCACTGATGAAAATCTTGATGAGATGGGTGATGATATGAAACTTACCAGCATCCAGAGTATCACAGATTTTATGACATGTGCCGGAAGTACGCTGCCTGATAATATTCGTCTATGGGCAAGAAGAAATCTTGCTGTTGCAAAATCTCATGAAGTTTCACAAGAAGAGAGACGTCATGCCCAGCGTGCATTATCCATCATGATGAACATCCAATGGAAGAGTAATTATTTTAAAGCGATCGATCCTGAAGAAGCAAGACGGATTCTTGATGAAGAACTCTATGGTATGGAACGTGTGAAACAAAGAATCATTGAAACGATCATTCAGATTAATCGTACACACACGCTGCCTGCTTATGGATTATTATTAGTTGGACCTGCTGGAACAGGAAAATCTCAGATTGCTTATGCGGTTGCAAGAATCTTAAAACTTCCATGGACAACTCTTGATATGAGTTCCATTAACGATCCAGAGCAGTTAACGGGAAGTTCCCGCATTTATGCAAATGCAAAACCAGGGATCATCATGGATGCATTTTCCATGGCAGGAGAATCAAATCTTGTATTTATCATTAACGAGCTTGATAAAGCCAATTCAGGAAAGGGAAATGGAAATCCTGCAGATGTTTTACTAACATTGCTTGATAATCTCGGATTTACCGATAATTATATGGAATGTATGATCCCAACAGTTGGAGTATATCCAATTGCCACTGCAAATGAAAAAGACCAGATCAGTGCACCATTGATGTCATCGTTTTGCAGTCATTGACATTCCTGATTACACACCGGAAGAGAAGAAAGCGATCTTCCAAAGATTTGCACTCCCTAAGGTATTAAAACGTATGGGATTAAAAGATGATGAATGTATTATGACAGATGAGCCTTAGATGCTGTCATTGAGATGTATTCTGAAACCACAGGAATCAGAGATCTGGAACAAGCCGCAGAACATATTGCAGCCAATGCATTATATCAGATTGAAGTCCACCATATGAATAGTGTAACATTTGATGATGCAATGGTAAGAAATCTGCTTTTATAAGTTGTTATTTGACGAAGTATGAATTTTAATGATATAGTAAATCATAGACATTACAAATTATAATTCTCAAACGGAGGTCACATCATGGACATGGAGAAAATCTACTTAACAATGAAACGTACCGGTGCTGGAAACATCGTGCTTGGAATCTTATCCATTTGTATTGGACTTGCATCTGGAATCATGCTAATCATCACAGGTGCGAATCTGTTAAAGAAAAAGAAGCATTTAAGTTTCTAAATAACATCTGAATGATAAAGGAACATTGGAATAAGATTTTCAATATTCCTTTATTTTTTTACATTTGACAATAATGATATAAAATATGGAAAGAACAGACCTTGAAAGTGCCATATGCTTAAGAATCAATCTATACGCAAAATACCGATTTAAATTATAGATTGCTGATAAAAGACAGAGAAGCCAGTATTTTACTGGCCTCTCTCGATATTTTTTATTTTATGTAATTCAAATTACTAATCCAATGAATCTTACGATTAATGCTGCAATCCATGCAATCATACATTGCCATAATGCCAGACCAACCGCCCATCTTGTTCCTAGTTCACGTTTTACAGATGCGATGGCCGCAACGCATGGAGAATAAAGCAAACTAAATACTAATAAAGAACTTGCGGCTAATGGTGTGATCGCCGCTGTGATATTTCCATTGAATAAAACTCCTAATGTTGAAACTACACTTTCTTTTGCCATAAATCCACTGATCAATGATGTCACGATTCTCCAATCTCCCAATCCTAATGGTGAAAAAACTGGTACTAACACACCAGCTACCATTGCTAAAATGCTATGTGCAGAATCTTCTACCATATTTAACTGCAGATCAAATCTCTGTAAAAACCATACAAACGATCGTGGCGACCAAAAATCACAGAAAATGCTTTTTGTAAGAAATCTTTTGCTTTCTCCCATAATAATTGTGCTACATTCTTCACTCCTGGAAGTCTGTAATTTGGTAACTCCATAACAAATGGCACTGGTTCTCCTTTAAATAACGTTCCCTTATATAAAAATGCAATCAAAATACCTATCATGATTCCTGCTAAATATAATCCTGCCATAATAAGACCGCCACGTTTTGGGAAAAATGCATTCACGAAAAAAGAATAAATTGGCAGCTTGGCTGTACAGCTCATAAATGGTGTTAAAAGAATCGTCATCTTACGGTCTCGTTCACTCGTTAAAGTCCTTGTTGCCATAACCGCAGGCACTGTACATCCAAAACCGATCAGCATCGGAACGATACTTCGCCCAGACAATCCAATCTTTCGAAGCATTTTATCCATAACAAATGCCACTCTTGCTATGTATCCACTGTCCTCCATTAATGATAAGAAGAAAAATAAGGTTACAATGATCGGTAAAAAGCTTAGTACACTTCCTACACCAGTAAAGATTCCTTCAATCACTAGACTATGGATCGCATGATTCACGTGAGCCGCAGTTAATGCCTGATCTGCAATTACTGAGATTTTATCAATTCCTAATTGCAAGATTCCTTGAAGCCAGGCCCCGATCACATTAAATGTAAGATAGAATACCAAAACCATGATTCCTACAAAACAAGGAATTGCTGTATACTTTCCTGTTAGAACTCGATCGATCTTTTCGCTTCGGATCCGTTCTTTACTTTCTTTTGGTTTGACAACAGTCTGTTCACATAAACGCTCAATAAAATCAAATCTCATATCTGCGATTGCTGCACTTCGATCTAACTTACGTTCTGTCTCCATCTGCTTGACAATATGCTCTAACATTTCCATTTCATTTTGATCAAGCTTTAATTGTTCTAAGATCAAATGATCTCCTTCAATAGCTTTTGTCGCTGCAAAACGAACCGGTATCTGTGCCTTTTCTGCGTGATCTTCAATCAAATGTATTACTGCATGAATACAACGATGCACTGCTCCATTATGATCTTCTTTATCACAAAAATCCTGCCGCAATGGTTTTTCCTGATATTTTGCAATGTGAAGTGCATGTTTTACAACTTCATCGACTCCTTCATTCTTTGCCGCTGAAATCGGAACAATTGGAACACCTAGCAATGATTCCATTTCATTGACATTGATCGATCCTTGATTCCCAACAACTTCATCCATCATATTTAAGGCCACCACCATTGGAATGTCCATCTCTAATAACTGCATAGTAAGGTAAAGATTTCGTTCAATATTTGTCGCGTCTAAAATATTAATGATCGCCTTTGGTTTGTCTTCTAGTACGAAGTTTCTGGAAACAATCTCCTCACTACTATAAGGTGACATCGAATAAATTCCTGGAAGGTCCGTTACATTTGTTTCAGGATGTCCTTTGATCGCACCATCTTTTCGATCGACTGTTACACCTGGAAAATTTCCAACATGCTGATTGGCACCAGTCAACTGATTAAATAATGTTGTTTTTCCACAGTTTTGATTACCGACTAATGCATAGGTCAATTGTGTTCCCTCTGGAAGTGGATGTTCATCTTCTTTGGAATGATATTTACCTTCTTCCCCTAATCCCGGATGCTCAAAAGTTCTCATATATTCCGCACCCTTATGACTTCTGCTTCTTTCTACAATTGGATCAATTTCAATCTGATCGGCTTCTTCTAATCGAAGAGTCAGTTCATACCCATGAATCTGTACTTCCATAGGGTCACCCATTGGTGCAAGCTTTACTACTGTGATTTCAACACCAGGGATCATTCCCATATCAAGAAAATGTTGTCTTAATGCACCATGACTGCCAACGCTTTTGATCACTGCACTCTTACCGATTTGTAATTCTTTTAGTGTCATTTTTTATATCCTTTATCTATCTTTATTGTTGTAATTGATTAGATGATTCTAACCAGTCATATTGTACCACACTTTTGATAATTTTTCTCAACAAGATAGCGATTTATATAAAAAATAATGATAAATCTACATATATCTTGTAAATTTATCATTATTTTATATAACAATATTGATTTTTTATTGTTATATTTTCTTGAATTATGTCAAAATATTATAACAATCTTTGTTTTTACTCAATTTCTGTCACTTTATAATCTTTATCTTCTACTGTCTGTGTTAAGACATCATCTGGCACTTCATTTGTCATAGAAACAACCGCTGTTCCTTCTTCATGACTTACAATTGCCTCTTCTACATCCTCTAAAGATTCTAAGGCTTTCTTCACAGCAGCCTCGCAGTGTCCACACATCATTCCTTCAATCTTCATTGTTTTCTTTATTGTTTTTTCCTCCTGTTTTGTTATATTTTGAACCTGAATTTCTTCAAGTACTACACTGTTTTTGATCTTCTGGTCTTTGCTGGCATCATGCATTTTAAAGAGATTTAATCGTAATGCATTGGTAACAACACAGAAACTTGATAAACTCATTGCTGCAGCTCCAAACATTGGATTTAGTTTCCACCCAAGTAACATATACCAGGCTCCCGCAGCCAATGGAATTCCGATGATGTTATAAATAAATGCCCAAAATAAATTTTCATGAATGTTCTTCAGTGTCGCACGACTCAAACGGATTGCTGCAGGTACATCACTCAAACGGCTTTTCATTAAAATAACGTCCGCAGCATCAATTGCGATATCTGTACCTGCACCGATCGCAATTCCCATATCAGCTCTTGTAAGCGCTGGTGCATCATTGATTCCGTCACCAACCATTGCAACTTTTCCTTTTTCTTTCAAGTCACGAATGACACTTTCTTTTCCTTCTGGAAGAACACCTGCGATCACATGATCAACACCAGCTTGTTTACCGATTGCTTTTGCGGTACGTTCATTATCTCCTGTTAGCATAACCACACGGATTCCCATGTTCTGAAGTTCTTTGACTGCCTGAGGGCTGTCTTCTTTGATAACGTCCGCAACAGCAATGATACCAATCAGCTGTTCATCACACGCAAAGAATAATGGTGTTTTTCCCTGATTAGCAAGTTCTTCTGATTTTTTGATCATAGATAATGGAATTTTTGCATATTTCTCAATAAATCTCTGGTTTCCACCATAGACCGTCTCTTTATCAATCTTTCCAGAAAGCCCATTTCCCGCAACCGCCAAAAAGTTTTTAATTTCAAGATTGTCATGAATCTGCGCCTCTTCTGCTTTTTGTAAAATTGCATGAGCAAGCGGATGTTCACTCTTCTTTTCTAATGCATATGCAATGGAAAGTAATTCTTCTTTCGCTGATACCTTCTACCGGTACCATATCTGTAACCTGAGGTTTCCACTTGTGATCGTTCCTGTTTTATCTAAAGCTATGATCTGTGTTTTTCCTGTCTCTTCTAAGGATACGGCTGTCTTAAACATGATTCCATGCTTTGCGCCCATTCCATTTCCAACCATGATCGCTACAGGTGTTGCAAGTCCTAAAGCACAAGGGCAGCTGATAACTAATACAGAAATGCCTCTGGCAAGTGCAAATCCAAAACTTTGTCCGACAAGCAGCCAGATGATCATTGTTGCAATTGCAATACAAATAACAGTTGGGACAAAAATCCCTGATACTTTATCTGCAACCTTTGCAATCGGTGCTTTGGTTGCTGCCGCATCACTGACCATCTGAATGATCTGAGAAAGAGTTGTGTCTTCGCCAACTCTTGTAGCTTCACATTTTAGATAACCAGATGTATTTAATGTTGCAGCAGATACGGTATCTCCTTCTTTTTTATCCACAGGGATACTTTCTCCTGTTAAAGCAGATTCATTTAAAGCACTGTTTCCTTCTATGATGATACCATCTACCGGTATATTTTCTCCAGGTTTTACAACGAAGATATCTCCTTGATGTACCTGTTCGATCCCAACTTCTATTTCCTGTTCATTACGGATCACAATTGCCGTCTTTGGTGCTAATTTCATAAGACTCTTTAAAGCATCTGTCGTTTTTCCTTTGGATCTTGCTTCTAGCATCTTACCAACTGTGATCAATGTCAGGATCATAGCGGCAGATTCAAAGTAGAATTCATGCATGTATTTCATAACCGCATCCATGTTTTGATGCATCTGAGCATCTGTCATTGCAAATAGGATATAAACACTGTATCCATAAGAAGCTGCTGATCCTAAAGCAACCAGAGTATCCATATTCGGTGCTTTATGGAATAAGCTCTTAAATCCACTAATAAAGAATTTCTGGTTGATCACCATGATGATTGTTGTAAATAACAACTGGATCAGACCCATTGCTACATGGTTTCCATCTAAAATCTTAGGAATCGGCCAATTCCACATCATAGTCCCATTGACAGATACATCAAAGGAATCAAAAAACATAACGATGTGATCAGTCGTTTCTTCAAGACAGGAGTTTCTCTATCTTTTAATAAATCTGCATCTGAAGAATTACTCTGCGTTTGCACGCCCCTTCTTCTTTGCTCCGTATCCAGCATCTTCCACAGCTTTGATGATCACAGATGAATCTGCAGTTCCTTCGACACCCATTGAGTTTGTCAGCAGACTTACAGAGCAGGATGTGACTCCTTCTACACTGGAAACCGCTTTCTCCACGCGTGCACTGCAAGCAGCACAGCTCATGCCAGTCACTTGATATTGTTCCATGGTTTCCCTTCCTTTCATTTTGCTTGTCAAATTGTTATTTCATTAGTTTTTGTAGAACTTTTACTAATTCATCAATCGTCTCATCCTTCCTTCTCGGATATCTTCTGCTACACAAGTTCTAATATGATTGGCAAGAAGGACTTTATTGAAACTATTTAAAGCTGCATTGACAGCAGATACCTGAACTAAAATATCGGTACAATAAGTATCATTCTCTACCATCTTTTTTATTCCACGAACTTGTCCTTCAATACGGCTTAGACGATTAATAAGATCTTTATATTCTTTGTCTGAACGTTCTTTTGTCTTGTGATGACAACAACATTCTTTTTTTTCTTCCATGTTGATTTCCTCCTTTACGTTTGATATTATATACCCTGTTAGTATATTTCAAGATGTTTATTTGAGAAAATGTTGCAGTTATATAGACAATCTTGTTTTATATAACTTTTAAAATGAATCAATTTTTCTAATATCATTGATAAAATCCCTAAAATAGCATATAATAATTTTAGGTATTAACTATTAAAATAGGAGGTGATACTATGATTACAACAACAGCAACTGATATTCAAAATAACTTTGGTAAATATTTAAAAGCTGTCCAAGAAGGTAATGAAATTATTATTTTAAAGAAAGGAAAAGAAGTCGCCAGATTAATTTCAAAAGACACAGGTATTTCTTTCTTGACTGATTCTTTAACTGGAATTCTAAAAAAAGATTATAACGAAAAGGATATCCGCGCAGAAAGGATTGCAGAAAAATATGAAAATATTGATTGATACAAATGTAATCCTGGATGTATTATGTGACAGAACTGATTTTGTAGAAAGCTCTTCAAAAATCTGGAAGTTATGTGAAGTAGAAAAAATTGATGGATATATTTCAGCATTATCTATTCCAAATATTGTTTATATTTTGAGAAAAGAATTAACACCAGAAAAAACTCAGCAAATTATTGAACAGCTGTTTATGATTTTTCATATTGCTGATCTAAAGTCTTCTGATATAAGAAAAGCTGCGAATATGAAAACTTCTGATTATGAAGATGCGATTCAAATGGTATGCGCACAGCGAATGAAAGTAGATTTTATTGTAACTCGTAATATCAAGGATTTTATCGAAAGTAAAGTACCTGCTATGAAACCTGATGAATTATTAGAACGGATATGATATAAAGGAAGGAGGCATTCCACAAATGTGGTGCCTCCTTTTCATTTGACAATTAATCTTCTTTTTCAACCTTACGGTTTTCTCTATTAGCAATCTCTTCTTTGATTGCAGCTAAGAAGTCATCTAACTTCATCTGTCCTTCATCACCTTTGAATCGGCTTCTTACTGATACAGCTCCGTTTTCTTCTTCTTTTCCACCAACAACTAACATATATGGAATCTTCTGAAGCTGCGCTTCACGGATCTTGTATCCCATTTTCTCAGCTCTTGTATCGATGTCTGCACGGATTCCTCTGCCTTTAATGTATCAAGTACTTTATTAGCATAATCTAAATGCTTATCAGAGATAGGAATCACTTCAACCTGTACTGGAGCTAACCATGTAGGGAAAGCACCTGCAAAATGCTCGATCAAGATACCGATAAAACGCTCGATAGATCCAAATGCAACACGGTGGATCATGATTGGACGATGTTTCTCTCCATCTGCTCCTGTGTAGTGAAGGTCAAAACGTAATGGGAGCTGGAAGTCAAGCTGGATCGTTCCACACTGCCATGTTCTTCCGATAGAATCCTCTAAGTGGAAATCAATCTTAGGTCCGTAGAATGCTCCGTCTCCTTCATTTACCACATAATCAAGTCCAAGATCATCTAAAGCTGCACGAAGAGAATCTGTTGCAAGTTCCCAATCTTCGTCACTTCCCATGCTGTCATCTGGACGAGTAGAAAGTTCTACATGATACTTAAATCCAAATAAATTGTAAACCTGATCGATCAATCCTGCAACACCTTTGATCTCATCTTTGATCTGATCTGGTGTCATAAAGATATGTGCATCATCCTGTGTAAAACAACGAACACGCATTAATCCATGTAACTGACCAGATTTTTCATGACGATGTACTAAACCTAATTCTCCCATTCTTAATGGAAGATCTCTATATGAACGTGGTTCAGAATCATAAACAAGAACTCCACCTGGGCAGTTCATAGGTTTGATTGCAAAATCCTGATCATCAATAACAGTTGTATACATATTTTCTTTGTAATGATCCCAATGTCCTGATGTTTCCCATAAATGACGACTTAACATGATAGGTGTTGAGATTTCAACGTATCCTGCTTTCTGATGAATTTCACGCCAGTAGTCTAATAATGTGTTTTTAAGAACCATACCTTTTGGAAGGAAGAATGGGAATCCAGGTCCTTCTTCTCTCATCATAAACAGACCAAGTTCTTTTCCAAGTTTACGATGGTCACGCTTTCTAGCCTCTTCCATCATTGTAAGGTATGCATCTAATTCTGCTTTCTTTGTAAATGCAGTACCATAGATTCTTGTAAGCATCTGATTATGCTCATCTCCACGCCAGTAAGCACCTGCAATACTTGTAAGTTTGAATGCTTTCACTGGTTTTGTAGTCATTAAGTGAGGCCCTGCACAAAGATCAACAAATTCACCCTGCTGATAGAAGCTGATCACAGAATCTTCTGGAAGATCTTCAATCAATTCTACTTTGTAAGGTTCGTTTCTTTCTTTCATAAATGCAATCGCTTCATCTCTAGGTTTTGTAAAGCTTGTGATTTCAAGATTTTCTTTGACGATCTTCTTCATTTCTTTTTCAATCTTCTCAAGGTCTTCCTGTGTAAATGGAGTATCTTTCTCCATATCATAGTAGAAACCATTGTCGATAGAAGGTCCGATCGCAAGTTTTGTTTCTGGATATAAAACGTTTTACTGCCTGAGCTAAAATATGGGATGCTGTATGACGGAATGCGTGTTTTCCTTCATCAGAATCAAATGTTAAGATATTTAATTCGCAGTCTTTGTCAATGACAGTTCTAAGGTCAACAACTTCTCCATCAACCTCACCCGCACAGGCAACTCTTGCCAGTCCTTCACTGATATCTTTTGCAATATCAATGACAGACATATTGTTTTCATACTCTTTTACAGATCCATCTTTTAATGTAATCTTCATCTTCTTATTCATCCTTTCTTGATATATAACGTTTTATTTATCCTGTCACAATTCTCTATAGATTTCTTCTATAATAAATCTATAACAGAAATAAAAAATCCCATGGACTAATAAAAATCCATGGGACGAGTTATCGCGGTTCCACCCTGGTTATCTGTTTCATATCCTTTGATCATAAACTCCAGAAACAGATCACTTAATCGACGATTAACGGTGTCAGCCGGGCTGGTTTACAGCCACTCCGAGGTGGTCTTCCTTTGTTTGTCTGCTTAGGATACTTTCAGCAAATGTATCCCTCTCTGGAAGCTTTCCACAAAGTACTCTTCTCATCAACGTTTTCTTCTTTTTGATTTCTTGTAAATTATAGCATTGTGATTCTATAAAATCAATACAAAAATAGAAAATTATAAACGATTCATTAATAAATAAGCATTCTTTACAACTGCTGCCGCCCATTCTCCGCCAACACAGTAATGTTTGTTCACTGCTACCGCAGAAGTTCCAACATAGTAACTTCCACCTGATGTCAGGTATTTTTCATGTAAAGTTTCTGCAGTTGCTAAAAGTCCTGCTTCTTTCGTTGATTTGTTAATTCCTTTTGCATGATCCGATGTTACACCATATCCAGTCAGATTATTATCTTCCCTCGCACGGCGGCTCGTGCCCCATGCACTTTCATGTGCAGCGATTCCCATCAAAAAGACTGCATTCACATGATATTTTTCTTCCGCCTTGACATAAGCTTTCGCATCATCATACAAAGCAGTTCCTTCCAAGATATGTTTGGCGTCTGAAACTGTGATATGACTTAGAGCACTGACATCATTTGGATTAAAATATCTTGTCTGTTCCTCTTTTTTGATCTCTCCTTTGAACTTCTTGATCTGCTTCTTGATCGTCTGAACCTTTTCTTCCATTGGTTTGATCGGAAGTATCTGTTCGTTCTTTAAATACTGATCAAGCTGAATCGTTTCATTCTTATCAAGCAAAGTCTCAAAGTCCGGATGATTGATTCCAAAGACATATTTGCTTGCGATCGTTCTCAGATTCTCATCTCCAAATAAATCTGCAAGCTCATATAAATCTTCTCTTAACTGCTCATCTTTTTTAGAAATCTTCATAGAAGGAGTGATCTCCTGCCCATATAAAGCAATCTCAGCCTTGGAATTTGCTGTATACTTTTTGTAAAATTCATTTATAGATCGTGCTTTTTGCTGTTCCAGGCGAATCTCTTCCTCAATCTTTGCTTTTTGTTTTTTCAACTGTTTCACTTTCGCCTGTTTATCCTTGATCCTTCTTTCGATCGTATCCGAAGAACTCTTACTGATCACTTGTGTTGGCATTGGAATGACTTTGTTTTCTTCCTTTTTCTTTAATTTTGTCTTCTTTGTCTTAGTATGTTTCTTGCTTGTTGTCTTTTTCTTCTGTTGTTCTTTACTTTGCGTTCTTTTTGTTTCTTGCACCGTTGCTGCTGTTTCGGTAGAAACTTCTGTTGTCACTGCCTGATCGGTCTGTGTATCATCTGCATAAACCGGTATTACAGAGATTGTCATAATCGCGCATACAAATGCTGTCATAATCTTACGTCTCATGATCGCTTCCTCCCTTTGTTTGAACATTGTTATGACATAATCATCTTTCTAATACTCAATTTTATCTGGTAATTTCTACCTTACTCCTTTTTGTATAAAAATTCAAGTACGCAGTGTTACGTACTTGTAAATTTTTTATTCTTTATGATGCAGGAAACAACCTTCCTCATGTGACTCGACCACTCCCACTGCCTGCAGATAGGAATAAATGATCGTTGTACCGACAAATTTCATTCCACGTTTCTTTAAATCCTTTGAAATCTGGTCGGATAATTCTGAAGATGTTTTTCCCGTCTCATGGATGATCTTATGATCTGTAAACTTCCATAAATATTCAGAAAAGGTTCCGTATTGTTCCTGGATTTTCATAAAAATAGTCGCATTTGATACGGCAGCAGATATTTTTCTTTGGTTTCTTATAATTCCTTTATTTTCTTTTAATTGCGCTTGTTTCTCCTCATCATATGCACTCACTTTATATACATCAAAATCATCAAACGCTTCTCTGAACGCTTCTCGTTTATTTAACACACACTCCCACGATAATCCTGCCTGAAACGATTCCAAGATCAGCATTTCAAACAATTTATGGTCGTCATAGACAGGCACTCCCCATTCTTTATCGTGATAATCAATATATATCTGATTCTTTGGATTAGCCCAACTGCATCTGTCTTTTCCATCGTGATATTTCATAAAAATGTCTTCCTCCATTATGTTTATTATAGTATAACTGACATCTTTGTCAGATCATCTAAAATCCACATTCACAATCACAATCTCCGCTTTCGTTCCGACTCATATTCGGGCCAAATAAACCGACACCTGAAGTTACAATCTGATGCGCATTTCCAACCTTACGATATCCATACGGATTCTTCCAAAACAAATGAATTGTAATATTCCCAGGGAACAGCTGTCCATCATGCGTATGCCCGCAAAGATCAATGTCTACTCCTGCCTGATTTAACTCTTCCAACTGCCTTGGCTCATGATCCAGTACGATCACAGGCTTTTTAAGATCCATTCCATTTACCAGTTCTTTTGGAGTCTTACGTCTGCTGATCCACGGCCTACTTTCTCAGCATCTGGTCTCCATAGAGATAGAAGCTTTGATCAATACAGACAGATTCATCTCTTAATAACTTCATTCCTGCCCTTTTTACAAATTCATCCATTCTTGGATCGCTTACCTTTTTCTCCCGACCGCTGCCAAATGTAAATCCTGCAAGAATCTTTTCATCAATATCATGATTTCCATAAACTGCATAAACACCGTATTGACTCTTTAGCTGTCGAAATATCTTGACCAACTGATCTGGATCATCTAATGCATCATATTCATTATCAAAAAATGTCTCCTGCGACCACGATCAGATCTGGACTTTGCTGATTTACTTTCATTACCATCTGTTTCATCTGAGAACATCCAATATTGTATCCAAGATGAAGATTCTGCAAGTAAAATGATCTTTAGCTTTTTATGATTTCCTGCTTTTTTATGTATCGTTACGTGGTAGCTTGTTGTCCTGATATTCCTTGCATTACACACTCCGTAAAAACTGTTGATACGATCAAGATCATACAAATGCTTCCAACAATCCTAAAAACTTTTGGTGTCCGAAACTTTTTCTGATCTGCTTTTACAAAATAGATTAAGATTAGGCGGATCAGATCCGCAATAAGAATCGTAAGCGCCAAATACATCAAAACACCCAGCCAGTAATTACTGATCAGTTTCATAGCTCGCCGTATCGTTCCTTGTGGAAACAAAAATGCGATCAGAATACTGAATGCAAGAAATACATAGATCATGGCCAAAACTGCTTTGATCCATTTCTTTTTAAAATAAACATGACAAGTCTCTAACCATTTCAATATTCGGAATAAAAAATAGACATTTAACAGCAGATAAAGTGGTGCTAAATATATTGCGATCATCTTATTTTCTGCACCCTCTTTCTTACTATATTTTTATTGATTTTTTATCAAATTCATTGTAATCGGATAAACTGTCGCCTGGTTTGTCAATGGATCTCGATTCTGATAATCAAACAATAGGATGGTTTTTGTTTCTTTAAAATCTTCATTTACCGCATGATCGAATTGTTCCATATGGGAAAATTTCCGCATATTCTTTTGTCCAAAATATGCAAGTCGTTCATCTTTTAATAAAATCTCTTCGTTGATATAACGAAGCTCGTCCTTTTGTAATGTATAATCTCCTGCAAAATCCGGACGTTTCTTTACATTTTCACGAAGATATAAGTCATACGTTAACAACTCTTTATATAATACAAGATTCTCTTCTGCTGTAATGGTTTGTATAAATTCATATAAGATTTCAAATCGGGCAATCCGGCTATGGCTGACCTTGTCATAACCTTTCTCCTCATAAAATCTGGCAAGTGTATCATATAAAGCAAATGCAGTGTCAAATTCTTTTTCCAACAACCGTAAGGTGTTCGTAAAACTGGCTGCTATTATAATAAACTTCCACCATTTCTTCCACTTTCTTTAAAACCAGTACATCTTCATAAGGCAGCCATTTTGTATAAAGAACTTCATAAGGCGGTGTATCTTTATAAACAAGTCCATAATTCTCTTTTTGTTTTTCCATATAAGAACCTTTTAATATTTTTAAAAAGCCTAACTGTAATTGTTCTGGACGTACTTCATAAACATCCTGAAATGACTTTTTAAAACTTTCAAGATCTTCATAGGGCAATCCTGCGATCAGATCCAGATGTTGATGTATATTATGTCCAGCATTGATCCTTGTTACGATATCTGCAACTTTCTTAAAATCCATTTTTCTATGAATCTCAGTGATCGTATCGATGTTCGTTGACTGAACGCCAATCTCTAACTGAATCAGTCCCGGACGCATATCAGAGATCAATTCAATTTCATCATCCTTTAAGACATCTGCTGCCACTTCAAAATGAAAATTGGTAATGCCGTTATCATGTTCCTTTATATAACGCCAGATCTCCATTGCATGATCGTGTCGACAGTTAAAGGTACGATCGACAAATTTGACCTGTGGCACTTTATGATCTAAGAAAAACTGTAATTCCTTTTTGACAAGAGAAAGATTTCGGAAGCGCAGGCATTTATCGATCGAAGATAAACAATAACTACATGAAAATGGACAGCCCCTGCTTGATTCATAGTAAATGATCTTATGTTCAAAATCTTCAATATGTTCATACACAAATGGAACTTTACTTAAGTCCATCACTGGACGCCATGGTGTTTCTACGATCTCATCTTCATTTCTATAAGTTAGTCCAGGAATCTTGCTAAGATCATCTCTCTTTCCATGATAATGATCAAGTACTTCAAGGAATGTAACTTCTCCTTCCCCTTTCATCACACCAGTTACCTGTGGAAGGCGTCTTAAGACTTCTCTCGCATCATAGGAAACTTCCGGTCCTCCAAGCCAGATTGGAACATCCGGCAGTAGTTTATGGATTTCCCTGATCACACGTTCTATGTATTCAATATTCCAGATATAACAGGAAAAACAAAGGATATCTGGATGTTTCTGATACAGACTCATCAGGATATCATCCACCTGCTGATTGATCGTATATTCTGCAATCTCGACTTCATCGATATATGGCTTTGCATAGGCACGAAGGCAGTAAACTGCAAGGTTCGAGTGAATGTATTTCGAATTGATCGCTGTTAATATTGTGTGTTTCTTTGTCATATTATTTATCTCGCACTTTCTTTATTTTGTTTCATTCTGAATATCTTTTTGTTTTGTCTTACTCTGAAAATAGATAAACGAATCCGCCGCATCAAGAATATCACTAAATTCATCTCTTGGTGCGATCTCGATATATTTTTTTAATAAATCTTTCTCTTCTTTCTTATATCTTCCATAAAAATGTCAAACAGATTATGACCACGCATATAGGTTTTGATCTCTTCCATATGTTCTTTCACATCTTTCGGTGATGTAAAATCACGTCCCATAATCTGTATCAAATGAACTCCACTTTTGATCCTATGCAGATATTCTCTCCATTTATCATATAAAATCTCATAAAAAGCATCTTCAGATTCTACAACTCCAAGTTTTGACATGATCTCTGGATTTAAAAAATAATTTTCAAAGGAATAATATTTTAAGATCAATACATTTTTCCTTGTCACTTTTGGTAAATGATCAACATCCACAAGATTTCTCTCATCATAATATTTACAAAGCTGTCTTCCAAGCATATCTCGATCCTTACCATCACTATCACGGATCATTAAAAAACGATCCTTCATATAAAGCTGATTTATATATTTTAAATTGGCATACGTCTTGATATTGGTACAACTGTTTGTTGTCAGGATCGCTACGCGATTTAATCTGCCGTCTTCATCATAAATCTCAGAATAATAATGATTTAACAACAATGGCAAGCGGTATTTATCTTGTTTTCCTTCTACAATAAAAACAAAATCAACGTTCATAAGATCGGAAGCATTATATCCAAGATCGTCTAATACCGAACTAATGTTCGTTTTCTCCTTTGCAACAGAATATGAATCTTCATCCAATATGATCTGACATAATTGTCTACTGCTAAAATTGGCTAATAAGTGTGGAGAATGAGTTGTAAAGATCACCTGATTCTTCTGTGCCAGACGATAAAGGATCTCACTGGCTGTTTTTTGCAGTTGCGGATGCAAAAACATCTCTGGTTCCTCTACCAGGATGATCGATGAAAGACTATTCTCATCCATTACATAAGCTTCCAGAAGCGAAAGCATATAAATACTTTTCATTCCACGCCCCAATCGTTCCACAGAAATTGAAATATCACGTTCTTTGTTATAAGCCTCTGCATTAACTTGAAGCATCTGGTCAACATCGTAATTCATAGAGAAAATGATATCCTCAAATCCGCCGTTCTTATGGAAGCTTTCATTAATACGTTTCTCAAACTGGTCAATGTTCATCTCGTACAATTTATACTCAAATAGCTTTGCAGCCTCAAATGCATTCAGCTCTTTTGGACTCTTCTGATCGATCAGACCGATACACTGAAAACAATGAGTACATGGTTTCACAGGATCAAACATACAACAGTTTGTGCGCATGATCTTAAGCAGACTGTCTTCCTGTAGCATAAAAAGATCATCCTGTATCTGTTTTAGATTACGGTTCGTTCCAATGAAATAAATGATTGGGAAAATCTCTCGAATATACTTATTATGCTTCTTCTTACCATCGTAAAACCGCTGTTTGCCTTCTTTATTAGCAATAAACGTAAAGGTGATCTCTTCATTTTTGTAAGATGGAAGTTTACTCTCAAAATCCTTTTTCCAAAGATCGTATTTTTTATACTGACTCACCATACCATTTTTATGAAAAATATGAAGATCTTCTTCTGTAATGGATAATATAAATCCAATCTCTATATTTGCATTGTCTCGTTAAAATCATCCAATGAGATTTCATAAGATCCTTCGACTGCACGCAAGGCATGAAGGATGGATGATTTTCCTGTATTATTCTTTCCAACAAGAATCAGAGCATTCTGGATATCTGATATTTCCATATGCCGGATTGATTTAAAATTCTTAATTGATAGATATTTAATTTCCATAAGATGCTCCTTTCTTTTTTATCTTTATTATCTCATTTTTTATATTTAAAATCCAGTCACAAACAGACATATGTTAAGAAATGTTACGATCAGTGCAATCATAAAAAGTATGATCTTTAATCGTTTCGAATTCGTATATTTCCCCATGACTTTCTTTGAGGATGTCAGATAGATCTGAGTAAAAATCGTAATAGGAAGTTGAACTGCCAAAAACATCTGGGAATAGATCAATCCATCGAATGGAGATTTTATCAGTAAAATAATCAATGTTGCCGGAATCATCGTAATAAGAACTCCTAATTTCGTATCTTTATGATGAATATCATAAGGATGATCAAAAATTCCAGAAAAAATCGTTCCGCCGGCCATTCCTGCTGTAATACTTGATGAGATTCCAGCAAGCAATAATGCAAGTGCAAAAATAATTGATGCTGCATTTCCAAGAAGTGGTGTTAACATGGAACCTGCTAAATGAATATCATCAATAGAATGACCATTTCCTTGATACAGGATAGCTGCTGCCATTAAGATCATTGCACTGTTAATTGCCCATCCTATGATCATGGAAAATAAGGTATCTTTAAACTCGTATTTTAACTGCTGTTCTATCACATTTTCATCTTTTAGATTCCATTCTCTGCTCTGAATGATCTCTGAATGTAAAAACAGGTTATGTGGCATCACGACTGCTCCTAGAACACTCATGACAACTGGAAGTGAACCTTTGGGAATTTCTGGCTTTACCCATCCGATCAGCGCCTGTTTCCATTCAATATCTGCAATACAGATTTCAAACAGAAAAGAGAATCCGATCAGTGATACAAATAAGATGATCAGTTTCTCAATTCTGCTGTATGCATTCGTAAACTGACAGATCAGTACGATCCCTAAAATGATAAATGTACCAATCTTTACTGGAATATGAAACAGCATTTCTAATGCCATTGCACCACCTAAAAGTTCTGCCATTGCGGTTGCGATCGATGCTGCAACTGCTGTTAATAAAATGATATTCTTAAGACCTTTGTTGATATACAAACTTGTTGCTTCTGATAAACATTTTCCTGTGACGATTCCTAGGTGGGCTGCATTATGCTGTAAGATAATGAGCATGATCGTTGATAATGTGACCATCCACAATAACGTATATCCATAACCGGAACCTGCTGCGATATTACTTGCCCAGTTTCCGGGATCTATAAACTACGGTACTAGTAACCTGGTACCGACATCATCTTAGGAAGTTCATCGTTCTTTTGTTGTATGATTAAATTAATTGCATCATACACGAAATGTTCCTTTCTTTTTATTTTTATTCTAGTTAGTTTTAACTAACTATCATTATACATAGAAGGGGAAAGTTTGCAAGCTTTGTGAAAAATTGATAGAATAAGTCATGTATTATTTTCATTTACTACTACTGAATAGCCGTAAATGGTATGCTAAATAAATAAGAAACAGGTGAATTTTATGAAATCATTACCATATTATGACGATCTGACTGCAAGACAGACGATTAAATTACGTGAACTTATTAAAACACTCCCGCCTTTTGCGAAAGAATTCTTCCGTGCAATTGATTCTACCACACAAGTAAGAACTCGAATTGCTTATGCATATGATCTGAGAGTCTTCTTTCATTTTCTGATCGATGAAAATCCTGCTTACCGTAATTACTCTGTGCTGGATTTTAAAGTAAGTGATCTTGATAAGATTGAATCCGTTGATTTGGAAGAATATATGGAATATTTAAAGGTTTACATCTCGGAAGAACAACATAAGCATATGCAGAATACTGAACAAGGTGTTTTTCGTAAGATGTCTGCACTCCGTTCTTTTTACGGATATTTTTACAAACGACAGCTGATTGAGAAAAATCCAACATTGCTTGTTGATATGCCAAAAATCCGTGAGAAGGAAATTATCCGTTTAGAAGCCGATGAAGTTGCTTCTTTGCTTGATTTTGTAGAACACGGAGGTGACCATTTGACCGGGCAGAAACTTGCTTATTATGAAAAGACCAAGGAACGTGATCTTGCGATCATTACACTTCTTCTTGGGACTGGAATCCGTGTATCTGAATTAGTGGGTCTAAACATTGATGATGTTGATTTCCGCAATAACGGTCTTCATCTGATCCGAAAAGGCCGAAAAGAAATGACCGTTTATTTTGGAAATGAAGTTGCAGATGCTTTAGAACAATATATTGAGGGCAGCAGAAAACTCATCATTCCAAAGGAAGGACATGAAGATGCTTTATTTTATTCTATGCAAAGACGAAGAATTGGTGTGCAGGCGGTCCAGAATCTTGTGAAAAAATATGCGAAGGAAGTCACTCCACTAAAGAAGATCACGCCTCATAAACTGCGTAGTACTTATGGTACTGCTCTTTATCAGGAGACCGATGATATTTATCTTGTAGCGGAAGTTCTTGGACACTCTGATGTTAATACGACTCGAAAACACTATGCGGCAATGTCTGATACGAGACGGCGTCAGGCAGCAGGGAAAGTTGTATTGAGGGAATCTGCTTCACATGATGTGGATGGTCAAAAACATTAAATAAAAAGTAGAAATATTCAAGAATCTAAGTATTTATAACTCTGATTCATAGAATATTTCTACTTTCTTGATCTACTTATTTTTTTAACTGTTTTCACTCCGGATTTGAAGTTCTTTTTCATAGAATACTGAATCTGGTAACCTGCTACCTTGGTGTTTTTCTTCCACCTAATCTTGACTTTCTTTCCTTTGATATTCTGCACTTTTAAGATATTTCTTCCAGAAACTTTGATTGCTGCACGTATATAAGATTCACTTTTGTCAATAGAATTTACAAACTTGTTTACTTTACGGAGTTGCTATAAATGTTCCTGCTCGCTCAAAGGTATTTCCAAACTCATCTGTTTCTCTCCTTTATCGCAAAAAAAGAAGATATACCTGCATTCAGCAAACTATATCTTCTTAAAATTAAATTCTTTTATTTCATTGTATCTATTATATCTTTCATTGTATCAATGGATACTCGCCCTTTTAAGGTGTATCTTACACCGTCTGAAACAAATACTGCAATTTTTTCAGATACTACATCCTTATCTGCCGTTTCCTTCCCATTGGTATCTTGGATTAGATTTACTTTATATCCTTGCGCTGATTGAAACTCTTCTATGCTTTCATACATTCCTAAATAATCTGTATCCCAACCATTTTCTAATTGTTCATCACTTAAGATTAAATCTACATTCAAACTGACTTGGGGAATAATAATTTTTCCATGTCATTATTCATTATCTCCTTCTTCATCCAGATAGCGGAAATTACTTGTATCTCCTATAATATAATTTTCCATTGTGAGCATGGCGTAGTCTTTATTATCTGTTGTAAGATGACCTTGAAGATAAGCATTATTATTTGCAAGTTCTGTATCCAGCAGCCGAATACCAAGCTCCTCTTGTATCTTCTTATAATCTTTAAAATCCTGTTCTATTGCTCCAAATTCATCTTTCGGCTTTTTCATCTCTTTGATATCTACTACGTGCATATCATCTAATTTCGCCAACACTTCATCATTTACACTGACTTTATTTACAAAGTAATATCCAGCTGCTACTGTCGTTCCTCCCAGCATTAAAACTACTAAGCTTGCCGCCACTGTTTTTAAAATCTTATGTTGGCTCCTCCTGAATAATGATTTACCGATATTTTGTTTCATTGTTTCATTTACTTTAATCATATTTAATTCCGTGTCAATCCTTTCTTTTATATTGTTATCCTTCATACTGCTCCTCCTTCAAATAATCTTTTAACCTTTCTCTTGCTCTTCTTAACCGCTGATTGATTGCGTTTTCCTTTTTTTTCGTTATCAGCGAAATTTCTTTCACTGACAGTTCTTGATAGTAATATAAAATAATGAGTTCCCTATCGCTCTTATTTAAAGACATAATAGCTTTTGATATAGTATCTTTCTCTATTACTACATCTTCCAGTGACTTGCAAATATCCAAATATTGCTGTTCCTCAATACTCAACATAGGAAAACGGAACCACCTTGTTCTCATAATATTTTTACAGGAATTAATAGCAATACGTATCAACCATGTTTTTTCTTTTGAATTGTGTAAAAAAGAATCATAGGATTTCATAGCCTTAATAAAAGTTTCCTGTGTGGCATCTTCTGCCAAATAATAATCTTTTAAATAAAGATAACACATGCGGAAAACGGAATCTCCATATTCCCGCATAAGTCTTTCTAAAATTTGTTCTGCCGGCATTGTTTAATCTCCTTTCATCTTTTTTAGAGACAATGAATTTAGAAAAATTACAT
>ENA-OQBT01000245-OQBT01000245.1-human-gut-metagenome-genome-assembly--contig:-NODE-245-length-37494-cov-6.242861_pt1 | contig 37494 bp, 38 predicted proteins | sample MGYA00242749_ERZ504557 | MGnify/ENA primary metagenome ERZ504557 (study PRJEB26092, sample SAMD00036243) | human gut metagenome | host: Homo sapiens | study: EMG produced TPA metagenomics assembly of... | reverse complement strand
TCTGAAAGAACTTCATTTACAAATGGAAATCTTAAAGGCAGCATAAATGCAGGCAGATATACAGCGGACTACCTGCAATGTGGGAACCTGCCATATCTGGCATGGAAAAATGCGCATAACTGCGCTGGCCTAAGTTACAGGCGTATCCGCCGATATTTAGTCTGACGCCTAAAGCGTCTGGAAGCACGCGACTTCAGTCGTGTGAGGATAAAGTTTTTAATTCACGAAATAAAGAAACTTTTCTATAAAGGTTCTCTTGGTAATCAGATATTTTTGAAATCACAAAAAGCATTTAAACAGATTGAATGGAAAGATGCATGGCAGGTATACAAAGACGAATCAGATGTAACAGCTGACTTTCACGCTCGCAGAGAAGTAAATCAATTTCTTTCTGCAAGAAACCGTGCAATTTTGCTGGAAGGATTCGAAGTTCCGGGAATTACGGTGAAAACTGCTATGGGGAAATTTTTAATCTATCATCAGGAGGGCGATTTTTATGAATAATCCGGCATATGATTCAGGTTACCTGAACAGTGCAAAACTATCTGGAAGATATTTATTTAAATTGATAGCTCGAAACTGTTCTGACTGTTTTGGCATAATCTATAAATATATGAAAAGTGATTATCGTAGATATATGGATATGGGGAATCCCCTGTATTTATGTAAAACTCCGAAACAGATTATGGGAAATATGGGAATTACTGTAGATTTAAATGCAGAAATAAGTAATACTTATGATGAATTTATTCTGGAATGGATGTCTGACTGTTATATTACTCTGCAATGGAAGTACCGGCTCTGGTCTTCTGAAATAATTGACATTGTAAAACCGGAAAAATTATATAAGCAGTATTATCCACTGCACGAAACTTCTCTTACCAATGCGGTTACAAAAATATATGAGATTTATCATTTGAAAGACTTATATATGCATCGTAGTGAACTACTTGGCAACTGAGTTACCAGAGCATCTGAAACCATACGCATATCTGACCTATATATTGGATGAACTCAGAAAAAGGGAAGCTTTTCCTAAAGAGGAAGAATTAAAGAAACTGCTTCCATGGTCAGAGGATCTTCCGGAATACTGCCGTACTAAACTAAAAAAATAATACAAAGCCATCTGATAGAGAATCTGGCAGACAGCCAGGAACAGTATCAGATGGCTTTTATAAAATGTCAATATACGGATGATTACCTACTTACGAAGAACCCCTGTCGTAATGATGATAGGAATCCTATTTGGGCATTTCTGTTTTTGGCTTTATAAAAATTTCTGTATCATTTTATGTAAAGATTACTTTCTTCCCGGATTTTTTTCGATAATCTGACCCCGGTAGTTTATGAAAAAATTAGAATTATTTTATTTGAAAATTAGATGGTCAGACCCCAATGTGGTCAACCTAGCGTCAACTTAGGGGCATATTAGCGAATATCCTCTAATGCAAACTACAAAATTAATCGGTTTATGACAGAAAACAGTTGCTGTTTTGTTGGAAACCAGAAGATTCATAAAAATTGCCGCACTTAAATAAGCCTATTGATGAATGCTGGCTCTATTTTAAAAAGAAGCTTTTTTATTTCGGAAATGTGAACGTCCCTTGGATTTCAATTTCTTCCTTGGAAACGACCTGCCGGGCAGGAGCTGTGATCTGCAGCGTACAGCATCTGTATATAACTGTTCAATAATTGAAAGCTCAAACAGTCCGCAGAGTATTTTGGGAACAATACTTTTGATCCGTCCAATGATAAATGCACGATTGGCCTGATAACGGAACTTATTTGTGCTTTTGGCAGAAATCTGTATTTCCTCATCTGCTTCATTTTTTATAAGGGAAGCCAGATTCGATAGAAGCATATTTATATAAAATTCCTGCTGTATAGACACTGCAGTAGCACCGGAAAATTCCTCCATGGCAAAGCGGCTTTTTAGTTCTTTGTACTTAAGTTCTACCGGCCATCTGTAGAAGTAAAGTTCCCGGAACATATCTTTTGTAACAGTAGGATCAAACAGGTTTGTTGCAAGATATTCTTTTGTACCATCATCAAGCGGAATCTCAAGGACACGTATGGGTACATCGGAAGTACCTTCTTTTGAAGTTCCCTGAAGAATGGAAATCATATCACCATTGCATTTTTTAGATAAATTGATTCCCTCTTTCAGTCTCATAACACAGAGATGCCCATGCTCTACACAGTAGCGGAACATATCTTCTGAATAATAACCTCTGTCAAAAATAATAATACTGTTGTTATATAGTCCCATATCTTCAAGAACTTTAAGATGTTCTAATGCAGCTGCTCGTTCAGAGGAAAGAAATTTATGGATAGATGCATGAAGGATATAATCATCCAGAACATCATAAATTATTGAAGCCAGTCCCATGGTATAACGTCGGTTTGGATCAGGATAGCTGGACATTTCGCCAAAGAAATCAAAAGTTGATTTTGAATTCGGAAGTTCGATCCTGGAACCATCTACTGCAAAAAGATGATAACCCTGCCACAGCTTTCTTGAAGGGATCTGGCTGTAAAACAGATCAACAGAAAGATAATAAAGTTCCTTGAACAGTGAAGGATTAATGAACTGTCTGGCTTTGGAAAGTGCCTGTTTTGAAACATCCGGAAAAGAAAGCGTGCCCAGTTCTTCTCTGATCTGTGAAAGATTCTGGAACATGGAAGCTTTTGAAGAGAAGAACAGATAAATAATAACTTGCAAAAGTGAAAGTTTTCTTCGCCGTACAAAATGTTTTTCCACCCGATGGGGTTCCAGTTTAACTTGATCTGTGATATAATCTTTAATGGATTGGACGATATTTTTACAAATATTAGTTCGATTCATATGGCATACCTCCTACGTATTGGAATAGATAAATATTTCGCTGGTAACGTAATATTGCTTAATCTATAAACCACATATTTAGGAGGATATGTCAAGATATTTATATAAAAAAATCCAGAATATAAGCCCAGAATCGTTGGATTTTCAGCATTCTGGGCTTAAGTTGACCACATTGCGGTCAGACCCAATGTGGTCCTTTGCTTTAGAGATATTATAGCATTCTTATGAAAGACTTGCCAGATGGAAGCGGCGGAAAGATTATTACAATAAGATGGATAATGACATCCCAGAAAATCTGCAAGATAGAGAAATTGTAGTGTCTGATATCAAACATCTTGATCAAATAAAAAAAGAAAAAATACTTTGATTGTCAGTTGTTTCTCTTTTTAAAGAAAATTGGCTTTATGAAAAATTTAGAATTATTTTATTTGGAAATTAGATCGTCAGACCCTTCGGGGTAGCTTTTTTAATATTGTGTCATTGTAACATACCCCGTTTTCTTCTAACTTTATTAAATCGGTACGTTATAATTATAGTTTATCACAACACTTCCACCCACCGGCCTATATATCCTTTGCAAGATGCACAGTCGAACCTTTCGGGCTGTCATCAGGAAATTCTTCAATTACACTTGTAATCAATGTAAGCTTAATTGTATTAATTATTTTTTTACATTCGTCCTTACTTTTGGGGACGTCATAATCCGGTTGAGTAACTGCAATAGATTCCATAATATCTTCAAAATAACTGTTATGACAATAATCAGATAAAACTTATATAAATTATATAAAGAGGTCTCATCTTCAGGAATTTCAAAAATCTGAGATAATTCTCGAAAATTATTTCTATAAAGCGTCATTCGGTTTCCAACAAGATTTTTTAAGACCTGTTGAGGATTATCATCTATTGTATTAATTGATTCATAACAATCCAAGTCAACATATTCGCCCAGATAGTCTGCATAAATTTCTGGAACTGTAGAGTGCTTTTTATTAAGTGCCTTAAAAACAATAGTGCTCTCTAAAGTATTTCTTAAAATAAGTAGTATATATCTAGGATGCTCTTGGAAGTTTAAATCATCAATAAAATTCATATCCTCTATAAAGTTTTTTAAAAAACTGATTTAAAAAGCTTTTCATGCATATCTATAGTGGAACTTGTACACAATTGTTCATAAATTGTAAATAAGATATTATTTGATTTTTTGCAATCACTATTTTGGCTCATTTTTTAATCCCCCTCTATCTTTTAGCAAAGAACCTCCAATTATATTAATCGGAGGTTCTTTGTTTTAGGAATCTGTATTATTTACCCAAAGGATTACTTAACAGTAGCTTTTTTCAGATTTGACCATGGGCTGAAGACTTTCCTTCCATTTTCGGATGTTCTGTTGAATGCATGCATTCCTACAGTCCATGTTCCTTTTGGTACGTTCTTGAATGTTGCTGTTACTGTACCTTCTTTCAGGTTCAGTACTTTGTGAGCACCATAGTTGTATGGTCTTGTCTCACCGTTTTCTTTCTTGGAGGATGTTCCAAGTACTACATCATAACCAGTTGCGTTTGCAGCTGCTTTGTATGTTACTTTGATAGTAGATCCGCTTACTGTTACGTCTGTGATAACCGGAGCGTCCGGTGTGATTGCGGATACAACGAATGGATATGCGTTAGACCAGTCGCTGAATACTTTCATACCGTTTTCGTCACGTTTCCAAGCGTGGCAGTATGCGTAGTAAGTTCCCTGCTGTACATATTTGAATGTAGTAGAGGTGCTAACCTGGTTCTTATTTACAGAAGCATAATCTTTGTTTATGATGCAGTCACGATCTGTAGAGATTACATAATCGTAACCTGCAGCACCTTCGGAATCACCGGAAAGGATTGCTGTTGCTTGATTGCCAACAACTTTAACGCTGCTGATCATTGGAGCACCTGGTTTCTGATCCTGTGTTGCTGTATCTACAGTCTTAGAACCAGTGTAGTTCTTACTGTCTTTCTTAGCTGTTACAGTAACTTTACCGTCTTTCTGCTCTACAGTATATTCAGATGTTTCAATATCAACACGACCGCACTTAACAGTAACTTTGTCACCGTCTACAGTTACATCTGCGTTTGCAAGATTGAATTTGTCAATTCCCCAAGCGATACCAGTATTACTTACGGAATTTTCAACTGTTCTATAACCATTTTTACCAATGATCTTAACTTTTAAGGATTTAGTAGTAGTAACTTTTGTACGATCATCATTAGTGCCATACTCAAGTTCATAATCGGTTCCTTCTACAAGAGTTTTTCCGCCTACATTTACTACAACAACTGGTTTAACTGGAAGACCTCCAGCATATACTCCATTTGCTACTGAAACGTTAGAATCTTTAATCTCTAATGTTTCAATTTCAAATCTTTTAGCATAGATAACATTCTCAATCTTGTTACCCTCAGCATCTGTATATACACCATTAACTACACCTGTATTTAAATTACCAACGGTTTCGTCAGTATAATTTCCGCCGTATGTTCCTTTAGCAATAGCAAGAACAACTCCATACTGCTTACTGCTAGAAGCATCCTTTTTACCATATGTATTGTCTACATATTTAATTTCATAGTCAGTACCTTCTGTTAAAGTACCAACAGCTTCGTCTGTATCAGTATTATATTTCCTAACTTTTGTAGAAGTTGTATCAAATACAGTTTTTGCAGGCGCGTATGCGGTGCCATCATATTTATGAGAAAGAGTTGTTGTTAAACCATTTGCATCATAGAATTTAAAGTCACCATTTTTGAGCATCTGACCTGTAATCTTAAATGTAATAGTTTTTGTTCCAGTAAAGTTAGCATTCTTTGGTGTTAATGTAATAGTACCTTCACCCATAGCAACATTTTCACCATATGTTACTGTAAAGTTATCTTTTACGGAAATAGCAACATTATTTAAAGTAACATTTGTTACTTCTGGCTGAATGCTGTATCCAGTGTATACCTGGCTTCCCACGGATGCAACAAGTTTAGAAGCATCTGCTGCTTCAATAGTGAATGTAATGCTAGCATCTGTTTCAGTAGCAAACATACTGTTAGCATCTTTTCCTGTAATAACCATTGTTGCTGTACCAGCATTTACATTATTTGTCAAAGATTTAATTTTATACTGATTTGGATTGATTACTCTGCCATCTACAACTACATCAAAATCTGGTTTGATGGCAGCACCTGTGTAAGTATAAGTTGTTTTCTTAAGCTTAATATATTCTGGTTTCAGGGCTTTTTTAGTAATAGTGGAAGAATATACTCCATTTTTGTTATCACTGTATGAAACTACAAAGTTTTTATTTTTAAGATAATGATATGTTATAGAAGTATTTGTGTCAGTAGTTGTGATAGTACCTTCTGCAGTTTCTAATTTAGCACTAACAGTGTCGCCTGCTTTTGCATATCCTTCATCCGTTTTGGCTTTACCGAAAGCATATTCATCGACAACATAGTCAGTTCCTTCAGTTAAAGTAAATTCTTTTCCAGCAGCATTTTTTGCTTTTACAACAAGTTTCATAGCATCTTTGTAATCAGCTGGTTTTGTTGTATCTTTTACTTCCACATATTCACTGATAGAAATAGTATCTTTACTTACAACTGCAGGATTAATTGTAAATTTAACAGTTCTTGTACTTCCGGCATAACTCTTAAGACCAACGATCTTAATAGTACCTTCGCCAGCATTTACATTTTCACCAAATTCAATTTTATAGTCTTCATCTTTAACAAGGATTTTACCGCCAACACTTACTTTACCGAGTTTGGCAACATCTTTTGTAATCTGAGAGCCAGTATATTCTTCAGCCTGCTTAGCATAATCTTCATTTTCAAATGTAGCAGAAGCAAGAGAACTTGCGGCAACAGGTAATTTAGCTGTTGTTGTTCCTTCAACATTTGTGTTATTTGTTGCAGGAGAAACTGTTACATCATGAATTCCCTGTGTTGTAGCAGTAGATGTAATAATAACATCTCCACCAAGCTCTAAAGTTTCACCAGTTGTTTTATCAGTGTATGATACTTTATCTTTATTAGCAGGATCAACTGTTACAACTGCACCATTCTGATAATCATGTTCTTTAATAGAAACATTTACAGTATTTAAATTACGTTTTGCAATTGAAAAGCTATTTGTTGGAGCAAGTTTTACATCACCCTTAGAAGTGTCAATAGTATAGTTTCTATAAGTTGTTTTTCCTGCTTCTGGTTCTTTAATTGAGAATCTTAAAGTTTCATCACCAGCTTTTCCGGTGTTGAACTGAGTACCAGCATTAATTTTTGTACCGATAGTAATCGCGTTTTCATCTTTAATATAAGAAGAAAGATCAACACCTGATTTCTTATCTACGATTTTTAAATCAGTATTTTTAAGTATAATAGATTTTCCTGTATACTGTTTAGAAGTAGTTACAAATGTAGCCTCTAAATAATCGGAAACATTAGTAGCATCTAATACTTCAGCACCAATTTTATAATTAATTACAACACTGCCTGCATAACCTGCTTTAGTTGTAGTAAGGTATACATCAACACCCTTATCTGTTACATTTACTGTATCACCTTCTGTACTTCCGATAACAAAGTCAGACGCAGTAAAAATAACGTTCCCCTTAGTATCTTTAATATTATCAAGATTAGCAAAATTAATATCATCTACTGTTGGGATGATATCTTTTCCTGTATATGTTGTTTTAAACGTATCTTTTAAAGAAAGTTTCTGATTATCAGCTTTTATAACATCGCTAAGTTGTTTAGGCTGTACTTTAAAAGAATCAGATGTCCAACTCCATACTACGCTATCATCTTTCTTTGCATATACAAAAAGAGTAATATCTTTTCCACTCTGGGCAGCACCTGGTGTATATTTTACTAATCCATTTGTAAATGTAGTTTCATCAGTAATCTGTCCATCATTGTCTTTCCATACATAGTAATAATTTACATTATCTGTATTATCAGCTTTTTTTGTTACAGTTACAGTGGTAGAAACTTCATTGCCCCATACAACACCGCCGTTTGTAACGCCCGTAAAATCTGTAGCTGTAATATCAAATCCTGTACCATTTGTTGTAGCTTTTGCAGCTGTAGCATCTACAGTATCTTCTACAACTGGAGCTTCTGTAGCATCATCAGAGAATGTTTCAGCAACCGGAGCTTCAGTCTCAACAGCAGCATCTGTACCATCACTGAACTCAGCAGCCCATACCGGCACATTAGAAGTAGCAAGCATTGCAACTACAAGAGACATACTTAATGTCTTTTTTGCCATGCCCTTCTTTGTGTTTTTAATCTTTGTCATGATTATAGTTCCCCTTTGGGTGGTGGACAGGTTGATTTTGTGGAAAAAAAATTGTTTTGAGTAGAGCAATATAGAAATAAAAGTTAAAATGAAATGATTTATAACTGTACTATTTACGCATAATATTTATTATTTCACAATTATACAATTACGTTAGCTGTTGATCGGCGGAATTATATTTGATGATTATATAAATCGTTGCATTCTATATGAAACGAAAAAAGAAATCGTTGCATTTCAATAGAAACGATTTTATACTATATATTATAAATCAATATTGGGTTTCAAAGGGTTGAAAATGTGGAGGAGAATGTATCATGAGGGAAAGCAGAACATTGGAATATAAGGAAAATCTGTCATCTAATACGTTTCTGAAAACAATCAGTGCCTATGCTAATTATGGCGAAGGAAAGATTATATTTGGAATCAATGATCAGGGGAACATCATCGGCATAACAGATCCAGTGAACGGATGCCTGAATCTGGAGAATAAGATCAACGACAGTCTCAGTCCTGTGCCGGAGTTCCGTCTGGAGATACAGGAGAATACGATTGTGCTTACTGTTTATGAAGGCAGGTATAAGCCTTATCTCTATAAAGGTAAAGCTTATAAAAGAAATGATTCTTCTACAGTTGAAGTGGATCGTCTGGAATATAACCGGTTGATCCTGGAGGGCTGTAATCAGACTTTTGAGGAGATCACTTCATTCAATCAGCAGCTTACTTTTGCTAAATTGGAAACAGAATTTATCCGAGTGATGGGCATTGAGAAGATCAATAAAGATATTTTAAAAACTCTTGAACTGTATTCTGATCAGAGTGGGTTCAATAATGCAGCTGCACTTCTTGCTGATGATAATCAGTTTACGGGAATAGATATCATACGTTTTGGTGATACCATAGATGAGATCATGGACAGGGAATCACTGGAAAATATTTCCATACTTTCTCAGTTGGAAAAAACACTTCAGATGTTCCGAAAGTATTATCAGTATGAAAAAATAGAGGGAGCCGAAAGGAAATGTATTGACAAAATCCCGGAAAAAGCCTTCAGGGAAGCAATAGCCAATGCTCTGATCCATCGAATGTGGGATATCCCGGCATCTATAAAAGTCAGTATGTATGCGGACAGGATTGAGATCAGTTCTCCGGGAGGGCTTCCTGCCGGAATCAGCGAAGAGGAATACCTGAATGGTCAGATATCCATACTCAGAAATCCTATTATCGGAAATGTGTTCTTCCGGCTGAAATATATTGAGAAATTTGGAACCGGAATCATGAGGATCAATCATGCTTACAGGAACGCACTGATAAAACCATCGTATCAGTGTTTTTCTAATTCTATCAAAGTAATTCTTCCTGTTATAAGGGAAAACTATGACCTGAACGAAGCCGAACAGATACTGGTCAACATCCTTAAGGGAAAAGAAAAAATGTCAAGATCAGAAATTGAGAAAGCAGCAGAAATGGAAAAGAGTAAAGCAGTACGTACTCTGAACAGCCTGATTGAAAAGAAAATCCTGAAAAAAACAGGTGCAGGCAGGGGAGTCAGATACACCTTGAAATAGCAGAAAGCAATATAAGGATAAGATTCTGTTAGAATATATGGTATAGGTTTATTAAAAAGAAAGACTCCGATCGCAATGACCGGAGCCGATCCTGGATGTTGTAAAGAAGACGGCATATGGTGTGGACTTTGTTCTCTGGGGACTGGAAAATCAGGCAAAGATCCATTATGCGATGCCGCTGCGTCATATGGCCGGAGTCTGCTTTTGCCTGTTGTATCTGCCACGTTCTATATGCAAAATACCGCATATAAAGGCACGATCTGATAAGCTTCTTTTTGCCTGAAGTCTTCGGTAGAGATTAAATACATTTGCGTGGGTGCAGGAGAGAGAGAAGATTTATTCAGCTGCATAAGGTTCCTGCACTTCTGATGTGGGGTGGTGCGGTAGTCTATGGAAATAAAATGACTGTTTTTGGACAGTAAAAAGGGAACTTCCGCCTGGTTGCCGCTGGACCAGTAAGAGAGGGCATAGCCATTCCGGATAAAGTGCTGTGCCAGAAAGGTTTCGATACAGGCTGTACCGGCGGTGGTTTCTTCTCCTGAGAGAAGCTGGAAGGCAGGGATTTTTAGTATGCATGAGCATAATCCGGTGTCAACAGGATACAGATGTAAGGAGGTTTCCGAAGGTTTGCTGCAGACAGCTGTCTGGCAGGGAATGGCAAGTCCGGCGCTGATCAGCACTGCAGGGGTTCATGATAGACTTTGGCGGTAGCACCTTTTGCAATGCAGGTGTACTGGAATTTACGGCTGGTTCTGCCGAGCTGTGCAGGGATCGAGAGCCAGGCATTGCGGCAGTGGCGGGCGGTTCCTTTTGGAGCCAGAGCAGTAATATCGCTGAGAAAAAGATTAAGGAGCTTTTGCTGGGTGTCAGGTACCAGCAGGAGCTTCTTTTCTTTTTTGTATTCCATAATGGCAGCAGGCATTCCGCCGATGATCAGATAGAGACGGAACTGTGACAGGGCTTTTTCGTGGAGTTTCTTTCCCATTGGGCTGAAATCGGAGAAATGATTGCGGATTTCTCTTGTAAGGGCAAACTCAGCATTGGCCCACAGAAATTCTTCAAAATCCAGTGGATACAGAGTCAGGATATCAAAGTCGTGGACGGAGAAAGAATCAGAGTTAACCACACCTTTATAGATAGAGGCAATGTGATATTGTGGAAAGTCCAGGGCAATAGAGGTAAGAAGTGTGGAAATCTGAGGAATGCACTGGATATTGTCAAGAATCAGAAGGGAAGAGGCAGGGCGCAGTGGTTTTCCTGCACAGGTTTCCAGAAAAAGCAGTACTTCCTGTGGATCATGTGGAACAGACAGATAGTCTGCAGCAGAGCGGTCTGTTTCCAGATTGATGTAGAGTGTATGTTCGTATTGCTTATTTCCGAAGTCCATAAGCAACCAGGTCTTGCCTGTCTGGCGAAGCCCCTGGAGGATTAAAGGTTTGCGGCCGGGATTTTTTTTCCAGTATATCAGGGAATCGGTACATTTTCTTCTCATATGGGAAATCTCCTTTTAGTCGGTGACACAGGTATAGAGTGAACGGTAACGGTACAGGACAGTTGTAAATGATCAGCAGAGGAAAGAGTTGATTGTAGAGGAATGTTTATGACATCATTATACAATGAAACTGTCGGAAAAATCTATACATAAAGATAGAAAAAAGTCGATTTACACATTTTTAAATATTTGTTATCGTAATTGTATTGACAAAATATAATCGTTCAGTTTTTTCTTCCCGGAGGAGGAATTGTTGAATGGTTACAGTGCCGGTTACTGTTTATTCTGTGCATTGCAAGACGTGCTGCGGAATGCAGGGTGAACGGTAACAACATTGCCCGGCAAAACAACAATTATTTCATTTCACAAAGGAGGAACCCTATGAAGAGAATCAATGCAATCTACGCAAGGCAGTCAGTGGACAGAGCAGATAGTATTTCTATTGAAAGTCAGATCGAGTTCTGCAAGTACGAGTTAAAGGGTGGAAGTTTCAAAGAGTACAAGGATAAGGGTTACAGCGGCAAGAATATAGTCAGACCACAGCTTCAGCAGCTTCTGACAGATATCCGCAGAGGGGAAGTGGAGAAAGTGATCGTGTATAAGCTGGACCGGATCAGCCGTTCTATTCTGGATTTTTCCAATATGATGAATCTGTTTCAGCAGTATCAGGTGGAATTTGTCTCTTCTACAGAGAAATTTGATACTTCGACACCTATGGGACGGGCAATGTTAAATATCTGCATTGTGTTTGCGCAGCTGGAACGTGAGACTATTCAGAAGCGTGTCAGCGACGCATATTATTCCAGAAGTCAGAAAGGTTTTCGCATGGGCGGCAAGCCTCCTTATGGTTATCGGCTTGAGGAGATTCTGATGGAGGGAATCCATACAAAGAAGCTTGTGGAAGAACCCGGGGAAGCGGCAATTGTGCGGGAAATTTTTGATATGTACGAACAACCGGACACTTCTTATGGGGATATCACCAGATATTATGCGGAAAAGGGAGTGCAGTTCTACGGAAAGGAACTGATACGTTCCATGCTGGCCCAGCTTTTGAGAAATCCGGTATATGTGCGGGCTGATATGGATGTGTACCGTTTTTTCAGGAGCCATGGAACCAATATAGTAAGCAGTCCGGAGCAGTTTGACGGGATTCATGGATGTTATCTTTATCAGGGGCGGGATGCGCAGACAGATAAGCTGCAAAATCTTAAGGGTCATATGCTGGTGGTGGCACCTCATGAAGGGCTTGTGTCTTCGGAGCAGTGGCTGAACTGCAGGATCAAGCTTATGAGAAATAAAACGATTCAGGCCAATAGGAAAGCTGTGAATACATGGCTGGCAGGGAAAGTGAAATGTGGCAATTGCGGATACGCACTTATGAGTATTAAAATACAGTCTGGTAAACAGTACCTGAGATGTACGAAGCGTCTGAACAACAAAGCCTGCCCGGGGTGCGGGAAGGTTTATACTGAAGATGTGGAGAATTATGTATATAAAGAGATGGTACGTAAGCTGCGCGAAGGACAGTCTCCTGCCACTTATACGAAGTTAAAGGAAAATCCGCAGGTAAAACAGATTTACAGGGAGATTGAGGAAATGGAAAAGGAGATTTCTCTGCTTGTGGATTCTCTGGCAGGTGCCGGAGAAACACTGACAGATTATATCAATCAGAGAGTGGAAGAAATAGACCAGATACATCAGTTAAAGCTGGAGAAATTATCGGTGCTTGCGGAGAATCATGCGACACCGGAGCAGATGGAAAAGGTAGCATCTAATGTAAGTCTGTGGGGAGAGATTGATTTTGAGGAGAAGAGGTTTACAGTTGATAAGATGATCAGGTCACTTAAGGTATTTCCCGGATCAGTCCAGATACAATGGAAATTTTGATATATAACAGTCCGGCAGAGCGTAAATTTTTGTTTTTACGCTCTAGTACAGCGAATATTAAGTAACTGCTATATTGACTTGTCTGATTTTTCATCTGCGGCGTTGTCGTCAATATAGTAGAAACTTAATTTTCGATGTACTGGTGATGGTCTTATTATTTTTCAGTCAGTGGTTTGTTCTTTATAAGCATTTCGCGAATTACGTTTTGCGTATATTCTCCGACATGCCTCTTATCTTCTTTGCTCAGTTCATCCGGATAGATCGGCTTACCGTATTCTACTACAACTTTTGCAGGAGATATCTTCGGGAAGTGTGCCTCGAAAATGTTGGCTGAATTGCTGATCGCAATTGGGATGATCGGGCAATTGGCCTTGGTAGCGATTTTGAAGCTTCCTTCATGGAAGGGAAGCATGTCCAGCTCATCTTTATTTCTGTTTCGGGTTCCTTCCGGGAAAATACAGATGGAAATTCCGGATTTTACTTTGTCTACTGCGGTCAGGATCGTTTTGAGTCCCTGTTTGATGTCTTTCCTGTCAAGGAAGAGACAGTGGAGATAACGCATCCATGTGGAAAGAAGAGGAATTTTCTCCATCTCTTTTTTGGCAATGTAGCCTGTACGGATCGGACAGCGGGAGTAAGTAAGAAGTATGTCGAAGTAGCTTCTGTGGTTGCCGATATAAAGTACAGGTGTGTCCTTTGGCACATTTTCTTCTCCGATCACAGTAATCTTTACACCGGTGATCTTAAGGATAAATCGGAATACTGCCTGGATGATCCTAAGGGAGCTGATATCCTTCTTTTCAGGAGAAAATCTGCCGATGATCCATTCGACCAGCAGGATGGGGATGGACAGGATCAGGTATCCGATCACAACAATACAGACGAGGATAAATCGTATCATTCGTTAATTCCTTTCCGGGCATTATATAATGCTGATGCCCATATATAAGTATAGAAGTTATTATAAGGAATTATGAGATATCCTGCAAGAAATAAATCATAGTATAATGATTTTTTGGCATTAAATAAAGCACTGAGGACAGGATTCTTTCCTGCAGAAAAGCAGTTACTGTCAGATATATAGCATAGAGTATGGTAATAACAGGGCTGTATCCGGCATAGAATATTTAGCGAAGAATGAGCAGGGGTGCATTATGGGCAAAAGGACAGGAGGACTGCTCTGTGTGTTGCTGTTGGCTCTTTTGCCGGCGGGCTGTCAGTTTATCAGGATTGAGGAGGGCGAACGTACACCTCTGGAATATACGATCGTAAAGCAGGAGGAAATTCCGGAAGAGATTTCAGAACTGATGGAACAGAAGAAAAAGAAAGTATTTCAGATGACCTATCAGGTGGGAGATATAAGGTATCTGATGAAGGGATATGGAGAGCAGCTTACAGGAGGGTACAGTATTCAGGTGGAGGAGGTTTCCGAATCAGAGAACGCAGTATTCTGCAAGACAAGGCTGATAGGTCCGGAGAAAGCGGATGCAGGCAGTGAACCGTCTTATCCCTGTATTGTCCTGAAAATCAGAGAAACAGAGAAACCGATAGAATTTTTGGGTTTTATCATAAAGTAAACAGAGAAAGGAAGGAAGCAGGTTGGAATTAAAAAAAGAAAGTATTCAGATGCTGCGGATCAAAAACAAAGCGGCAGCGCAGGCGACTTTTGACGAGGACTATAATGTGCCCGATGTGAAACCGGATATCGGGAGACTGGTGCAGAGCAAGGCGGATGTTTCCATGGAGGAAGTGAGGCTGAGTGAAGGAAGAGCGCTTCTTAAAGGGACATTAAATGCAGATTTGCTTTATGTGGGGGAAAAAGAGGGCAGGATTTACAGCCTTTCTGCGAAGCTTCCGCTGGATGAGCTGATTAATCTGGAGGGAATCGAAGGGGGAGATAAGCTGTGTCTGAAATGGGAGATTGAGGATCTCAGTGTTCATATGATCCATTCCAGAAAACTGAATATTAAAGCAATTGTAACTTTTTATGCAGTGGTAGATGAACTGGCAGTCGTTGAACTTCCGGTTTCCGCAGAGGATCAGGAAGTCTCTGTGAAAACGGAGAAAGTCCGGCTTATGAGTCTTCGTGTACATAAAAAAGATACTCTGCGCATTAAGGATGATATTACTCTTGCGTCAAACAGACCGAATGTAGAAAACCTTCTGTGGTATATGGCTGAACCGAGGAATCTGGACCTGCGGCCGGGAGAGAACAAACTCCGGGTGAAAGGAGAGCTTGCAGTTTTTCTTCTGTATACAGGGTATGAAGAGGAGAATCCACCTCAGTGGCTGGAGTATACCATGCCTTTTTCCAATGAGATGGAATGCAGTGGCTGTATGGAAGATCTGATCCCACATATTGAGGTGTCTCTTCTTCATCAGGGGATAGAGGTAAAGCCTGATCCGGATGGTGAAGAACGTATCCTGCAGGTGGATGTGGTACTGGAATTAAATATGAAAATGTACAGGGAAGAGGAGCATGAACTTCTTCTTGATGCATACAGCCCACACAAAGAATGTGTTCTTCATCGGAAAAAGGAAATGTTGGAAAGTCTTCTGGTACGGAATTTTTCCAGGTGTCGTCTGACAGACCGGATAGAAGTTAAGGAGAGTCAGGGAAAAGTTTTGCAGCTTTGCCACAGCAGCGGTAAGGTAAAAGTAGATAAGACCAGGATTACGGATAAGGGAATTGTGGCAGAAGGAATTGTGGCACTCAAGATCCTGTATATTATTGGAAATGATGAAATGCCGTTTTATTCTATGGATGCCATGCTTCCGTTTACCCATCTGATCGAGGCAGAAGAGATCGGGAAGGATTGCACATATTTACTTCAGGCTGACCTTGAACAGCTTTCCACTGCAATGGCAGATGGGGATGAGATTGAAGTCAAGGCGGCGGTGGACTGAATGTGCTTGTGTTCAGACAGTGGGAAGAGCAGCTTATTGAATCTGTGGAAGAACAGCCGCTGGATCGTAAGAAACTGGAAAGTATGCCGGGAATTACGGTCTATATTGTAAAGGCCGGAGATACCCTGTGGGATATTGCAAAGAAATTTTATACAACTGTGGATGAGATTTCGGGTGTGAACAGTCTTACGGAAAAAGAGGTAAAGCCGGGGCAGTCGTTAATTCTTGTCAGGCAGGATGATAATGAAAAAAATTTCCGGAAAAAATGAAAACTCCTATATTGAAAACTAAAAAAAAATGATTTAAAATATGCGCAAAGAGTTTTATTGTATACAAAGTACAAATATAATTGCGAAAGTACAGTTATATACGGATGATATTGTTGGAAACGGAGGATTTTATGCGTTTACGTGCATTGGCGAAGATAAATCTGGGACTGGATATTCTCAGAAAGAGAGAGGATGGCTATCATGAAGTCCGGATGATCATGCAGACGATACAGATGTATGATGTTCTGGAGATGAAGAGGGTGAGGAAGCCGGGGATTTCCCTGTCTGTCAATTATTCCTATATTCCGAATGATGAACGAAATCTGGTGTATAAGGCGGCGAAGCTTCTGATGGATGAATTTCAGGTTAAGGGTGGTGTGGATATCCATCTTGAGAAATTTATTCCTGTGGCAGCAGGTATGGCAGGCGGAAGCTCGGATGCGGCAGCTGCACTGGTGGGGATCAACCGGCTTTTTAAACTGGGACTGAGCCAGAAGGAGCTGATGGATCGTGCTGTGAATATCGGGCAGATGTTCCGTACTGTGTGATGAGAGGAACTGCCTGGCAGAGGGGATCGGGGAGAAACTGACCAGGATCACTCAGGTGCCGGACTGTTTTGTACTGATCGGTAAGCCCGGAATCAATGTTTCCACCAAAGCTGCCTATGAGAGCCTTCAGCTGGATAAGATTTCTTCTCATCCGGATATTGACGGGATGATAGGAGATATAGAATGTGGAGATCTTCTGGCAATGACACAGAAGATGGGAAATGTTTTTGAGCCAGGAATTATAGAGAAATATCCTGTAATTGGCGAAATCAAAGCACTGATGGAGAGTCATGGTGCGTTAAAGGCGATGATGAGTGGAAGTGGTCCTACAGTGTTCGGAATCTTTGATAATCGTGAGAAGATGGAGGCGGCAGCAGAGGTTCTCAGAGAGAGCCGGCTGGCGAAGACGGTTTTTGCCACAGAAGTAATGAAAGCAGGAGGGAATACAAATGACAAGTGATTTTTCAGTAAATATGAATGAATATCTTCCATTAAGGGATGTGGTTTTTAATACGCTGCGTCAGGCAATCCTGAAGGGCGAACTGAAACCTGGTGAGAGACTGATGGAGATTGCGCTGGCAGAGAGACTTGGCGTGAGCAGAACTCCTATCAGAGAGGCAATGCGTAAGCTGGAGCAGGAAGGTCTGGTAGTGATGATCCGAGACGTGGTGCCCAGGTTGCCAATATCACAGAGAAGGATCTGAATGATGTTCTGGAGGTTCGTATTGCTCTTGAGAATGTAGCTATTGAGAAAGCATGTGCCCGTATGACTGAAGAAGAAATGAGGAGACTCTGGCTTGCTGCCAAGGAGTTTGAACATACGATCGCAGAGGGAAATCTTGTTAAGCTTGCGGAGGCTGACGTTGCATTCCATGAGGTTATTTATCAGGCTTCTGATAATAAGAGGCTGATCCAGGTACTCAACAATATGCGTGAGCAGATTTATCGTTATCGTGTAGAATATCTGAAAGAAGGTGAAACACGAGATGTTCTGGTGAAGGAACATGAGGAACTGACAAAGGCGATCAGAGAGCGCGACGTGGAACGCGCGAAACAGCTTTCTTTCCAGCATATCGAGAATCAGAGAATGGCTATCATGCGTTCTATTGAGGCTGAGGATGCAGAACGTGAACGTGCAGAGAAAGAGAAATCCAGGGGACACAGATAAGAATGGTATAATATCTGAATATCGGGAAATTCTAAGAGAGGCAGGATGCCTCTCTTTTTTTGCGCATCCATGTGTGTATAAGTGAGTTTAGGAATATTGCCGACTGGCAACAGATCTGTCTGGTACATCGAAAACGATGTACCGGTATGAAACGAGGTGGGAAATTATTGAAGAAGCTGGAAGAATCCCGGAAAGTATCTGCAAATCTGAGGGAGAATGAGAAATATCTGCGAAGCAGGCTGGAAAATTGCAGTGATATTCTGATCCGTCCCATGCGGCTGGGAGATAAACATAAGGTGGACTGCCTTATGGTCTATATAGAAGTTGCGGTTTCCAACATGATGCTGGATGATTCTGCTCTTGGAAAGATGATCAATCATTTCTGGGAGATTTCGCCGGAGGATATTCAGGAATTTGTCAGGCATAACAGTCTTGGAATCGCAGATGTAAAGAAACTGGAGAATCTTGACGAGTCCATAGATGCCATGCTTGCAGGGAATGCAGTGTTTTTCATAGATGGATATGACAAGGCGATGAAAATCTCCAGCAAAGGTTATCCATCCACAGGTGTGATGGAGGCAGAATCGGAAAAGGTGCTGCGGGGTTCCAGGGAAGGATTTTCGGACAGTGTGAAAAGTAACAGTGCACTGATAAGAAAAAGGCTTCGTGATACCAGACTCAAGGTGGAAGAATATAAAATCGGTGTGCGCTCTCATACCTTAACGCAGGTGTTATACATGGATGACCTGGTACATGAGGGACTTCTGGAAGAAGTGAAGGAACGGCTGGAAGAATTTCAGATTGACGGAATCCTTGACAGCGGTATGCTTGAACAGCTGACAGAAGATGTGTGGTATTCTCCTTTTCCTCAGTATCAGACAACGGAACGTCCGGATCGTGCTGTGCAGGAAATCCTGAAAGGTAAGGTTGTGATTCTGTGTGATAATTCTCCGGAAGCATTGATCCTTCCGGGAAATTTTAGCAGTTTCATGGAGAGCAGCGAGGACTGGTATCACAGGTTCGAGATGGCTTCCTTTCTCAGAATACTGCGATATCTGGCTGTGATCATGGCGACTGTTCTGCCGGGACTTTACCTGGCAGTGATACGTTTCCATACACAGATTCTGCCATCTGCACTGATACTGTCTTTTGCGGAGGCGAGGGAAGGAGTGCCCTTTTCCAGTGTGGTGGAACTGATTTTTCTGGAACTGGCTTTTGAACTGATTCGGGAGGCTGGGGTGAGAGTTCCGGGATCTCTGGGAAATGCTATTGGCATTGTTGGCGGACTGGTGATCGGACAGGCAGCGGTAGAGGCAAATCTTGTGAGTCCGATCGTGGTGATGATCGTGGCGTTGACTGCGCTTGGCTCTATGACTGTTCCAAATGAAGAGTTTGCAGCAGCATTTCGGCTGGTGAAGTATGGGTTTCTGATCCTGGGAGGTTATCTGGGAATTTACGGAATCGTGCTGGGAGTATATCTGGTTATAGGGCACCTGGCAGGCCTGATAAGTTTTGGTATTCCTTATCTGGTTCCTTTTATAAAGAAAGAACAGAAGGGCAGCAGAGGAGAAGGGATTCTGAGAGTTCCGCTGCGCAAGAGGGTATTACGACCGCTTTATGCAAGAGAGGAGCAGAAGATCCGTTTAAAGAGAAAGGAGTCTGGTTCATGAGATTTGCAGAGAATAACAGAATTTCCCACAGGCAGCTGTACAGGCAGATGATACTGGCATTACTGGCACCATTTATGCTCTGCGTTTTCGGAAAGGGTGGAATGAACGGGATCAGTGCAGTGACGGGAATGATTTTTGCGCTGATATTGCTTGGGTTTTATGTAATCTGGCTGATACGGCTGACACCTTCATTTGAAGATCCGGTAAAGTCTGCAGGTGCTTTTGCGGGAAGGCTGATCGGGATTTTTTTTCTGATCTATGTGTTGATGGCGGGAGGATATCTGCTGGCACTTCTCAGGAGGCTGGTTCCTGTAAAGCTGATCACAGGAGTATCCGGACGATGGATTGCATTCTGGGCAATTCTGGTATGTTCTGTCGGAACCTGCAAAGGTGTACAGAGAAGAGGAAGAATGGCGGAAGTATCAGGTGGTCTGCTTCTTGGCGGGATTATGATAATGATGATACTTTGTGTGCCACAGGCAAAAACGGAATATCTCATGGGAGAAATCTGGTGGGAGGAGCTTACAGTGAGAAATGTCAGTCAGTCTTTTTATGGAACTCTGTGTGCTTTTTCGCCGGTTGCATTGCTGCCATTTCTGTTGGGAAATGTGGAGAAATACGGAAGTGCGGGAAAGACGGTGGCAGGAGGGATCCTGACACTTGGCGGGATTCTTATTGGAATGGAGATTCTGCTTCCGGCAGTTCTGGGATATGACAGGGTAGCGGCGGAAAGTTATCCGGTCCTGCCTTTGCTGGCAGGCGCAGATCTTCCGGGAAATGTACTGGCCAGATTTGACATTCTGTGGATGGGATTTCTGCTTTACAGCCTGCTTTTTGCAATAGGGAGTCTGTTGTATTATGGAAATCATATTATCGGGAAATCTCATCCTGGTACGGGGAGGTTCTGGCTTCCGGCACTGGTTTTCCTGATTTCGCTTCTGGAAGAAGAGGGAAAAGGAATACTGGATTATTTTGGATGGTGTCTGGCGTATATTTTCGTTCCGGGAATTCTCATCTGTCAGTTTTATATGTTTATCAGAGGAAAGGGACACCGCAGGAAGCAGAGAAAAAGGGCAGTTGGTGTGGTGACCGGGATTTTGTCAGTCAGTCTTTTTATGAGCGGATGTGGTGCGGCTGTGGAACCGGAGAAGAGAATGTATCCTATGGCACTTGGCGTGGATGCCTCAGAAGAAGGAATCTGTCTTACCTATGGGATGCCGGATCTTTCTGAGAGTACGGGGCAGGGAAAAGAGGAAGAAGATGGCGGTTCCCGGGTTCTGCAGATCAGTGGTGCTGATTTCACCCGGATTGAAAAAATGTATGATCAGTCACAGGAAAAACTTCTTGATATGGGGCATCTGCAGGTTCTGGTCATGGGGAGAACACTGGTGGAGGACGGAAGATGGAGAATGGTGTTGGATTATCTGAAACAGGAGATTTTTGTGGGGGAAGATCTTTATGTGTTTGAAGCGGAGGACGCAGGGAGATCCTGAACTGGCATGGGGAGGATAATTCATCAGCAGGAGAATATATTACAGGACTGATCCGAAACAGAATGTCAGGAGGAAATATTACGGCTGTGACACTCAGAGAGCTTTTCTATGAAAAATATAAAGAAGATAAAATCCTGCGACTTCCGATTGTGAAGATCAGAAATGGAAGTCTGGAAGTGGAAGTATAAATCAGGAAAATATTGGCATAATCCAAATATTAAAGTGCTGCCTGGAAATTCCATATAAAATAAGAAAATATATAGGAAAATAACAAAGGCAGATATGGTAACTGATAAGATATAACAGGAGAGAGGGACAATGATGAATAAAAAGAGTAAGAACAAAAAATTAAGAAGAAAACTGTCGTTTGTTCTGTTCGTGGCAGCTGTTGGTGTTCTTATGATGAGAGCAATGCCGGGAATGTCCGGTAAGATAACAAAAATCGCTGAAAGACGACAGGAACAGGCCGCAGTTACTGCATGGTGGGGGACATTGTACCCGAAATTCTGCTTCTCGCAGTTCCCTGAGGAAAATAAAGGACAGAAAGATGACATAAAGATATCCTTCTGGCTTGCACAGGCTCTTGATTGGTGATAGAATAGTGAGACAATCAATAGAGATGGAGAATAGAAATCAATGAAAATAGACAGAGAGGCACCGATAGGAGTATTTGATTCCGGTGTGGGAGGGCTGACTGTTGCGCGTGAGATCATGCGTAATCTTCCTTCAGAAAAAATCGTATATTTTGGTGATACGGCGAGAGTGCCTTACGGAAGTAAATCGAAAGAAACTATCATCGGTATTCCCGGCAGATCATTCGTTTTCTTCAGCAGCAGCAGGTAAAGGCGATTGTGGTTGCATGTAATACAGCCAGCGCTTTTGCCCTGGATGCAGTGAGGGATGAGTTTGACATTCCCATCATTGGCGTGATAGAACCGGGTGCGAAGGTGGCGGCTGCCCAGACCAGAAATAAGAGGGTAGGAATCATTGGTACTGTGGGAACTGTAGGAAGTGGGATACATGCAGAGTATCTGAAGCATCTGGATCCGGAGATCACTGTTTTCGGCAAAGCATGTCCGCTGTTTGTGCCACTGGTAGAAGAAGGGTGGCTTCATGATCCGGTGACTGATGAGTCGCTGCCAGATATCTGAAGGAACTTCAGGATAAGCAGGTGGATACACTGATATTGGGATGTACTCATTATCCATTACTTCGTTCCACCATCAGAAAGATCATGGGAGACGGGGTATGTCTGGTGAATCCGGCTTATGAAACCGCACTGGAGCTGGGAAGGCTTCTGGAGGAAAAAGGACTTGCCGGTGAAGGTACAGAGAAGAATGAATTTCCGTATCGCTTCTATGTGAGTGATCTGGCAGATGAGTTTAAGGCATTTGCCAATTCGATTCTTCCATATGATGTGGAGATGACGAAAAAAATAGATATTGAGAAGTATTAAAAACAGCAGATTGCTGAATGGTTATAATATAGATACATAAAAACAGGTTTTGAACAGTATAAAAACAGGAGTATGAGAAGAATGGATAAAGAAGTGCTGATTCATGTAAGGGGACTTCAGACAATGGATGCAGACGGTGAACAGGAACCTCTGGAGATTGTTGTACCGGGACAGTATTATTTTCGGAACGGAAGTCATTATCTGCGCTATGAGGAAGTCATGGAGGATTTTGCAGAACCTACCGTCAATTACATAAAAATTTCCCGGAAGGGAATGGAGGTCCGCAAGAAAGGTGTGGTCAATGTTCATATGGTTTTTGAACAGGGTAAGAAGAATATGACTTACTATACCACTCCCTATGGAACTATTGAAATGGGGATTGCGGCGACGAATCTGAATCTGCAGGAGAGTGATGGCGGTCTTGACATGAAAGTGGATTATGCGCTTGATATGAACCAGGAGCATGTGGCAGACTGTTATCTTGCGATTAAGGCACAGCCAAAGGACTGTAAGAATTTTACAATTTGATCAGATCTGGTAAGTTCTCTGCTTCGTTGCAGATATCTGTCTGATCAAAACAGAAAAAGGTCAGTGATCTGTGTGTATGGATGACACGATTCACTGACCTTTAGTTTATATGTCTGACTGCATTTATCTGGCAGTTTTGTCTTTCTTGAATTTTGCAAAGAAACCTTTCTTTTTGGGAGCCGGTGTCTGAAGGGAACCGCGGATTCCTTTTACGCCTACAATATAAAGACCGCTTACTTCGGCTTTGATTTCTTTCTTAAGCGGGATCAGGTCGAAAACCTTCTCATCTGCGATCATAATCGCAATCTTTGGTCCGATTTTAGCTTTAACGATTGGAAGCTTGGAACGGCGCATAAGTTAGGTGTCTGTTCAATTACCATCTGAGGAAGTCCGGATTCTTTCAGTGGCATCCTCTTTTTATCGATAACCAGCATGGAAACGGTTTGTTTAGTTGCTTCAATCTGAGCCTGCTGTTCTTCCTGTTTCTTCTGGGCTTTTTTTCCGAAGAAATATAAACCGATCAGTGCAGCGATCAGGATAACAAGAATGACCAGAAGGACTATTGTTACTGTACTCATTTGCATCCTCCCTAATGTATGTGTTTTCACAGGGACTGTTGGTACGGACAGTCCATTGCATAAAAATTATTTTATCATTAAATAAGGTAAAACGCAATTGCAAAAAAAGAATTAATGGATGGAAAGCGGTAGAAATTTACATTATGAAAGGTTATAATTGTAGCAAAACTGTAATGCGACAATATTTGCCGGAGCGAACAGTAGTGGGAAATATGCGGAACAGTTAAAGCCATTTTTACAGGATGGAATCATAATGTGTGGTTATAATATATGTAACGGGAATTGTGGAGTTATTTTGTGACAGAATAATTTGTGAGTAAAAAACGGATATGATAAAAAGGAGAAAAGCATGAGCGAATTAAAGCCCGACTCTGAGAAGAAAGAGGAGCGACTTTCAGATAAGGAAAAAGTAAATACAGAAAAGATAAATGCAGAAGAGCTAAATGCAGAAAAACCAAATGCAGAAAAACTAAATGAAAGAAAAACAAAATACAGAAGAGATAAACGAAGAACCTCCGGCAGCAAGCGAGGACGAAGATTTCTTTTTTGATGATAATAAAGCTTATGAAGCCCGTAGGCAGCCAGACTGGAACGCCGCAATAAACTTCGCCGCAGAAAAAAACGACTGCGTATCGCAGGCTGCATAGTGGTGGTGGCAGCCGCTGCAATTGGGATTGGAATAGGATTTTACGGGGAAGAACTGCAGAATTTCGTCAGTGAGCAGCAGGTTAAGATTGCGCAGATGGTGAAATCTGCAGACAGGAAAACAGAAGAAGAAAAAACAGCTCAGCAGACAAATGCAGAGGCAGAAGCTGAGAATGCGGTGACACCTGAAGTTCAGGATACAGATGGACTGAGTGAAGAGGACAAAACTCTTTACAGGCAGGCAAAGTATGCTGCAAAACAGTATGATTATGATAAAGCCATAAGTATGCTGCAAAACAGTGAGACTTATCAGACAAGTGAGAAGTTTCAGCATGCGGTTAAGGTTTATCAGAAAAAGAAGGAATCCTGCGTTTCCTGGCCGTTAGACCAGGTGACACACGTCTTTTATCATACTCTGATCAAAGATACCGGTAAGGCTTTTGATGGGGATTACAAGTCAGGAGATTACGATCAGGTTATGACAACGATTGATGAATTTAACCAGATTACTCAGAGCATGTATGATAAGGGATATGTCATGGTCAGCATTTATGACATGGCGACAGCGGATGAAAATGGGAATATGAATGCAGGGGAGATTCTCCTTCCTCCGGGTAAAGTACCGTTTGTGCTTTCGCAGGATGATGTGTGTTATTATCATTATATGGACGGGGACGGATTTGCAACCAAACTTATCGTAGATGAGGAAGGAAAAATCCGCAATGAATATGTGGAAGATGATGGCAGTATTTCCGTAGGCGATTATGATATGGTTCCTCTGATCGATCGTTTTGTAGAGGAACATCCTGATTTTTCTTACAGAGGTGCTAAAGGAATTGTTGCCCTTACCGGTTACAATGGAATTCTGGGTTATCGCACAGACAGCAGTTATGAAACCCGTCCGGATGATCTGGATGCAGACAAAGTAAAATGGCTGGATGAGCATCCGGATTTTAATCTGAATACAGAGAGAGAAAATGCAGCCAGAGTAGCGCAGGCTATGAAAGATGAAGGCTGGCTGTTTGCAAGCCACACCTGGGACATCAGAATGTAAGTCAGATCAGTCTGGAGAGATTACAGGCAGATACACAGAAGTTTAAAGAGAATGTTGATCCTCTGATAGGCGGAACAGATATTATTATTTTTGCATTTGGAGCAGATCTTACCAGTGTTGAAGATTATTCGGGGGAGAAGTTCGAATATCTTAAGAGCCAGGGCTATAATTATTACTGTAATGTGGATTCAAGCCAGTATTTTGTGCAGATCCGCAGTAATTATTTCCGGCAGGGAAGAAGAAATCTGGACGGATACAGAATGTACTATAATCCGGAACTTCTCTCAGATCTGTTTGATGCACAGTCTGTGTTTGATTCTTCCAGACCGGTGCCGGTTCCAACTATGGGGTGAGTATGATCTCTGTGCATAACTGAAAGGGGACAATATATGAGAAAAAGGATAGCATGTGTAACAGCAGCTATTTTGAGTATTTCGTTAGGAGTAAGCGGATGTGGGCTCATTCCGTTTGAACAGGATATTCCATTTCTGAGTTCCAGAGCTGAAAATGCGGAAACTGAGAAAAAAACAGAACAGCAGACAATTGATGAACAGGATGCTGATACAGAGAAAAGTACAGAAGATACACAGCAGGATGATGGTCTGAATGAGGGAGAGCAGACTGACAACGAAGATACAGAAGAGGCAGATGAGAAACAGGAAAATCCTATGGAGCAGGCAGCGCTTATGGCTGTACAGTATGATTATGATGGCGCCATAGAACTGCTTAAGAGTCAGCCGGATTACGAAAGTAATACGGATATGCAGAGTGCAGTTTCGGATTACGAAAATACGAAAGCCACCTGTACAGAATATCCGCTGGAGCAGATCACGCACGTGTTCTTCCATACACTGATCAAAGACACTGCCAGAGCATTTGACGGGGATTCAGACAGTAATGGATATAACCAGTATATGACAACAATTGATGAGTTTAACAAAATCATACAGAGTATGTATGATAAGGGATATGTCATGGTCAGTCCGCACGACATGGCGGTTATCAATGAGGACGGAACTATGTCCAGAGGCAGTATTATGCTGCCACCGGGAAAAATTCCATTTGTGCTTTCTCAGGATGATGTAAGTTATTATCACTATATGGACGGAGATGGTTTCGCATCGAAACTTGTAGTGGATTCCAATGGTGAGGTTAAGAACGAATATATTGAGGATGACGGAAGTGTTTCCACAGGGGATTATGATATGGTTCCGCTGATCGATACTTTTGTAAAAGAACATCCGGATTTTTCCTATCATGGAAGAAAGGGAATCCTTGCAATGACAGGTTATGACGGTGTTCTGGGATATCGTACGGATATTGCATATAAGACCGGAAAAAAACTGCAGGATGATCAGAAAAAATTCCTGGAAGATCATCCGGATTTTAACTATAAGCAGGAAGTGAAAAATGCAAAAAAGGTAGCTAAGGCTATGAAGGCAGAAGGCTGGGAATTTGCAAGCCATACATGGGGACATAAGGATGTGGCTGCCACTTCTCTGGATGATCTGAAAAGAGATGATAAAAAATGGAAGAAATATGTGGCTCCCATACTTGGAGAAACAGATATGATCATTTTTGCATTTGGTGCGGATATCGGAAGCTGGGAAGGATATTCGGCAGACAATGAGAAATATGAGTTTTATAAGAGTCAGGGATACCGCTATTTCTGTAATGTAGATTCCAGTCAGTATTTTGTACAGATTACAGATGATTATTTTCGACAGGGAAGAAGAAATCTGGATGGATACAGAATGTATTATAATCCGGAAATGCTCAGTGATCTTTTTGATGTATCGGAAGTATGGGATTCTTCAAGACCAACTCCGGTACCTGGAATGTAGAAGGGAGTATTGATTATTATGAAGAAAAAAATATATCTTGCCATGCTTGCAGTTTGTTTTGCACTGACAGCATCTGCGTGTGGTGATGACGGTGCTGTTATCACAGACGGTACAAAGACCGAAGGAGCTGCTGACGGGAAGAAAGCAGAGACAGGAACTACGCGTCTTGTTTCTGTTGAGAATGTAGAGAAATATATTACGATTGGAGAATATAAAGGACTGACTCTGGACAATACGGTGGATGCGATCACTGACGATGATGTACAGGCGCAGATCGATGAGGATCTGAAAGATAAGGCAGAACCTGTATCTGATGCGGCAAAAGAAGGGGATCTGGTGACTGTAAATTATACAGGCACTAAAGACGGACAGACTTTTGACGGTGGTACTGCCAATAACTATGACTTTGTGATCGGCGACGGACAGATGTTTGAGGAATTTGAAAATGGTGTGATCGGGATGAAAAAGGGTGACACAAAGGAGATTAAAATTGATTTTCCGTCAGACTATGCAGACGAAACTCTGGCAGGTGAGGAAGTTATATATAAGGTTACGGTGCAGAACGTGCGGCGTGAAGGAGAACTTACAGATGAATGGGTTGCAAAGAACACTGATTATACAACAGTAGATGATTATCGTGAGAGTATTCGCAGTGAACTTGAGAAAAACGCAAAGGAATCTGCGCAGGAGGTTCTTAAGAATACTGCATGGAGTACAGTGCTTGAGAACTCTGAAGTAAAAGAATACCCACAGGAAGATGTGGATAAGGCTGTTTCTGAATTTAAGAAGAGTATGGAAGTTTATGCAAAACAGGCCGACATGACTCTGGAAGAGTTTACAGACAGTCAAGGTATTTCGCAGGATGATTTTGATGAACAATGTCAGCAGTATGCAGAGGGTAAGGTTAAGCAGAACCTGATCGTGCAGGGGATCATGGATGCAGAGGGACTGTCACTTGACGACAAAGAGAGCCTTCAGCTGCAGGATAAACTGGTAGAACAGATGGGTGTTTCCAGTATTGCAGAGCTGGTTGGAACTTACGGACAGGATTATGTAGATGAATCAGTCGGACTTCTCAGAGTGGAGGAGTTCATTATAAAAAATGCGAGTGTGAGTGAGAAAGTCGCAAACGGTGATGTGCTGGCAGATGATGCAGATGCTGTGGCAGAAAATGCAGAACAGGACAGTGATCAGAATGTATCAGATGAAGATACTGATGATTCCGGACAGGACAATTCAGATGTAGATGAGAATCTGGAAGAGGAATTAGGTACGGAAGATGTTGATCAGAGTGAATAATTGGCATTGTATTTACCTGATAAATGAGTTATGATTATTGATAAAAGTGGATTACTCCGTACTGTGATGTACGCTGTCAGGGACTAATTAACAAAAAGAAGCGGGGAAAGGAAACCATGGATAAGAGGGTGTTGCGCGAAAGAATGCGCAGAAAAAAACGCCAGATGATGATCAGGCATTATACAAAGATCGGACTTTGTGTTATTGGCATGATTCTGGCGGTGGTGTTTGTAGTGAGAGGAATTATTATTCCGATTGCACATCATGTAGCCGGAGGCGGAAGCAGTGATCAGACTGTACAGGCTCAGGCAGATACAGAGGAAGTTCAGGCAAATTCCGATGCTGCTGTGAGACAGCCATTGAAGGGTAAATCAGATACAGATAAGATTGCCGCGATGACAGCCGGATGGCATGAGGATGCTAACGGAAAGTGGTATCAGAATACAGATGGTACATATTTTTCAAATGGATTTCAGGATATAGATGGTGTTACCTATTCTTTTGACGAAAACGGATATATACAGACAGGATGGGTAGAAAAGGGAGTGAAGGATTATTACTTTAATGCAGACGGATCTTATGATCCGAGTAAGGTACGTCCGATGCTGGCACTGACTTTTGATGATGGTCCGGGAGAGTATACAGATGAACTGCTGGATTGTCTGGAACAGAATAATGCTCATGCAACATTCTTTATGCTTGGTCAGAATGTCAGTTCATATCCGGATGCGCCAAAACGTATGCTGGAACTTGGTTGTGAGATTGGAAGTCATTCATGGATCATACACAGTTGACGACAATTGATCTTGACGCAGTTGCAAAGCAGTTCTCTGATACAGATGATGCATTGATTCAGGCATGTGGCCAGGCTGCGAGTGTGGCGCGTGCGCCTTACGGGGACGGAAATTCAGATATTTATAATACTGTAAATAAGCCGTTCTTTATGTGGTCACTGGACACAGAAGACTGGAAACTTTTGGATGCAGATGCGGATTACAGTGCAGTAATGAATGGAGATCTGACAGATGGAACTATCATCTGATGCATGATATTCATGAGCCATCTGTAAAGGCTGCTTTGAGATTGATACCGGATCTTATTGCACAGGGATATAAACTTGTAACGGTAAGTGAGATGCAGAAGCCAAGAATGTGACCTTACAGAATGCATGTTATGTGGATTTCTGGCCGAGTACACTCAGTAATGGAGATGTGCCGGGATATCAGGGCGGTTCCGATGCAGCAGCTTCTGCAGACGGAACAGATGGTACATCTGATGCAAGCGCAGATTCTTCTGACGGAAGCACAGATTCCTCAGACGGAAGTGAGGATTATTCGGATGGAAGTTCAGACGATGGAAGCTATGATGATGGAAGTTCGGATGACGGAAGTTATGATGATGGAAGTTCAGATGATTCGGAAGATTACAGTGATGATTCTGTAGATTACGGAGATGGAACGGAATAAAAAACATATGCAATCCTGCAGTGTGGATCATACAGAGTAATTACGAACATACGAAAGAGCAAAGAAGAGAGCAAAGGTACTTCTTTGCTCTTTATGTTTTTTACAAAAAACACATAAAATATATAAAAAAATTGTTAAATATACACATATTTTTAATTGACGTATGGAATGTCCGTTGGTATAATAAGGCTTATAGAATGACTAAAAGTCAGTTCGTATTCCTGATTGAACTTGCTGTAAGATAGTTACTGTTCATATGCCAAAATTCCATTGCCGCAGGCAATCTGGAATGAATTTTGGCTACGTTACTGAGAATGGAGTGAACAGTAACGTAAGATATCCTGTTACAGTATTATTTTATGGAATCAGTATCTGCAAAAAAGATAGAACCGAAGTTAAGGGAGGACTCCAGATGGGTGTGAGTATGAAATTTACGGATTTGGATCAATATTTATTTGGACAGGGAACCAATTATGAAGTATATAAGAAACTGGGTGCCCATCCGACTACATACAGACGAAAAAAGGGTGTATATTTTGCGGTCTGGGCACCGAATGCACAGTCTGTTTCTGTAATTGGTGAATTTAATGACTGGGAGGAAGAAGCAAACCCGATGGAGAAGGTTGGTCCGATCGGTGTTTATGAGGTATTTGTTCCGGGGGCAAAGATCGGACAGCTGTATAAATTCTTTATCGTGGGTGCGCATGGAGAGAAGCTTTATAAGGCAGATCCCTATGCAAATGAAGCTGAACTCCGTCCGGGTACAGCCTCCAGGATCACAGATATCACAGACTATAAATGGAAGGATGCCACATGGATCAAGAACAGAGAGAAGTTTGATGAGCAGGTAGAGCCTATGGCAATCTATGAGGTTCATCCGGGTTCATGGAAGAAGCATCCGCAGTCAGAGGAAAACGAAAAAGGATTTTATAACTATAGAGAATTCGCACATGCCCTGGCAGCCTATGTGAAGGAAATGGGATATACCCATGTAGAGCTTATGGGAATCGCAGAGCATCCTTTTGACGGTTCCTGGGGATATCAGGTGACCGGATATTATGCACCGACTTCCAGATATGGAACGTCGCAGGATTTCAAGTATATGGTGGATTATTTACATCAGAATAAGATTGGAGTTATCCTTGACTGGGTACCTGCACATTTTCCGAAAGATGCCCATGGTCTTGCGAACTTTGACGGAACCGCAGTGTATGAGCATGCAGATCCGAGACAGGGAGAACATCCGGACTGGGGTACCAAGATTTATAATTACGGACGCCCGGAGGTTAAGAACTTCCTGATCGCAAATGCTCTTTACTGGGTGGAGGAGTGCCACGTAGACGGACTTCGTGTGGATGCTGTTGCTTCCATGCTTTATCTTGATTATGGTAAGAAGGATGGAGAATGGATCGCAAATAAATATGGCGGAAATCAGAATCTGGAGGCTATTGAATTCTTTAAGCATCTGAATACAGTAGTTCTTGGAAGGAATCATGGAACTGTGATGATCGCTGAGGAATCTACTGCATGGCCGATGGTTACAGGGGATGCAGAGAAGGACGGACTTGGTTTTAGTCTGAAGTGGAATATGGGATGGATGAATGACTTTCTGGAATATATGAAGCTGGATCCGTATTTCCGTAAATTTAATCATAATAAGATGACTTTCTCCATGTCATATGCATACAGTGAGAGATATGTATTAGTTCTTTCTCATGATGAGGTGGTTCATCTGAAATGCTCCATGCTTGAGAAGATGCCGGGAGAGTTACCGGACAAATTCAGGAATTTAAAGGCTGCCTATTCATTTATGAACTGCCATCCGGGTAAGAAGCTTCTGTTCATGGGACAGGAATTCGGACAGCTTCGTGAATGGAGTGAGGAGAGAGAACTTGACTGGTTCCTTCTGAATGAAGAGCCACACAAGGAACTTCAGAATTATGTGCATGATCTCCTGACTATTTATAAGAAATATCCGGCACTTTATGCCGGTGATAATAATCCGGAAGGATTTGAGTGGATCAATGCGAATGACGGGGACAGAAGTATTTTCAGCTTTGTGAGAAAGTCTCCTACAAAGAGAAACAATATTCTTTACATAGTTAACTTTACACCTGTTGACCGTCCGGATTACAGAGTTGGTGTTCCGAAGAAAAAACAGTACAAGCTGATCATGGACGAGAATGGACTTCTGGAGCAGCCAAAGACATTTAAGGCAGTGAAACAGGAATGTGATAACAGAGAGTTTTCCTTCGCATATCCATTGCCGGCTTATGGGGTTGCGATTTTTACATATTAATTTTGAGGGATGATTTCAGGGTATATGTGAATATCTGAGAGAATTATTGTCAGGGGCATGTTATTTATTTGACAATATTGCAGGGTAAGCCCGATAATATATGAAAAATTCGTGAAATATAAATAATTGCTTTTGAAATTTATCTGCGTTATAATTATCGCGAACATAAGGAATAGAGAGAATAATGGTTTCCATGTTGAAAGGAGAATGAACATGAAAGTATCTAACATTAAAGACATCGATAAATTTTTTTCTGTAGTTGACAGCTGCGAAGGCAGAGTAGAATTAGTAACAGGCGAAGGTGACAGACTGAACCTTAAATCTAAATTATCCCAGTATGTATCTCTGGCAAACATTTTCTCAGGCGGAGAGATTCCGGAACTTGAGATCGTTGCTTATGAGAAAGACGATATTGATAAATTAATGAGCTTTATGATCAACGGTTGATCATTAGTGTATACAGGCGGGGGCATGATGGTGAATCATGCCCCTTTCTTTGATGTGAACAGGCAGGTTGTTCTGAAAGTATTGAACAACTGCAGGATATCTGTAAACCAGGGGGCACAAGTGTTTCCTGGTCAAAATGCGTTGATGGCAGACTTGAATACATTGGACATCTTATGTATAATGAGTACGTTACAGGCAAATATATAAACAGACAGATAATGATGGCAGTTCTAAAAGCTATTCTGTTTGTTCATAAAAATGGCAGAATATAAAAAATGACGGCTATATGGCAGTTATTCAGAAATATAAATTTTAACGAAGAGGAGAAATAAGATAATGGCAACTAAGATTGATATTATTTCCGGTTTCCTTGGAGCCGGTAAAACTACATTGATTAAGAAACTTCTGAAAGAGGCTTATGCAGATGAGCAGGTTGTACTGATCGAGAACGAATTTGGTGAGATTGGTATTGACGGTGGTTTCCTGAAGGAAGCGGGAATCCAGATCCGGGAAATGAATTCCGGATGTATCTGCTGTTCATTAGTGGGAGATTTCGGCACTTCTCTGAAAGAGGTTGTGGACAAATATCATCCGGACAGAATCCTGATCGAGCCATCAGGTGTTGGTAAACTCTCAGATGTTATTAAGGCAGTACAGGGTGTTCAGGGAGATGTGGATATCGTTCTGAACAGCTATACAACTGTAGTTGATGCAAAGAAGTGCAAAATGTATATGAGAAACTTTGGTGAGTTCTTTGATAATCAGGTTGAATATGCAGGTGCGATCATCATGAGCCGTACAGATATCATTGATGAGAAGAAAGCACAGCAGGCAATGGAACTTCTTCGTGGAATTAATGCGAAAGCTGCTATTATCACCACTCCGATTGAGAAACTGGACGGAAAGAAAATCCTTGAGGTTATGGAGAAACCGGTATCTCTTGAGGAAGAACTGATGTCTGAGGAAGAGGTATGCCCGGAGTGCGGACATGTACATGAACATGGAGAGCATCATCATCACGATCACGACCATGATCATGAATGTGGCTGTGGACATGATCACGAAGAACATGAACATCATCACCATGACCACGACCATGAATGCGGCTGTGGACATGATCATGAGGAACATGAGCATCATCACCACGATCACGACCATGAATGCGGTTGCGGACATGATCATCATGACCATCACCATCATCACGCAGATGAGGTATTTACAAGCTGGGGACGTGAGACGATTAAGAAATACACAAGAGAAGGTCTTGAGAAGATGCTTGAGGCTCTTTCCGCTTCTGAAGATTACGGTATTATTCTTCGTGCAAGGGAATGCTTCCTGCAGAAGACGGAACATGGATTTATTTTGACATGGTTCCGGAGGAAACAGAAATCCGTGAAGGTGCACCGGAATATACAGGTCGTCTCTGCGTAATCGGCTCTAAACTGAAAGAAGATAAACTTGCAGAATTATTTGGGCTTGCATAATGATCATGAGGAAGCAGCGATTTATGGCAATCTTCTAAAATACTGCATCTGGATTCAGCTCATCGGAGCATGAAATCCTGTGTCATAGATGCGAGACTGAACGATTTCGGCAGATAATAACAGAATCAGAATAAAGATAAAGGAATAAATTATATGATGGATGATATCAGAGTTCCCATTTATTTGGTTACGGGATTCCTGGAAAGCGGAAAGACTACTTTCCTGGATTTTACATTGCAGCAGGAGTATTTTGCCATTGACGGCAAAACTCTGTTGATTCTTTGCGAAGAAGGCGAAGAAGAATATGATATGGATAAACTGAAACTTACAAACACAGTTGTGGAAGTGATCGAGGATGAAGAAGATCTGACACCACAGCGTCTGGCTGCCATGGATATCATCCATCAGCCGGAGCGTGTTGTGATCGAGTACAACGGAATGTGGCTTGTAAGTAAGTTTGAGCAGATGGAGCTTCCTGAAGGCTGGGGCATTGAGCAGGAGATTACCTGTGTGGATGCAACTACTTATCAGGTTTATATGGCAAACATGAAATCTCTGTTCATGGATATGATCAGAAATACAGATATGGTTGTATTTAACCGCTGTAAAGAGGGAGATCCGCTTCCTGCATACAGACGAGGGATCAAGGTCGCAAATCAGAGTGCAGAGGTTATCTTTGAAAATGAAGAGGGCGAGATGGATGACATTTTCCAGGATGAGATGCCGTTTGATATCAATGCACCGATCATTGAGATTCCACCGGAAGATTATGGTATCTGGTTTGTGGATGCCATGGATAATCCGGATAAATATGTAGACAAAATTGTCCGCTTTAAAGGACGTGTCATGAAACCACGTGGAATGGGAAGTAAATTCTTTGTTCCGGGACGTGTGGCAATGACCTGCTGCGCAGATGATACCACTTTCCTTGGATACGTGTGCAGAAGCGATTATGCACCGCATATCAAAGAGGGCAGCTGGGTAGAAGTAACAGCGAAGGTCGCATTTGAGAACCGTACAGAATATCAGGGTGAGGGCATTGTTCTTTATGCAAGTGATGTGAAAGAATGCGAGCCGCTTAAGGAAGAGATGGTATATTTTAATTAATTATCTTAGCGTGTGTTTGAAAAATGCTTTCCGCAAGACGTGCGTTACAATTTGCAGGATTGGTTTTTGAACACACTTTAGAGGATGTAAAAAAATAAATTTGACATCAGGACAGGTATGGTAATTCCGGAAAATGGTGTTAAATTAAGCAGGAGACACATATATGTATTTAGTAGTTGGCCTGGGAAATCCCGGGAAACAGTATGAAGCAACACGCCACAATATGGGATTTGATACCGTTGACCGTCTGGTAGAGGATTACAATGTCCCTCAGGGTGGTGTGAAATTTAATGCCATGTACGGTAAAACTATGATCGGCGGAGAGAAAGTGATTCTTATGAAGCCGCTTTCTTTTATGAACCTGAGTGGCGGTCCTGTTCGTGAGATGGCGAATTATTTTAAAATTGATCCGGAATCAGAGCTTATTGTTATTTATGATGATATTGATCTGGAGCCCGGGCAGCTTCGCATCCGCAAGCAGGGAAGTGCGGGTGGACATAACGGGATCAAAGATATTATCCGCCAGCTTGGCACAGAGAAATTTCTCCGTATCAAAGTAGGAGTTGGTGCAAAGCCGAAGGGGTGGGATCTGGCAGATCATGTACTTGGCAGATTTTCCACAGAAGACAGGAAACTTGTGGATGAAGCAATAGCAAAGGCGGCAAAGGCTGTGGATATCATAATCTCACAGGGTACAGATGCAGCCATGAACGAATATAACAGAAAAGTACCTGTACAGAAATAAGCAGACAGGAAACAGATGATTATTCAGCAAAAGGTATAGAAAGCGGTAACTGGAAACAGAAGCCGCTTTTATTACGTCGAAGGATCATGAGGGGTGAAGATGAAAGCATTTTTAACACCTCTGCAGGGGTTTGCAGAGTTTGAACAGATTAAAGAAAAAAGCAAAACGAATAAGGGAATCCTGCAGGTTTCGGGGTGTATGGAATCGCAGAAATCTCATCTGATGTACGGACTTTCCGGGATTGCGCCTTATCGTCTGATCCTGGCGGAGGACGAACGCCGCGCCAGAGAAATTTATGAAGATTACAGATTTTATGACAGAAAAGTGTATTCTTATCCTGCGAAAGATCTTCTGTTCTTTCAGGCAGATATCCATGGAAATCTGCTGATACGTCAGAGGATGAAGGTCATTAAGGCCTTACTGGAAGAGAAAGAACTGACAGTTGTTACAAGTATTGACGGATGTATGGATTTTCTGGAATCTCTGGAAAAGATAAAAGAACAGCTGATTCATTACGAAAGTGACAGCACCGTAGACATAGAACAGCTGAAGAACCAGCTGGTGGCTTTAGGTTACGAGCGGGTAGGACAGGTGGAAATGCCGGGGCAGTTCTCTGTGCGTGGCGGTATTGTGGATATTTACTGTCTCACTGAGGAAAATCCATGGAGAATCGAGCTTTGGGGAGATGAGATTGATTCTATCCGGAGTTTTGATCCGGAGAGTCAGCGTTCTCTGGAAAATCTGGAAGAACTTACGATCTATCCGGCGGTGGAGCATATAGGGGACAAGGATATGGTTTCCTTCCTGGATTATTTTCCGGAGGAAAGAACCATAATCTTTCTGGATGAACCAAACCGACTGACTGAGAAAGGCGGGGCTGTAGAAGAAGAGTACAGACAGAGCCGTATGCACAGAGAGGAAAAAGGCAGCCGGAATCAGCCGGAAAACTGGCTTTGTTCTTTTGAACAGCTTCAAAAAGAACTGAATAAACGCAACTGTATTTCTGTATGTGCGCTGGAACCGAAACAGGCAGGCTGGAAAGTGCGGGAGAAATTTTACCTGGAGGTAAAATCAATCAGCGCTTATAACAACAGTTTTGAACTTCTGGTAAAAGATCTTCATCAGTATAAGAAACAGGGATACAGGATCGCGTTGCTTTCCGGTTCCCGCACAAGGGCCGAGAGGCTGGCAAAGGATCTTCAGGAAGAGGGACTGGCAGCCTTTTATGGACAAGATTTATGACAGGGAGATCTGTCCGGGCGAGATCATGGTGGTTTATGGCCATGCAAAGAAGGGCTTTGAATTACCCGTTGATCAAGTTTGCGGTAATGACAGAATCTGACATTTTTTGGACAGGAACAGAAAAAAAG